>Ga0315339_1000427_pt1 | contig 53848 bp, 50 predicted proteins | sample ASW17metaG_FD_204514 | JGI IMG/M metagenome (GOLD analysis project Ga0315339, IMG submission 204514) | Ammonia-oxidizing marine archaeal communities from Pacific Ocean, United States - ASW #17 | ecosystem: Environmental > Aquatic > Marine > Oceanic | place: USA: California | collected 2016-12-05 | reverse complement strand
GTTATGGCCGCGCCGAGATGTCGCCCCACTCCGATATCGACCTGTTGTTCCTGCACCCCTGGAAGCTTACGGCGCGCAGTGAGCAGGTGGTTGAATATGTGCTCTATATGCTATGGGACATGGGCCTGAAAGTTGGCCATGCAACGCGCTCGCTTAACGACTGTCTGGCGCGTGCGCGCGGCGATATGACGATCCGCACCGGCCTGCTAGAATCCCGTTATCTGCTTGGCGACAAACCACTCTTTAGTGAACTGCGCCAGCGCTTCCGCGAAGAAATTGTGCCCGGAAGCGAGGGTGAATTCGTCTCCGCCAAACTCAGAGAGCGCGATGCCCGCCACCAGCGCACAGGTGATTCGCGCTACCTGCTGGAGCCCAATATCAAGGATGGCAAGGGTGGTTTGCGTGACCTCCATACTCTGTTCTGGATCGCCAAGTATCTTTATCGTGCCGACCGCTTTACCGATCTGATCAAACGCGGCTTGCTGACGCGCAGAGAGCAGATCCGCTTTGCCCGCGCCGAAGGGTTTCTGTGGAAGGTGCGCGCGCATCTCCATCTTGCCGCCGGGCGCGCCGAAGACCGCCTCACTTTTGATCTCCAATCAGAGATTGCGCGCCGTATGGGCTATAGCGATCGCAATGGCGGTTTCGCGGTTGAGCGCTTCATGAAGCATTATTTTCTGGTCGCCAAATCAGTCGGCGAATTGACCCGCGTGCTGTGTGCGTCGCTCGAGGCGGATCGGCTCGATAGTGCACCGCTTCGGCGTGGCGCAAGTGGCCCGTCACCGGCTGCGGATGGTCTGCGCGCCGAAGGCGGGCGTCTTGCTGTCGCCGACGCGACGGCCTTTGAAGAAAAGCCAGCGCGGTTGATCAAGCTCTTCCGCTTGGCGCAAACCGGTGGCCAGGATATTCACCCGCGCACGCTCCGCCTGGTCCATCAGAGCCTGCCCTTGGTCAATCGTAAATTACGCGAGAGTAAAGAAGCCAACCGCCTGTTCATGGCCATATTGAGCGATCGACGTGATCCCAAAGCAGCGCTGCGACTGATGAACGAATCAGGTGTCCTCGGGCGCTTCATTCCTGAGTTCGGCCGCATCGTGGGCCAGACTCAAAATGATATGTATCATGTCTATTCGGTCGATGAGCACACCATTCAGGCAATTGGTATCCTCTCGGAGATAGAGCGCGGCGAACTGACCGACGAGTTACCCCTAGCTAGCCAAATCGCGCCTAAAATTCTCTCCCGTGGTGTGCTTTACCTGGCACTATTTTTACACGACGTTGCTAAGGGGAGTAGGCGCGATCATTCCGAGGCGGGTGCGCGTATCGTGAACAAAATTGGCCCGCGTCTCGGACTATCGGCAGAAGAGACGGAGCAGGCCGCGTGGCTAGTTCGCAATCACCTAATTTTTAGCAATACCGCTTTCAAGCGCGATATAAACGACCCGCAAACGCTGGCTGACTTTATCGCCCAGGTACAATCCGTTGAGCGCTTGCGTCTGCTGCTTGTTCTAACCGCTGCCGATATTCGCGCTGTTGGGCCAGGGCGCTGGAACGCCTGGAAGGGCGCGTTGCTACGCGAGCTTTATCATCGCGCCGAAGAAGTGATGACCGGCGGTCATGAAGCCGAGGGCAAGGCCGGGCGTGTTACCGCAGCCAAGGTGGCGCTGCGGGAAATTCTTGATGACTGGCTGGGCTGCGAAATCAACGCCTATACGGAGCGGCTTTTTGCGCCCTATTGGCTGGCCTTTGAATCCGATACCCATGCCCGCCATGCCCGCTTGGTGCGCGATGCGGATTCGCGCGCGGTCCGGTTGGAACTTGATATGCGCATTGATCCCGTGCGTGCCGCCACCGAAATCACTATCTATGCCAAAGACCAGCCCGGCATGTTCGCTGCCGTCGCCGGCGCCATGGCTGCCAGCGGCGCAAGCATTGTCGACGCCAAGGCGTTCACCACATCGAACGGAATGGCGCTCGATGGCTTTTGGGTGCAGGATGCGCAAGGCGGCCCGTTTGACGATCAGCAAAAATTGGCGCGGACGCTCAGCCTGCTTAAACAGTCGCTGTCTGGCGATTCTGTACTTGGTGTACAGCTTGATGCCATGAGGAATGGAAAGAATCGCCTGCCGGCGCGCAGCCGCAGCGTTCAGGTGACACCGCGCGTACTGGTCGATAATCGCGCCAGCGTTCAACACACGGTGGTCGAAATCAATGGCCGTGATCGGCCGGGGCTGCTCTATGATATCGCCTGCGCGTTGATCCAACTTGGCCTGTCGATCATTACTGCGCATATTTCGACCTATGGGGTGCGTGCGGTGGATGTATTTTACGTTAAGGATCGCTATGGCATGCAGGTGACCAAGAAAGCGGAAGTAGAGCGTGTACGAACCCGCCTACTCGCTGCCCTGGAGGCACCCAAGTCAAAACCGCATGCCAAGCCGAATGTAACAAACGCAGCGGCAGAATAAGCATGCCTGTGCCTCACCGCAATTTGCGGGCCCGGTAGGAAGCGGCGTTATGGCATTGGGTCGTTGGGTGGCAACCGTCGGCGGCTATACGTTGGGATCGCGCCTGCTCGGCTTCATTCGGGATATTTTAATCGCGGCCACCCTCGGCGCCGGGCCGGTGTCAGATGCCTTCTTCGTCGCCTTCAAGCTGCCTAATTTTCTCCGTCGGCTGTTTGCCGAAGGGGCATTCAACGCTGCCTTTGTACCGCTTTTCTCAAGCGAGCTCGAAGAGAATGGCCGCGCTTCTGCTAAAGCGTTTGCTGAAGAGGTCTTGGCGGTTCTGCTCTGCGTTCTGTTGCTGCTGGTGGTGGTGGCGCAAATTGTCATGCCATGGCTGATATATGCGCTGGCCCCAGGCTTTGTCGATAATCCGGAAAAATTTGATCTCACAGTCCAGCTTACCCGCATCGCCTTCCCCTACATTCTATTCATTTCATTAGTCTCGTTATTGGGCGGCATACTCAATTCGCTCTACCGTTTTGCTGCAGCAGCAGCTACGCCGATCATCCTCAATCTCACTTTGATAGGCGCTCTCCTCTGCCTCTCGCATTTGACCGAAACACCAGGCCATGCTCTGGCTATTGGTGTTTCGGCGGCTGGTGTATTGCAGTTTGCCTGGCTTGTTGTGGCGCTGCGCCGCGCGGGAATTGCCCTCAGGTTGCTGCGCCCGCGCTTGACGCCCCGGGTCAAGAGAATGCTGATTTTGGTCGCACCTGCAGCGTTCGGTGCCGGCGTGGCGCAGATCAATCTTGTGGTTGATGTCATCATTGCTTCACTGCTGCCGGAGGGTGCGGTTTCATTTTTATATTATGCTGATCGTATAAACCAGTTGCCACTCGGCGTGATTGGCGTCGCGGTGGGGACTGCGCTGCTGCCGCTGCTCTCCCGCCAACTTCGTGCGTCAGAAGACGAAGCCGCCGGGCGCGCCCAGAACCGGGCGATTGAAGGTGCGCTTCTGATTACCCTGCCTGCTGCTGCCGCGCTGATGATCATTGCCGAGCCAGCTATTTCGGTACTGTTCGAGCGCGGAGCCTTTAGCGCGACGGCTACCGCCGCATCGGCGGATGCATTGATCGCCTATGCTGCCGGCCTACCCTCCTTCGTTATGATCAAGGTTTTGGTGCCGGGCTATTTTGCACGTAAGGATACCAGGACGCCGGTGTGCATCGCCATCATTTGCCTGACAGTGAATATCGCCTTCAATTTGATTTTGATGGGGCCGCTCGGCCATGTTGGCATTGCTCTGGCCACGACGCTTTCCGGCTGGCTTAATGCTGCGCTGCTGGCGCGTGGCCTGCACCAGCGCGGCTATTTCACAGCCGATACGCGATTACGCCAACGTATGCCGCGCATGCTGTTGGCAACGGCTGCGATGGCGGCTGCGCTGTGGGCTCTGTCGGCGATATTGTCAGGCCCGCTTGGTGCCTCGCTTGGCACTGGCGTCGGCAGCCTGCTGGCCCTGATTTTCGCCGGCATTGTTGTTTATGGCCTGGTGGCGCGCGCCACCGGCGCCGCCTATGCGGCCGACATCAAGGCCTTCCTACGCGCTGACAAGGGCAAGAGCGCCGACAAGGATGACGCCACCTGAATTCGGCGTGCTTGACCCCGGCGCGGTGGCGCGCCATAAATCCGGCGCTTCGGAGCCCCTTCAAACTGTTTCGGCGCGCTAATTTTCAGTCAGACCAACGTGAATACGGCCAGATGGCCGTTCGGAGCTAGTGGCTATGAACCGGATATTCTCTGGCGTTCAACCAACCGGCAACTTGCATCTCGGCAATTATCTTGGTGCAATCAAAAACTGGGTTAGTATGCAGGATGATTATGAGTGTATTTATTGCATCGTCGATCTGCACGCAATCACCGTTGCCCAGGACCCGACCGAGTTATTTGCCAACACGCGCGAGGTCACAGCAGGTCTGATCGCCTCTGGTATTGATCCCGAGCGCTCGATCATCTTCAATCAAAGCCAAGTTGCGGGCCATGCCGAACTGGCCTGGTTGTTCAATTGCATTACCCCGCTCGGCTGGCTCAACCGTATGACGCAATTCAAGGAAAAGGCCGGCAAGAAGCGCGAAAACGCAGTGCTTGGCCTTTATGCCTATCCGGTTCTGATGGCCGCCGATATTCTTCTCTACCGCGCCACTCATGTGCCGGTGGGCGAGGATCAGAAGCAGCATTTGGAACTATCGCGCGATATAGCCGCTGCTTTTAACCGGCTCTATAACCAGGGATACTTTCCCCTGCCGGAGCCGCTTATTCTGGGTGAAGCGAAGCGCGTGATGAGCCTACGTGACGGGCGTGCTAAAATGAGCAAGTCAGAGCTGTCCGAAAATTCTCGTATCAATCTCACCGATGACGCCAAAATCATTCAGCGCAAAATCCGTCGCGCCAAGACCGATTCGGACCCCGGCATGAGCCTGGATGCGGAAAATAGGCCTGAGGCGGCTAATCTTCTCGGTATTTACGCTGCCCTCAATGATGAAAGCATCGATTCCGTGGCGGCGCGCTTTGCCGGCAAGGGTTTCGCCGATTTCAAAATTGAATTAGCTGACCTCGCCACCGCTAAACTTGAGCCAATTGCGGCAGAAATGCGGCGCCTGATGGCCGCGCCTGATCATATCGACAATATTTTGCGCACAGGTGGCGAGCGTGCCGCCGCAATGGCCGCGCCCAATTTGGCCGAAATCAAGAAAATCATCGGTCTGCTCGACCCCTGACGCGCTTTTGTAACAATTATACTGCCTTAAGGGGCATACTGACGCGATATACGAAGCGGCCCTGAAGAAGCGGTGCCACAGAGACGCCACAGACGCGACACGCATCATGGAAATTTATCTACCGATCGCGGAAATCTCGACCAACATTTTTTTGTTGCTCGGCCTCGGCGCTGCGATTGGCTTTTTATCCGGCATGTTTGGCGTCGGCGGTGGCTTTTTGATGACGCCGTTGCTGATCTTTCTTGGCGTGCCGCCAATTGTCGCGGTCGGCACCGGCACCAATCTTATTGTCGCGTCATCGGTCTCGGGTATGATGGCCCATTGGCGGCGCGGCAATGTTGACTTTCGTATAGGCGCCCTCTTGTTCAGCGGCGGTATCGGCGGATCGTGGCTTGGCGTTTGGCTGTTCAAGGTACTCCGCGAAGCCGGCCAGATAGACCTGGTGATTTCGCTCTTCTATGTGGTGTTCCTGGCCATTGTTGGCAGCCTGATGGCGGTCGAAAGCCTTCGCGCCGCTTTGCGCCGGGGTACCAAGCGACGCCGTAAAGCGCATCAACACAACTGGTTTCACGGCCTGCCGCTGAAGATGCGTTTCCGTCGCTCGAAGCTTTATGTCAGCGCGTTACCGCCCGTCGTCATCGGCTTTTTGATAGGACTGTTGGCGGCGTTTATGGGCGTCGGCGGTGGCTTTATTATGATCCCGGCCATGATCTATCTGATAGGCATGCCGACTAGTGTTGTTGTTGGCACGTCTTTGTTCGGCATCGTCGTGGTCAGCACGGTATCGGTGCTAGCGCACGCTATACAGAACCACAATGTGGATATTATCTTGGCTCTGTTGCTGGCCGCCGGTGCGGTGATCGGTGCCCAATATGGAACCCGCTTCGGACTGAAAATTCAGGGGGAATATTTGCGCGGCCTGCTGGCTGTCCTGGTGTTGGCGGTTGGCGGTCGTCTTGTCTATGGTCTGGTGGCGCGCCCGGATGATCTTTTCTCCGTCACCCTGATGGCGGCATTCTGATGGTACGTCGCATTCTCAGTTGCGCGTCGATCATAGCTCTTCTGCTAATCTTGATGGCCAATTCATCTAGCCCTGTGGGCGCCAATGAAGAGCCACTTCTGGTCGATATTTCACCGCAAATCATTGAGGTTGATTCGGGCTTCAGCGGCACGACTATCATTCTGTTTGGGGTAAAGTCCCTGCCCGGTGATATTATCATCACCCTGCGCGGGCCCGAGGCGCCGACTATGGTGCGGCGCAAGCGGCGCGTGGCAGGTATTTGGATCAACCGCGATTCGGTTGCCTTTCGAGGCGTGCCGCAATTTTACGCCCTGGCCTCCTCCCGGCCGATCAACATGATATTGGATACCAACGGTCTTACCCGCAATCAGATCGGTAGCGACCATATTTTGCTCAATACCATTTGGAGCAGAACCTCTGATGAGGTCAGTGCCTTTCGCAAGGCTGTACGGCGGGCGCGCACAAAAGAAGAACTCTACGCGCCGTTCATTGGCAAAGTTGTGATCATGGATGATAGCCTATTCCGCGCCAGCCTGACATTGCCGGCCAATTTGCCGATTGGCGAATATGTCGCCCAGACCCTATTGGTGCATGACAACGAAGTGTTGAGCCAACGCGAATCCCGTCTGACGGTCAAGAAATCGGGTATATCCGCTGAAATTTACAATTTTGCCAAAGAACATGGCGCGCTCTACGGCCTTCTTGCTATCGCCGCTGCGCTGGTGGCAGGATGGGTTGGCGGCGTTGCCTTCCGTAAAAACTGATTAGTATGTGAGGCTTGTCCATGGATGATACCGAAAATTCACACGACATGGATATTCCTCGCAGCAATGCGCATGTCCCTGGCCAAATCACTTTTCTGGTTTGTGTGGCACATGATGCGCATTCCGCCGTGGCCGCCCGATTTGCTGCCATGCGGGCACAAAATTCGGGCGGTGCTGTTGCATTACTGCATGTGACCCAGCCGCCTGAATTCCAGCATTGGGCAGCTATTGGCGAGCGCATGCGCGAAGAAACCCGTGAAGAAGCGGAGGAAATGCTGGAGGAAATGGCGGACAATGTGGAAGCTATGCTCGGGGTCAGGCCTTCGCTTCATCTGCGTGAAGGCGCGATCGGCGAGAAAATTCTTGGCCATATAGATGAAAGCGATTCTATTGACCTTTTGGTGGTCGGCGCGGCGCCGCCTGACGACGGCCACGGCTCGCTGATATCTTGGCTCGCCGGCCAATTGGCTGGGCGCCTCAATATCCCCCTGGTGGTGGTGCCAGGTAACCTCACCGATCAACAGCTTCGTGATCTGACATAAATTCTGAATTTTTGGCTGAAAACAGACGTTTTTACCACCAACCTTGTAAGGCGCTCCAGCGCCGCTAAAATCGCCAAACCCGGCAAAATGGCAATCAGCGCAAATAAGCCCATTTTCTTAACTATATATTTACCTTCACAACCAATGGCTTCCGCTCAGCACTTGATTCCTGTGGCGCTCTGCACCACATTGCCGGTGTAAATTTGAGCGGTCAATCATTGATCGCCGATCAATACAGGTAGAAGATGAAATGTTCATTCAAACTGAACAGACCCCGAATCCGGACACTTTAAAGTTCCTTCCGGGACAAACAGTGCTGGCTGAGGGCACAGTAGATATTCGTGACGCGGAAGAAGCGCAGCGCTCACCATTGGCGGCACGGCTGTTTCTTATTGACGAGGTCATAGCTGTCTTTTTTGGTCATGACTTCGTAAGCATAACCAAGGCGGATGACGCTGACTGGCAAATGTTGAAGCCGGTTATTCTTGGCATCATTATGGAGCATTTCGTTTCGGGGCAACCTGTGATGTTGGCTCCGCTCGGCGGCGATGGTGCAGAAATGACTGCGGATGACGCTATGGATGGCCCCGACGCGGAGATTATCAGCCAGATTAAAGAATTGCTGGATACCAGAGTACGCCCGGCGGTTGCCCAGGATGGCGGCGATATCGTGTATAGGGGTTTCCAGAACGGCGTTGTCATGGTGCAGCTGCAAGGCGCGTGTCAGGGCTGTCCCAGCTCAACAGCGACTTTGAAAAGCGGCATCGAAAATATGCTACGCCACTACATCCCCGAAGTTGTCGAGGTGCGCGCGGTTTAGCCGCGAACGCAGCGATTTTTAGGGCATGAATTGAGTTCATGCAGCCTTTTCGGCAAGAGATGTGCGGAAACGGTGGTGCGGGCAACCTTTTGAATAAGTGATCCGGTTTGCAGGTACTTTAGTGATGGGTTCAGTGAGCAAAAAGCAAGATTGTTCGGGCTATGCAAAAGAGGCTGTGCTGCCCTGGGCGCATGTGCCGATTTTCGTGCCAGCGCTGGTGATTTTTGCGTGTACGGCGGTCGCTATTTCCGCTCTTGCACTGTTTAATTCTTCAGATGTTACGCCGGCTCATGAGGTAAGTGATGCCCTCGTTGTCAAGGCGTATTTTGCTGCTCTTTCGCCGACCAATACATCGTCGGTAATTGCCAACACAACCGCGTTTGAGGTCGATAGGTCAGCGTCTATGCGCACCGTGATGATGCCCACCGACACCATTCCCATCACTGCAACTGCGGCCTTTGTGCGTGATAAAAGGAGCGGCACCAAAGGACGTGGCCGGCCGCTGCCTAATATTTTCCCTAGTCTTGTTGTGCCGGTGTTTCTTGAGATGCCCGCCGAGGTGATGACTGAAACGGCTGCTTTTCTCACCATCAAGAAGAATACGATGTGGAACGATGAATTGCCGGCCCTGATCAAGCCAATTAAAAGGGACGCTGTTGCCAGAGCCCCGGTTCGGGCAACAACACTGACGCGTAATGCCGTTACCACAAACAGCAAAAATTTGGAAAGCCCCGTAACAACAGCAATCCAAATACCTCTGTCCAAACCAAGCGACGTAGCGCCTTTTAAGGCAGCCCTCTATAGCAGTGCAGACGGCAGGATTGGCAGCGTAGAAGCACTGGACGCGCATTTCGAGCAGATCGATTATGATTTGGCCAATGTGCGCGATTTAGGAAACAACGTACCACGTCTTTATATCAAGCAATTGCCGGCCGATATTGCTGATATTGTGTCGGTAAAAACTCGTAAACGGGTATTCATCAAGGCGATCCTGCCGGTTGTTCTTCACGTCAATGAAGACATATTGGCAGCCCGGGACCAGCTGGTGGAATTGCAAGGCATTCTAGATTCTGGCATGTCCTTAAACGACGATCAGCGCAAATGGCTGTACGACATGGCTGATCGCTATGAAGCCAACCCCTATGATTGGGATTCCTTGATGGCGCGTGTGGATATTATTCCGCCGTCTCTCGCCATTGCCCAGGCGGCAGAAGAATCTGGCTGGGGAACTTCGCGCTTTGCCCGCGAGGGCAACGCATTGTTTGGTCAATATACTTTTGCGGCGGGCAATGGTATGTTACCGGAAGAGCGAGCAAGCGGACGGCAACATAGGATCCGCACTTATTCCAGCCTGGTCGAAGGCGTTCGCTCCTACATGCATAATTTGAATTATCACCGGGCTTATGGCGAATTTCGCAACGCCCGTAAATGGCTGCGCGATCACTCCAAACCGATTGATGGCGATAAATTAGCCGGCGAATTACTGCGCTATTCAGAGCGTGGTGCAAAATATGTAAAAACTCTCCGCATTATCATCCGTGCCAATGATTTGGCACCGCTCGATGATGCGCAGTTACATAAAGATCGTTGGACCCAGGACGAACTCAGCGATACGGATCAGAAATCTTGATTAGAGCGTGTCACGAGCGCGTGCGCTCACACGAGACGGCCACCCCTTTAAAAATTTAAGCAAATCATCAACTAACAACAACATCGCAGGTGATTCCGCCTGATCGGGTTTGTGCTCTGATACGCTAGCTGACTTAGGGCACAAGATACTGCATCCCAAACCATAACCAGCGATCATCTGGCCCGGGCAACGTGCAATTAATGCGATTGCGACCCTTTTGGAGTGGCTTTGATAAACGAATCTCCACGCGGCTGACGCCAAGCAACTCGACCTGAACATCGCCCTGGCCCGACGCATAGCAAGCGATCCCGCCAATATCCTCCAGGCTTTCATCGATTGTAAAGCCAATATGGGGCGGGTTGTGCTTGAGGATAGGATCTGCCGGCGTCAAGTCACGAACAGGGATTGGCAGTGTATTGATTATCAGTCGGAAGCGGTTAATCTCGCCATAATTCTCATTGAGCGAATATCGTGGCAAGGCGAAATAATCAGCGCTGCTGCTTGCAACGCCCGAGTTTTGCGCAAACGCTGCCTCAAAGCCGAGTTTCTCAACAAGGTCGCGCAGCGCTAAATTAAATTCACCGTAGGGGTAGGCGAACAGGTGCGGCTTAAAGCCGAGCTCAGCCTGGAAGCGCGCCTGTGAACTTTCAATATCGTGGCGTGCCGTGGCAATATCATCACGCCACATATGGCTGTGCGCTTTGCTATGATTGGCGATTGTTACGCCGGCATCCGCTAGGGTGCGGATATTGTCCCAGTTCATAATGCGTGATTGGTGATGATCGATGGCATCTGTGGAAACGAACAGGGTAAAGGGGAACCCTGCCGAGCTCAGCCGCGGCCAAGCTTCACGAATGACCGATTTGGCAGCATCATCAATGGTAATACCAACAGTTTTATCAGGCAGCGGCTGACCGGTGCTGAGCGCAGCAATGATGTGCGGTACCGGCAATATTGTATAACCGCCAGCTTGGAGGTACGCGAGATGTGCTTCGAACTGTTCAAGTGTCACATTGGTGCTTGGCAGATCAGACTCGCCAAATCGGTGATATTGTATAATGACAGCAGAATCTGCTGCCATGCCAAATACGGGCTGAAAAAAAGCCGCTGCCAGAAAGGCCGCTAAAGTCAGCTTCACTCGGCGCCATTTAGCCAAAACTATGAATTTCAATATCATCATCCACCCGTTATCAATCCGTCATCAAACCAGTGCGTGCTGCGCTGTCCCACAACAGCGGGTAGCTGCGTGGCTGGTATAGTTGATAGTGCCACCATTCATTTAAGTAATGATCCCATCCGGCGCTGGCCATAAGGCCCAACAGTAAAAAACGATTACGCCTACTATCGGCAGAAAGTGTTTCGCAATTGTGAAATGCCCGTTCGCTGAAGTCATCAAAGGGTGCGCCCATTTCAAGCGCCGTACCATCATCGCGACGCAGCAATGTGAGATCAATGGCAATCCCACGCGAATGCGGCGAGCCGCGTCTCGGGTCAGCAAGAAAGTCCGGATTAGGGTTATGGCGCCACAACGCCCACTGGGCTTCAATAGGCCGATAGGCATCAAAAATACGAAATTTTAGCCCCAGTTCCGCGGCAAACTCTATAGCCCTGGCCAATGCGGCAGCGGCATCCTGGTGCAGCCAACAGGTGGCATGGCGATATATGGGCTGGCCGGTGATGTTGTCTGGCGTCGCATAAGCGAGGGCCAGTTCTACATCAAAAACTGGCGGTGAAATCCTGACGAGGGTCACGCTTCAACTCGGTGCCATGTGTAGTAACGAACCCTGCTTTGCCGGCCAATGGATAAACCCTGACAATTGATGTGTTGACCGACTTGCCAGCGCCTTGTCGGCACTGCCTTGGTGGTGATAGGGATTGCGCGACACATAATTTTAATTTTCACAGATTAATTGTTACAGACTGACGATAGGTTAACAGAAAGGACCGTGTATTAAACAATGAGGCTACTTGCGCTTGATACCGCGACGACAGCTTGCTCGGTCGCATTTTGGTCCAACGGGACAGTGATTGCCAGCCGCGCGGAATCCGCTGGTAGGCAGCAAGCCGAAATTTTAATGCTAATGGTTAAGAGCGTAATGGACGAAGCCGAAACAGAATATGGCGCGCTGGATGGTATCGCCGTCACCAAAGGCCCCGGCTCGTTTACAGGTGTACGCATCGGCCTTGCGACGGCGCGGGGCCTTGCCCTTGCCGCAAGCCTGCCACTCGTCGGTATCAGCACATTGCAGGCGCTGGCAGCAGCAACGCCGCTTGCCGAGCGGCGCGAACAAATGATCCTCGCTGTTCTGGATGCGCGGCGCGATCAGGTATATGGCCAATTTTTCAGCACTGATGGCGAGCCGGTCGAGGCGCCGTTTGCCGCTGCTGCAGAATCGATTCCGGATCGTCTGGCACAAATCTCAGAGCTTAACGCCTCCCTATTGCTGGTCGGTAGCGGCTGCCCGCAAGCCAGCAAGAGCCTTGAGCGCGTGGACTGGCCCTATCAGCTCTCCGCCAGCCCCTCTTACCCGCAGGCCACTACCATTGCGGGGCTCGCTGCAGCGTGCGGCTTCAATAAATACGCATCACCATCGATTGCGCCGCTTTATTTGCGCGAGCCGGGCGTAAGCCCCTCTGCACCGTTGGCCCACTCCGAGCCTGCCGCGACGAGCGCATGATGGGAACACCTACGCCAGCCCCATTGCTAACCGAAGACGTAAACACCTACGATCTGCCTGCCATCGCAGCCCTTCACGCGGTTTGTTTTGAGGATACCTGGCACGCAGAACTGCTCGGCCGAATATTAATCGCGCCAGGCGCATTTGGCTTGCTCACGCGCCCTGAAGGCAAAACCACGGGCTTTATTATTTGCCGCTCAACCGGCCAGGAGGGAGAGATTATATCGCTCGCCGTGGCGCCAGGCGTGCGACGTAGTGGCTTGGGCGCTATTTTGCTCAACGCAGCCAAGATTCAAGCCACCAAACGCGATATTGGCTCGCTCTTCCTTGAGGTAGCTGAAGACAATTTGGCGGCACGCGGTCTGTATGAAAAATCAGAATTTGCAACCGTTGGTCGTCGCCAGCGTTATTACCGGCGACGCTATGGTCCTAGTGTTGACGCGCTGACGCTGCGCTGTAATTTAGCGTAAAATACACCAAAAGAAAATTAAATAATATAGAATAATTCTAACTCAACGCGGCGTATTGATCCATACGCTTCATTTGAGTCTGTGATGGGTGCTCCAATCCACGCCTTATTTGGCTGCATTATTTCAACCCTTTTCGCCTGCGATGCATAGACGTTGCTACCTTCTGGCCTATAATGGTGCCACAGCATAATTGGATAGGGAAGATAACGAACGATGGCATCTGGTCCGAAATCCGGTCTGACAGACCTGGAGCAGCAATGCGTTAAGCTGGGTCTTAAAATGACCGAGCAACGCCGCGTGATCGCGCGCGTTCTTTCCAAATCTGACGACCATCCAAATGTGGAACTAGTGCACCGCCGCGCCAATACTATCGATAACCGCATTAGCCTGGCCACGGTCTATCGGACGCTGCGACTGTTTGAAGAAGTCGATATCCTGGAGCGCCATGATTTTGGCGATGGCCGGGCGCGTTATGAACAAGCTGATCAGGACCACCATGATCACCTTATAGATGTTAAGAGTGGCACAGTTATCGAATTCCAAAATAACGAAATTGAACAGCTTCAGGAGGCCATTGCGGAACGCTTGGGTTATAAGCTGGTCGGCCACCGATTGGAGCTTTATGCGGTGCCACTAGGCGATGAGACACCGGAAAAGAGCGATTAACTCTATGTCGACACAAGATTTTATGTCTGGGATTACGGCGGGTAGCCTGGCCGTCCGACTGGCCAAATGCGCCGCTGATATCGACGCTTCTCAATCCCTGAGATATAGAGTTTTCTACGAAGAGATGGCGTCGCGCCCGAGCGATGAGATGGCGGCCAAGCGGCGTGATTTTGACCGTTTTGACGAATATTGCGACCATTTGTTGGTCATCGACCAGGATAGCCCAGCCGGCAGCGAACAGGTGATCGGCACCTATCGGCTATTGCGTCGCTCGGTTGCCGATAGTCATGGTGGCTTCTACACCCCGGGAGAATATAATATCGACCGAATTCTCGAGCATCCTGGCGAAATTCTGGAATTGGGTCGCTCTTGCGTTGAGGCGCCTTATCGTAGCCGCGCGTCGATGACCCTTCTGTGGCGCGGCGTTGCGGCTTACGTTATGCATTACGAGGTGCCGCTGATGTTTGGCTGTGCCAGTTTTGAGGGTATCAGCCCGGCAGAGCATGCCGTGACCTTGTCTTACCTCTATCATTTTCATCTCGCGCCGCCGGAATTGCGCCCCGTCGCCCAGCCTGAACATTTCGTTAAAATGAACTGGGTCAGTGAAGAAGAGATCAATAAACGCGCAGCGATTCGCGCCGTGCCACCTTTGATCAAAGGCTATTTGCGGCTTAACGGCTTTGTCGGCGATGGCGCGGTGATCGACCCGCAATGGAACAGTGTTGACGTCAGTATTGTCATCAAAACGGATATGGTGACGCGTAAATATAAGGATAAGTTGACGTGACGGCCCTATTCACGGCACTTCGATTTGCTGGTTGGACGGCGGCACTTTTACCGCTTCAAATGATTTTGGTCCGTCTTAACCTGCCGCTTGCCAAGCGCATTCCGATGATTTACCACCGCGGTGTGAGCCGTATAATAGCCTTTAAGATCGAGCGGCATGGCAAAATGTCGCACACCCGCCCGACGCTGTTTATCTGCAATCATTCCTCCTATCTCGACATTACAATGTATGGTGCTGTTCTACCGGGCTCGTTTATTGCCAAGTTGGAGGTGCGCAGTTGGCCTTTGTTTGGCCTTTTGGCCCGTCTGCAGCGGACAGTATTCGTTGAACGTCGGGCCGTTCGAACGGCAACACATCGCGATGAAATGCAGCAGCGCTTGGAACTGGGCGACAACCTGATTCTCTTCCCGGAAGGCACGAGCAATGACGGCAACCGGGTGCTACCGTTTAAAAGCGCTTTTTTTGGCGTTGCGGAAAAGGAAATCAACGGTCAAGCGATCACCGTCCAACCCGTATCGATATGCTATACCCGCTTGGACGGAATCCCCATTGGGCGCGGAAATCGGCCCATTTTTGCCTGGTATGGCGATATGGAAATGGCCGGTCATTTGTGGAACGTCTTCGGCTTGGGGCAAACCACCGTTGCCATTGAATTTCATGAACCCGTCACCATGTCGGATTTCAAATCGCGCAAGGAAATGTCGGCCCATTGCCACCGAGTTATATCCGAAGGCGTCTCGCGCGGCATTCATGGTCGCCTGGGAAAGCCGGCGAAACATGCCTGGTGGGTATCTAAACCAGCCTGAGCAACAAATGGCCCGGCTTGACAGCGTCAGAGCGGGTGCTAAATTCGCTAGCTGAAAATGCAAACATCCTGACAACATTGAGCCTGCCCCTGTTCCGACACTGCTAAAATGCGGTATGGTGCGCAGCGGCGGGAAATTGTCGTGGCAAAAAAACTTTACGTAAAAACCTATGGCTGCCAAATGAACGTCTATGACTCCGCCCGTATGGCGGATGTCCTGGCGCCGCACGGCTATTCCTCGACGGATAGCCCGGAAGAAGCTGATTTGGTCATCCTCAACACCTGCAATATCCGAGAAAAGGCGGCGGAGAAGGTTTATTCGGAATTGGGTCGGCTGAATTTGCTCAAACAGGAGCGCTACGCCGAGGGACGGCGGATGTATCTAGCCGTTGGCGGCTGTGTCGGCCAAGCCGAGGGTGCGGAATTATTGCGCCGCGCGCCGTTCGTCGATTTGGTCATGGGGCCGCAGAGCTATCACCGGCTGCCGGATCTGCTGCGTCGCGCTGAGAGCGGTGGTGTGGTTGATACCGAGTTTCCGAGTGAAAATAAATTTGATCATCTGCCAGAAGAAAGTGGCGGTCGGGCAGCAGGCTCGCGGGTGAGCGCGTTTCTCACCATTCAGGAGGGCTGTGACCGCTTCTGTACCTTTTGTGTTGTGCCCTATACGCGCGGTGCCGAATTTTCGCGCCCGGTGCAGGATGTGGAGAACGAGGCGCGTCGCCTAGTCGCTTGCGGTGCGCGCGATATCACGTTGCTCGGGCAAAACGTCAACGCCTATCATGGCATTAATAGTGCTGGGGGCTCGGGCGAAGTTTCGCTCGCGGCTCTACTGCGCCGCTTGGCGGATATCGAAGGCTTGCAGCGGCTGCGCTACACCACTTCCCACCCGCGCGATCTCAGCGCCGATTTGATTACAGCCCACGGCGAGTTACCAGCCCTGATGCCGTTTCTACACTTGCCCGTGCAATCCGGATCAAACCGTATTCTGAAAGCCATGAACCGCCAGCATACGGCTGAAGATTATCGCAGCTTAATCGAGAAATTACGCCAGGCGCGACCAGACATCGCACTTTCCAGCGATTTCATTGTTGGCTTTCCCGGCGAAACCGAGGCTGAATTTAAGGATACCTTGGAGCTGGCGCGCGACATTGATTACGCCCAGGCCTTTTTCTTCAAATATAGCCCTCGGCCAGGCACACCCGCGGCGGACAATGACGCGCAAGTGCCCGAAGACGTTAAAAGTGCCCGCCTCGCCGCGTTGCAAACCATCCTCACCCGCTCCCAGGCAGCCTTCAATGCCTCGCTGGTTGGGCGCACCCTGCCGGTCCTGTTTGAACGACCTGGACGCCATGCCAATCAAATGCTCGGGCGCACGCCCTATTCGCAATGGGTGCATGCGGATATGCCGGCAGATATAGGCGGCCAGTGCGCTGATATCGTTATCACCGAAGCCCATACCAACAGTCTAGCCGGACGACTACTGACAGATTCGTCCCAGCAGGCACCGACGGTGGCGCGCAATATGGGCCTTGAGGAAGGACGGCCCGCTTGAGCCACGTCCCAGCCCTCAACGCGGATGGATCGGAAACGCCGGTGCATATGCGTTTTGACGACAATGCTCTGTTGATTATTCTATTCGGCGAACATGATCGCCACATTGCGCAAATCGAGCATACGCTTGATGTACTGATCGGCTCGCGCGGAAATGAGCTAGAGATATCGGGCCCGTCCGAATCAGTCGATGTGGCGAAGGCCGTCCTTCAGAATTTATATGACCGGCTCAAACGCGACCAATCGATCGATAGCGGCGAAGTCGACGCTGCGATTCGCATGGCTAGCGCGCGCAGCGAAGATGGCAAGCCCACCCCGGCCAACCGCATCGAGCCCATTCAAACCCGCAAGCGCCCGGTGGCGCCGCGCTCGCCGCGTCAGACTGAATATATTGAAGCTATGCGCGAGCATGAATTGGTGTTCGGTCTCGGCCCGGCAGGTACCGGTAAAACCTATCTTGCGGTTGCGGTTGCAGTTTCGATGTTTTTATCCGGCCAAGTCGACCGCATCATTTTATCGCGCCCGGCAGTCGAGGCTGGCGAGCGCCTCGGCTTTCTGCCCGGCGATATTAAAGATAAAATAGATCCCTATCTGCGCCCGCTCTACGACGCGCTCAACGATATGATGCCGACGGATTCGGTATTGAAGCGGCTCGAATCCGGCGAGATTGAAATTGCGCCACTGGCATTTATGCGCGGGCGCACATTGTCCAATGCCATTGTAATCCTCGACGAAGCTCAAAACACCACGCCGGTACAGATGAAGATGTTTCTCACCCGGCTCGGCGAATATTCGCGCATGGTGGTCACCGGTGATTTATCACAAATCGATTTGCCCATCGGCGCACGCTCCGGATTAGCTGAAGCCGTGAGCACATTGGAAGGCATGAAAGGCGCGTCCTTCATTCGCTTTTCCAACAATGATGTGGTGCGTAACCCGCTGGTTACCCGCATCGTCCGGGCTTATGAGAAGCGCGAAAAAGAAACCCGTGTAAAGGAACGCCAGAAGCCACAGGGTAGTGACAAGGCTGGTGGGGCATGACGGACAGCTCCGATTCCCTGTTTGAGCGTAGCCTGAAGGCGGAGCGCGCTCTGCTCTCCGCCTCGGCAATTCGCGTCCTGGCCGAGGAGCGTTGGAATGTTCCGCGTCCGCTGCTCGATTGGCCGCTATTGGTTTTATTTGTGATCGCCATGACGGCCCTGTTTGCACCGTTCGGTTCATCTGATTTGCCGATCCCGCCATTGAATAGCGTTGCCCAAGATACAATTCGCGCCGATCGCGGCTTGGAGGTTATCGACCCGGAAGAAACCGCGCTCCGTCAGGCACAGGCAAAAGCGGCCGTACGGCCGCAATTTGAATATGATTCCGAATTCATGCTGGAGCGCAGCAATCGCGCCGTTGCGGCGATTGAAAATTTGGCACTGCGAAAGGCCCAAGCTGAAATGGCGGTTAATCAGCGTATTGCGGCCTTTGAAATCGACTTAGGATTACCGGTAAATGCCGGCGTATTTGAATTGCTTGAAGGCCTACCGAATGTTGAAGATGCGGGCACTGCCCTGGCCTTTTTTCTCGCCTTGCCGGCGGAACGTATGGTGATGGCGGATCGAGCTCTGCTGCCGGAGAGCGGCGCCATTGAGCTGCGCCGTGCCGGCAGTGAAGAGATCTCCACATTATTTCATTTCGACGCGCTCATTGATGTCGCGGCAGCGTGGCGAATGATGCGGGCAAAATCGCGCGTGGCACCTTATGGTTCAGCTCGTAGTTTGCGCACCTGGATTTTGGAAACGGCGCTAGCGCTAACAGACCACAATATCACTTATAGCGCTGCCATCACGCGAAGTGCCGTCGCCACCGCCCTGGCTGCGATTGAACCGGTGAGCATGCATATTGGTCGCGGCGAGGTTATTGTGCGCGAAGGCGACCGCGTCACCCAGCGCGGGCTGGCGCGTTTGCTGGCCCTGAATGAGGCCCGCCGTGGTGGGCTTGGGTGGATAGACAGCGTTGCTTTTGCGGTTTTTCTGGCTGGCCTAGTGGGGCTTGGCGCATTCTTTTTCCGGAGTGGTCGACAGCCGCTGCATTTCACCCGGAAAAGCGGCTATATAACCATTGCAGCCATCTCCCTGACCGGATTGATCAGCGTTGGCGCACTATATGCCGGGCGTGGCATTGCCGAAGGCCTCGGCATGGATCTTTATACAGCGGCCTTTTTAAGTCCTGTCGCCCTATCGGCGGTGATAGTCTCCAGCTTCGTCAATGCGCGGGTAAGCCTGATGGTCGGCGTGGTTCTTTCGCTGCTGGTCACCTATCACGCCGATGGCGATATCTGGCTCGTTGCCTATTATTTGATCGGCGTATTGGTAGCCGGCATTGCTGCTCGACGCTGCCGCCACCGTAAGGATTTACTCATCGTCGGCGCCACAGTGGCTGCCGTTCAGGCGCTAGCCGTTCCTCTCGTGCTCGTATTGAGCGGCAGTACAGTATATGCCGATATCCCGCTAGTGGTCGTTTTTGCCTTTGCCTCGGGCGCTATGGTTGCTGCCTTTACCATGGGCTTGTTGCCGTTGTTTGAATATGCCTTCGACGAAACCACCGATGTGCGCCTAATGGAACTCGCGACCGGCGACCATCCGCTACTCAAGTCCCTCGCCCTGCAATCGCCCGGTACTTATCACCATTCGGTGATGATCGCCAATCTTGCAGAAGCCGCAGCAGAGGCAATCGAAGCCAGTGCGCTGCAATGTCGAGTTATGGCGCTTTATCATGATATTGGAAAATCTGTGCGGCCAGTATATTTCTCAGAGAACCAGCGCGATGGAAATATCCATGATGGCCTTCCGCCGGAACTCTCGGCGCGTATTATTTTTTCGCATATAACCGAGGGCATTCAGCTTGCCCGCAAGCACCGTATGGGCCGTGCCGTGATGGAGGCTATCACCCAACATCAGGGTACTACCCTGCTGCGTATTTTTTATCAGCGCGCCCTTGCTAATGCTCAAGGCTCAGGGCAGCAGGTACAAGAGGCGGATTACAGATATCCTGGCCCGAAGCCGCAGACCCGTGAATCAGGTATTCTCATGTTGGGTGATTCCGTGGAAGCAGCAACCCGCGCCCTCAAAAACCCGAGCCCGGCAGAACTGAAAGAGCGGGTCGGGAAAATCATTTCTGAAAAAATGACGGATGGCCAATTATCCGATTGCGCCCTGACCATCGCTGACCTCACACGCATTGAAGACGCGTTTACCCGGGTTCTTGTCATGGGCGTCTACCATAGCCGCATAGAATATCCGGCCAGCAATGTAGCGCCCAGAACAGCACTTCACCTTAAGCAAATTAGTAAAGATACGGATGGAGATCGGAATAATAATACGCCACACGGCGTGGCAGACCGCGCTTCCTGAAGCGCGTTGCATTACTCGCAAAGCGGCGCTGGCGGCCTTGGCTTTGACCAGAGATCTGCCAGCCACAGCATTTCAAGCTGCTCCGCCACAAGCGACTGAGCTAGCTGTGGTGCTGGCGGATGATGCGTTGTTGCATGCATTGAACAAGGAGTATCGAGGCATTGATAAGGCAACTAACGTATTGGCCTTTGCCTATGCGGAATCAGAATTGGAAAGCGCGCCAGCGTTTAAAAAAAATAATGTATTCGGCGATGTAGTAATTGCTTTTGAAACAGCGCGCACTGAAGCGGATCAGGCGGAGTGCGGGTTAGGTGCGCATTTGAGCCATTTGGTGGTACATGGCGTACTTCATCTTTTAGGGTATGATCATGAGAATGACTGTGACGCAGAGGTGATGGAGGATCTTGAAATTCAGGCACTGGCAGCTATTGGAATTAGCAATCCTTACGCATCGCTCAGCGCGGAAACAACGACCGGTTCAGTGACGTAAACATGAGTGATAGCGATAATCCGCCATCTGATAACGGTGCGACCACAATATGTGAGAATGGCCGCGAAAATAGCCAAGAGGATGGTCGCGCAGAGCTGTCTATCGTCCGTTCGGTCAGTGCTTGGCTGATGCGTGCATTCGCTCGCAATGACGAAGCCACCTGGCAGGAATCCCTCGAAGAACTGATCGAAGAAGAAGAGGAAATTTCGGAGCAAATTACGCCAGAAGAACGTGACCTCCTGATGAATTTGCTGCGCTTTGGCGGGCTCAATGCAGAAGATGCTATGGTACCGCGGCCGGATATCACCGCCATCGAAGAGCGTTCAGCGTTGGATGAGGTGGTTGTGGCAATAAAGAAAAGTGGCCACTCGCGCATGCCAGTCTATCGCGACACACTAGATGAAGTGATCGGCATGGTGCATATCCGCGATGTTATGGCATTTTGGGGCAGCGCTGAGAAATTTATATTGACGGAAGTCATGCGCCCTTTGCTGTTCGTACCACAATCCATGCCGGTAGTCGATCTGCTCGCCAAGATGCGAACAAGCCGACTGCATATGGCGGTTATTGTCGATGAATATGGCGGTACGGATGGCCTTGTTACAATTGAAGACCTTGTTGAAGAAATTGTCGGCGAACTTGAAGATGAACATGACGATGTGCCAACGCCGGTCCTTGATATATTGCCTGACGGCATCGTTGAGGCGGATGCGCGAACTGAGATAGAAGCGTTAGAACAGCATTTCGACCTGATCTTACGCGCCGGAGAGCTTGATGAAGATATTGAAACCGTGGGCGGCTTAGTGTCCCGTTTGGCCGGACGCGTGCCGCACCGCCATGACCGCTTTGACCATCCGGCGGGCTTAACTTTTGAAATTGTTGATGCTGACCCACGAAGGGTCAAGCGGGTGCGGGTGAGCGTGATGACGCTCCCGTGCAATTCCGGAGAGGCGTGATTTATATTACACCACAGGCGCATTGTCAGATGTGCGCCGCAGACTCATTTCCATATATGCGCCACAGGAAAATTAGTTTTTGGTGTTTTATTGCGTGACCAGGGTGGATATTTAGCGCGATTGTCTTGTCTTGTTGCAGGGCTCAGAGGTTGGCGCCGCGCTCTTGTCGCATTTTTGCTTGGTGCCACCGCTGCATGCGCCCTGCCGCCGGCCCATGCGCTCCCCCTCTTGATACCGGCTTTTGTAGGCCTGTTGTGGCTGATTGCGTCTTCCTCCTCGTTGTGGCGCACCGCCTTGACGGGCTGGTGGTTTGGGTTTGGTCATTTTCTGGCCGCCTGCTATTGGGTCGGCGCGGCCTTGCTGACGGATCCGGACAAATTTGCCTGGCTGGCTGTTCCGGCTATTCTAGGCCTTTGTGCCGGCCTCGCCCTCTTCCCAGCTTTCGCTGCCATAATTGTTTTTGTCAGCCGCCGCACCGGCTTTTCCCGCATCATTGTTTTCGCTATTGCCTGGACAGCCGCAGAATGGCTACGCGGCCATATGTTGAGCGGATTTCCGATGAACCTGATCGGCACTTCGTGGACTATTTCAGAAGGCATGATCCAAGTGGTGGCGTTGACAGGCATCTATGGTCTTAGTTTTTTCACCATTCTGGGCGCAGCCGCACCGGCGCTGCTGGCAGAGCGGCACGGCGCGCAGTTAATGAAGGTAAATTGGCGCGCGCCGGCACTAACAATACTCCTTTTTACAATAATCTGGGTTGGTGGCACGGTTCGCCTCGCGTTAGTCCATCCGCCCGAACTGCCCGGCATCAAACTTATGGTCGTCCAGGCCAATATTCCGCAAGCGTTGAAATGGCGCCCCGGATCACGCCAGGCAGCGCTCGAAAAATATATGCGCCTGACACTCGCCACCCTGCCACAGGGCGCCAGCCATGTTGTTTGGCCGGAAACCGCCGTGCCCTATGACATCAGCAATGATTTGCGCTTAGCCACGTGGCTTTCGAATGCTGTGCCGGAGGGCGGGCTGCTGTTCACGGGCGCGCTCCGGAAAGGAGATGGGGACAAAAGTGACGGAGATAGCGACTTATTGCCCGGAAGGTTATGGAATAGCCTGCATGCGATTGATTCAGGAGGAAATCTCGTCGCCACTTACGATAAGCACCGTCTGGTCCCATTCGGCGAGTATATGCCGCTCAGAAGCATTATGAGCGCCGCCAAATTGACCCATGGCAATATAGACTTCTCTTCTGGCTCTGGTGCTGAAAGCCTGGCGGTTCCCGGTCTGCCGCCGTTCAGTCCATTGATTTGTTATGAGGCGATATTTCCCGGCGCGGTAACACCTGAGAATATGCGCCCCACCTGGCTGCTCAATATTACAAATGATGGCTGGTTTGGAAATACGGCCGGACCTTACCAACATTTGCAGGCAGCCCGGCTACGCGCTGTGGAAGAAGGCCTTCCGTTGGTGCGCGCCGCCAACACTGGAATATCGGCTGTGATTGACCCGCTTGGTCGCTATTTGGCGCGCCTGCCACTCGGGCAAGAAGGCGTGTTACATGCGCCACTTCCCAGAGCCTTAGAACGAACGCCCTATGCACATATTGGAGACTGGGCCTTAATTTTAATACTAATTATTTCCCTGGGATTAGTAAAAATGCGTGTTATTCGAGAAAGCGATTGATTAAAATAATTTATATCAATAGAAAATTCTATGGGCCCATTGTTGAAATAATAAAGTGATATAGCCTAAGTAATTTAGATTAAAAAATCTTATTTATATAAAAATAATTATGGCACTTTATCCAAACCCAATGGACACTCATGCTGGAAAACGCATTCGCTTACACCTTACTCTCTGCGGTATGGGCTAGGAAAATCTTGGCAGTGCAATAAACTTAACTTTTCAACAAGTGCAGAAATACGCTTGCGGAACAAATCGAATTAGCTCTAGCTGTCTTTATCAAGTATCGCAAGTGCTTGATACCAATGTATCCTATTTTTTTGATGATCTACCGCCGGAAATTCTAGGCTAGAAAACGCGCGGTCTTTCCGATATTAAAATTGCGTCTTTCGAAGGTGGTCCGCTGTCTAAACGGGAAATACTTGAATTGGTACGCGCATATTACCGCATTTTTGAGCCCAGTATTCGCAAGCGGGTCTTTGAATTGGTAAAAGCCGTTGCCGATCCTGCTGCCGAGGATAAATAGAGCGCCATATCTAAACACAGCTAAAGCAAGTCTTCGTCGTATTTTTCCTCTCTGTGGCCTGCCAAAGCGCTTGACCGGTGAGATAAAGATTGCCACAAAACGGCGTGGCAATTGGGCCATGCTGCAAGGAAAACCGGCCTTCTCTTGAACAGAGCCGTGCCGTGCATAGGGGAGTTCATCTCTTGACGCTATCCAATTTCTTATTTACTAGCGAATCTGTTTCAGAAGGCCACCCTGATAAGGTGTGCGACCGTATCTCTGATGAGATCGTCGATACATTTCTGGCGCGCGCGTCTGAAGCACGCGTTGCTTGCGAAACCATGGTCACGACCAACCGCATCGTTTTGGCTGGTGAGGTTCGTGGACCTGAATCCATCACACACGATGTGATGGAAAATGTGGCACGCGAAGCGGTGCGCCAAATTGGCTACGAGCAGGAAGGCTTTCATTGGGAGCATGCCACTGTGGAAGTACATATTCATTCCCAGTCAGGCGATATAGCCATGGGTGTCGATGGCGGAGGTAACAAGGACGAGGGCGCAGGCGATCAGGGCATCATGTTCGGCTATGCCTGTCGCGAAACTGATGTATTGATGCCGGCGGCCATTCATTACTCCCATGCCATTCTGCGGTCGCTTGCCGATGCTCGTCATTCCGGCTCGGAGCCTGGCCTGCTGCCTGACTCAAAAAGCCAGATTACTTTGCGCTACGAAAACGGGAAACCAGTTTGCGCAACCTCGGTCGTCGTTTCAAGCCAGCATGTGGCAAGCCTAAGCCAGGAAGAAATACGCGAGATCGTGCGCCCCCACGTGGTCAATGTTCTGCCTGAAGGCTGGATGTGCCCGGAAGAAGAATTTTACGTCAATCCGACCGGTCGATTTGTTATCGGCGGCCCGGATGGGGATACCGGCCTGACAGGTCGCAAGATCATCGTCGACACCTATGGTGGCTCGGCACCCCATGGCGGCGGCGCATTCTCCGGCAAAGACCCGTCAAAAGTGGATCGCTCTGCAGCCTATGCAGCGCGCTATATGGCTAAAAATGTGGTTGCTGCCGAATTGGCGGAACGTTGCACCATTCAGCTTAGCTACGCAATCGGCGTGGCCAAACCGCTTTCGCTCTATGTTGATACGCATGACACTGGGCAGGTTGATGAGACCAAACTCGCCACCGCCTTAAGCGAGGCGATGGACCTGACACCGCGTGGAATTCGCAAACACCTCCAGCTCAATAAGCCGATTTATGCTCGCTCTGCCGCTTACGGGCATTTTGGCCGCGAGCCTGATGCGGATGGCGGCTTCTCATGGGAGCGCACAGATATGGCGGCTGAGTTGAAGCGCGCTCTCTCCTGAGAGCAACTGTAGCATGGCTGGTGACGCTGATAATCACCGGGCTTTGCAGCGCGATACGCTGCACCGGCAAGTTGTTTTTGGCCGCCGCCAGGGCCATAAGCTAAGGCCCCAGCGGCAGGCCCTAGTGCGCGATTTGTTGCCGCAAATCGAGATCAATCTGGGGAGCCAAGGGAGGTCGGAAGGTAGCGCCACACCGCCGGAGCCCAAACCTTACGAGGCCATCGATCCCCGTAGCCTGTTTGCCAAAGGCACCAAGGAAATCTGGCTCGAAATTGGCTTTGGCGCCGGCGAACATCTGGCCTGGCAGGCGGCGCGGCATCCCGATATTGGTTTTATCGGCTGCGAACCATTTCTCAACGGCGTTTCGGCGCTGCTTGATAGCATCGCGCGCAAAAATCTGAGCAATGTGCGAATATTCCCCGATGATGCCCGCTTGCTCATGGCTCGCCTCAGTAGTGGCAGAATTGACCGGTTAAGTGTGCTTTTCCCCGATCCTTGGCCGAAATCGCGCCATCAAAAACGGCGTATAATGTCGGTAAAAAATATAGCCAGCTTTGCTGATATCATGGCAGACGGCAGCGAATTTCGATTTGCCAGCGACCATGCAGAATATGGCTGTTGGACATTACTGAAAATGTTGGCTGAGCCGCAATTTCGCTGGCTCGCCGAGGGCCCCGACGATTGGCGTAAACGGCCGGAGGATTGGCCTGAAACGCGCTATGAATTAAAAGCACGGGAAGCCGACAGGACGCCTCTGTTTTTGCGTTATGAACGGGTGGCGCGGAGCGCAGTAAGACCCAATTACACTTAAAACAGCATAAAGCGCTTGAAGCGATGGGCCAAAGCGAGATAGTTTGGGCACCGAAATAATGAGGTTAGAGCTTGTGATGACGACTAAGGTGGGCTGCGGGCCCGCTTTTTCATTTCTGCTGTCGGCAGATTGACGATGTGGCGCGAATATGGAACAGACGCACCTTGTCGAAGAATTGGTTGCTCCATCACTTGAGGCCTTAGGCCTCAAGCTAGTTCGGGTGCGCTATGGCGGTCCTGGACGGCCAACCCTTCAAATCATGATCGAGCGAAGTGACCACTCCGAAATATCGGTGGACGATTGTGCTCTCGCAAGCCGCACGGTCTCAGCTTTACTCGACGTCGAAGACCCCATAGGCGGAGCATATAATTTAGAAGTCAGTTCACCGGGCCTGGATAGACCCTTAACGCGGATCGACGATTTTGATCGCTTTGCCGGCTATGAAGCGAAAATCGAGATGACAGAAGCCATTGAGGGACGAAGCCGCTTACGCGGGCAGTTGCTCGGCGTCAAAAATGAGAATGTGTTAATATCTCTGAGCGATGGTGATGCCGCCGTCGTGCCATTCTCAACCATTAAGAGGGCCAAGTTGGTGCTTACAGATGCACTGATAGCGGCTGCACAGATGCAAAAACGGATGTAACGCATATGGAAACGGAAACAATAGGTCTTGCGCGCCTCGAACTGCTGCAAGTTGCGGACGCGGTGGCTCGGGAAAAGAGTATTGAACGAGACCTCGTGCTTGAGGCGATGGAGCAGGCAATCACCCATGCTGGCAAGCGTAAATATGGCCAGGAACATGATATCCGCACGGAAATCGACCGGGATACCGGCGAAATTCGCCTAATGCGCTATCTCGAAGTGGCAGACCCGATAGAAAATGATGCAACACAAATCAGCGTCGCCAACGCCCAGGAGCGCAATCCGGCAGCTCAGGTTGGCGATTATTTGGCTGATGCCCTGCCGCCAATTGATTTTGGCCGTATTGCCGCGCAAACCGCTAAACAGGTGATCGTGCAAAAAGTGCGTGAGGCCGAGCGGGCGCGTCAATATGAGGAATACAAAGACCGTGTCGGCGAGATCGCCAGCGGCGTGGTGAAGCGCGCCGAATTTGGCGGTGTCACCATCGACCTCGGGCGCGGCGAAGGCATCATTCGCCGTGAGGATTTGCTGCCGCGTGAATCGTTTCGCAACGGCGATCGGGTGCGCGGCTACATATATGATGTGCGCCGCGAACAACGTGGGCCGCAGATTTTTATCTCGCGCACTCATCCCAATTTTATGGCCAAATTGTTTTCACAGGAAGTACCAGAGATATATGACGGGATCATCGAAATAAAATCGGTTGCCCGGGATCCTGGCAGCCGAGCCAAGATTGCGGTGTTTTCAAATGATTCCAGCATTGACCCGGTCGGTGCCTGCGTCGGCATGCGTGGTTCGCGCGTACAGGCGGTGGTTAGCGAACTTCAAGGCGAGAAAATCGACATCATCCAATGGTCGCCTGACCCCGCCGCGCTGATCGTAAATGCCTTGGCCCCGGCAGAAGTATCAAAGGTCGTGCTTGATGAAGAGTCCAAACGGATTGAAGTCGTCGTTCCGGACGAGCAGCTCAGTTTGGCGATAGGCCGGCGGGGCCAAAATGTTCGCCTGGCCTCTCAGCTCTCCGCGTGGGACATCGATATTCTGACCGAAGCGGAAGAATCGGATCGTCGACAGGAAGAAGTGCGTTCGCGTACCGAGCTGTTTATGGCGGCACTCGACGTTGATGATGTGATCGCCCATTTACTGGTCACAGAAGGTTTCACCAATATCGAAGAAGTTGCTTTTGTTCCCACCGAGGAACTTGCTGAGGTTGAAAGCTTCGACGAGGAAATTGCCGAAGAATTACGCCGCCGCGCCAGCGAATATGTGAAAACCTTGAACAGTGAACTGGCCGAGAAGCGCGTTGCCTTGGGTGTCACTGATGAGCTTGCCGCGCTTGAGGGCCTGAGCCCGGCGGCGTTAGTGATCCTCGGTGAAGCTGAGGTTAAAACGCTCGACGATCTTGGCGATCTCGCCGGTGATGAATTAAATGAGATGCTGGGTGATATCGCGCCTAATCTTGATGACGCGAATGCCATCATAATGGCCGCACGGGCCCATTGGTTTGACGATGAGCCGACGGAGACGGAAGCGGGCGAAAGCGCCTCGGATACGACAAGTGAGGAAAACAGCCTATTGTGAGCATGGCCGCGCCAATTACAGAGCGTCCTTCGCACGCTGCTTCATCTGAGGCAGCGATTGTGATGCCGTGTCAAAAGCTCAGCGGCAAACGGCGGCGCTGTATTCTGTCGCGCCAGGATTTTGCTAGCGAAACGCTAATCCGCTTTGTCGTCGGTCCGGACAATCACATCGTGCCAGATTTGGCGGAGCGGTTACCCGGCCGCGGGCTTTGGCTCAGCGCTGAAAAAAACGCCATCGAACAAGCTCAGGTAAGCAAAAGCTTCGCCAAGGCGGCGCATGCTGCGGTCATAGTGGATGCGGATTTAGCCATGCAGGTCGCCGATCTTCTTGCAGCCCGTGCCCTGAATTTTCTCGGCCTCGCGTTGCGTTCTGGCGCCGTCGTCATGGGCTATGAAAAAGTTCGGGCTGACCTCAAAGCCGGTCGCGCCGCTATCCTGGTGCAGGCTAATGATGGCGCGCCACATACGCGTGCCCGAATGCGCGCCGTGGCAAGCGGCATGCCGGCGGTAGAATTATTTTCCCGCGGCGAATTATCACAGGCCCTAGGGCGCGCCGACATGGTGCATGCGGTACTACATGCGTCGCGCTTAAGTGGCCAATTTTTATGCGAAAGCAGCCGTCTGGCTGGCTTTCGCGAAGCTGGAAAATCACGCCTGCCGGTACTGGGCGTGAACATCTCTGGACCGACCCTGTCCGGCCCCCTGGTGGCAAATGAAACTGCGAATTGAGTAGGCATTGAATGAGTGAAGACGGCAAGATTGAAGGCGGCAAGGAAAAGAAACCTCTGTCGCTAAAACGACCAAGCGGCTCAGGCGCGAACCCGTCCAGCGATGGTGGCCAGGTACGCCAGAGTTTCTCGCATGGGCGTAGCCGTTCGGTTGCTGTGGAGGTGCGTAAAAAACGTAGCGTCGGTACGACCGCCAAACCAACTGCGGGCACGGCGCCAACAGCGGAAGCTGCCCCGCCCCGCCCCGCAGGCACTCTGAAGGCTTCTAAGTCAAGTGCTGCAAACAATATCGCTGAAGCGACCGCAAAGAAGACGATAGAGATAACGGCGAAAACATCTTCTGGCGTGGGACTCGCTGGCGAAGCGGGAACACCAAAAACCACAATATCCGTCGTACCGACCGCTGGGCCAGCAACCCCAACGAGGGTAGCGGATGTGGAGCCCCGTGCGCCTAAGTCGCGCTTTGTTCTACGCACGTTAACGAAGGAGGAAAAGTCCACCCGCGCGCGTGCAGTGGAGAGCGCCGTCAAGGAAGAAAGCCGTAGGCGCCTGGAGGCGGAGCAGGAAGCCATAATTCGTGCTGAGGAAGACAACAGCCGGGTCGTCGAGCGCGAAGAGGCTGAACGCCGGGCCGCCGAAGAAGAATCTCGGCGCATGGAAGAAGAAGAAAAACGTCAACAGGCGGAAACCGCAGCGGCGCGCCGTCTCACCGAGACCGAGGAATCTGAAACGCCGGTGAAACCCGCATCTCCGAGCGCCCCGGCGATGAGGGCCAGCACCTCCGCCAAACCAACAGTGAGCGACAGCGATGATGCGCCGCGCCGCGGGCGTCGCCGGACGGAAGTACGCCGTACCACGACGCCTGGTAAACGCGAACGTGATTCGAGCCGCCGCCGCGGCGGAAAACTGACTGTCGTTCGGGCGCTGGAGACAGAAGGTAATGAAGAGCGTGGCCGCAGTATGGCTTCGCTCAAACGGCAACGTGAACGCGAGCGCCGCATGGCCAGTGAAGCGGGTGGCGCTGAAGATGCCGGCCCCGTGGTGCGCGAAGTGGTAGTACCGGAAACCATCTCCGTGCAGGAACTCGCCAATCGGATGGCCGTGCGCGGCATCGAAGTGGTTAAGAAACTCATGCAAATGGGCATCGCTGCATCGATGGCGCAAATAATTGAGGGCGATACGGCAGAATTAGTGGTCCATGAATTCGGCCATAAGGTGAAGCGGGTCAGCGCCTCGGATGTTGAGATCGGCCTCAAGGGCGATGCCGATGATGACACCACGCTTATTTCCCGACCGCCGGTGGTGACTGTTATGGGCCATGTGGATCACGGGAAAACATCTCTCCTGGATGCCCTGCGCGCCACTGATGTCGCAGCCGGCGAGGCCGGTGGAATCACCCAGCATATTGGTGCCTACCAAGTGAATTTGGCGAGCGGTGCGCAAATTACTTTTGTCGACACTCCTGGCCATGCCGCCTTTACACAAATGCGTTTACGAGGCGCCCAGATCACCGACATTGTTATTTTGGTGGTTGCTGCTGATGATGGCGTCATGCCACAAACGATTGAAGCGATCAATCATGCGCGCGCCGCAGAGGTGCCTATCATCATCGCCATCAATAAGATTGACCGGTCCGACGCTAAGGCAGACCGCGTGCGCCAGGAGCTTTTGCAGCACGAAATCGTGACCGAGGAAATGGGTGGCGATGTGTTGGCGGTCGAAGTTTCAGCAATTCAAAAAACCAACCTGGATAAGCTTGAAGAAGCCATCATTCTGCAATCCGAAATACTTGAGCTGGCGGCCAATCCGGATCGCGACGCCGACGGCGTGGTGATTGAATCGCGCGTTGATCGCGGGCGCGGTGTTGTGGCGACGGTTCTGGTGCAGCGCGGTACCCTTCATGTTGGCGACATTGTTGTCGCCGGCACCGAATGGGGCCGGGTGCGTGCGATGACGGATGAACGCGGCAAAAGCCGCAAAGACGCGCCGCCCTCAAGTCCGGTAGAGATATTGGGTCTTAACAACCCACCCGACGCAGGAGAAGATTTTGTCGTTGTGGAGAACGAGAAACGGGCGCGCGAAATTAGTGAATTTCGCTCAAAGCGGGTCCGTGATTTAGCCTCAGTGCGGAGCGCCGCACCGATGGATGTGGAGCAGATGTTCTCCCAGGCGGGCGAAGATGGCCTGCAGCGCTTGCCTCTGCTTATCAAGGGCGATGTGCACGGTTCGGTCGAGGCGGTGCGTGGTGCGCTTGAAAATTTATCGACCGAAGAGGTCGCGGCGCAAATTCTTCACGCCGGCGTTGGCGGCATAACCGAATCGGATGTGACCCTGGCCAGCGCATCGAACGCGCAGATCATTGGCTTCAACGTGCGGGCCAATCCGCAGGCACGCGCTTTGGCACAGCGTGATAGTGTAGATATCCGCTATTATTCTATCATCTACAATATAGTCGACGATATCAAAGCGATGCTTGAGGGCATGCTGAAACCGGCCCTGCATGAGCGCCTGCTGGGTAATGCGCAGATCCTGCAAATTTTCAGCGTTGGTAAGGTCGGCAAAGTTGCCGGTTGCCGGGTCACTGATGGCGTGGTGCGGCGTGGTGCGAAGGTGCGTTTGCTGCGCGATGATATAGTCATTCATGACGGCTCCCTCAAAACCTTACGCCGCTTCAAGGATGATGTGCGTGAGGTCAAAGAGGGTTATGAGTGCGGCATGGCGTTCGAGAATTACGCGGATCTGCGTGATGGTGATATAATGGAGTTTTACGAAATTGAGGAAATTGCGCGCTCGCTCGATTCCTAATTTTTTCGGCCTGACTTGATTATCATCCATTAGATGGAAAACCGGATCATGGCACGCGCAAACAGCTTAAAATCACGTGCTCCCAGTCAGCGCCAGTTACGCGTCGGTGAATTGTTGCGCGAGGCGCTCACGGAAACCCTCGCCCGCGCTCCCATTCGCGATCCCTTGCTTGTTGACGCGGCGATTACGATTACGGAAGTGCGGCCCAGTCCCAACCTCAGGCAGGCACGCATTTTCATTATGCCGCTCGGCGGCGGGGAGGATGGCGGCGCAGAAATCCTGGCGGCGCTGCGCCGAGCCGCGCCCTATTTACGCGGTGAGGTCGCGCGCCGGGTTGATCTGCGTAATGCGCCAATCCTTGAATTTGAACTTGACCAATCGTTCGACCGGGCCAATCATATTGACCTATTGTTAGACCAAATTGCCGCGCATGATAAAAAATCCTGATGGCGCACAGCACAGCGTGAACGGCACCTGCCCGGAGGGCCAAAATGGGCCACCGCTAGATGGTTGGCTTGTTATCGACAAGCCCATCGGCCGCTCCTCGGCGCAAATCGTCGGACGGATAAAATATCTCATTAAACAGGCCGGCAGTAAGTACAAAGTCGGCCACGGTGGCACGCTCGACCCGCTGGCCACCGGCGTGTTGCCTATCGCTATCGGTGAAGCGACTAAAACCGTGGCCTATGTTATGGATGGGCGAAAATGCTACCGCTTTACCGTCACATGGGGCGAAGCGCGCAATACCGACGACGCCGAGGGGGAGGTTATCGAAACGAGCGACAAACGCCCTTCACGCCCTGAAATCGAAGCGACTTTGGCTAATTTTACCGGTGAAATTAGCCAGGTGCCGCCGATCTACTCGGCCCTCAAGGTTTCTGGCCAGCGCGCCTATGCTTTGGCGCGGGCCAATAAGGAAGTAGCGCTTCAATCCCGCCTGGTGCTGATTAGCTCGCTGACATTACTCGAAAATGACCATGAGACAGCGAGCTTTGAGGTCCATTGTGGCAAAGGCACCTATATTCGTTCGCTGGCGCGCGATTTGGCCCGCGCTCTTGGCACGGTTGGCTATATTTCTGCTCTTCGACGCACAATGGTGGGGCCATTCCTAGAAAATGCAGCGATTTCGCTGGATAAAGTGGAATCGCTCGTGCATAGTGCGCGCCTCGCCGCAAACGTCCTTTCAATCGAGGCCCCGCTGGCCGACATCCCGGCACTGGAATTGAACGAATTGGACGCGCAACGCCTGCGCTTAGGCCAGGAAATAGCGGTAGCTGACTCGGATGCTAAAACCGTCCGAGCCAGATCAGGCGAGCGGCTGGTTGCTTTGGCTAAAATTGAAATGGGCAAATTACGGCCGATTCGCGTTTTCAACCTTTAAAAAAATCGGAGACTAGAGATGTCGATTACCGCTGAGCGGAAATCCGAACTTATGACCGAGTTTGGGAAAACGGCCGGTGATACCGGTTCCCCCGAAGTACAGGTCGCAATTCTTACGGAACGTATCAATAATCTTACGGGGCACTTTCGCGCCCATAAGAAAGACGTGCACTCGCGCCGCGGTCTGCTGAAAATGGTCAGCCGCCGCCGCAGTTTGCTCGATTATCTCAAGCGTGAAGACGATGGTCGTTACGTCGAAGTGATTCAACGTTTAGGTCTACGCAAATAATATTTGGTTGAATTCGTAGACCACCCGCTCTGGCAAAACTGGAGAGATGAACGCCGAATAATCGCCGCTGGCAATGCCGCGGCGTATGCGGCGTTAGCGATGTATTTGGTTGTGAAATGGTTTCACGACCAAAAACGAAGACGGGCTAGCCATTTGGCCGGTCCGCCAGGACGGCACGCATGGGGCGTACCCTCCTTAGGCACAAGGAAAATAGAATATGTTTAATGTGACAAAAATCGAAACAAGTTGGGGCGGTCGCCCGCTGGTCTTCGAGACTGGTAAAGTGGCGCGCCAGGCTGATGGCGCCGTTATGGTAAGCTACGGCGCAACCACTGTATTATGCACCGTAGTGGCGCAAAAAACCCCGCGCGAGGGTGTGGATTTCTTCCCCCTTACGGTCAACTATGAAGAGAAGGCATTCGCCAATGGTAAAATCCCGGGCGGTTTTTTCAAACGCGAAGGACGGCCGGGCGAAAAAGAAACCCTCGTCTGCCGCCTGATTGATCGCCCGATTCGGCCGCTGTTTGCCGCCGGGTTCCGGAATGAGACCCAAGTTATCTGTACGGTGCTCTCGCACGACATGGAAAACGACCCGGATATGGTTGCCATGGTCGGCGCTTCTGCTGCCCTAACCATTTCCGGCATTCCCTTCATGGGCCCGATCGCCGGTTGTCGGGTTGGTTACATCGACGGCGAATATGTGCTCAACACTAAAGTGGATCAGCGCGCGGACTCGGTTCTTGATCTGGTGGTTGCCGGTACTCAGGAAGGTGTGCTGATGGTAGAATCCGAAGCCAGCGAGCTGAGCGAAGAAATTATGCTCGGCGCTGTGACCTTTGGCCATAAAGAGATGCGCCCGGTTTTCGATGCGATCATCGAACTTGCCGAAGCTTGCGCCAAAGCGCCTTGGGATATCCCAAGCGTGGAAAAAGACCAGGATCTGGTCACCAAGATCGGTGAATTGGCCGGTGATGGCCTCAAAGAAGCCTATGGCATCAAAACCAAGAGCGACCGTCAGGTCCGTATCGCCAAGGTTAAGAAATCCGTGGCCGATAGTTTGGCCGACGCAGATGGTTCGACGCCGGGTGATATGGGCTCGATACTGAAAGACATGGAACGCGATATTGTGCGTTCGCAAGTCATCGAAACCGGTGACCGTATTGACGGGCGCACCACACGCGATGTGCGCCAGATCGTTGCCGAAGTCGGCTCCCTGCCACGCAGCCATGGTTCAGCGCTCTTTACCCGCGGCGAAACCCAGGCTCTGGTGGTTGCCACCCTCGGTACCGGCCAGGACGAGCAGATCATGGATGTGCTTGAAGGCGAATATCGCGAGCGCTTCATGCTACACTATAACTTCCCGCCCTATTCGGTGGGCGAGGCACGCTTCCTGCGTGGCCCCGGGCGGCGTGAAATTGGCCATGGCAAGTTGGCCTGGCGCGCTATTCATCCGCTGCTGCCGACGCCGGAGGATTTCCCCTACACCATTCGTGTGGTCTCCGAGGTCACCGAATCAAACGGCTCTTCCTCAATGGCAACCGTTTGCGGCACCTCGCTGTCGCTGATGGATGCCGGTGTTCCCTTGACTCGTCCGGTGGCTGGTATCGCCATGGGCCTGATTAAGGAAGGCGAGAAATTTGCCGTGCTGAGCGACATCCTTGGCGACGAGGATCATCTTGGCGACATGGACTTCAAGGTCGCCGGTTCGGAAAAAGGTATCACCTCCCTGCAGATGGATATCAAGATCACCAGCATCACCGAGGAAATTTTGAGGATCGCCCTTAAGCAAGCGCATGAAGGTCGCCTCCACATTCTTGGTGAAATGAATAAGGCAATCAATTCGTCACGCGATAGTGTCAGCGATACGGCGCCACGCATCACGACGATCACGGTGCCCAAGGATCGTATTCGTGAAATCATTGGCCCGGGTGGCAAGATGATTCGTGAAATCTGTGAGACCACAGGCACCAAGATCGATATCGAGGATGATGGTACGATCAAGGTTGCCGCTGTTGAGGCTGAAGCAGGCCAGGCGGCACTCGATATGATCCGTGACATCATTGCTGAAGCGGAAGTCGGTGTGATTTATACTGGTAAAGTCGTAAAAATCATGGATTTTGGCGCCTTTGTAAACTTTATAGGCAAACGCGATGGGCTGGTGCATATAAGCGAAGTTGCGCAGACGCGGATTGGTTCGGTCAGCGATGTGCTCAGTGAGGGCGATGAAGTCAAAGTCAAAGTGTTGGGCATTGATGATCGTGGCAAGATCAAATTGAGCATGAAAGTCGTCGATCAGGAAACCGGTGAAGAGATCACCAAGCCGGCTGAGGCCTAATAAACCGGACAATGAAAGCTCGCGGCACCCCGGCAGGATCGCGAATGATCGTGCCGGGGGCTTGCCTCGGGCGGAAATCCGTCCATTTAATCATTGAATGCTATGCCGCGTTGCATACCATGCGATAGTACCACGGTTTACACAGCAACTGAGCGAGGATGAATTGAAAGCGCTTCATCCACTTATCGTATCCGGCAGGGAAGTCCTGCCACTGATCGAAGGCGGCAAAGGCATTGGCGTGACCAATGGCGTTTCTTCCGGCGCTTGGGCTGCGGCCGGAGCGGTTGGTACCTTCTCGGGCGTCAACGCAGATTCCTATGACAGCAACGGCGAACTGATTCCGCAAATCTATCATGGCCGCACGCGTAAGGAGCGGCATGAAGAATTGGTTGATTATGCCGTTGAAGGGAGCGTGACCCAGGCCCAGATCGCCCATGAAACATCTGGCGGCGAGGGCCGCCTGCATATTAATATCCTGTGGGAAATGGCCGCCAGCGAGCGCATCCTGCGTGCCGTGTTGGATCGTACCAAGGGCATGATCCACGGCATCACCTGCGGCGCCGGCATGCCTTACCGGATCGCCGAGATCGCCAATCAATACCAAATGCATTATTATCCCATAGTTTCATCGGGGCGCGCCTTCCGGGCGCTGTGGAAGCGGTCCTATTTTAAATTTTCCGAGTGGCTCGGCGGCGTCGTTTATGAAGACCCGTGGCGCGCCGGTGGCCATAATGGTCTGTCGAACAGTGAAGATCCAAAGTTGCCGGAAGACCCTTATCCGCGCGTGCGTGACCTGCGTACCCTGATGAACAGCTTCGGGCTGCACAAGGTGCCAATCATCATGGCTGGCGGTGTCTGGTATTTACGTGAGTGGGAAGACTGGCTGGACAATGATGAGATCGGCCCGATCGCCTTTCAGCTCGGCACCCGACCGCTGGTTACCAAGGAAAGTCCGATTTCAGAGACCTGGAAGCAGCGCCTGTTGGGGCTAAAAAAGGGCGATATAGGCCTCAATAGGTTCAGCCCCACCGGTTTTTATTCTTCGGCGGTGCGCAATAAATTTATCAATGAGCTAGAAGAACGGGAAAACCGTCAGGTAGCGTTTACCTCCGAGCCACTCGGTGATCACGATCAAAAGCTCACACCTGGCCCGCGCGGGCGCTCCTTTTATCTCACCAAGGGTGACCTTAAACGCGCCCAGGAATGGCTGCACAAAGGCTTCACCCGGGTGATGAAAACGCCCGATTCGACTCTGATATTTGTCAGTGACGAAAAGGCGCGGGAAATCCGTAATGATCAGGCCGCCTGCATGGGCTGTCTTTCGTCCTGCCGTTTTAGCAATTGGGCAACCAATCCGAACGGAACCACCGGTAAAAAAGCGGATCCGCGTAGCTTTTGTATCCAAAAGACCCTGCAGAATATTATCCATGGTGATAACGTCGATAATCAGTTGATGTTTTCAGGTCATGGCGCCTATCGCTTTGCCACTGATCCGTTTTATTCTAACGGTTTTATTCCGACGGCAAAAGAACTGGTCAACCGCATGACGACGGGTGATTAAGGCGAAAATCGAGAGCTTCATGAGAGTCAAGAGCGTGGTCTGAACGCACAAAAGCCGCGTAAATCCACTCCCCTTCTTGATTTAGGGCTTATCTGCTCTATTTTGTGCGACGTGGCGTGCTTTTGGCGCCGGGAAATTTGGAATCAGGCATGCGTTTGGAACAAGGTATGAATAAGACTGTTGAGACGGACGACATCGTAAAGCTGGTCCGCCAGGCCGGCCTGAGACCAACCCGCCAGCGCTTTGCTCTTGCCAGTCAGCTATTTATGAATGGTGATCGGCACGTAACCGCCGAGCAACTCCATTCCGAATCCCTCGATCGGGGCTTCAGTATCTCCCTGGCGACGGTCTACAACACGCTGAATCGATTCACCACCGCCGGACTACTGCGCGAACTAGTTGTCGATTCGGGGCGCTCCTATTTTGATACCAATTCCAGCGCCCATCATCACCTCTATTGCGAAGAAACGGGGAAATTAAGCGATATTCCGGGAGATAACGCCGCTATTGAGGATTATCTCGAACTTCCCGGCGGCACGACAGTGTCGCGCATAGACATCATAATTCGGGTTAAAAATAGCAAAGCTACGGTGTAGATAGATACATCCATTCAGGCCGGAATTGGGCCATTGTTGGTCGCCGAAAAACCTACCTATCGGAGTAATTTTTAAGGTTCTTAGAACGATTCTAATTATTCTTGACGACGCCGTCTGCCTGCGGCATATAAGCCTTACAAAATAAATTCGCGCGCGAAAATTTGCGCGATTGCCGCACTGCGAAACCCACGTTCAGCGCACATAACGAAACCGCAAACACAACAATTTGGGAGAAAAGCCAATGCCATCATTGAAGGACTCAAAAACCGAACAAAATCTGAAAGATGCCTTTGCTGGCGAAAGCCAGGCGAACCGTCGTTACCTCTATTTCGCGCGCAAGGCGGATATCGAAGGTCTCAACGATGTGTCGACCATTTTCCGTTCCACTGCCGAAGGTGAGACCGGCCATGCTCACGGCCATCTCGATTATTTGCAGGAGACTGGTGATCCGGCGACCGGCATGCCGATCGGTGATACGGCCAGTAACCTTGCGGCATCTGTCGCTGGCGAGACGCATGAATATACGGATATGTATCCCGGTATGGCGCGGACCGCACGCGACGAAGGCTTCGATGAAGTTGCCGACTGGTTTGAGACTCTCGCCAAAGCTGAGAAATCACATGCCGGCCGCTTTCAGAAAGCGCTTGATTCACTCTAATCGAGCGGTAGCGTAGGTTGGCGGGGCTTTCGAAATTGTTCTCGAAAGCCCCGCGCCACGCCACACGAAGACGATAAATAATTTTGCCCCATTGAGATAGGGAAGAGAGATGGCTGTGGACCCCGACGCGCCAACGCGCCATCCCGTCGCTTGGCGCGAGCCTGAATTTTTCGACGAACAAGCACTTGATACGGAATTGCGCCGGGTATTCGATATCTGCCATGGCTGCCGCCGCTGTTTCAGTCTCTGTGCGTCCTTTCCCCGCCTGTTCGATCTGGTTGATAATTCGGAAACCGGTGAGGTTGATGGCGTTGCTTCGGTTGATTTTGAGAGCGTTGCCAACGCCTGCACGTTGTGTGACATGTGCTTCATGACCATGTGCCCCTACACACCGCCGCATGAATGGAATATCGACTTTCCCCATCTGATGCTGCGCTACCGCGCCAAGCAATATCGCGATGGCAAAGCACCGACCTCCGCCAGCCCACGCCTGTCCGAAACAGATAAAAACGGTCGTCTGGCCCGTTTTTTGGCGCCAGTGATGAATTGGGGCGCGAAGCAGGATAATCGCCTAACCCGCCCGCTGATGGAGAAAGTCGCCGGCATCGATCGCAACGCCCGACTGCCGCAATACCACAATCCGAGCCTGGTTCGCCGGGCGCGCAGGAACCCACTTGAGGTTAACCGGGCAGCACCTGCAACGGGCCGCAAGGTCGCGCTCTACGCTACCTGCTTCGCCAATTACAATGCACCTGCCATCGGCGAGGCGGCACGCGCTGTGCTAGCCCATAATGGCGTTGAGAGCGAAGTGGTGTATCCGCGTTGCTGTGGCATGCCGCAGCTCGAGCAAGGCGATATCGCACGCGTTGCCAAGGATGCCCGAAAAACCGCCGCCGACCTCACCAAATGGATCGACAAGGGCTATGACATCGTTGCCCTGGCGCCGAGTTGCGCCCTCATGCTGAAGCTCGAATGGCCGCTTCTGGTGCCTGGCGATGTGGTGATCGAACAGCTCGCCGCGCACAGCTATGACATTACCGAGTATATCGTTGGCATCGCTCGCAAAGAGGGCTTGGCTGAGGGGCTAAAGCCGCTTGAAGGCGGTGTGACGCTGCATATGGCATGTCACGCCCGAGCTCAAAATGTTGGCCAAAAAGCGGCTGAAATGCTCAAGCTCGTGCCCGATACGGCAACCAAAGTGATAGAGCGCTGTTCCGGCCATGGCGGCTCGATTGGCGTTACCAGTGATTTTCACGCCACCGCGCTGAAAATCGGCAAGCCGGCAGCGCGGCGCGCACTTGAGGCAGACAATCATTATGTCACCTCTGAATGCCCTCTTGCTGCTAGCCATCTTGTCGCCGGCATGGAAGGGCTGGCGAAAACCAAAAATAAAGACGGCTCAGAAAATGAATACAGCCAAAACCTGCCCGAAGCAGGGCGCGCCTATCACCCGATTGAGCTGTTCGCACAGGCCTACGGCCTTATATCTTAAACAGTGGCTTATGGCCCGGTGACTTAAGGACAAACAGATGCTAGCGAAATGCGAAATTTTGCCCTCCGATATTATGGAGATGGCGGCGTATGGAAAAATTCGCATCGCAAAGCGCAGTGAAGTCAGCGCGCTCAAACGTGTGCGCCGCTTGGCGGTTGGCCCCTACGCCACATTCTATTTCGAAAATTACGACACCATGTGGATGCAAATCCACGAAATGCTGTTTGTCGAACGCGGCGGCGAAGAACAGATTGCTGGCGAGTTGGAGGCCTATAATCCACTGATTCCAAAGGGCAAAGAGCTGATCACCACACTGATGTTTGAAATTCCCGATGCCGAGCGCCGGGCGCGCGAATTGGCGCAGCTCGGTGGCGTTGAGGAGACCATCCGCCTTGAGCTAGGTGATCATAAAATTGCCGTGGAAGCGCTTGAGGACGATGTCGAGCGCACCACTGAAGACGGCAAAACCTCAGCAGTGCATTTCCTGCGCTTCCGTTTAACCGACGCGGAAATAGAAAAATTTCGCGACCCCTCGGTGCGCGCGGTGATTTCTCTAAACCACGCCAATTACGGCCATATGGCCGTGATACCGGAGAATGTCCGCAACGCCCTGAGGGAAGATTTTGATTAACCAGCCAGGCTGCTATGGCGACTATTTAATCTTCTCACCCGGATAAACTCCCCACAGCCCTTTCTGGCGGGTCCAGGCTGTGGTTTTACTTAGCGCCACTTGGCACCAAGCGCTGTCGCAGGTGATAATCTCCACCAATACGCCCGCTGCCGCGCGAAAAGCGCCCGGGGCGTCTTCTTGCGGCTGGTGGCGAAAGAGGCGCTCTACTTCCATCACCATGGCGGTACGCCGGCCGGACAGCAGCGAGCGGTGCATCCACCCCACCGTACCTTGTGCATCGCGCACCCGGCGCCAATTTTCGAATTCTGCCGTGATCTCAACTGGCAATCCACGGCGTTGATAAATCCACTCAATAGGATAGCGCTTGCCAGGGCCGGTGCGCAAATTTACCTCGCTCTTTTTCAACGAAACAAAGCGTAGGGCCTCCTCTGCCACCGAGGCTTGGCCGGATAGCGCCGTTAGAATAGCGAACAGGCCGGCAATGGCGAGAATTGTAGCGATTGGACGCACGAAATACATTTGACCCAACTGACTCCAATAAACGGATATGATCCGCACATAAACCTTATACTAAAACAGGAACGCCGCACCTGATTGTTTCGCGGAGCGCGCTTTGCTAAAAAGGTGTCATGGCTATGCCATTCATGCACTGCTGAGGGCGCCTGGGAGAGAATAAAAGGAAAAGTATGCCGCCTGTGAACAAAAAACCGCTGGTCATCGTCTCGCGCCGTCTGCCGGATCAAATCCAGGCGCGCATGATGGAGCTGTTCGACACGCGTCTGAATGATTCGGATACGCCACTCGGTCAGGCCGAATTGATCGAAGCCGTAAAGAGCGCTGATGTGTTCGTGCCAACCGTGACCGATACGATCAATCGCGAAGTTATCGCCGCCGCCGGAGATCAGCTTAAATTGATCGCCAGTTTCGGCACCGGGGTCGATCATATTGATTTGGATGCAGCCAAAGAGCGCGGCATCCTAGTGACCAACACGCCCGGCGTATTGACCGAAGACACTGCGGATATGGCAATGGCGCTCATTTTGGCCGCACCGCGCCGCCTAGTCGAAGGGGACCGCCAGGCGCGCAGCGGTAATTGGTATGGCTGGAGCCCCACCTCCATGCTTGGCCAACGCATCTGGGGCAAGCGCCTCGGTATCATCGGCATGGGCCGGATCGGCCAGGCTGTGGCGCGCCGCGCGCTGGGTTTTGGCCTCTCCATTCACTATCACAATCGCAAGCGCCTGCATGGTGAGGTGGAGGCGGATTTAGAGGCCACCTGGTGGGAGAGCCTCGACCAAATGCTGGCCCATATGGATCTCATCACCATCCATTGCCCGAGCACGCCGGCGACATTCCATCTACTGTCGTCGCGCCGTCTTAATCTGGTTCGTGCGACCAGCTACATCATCAACACCTCGCGCGGGCATGCCATCGATGAAGCAGCGCTGGCCAAGCTTCTGCAGGAAGGCAAAATTGCCGGCGCCGGACTGGATGTTTATGAGAATGAACCGGCCATCAATCCGAAATTGCTCAAGCTCGACAATGTTGTACTCCTGCCGCATATGAGCTCAGCCACCCTAGAAGGTCGCCTCGATATGGGTGAAAAGGTGCTGATCAATATACAAGTCTGGGCCGACGGCCATATGCCGCCTGACCGCGTGATCGAGCTCGAAGTTTAGAATTTTTTTGCTGCGACAAGGATGCAGGTGACTTTTACATCCCCGAGAGAGCGACAGGCCTCAAGGCGATGCAGGCCCTCGACTAGGACAAAGCGCCCTTTTCCTTTGCGCACCTGGATGGGCACTTTCATGCCTTCTTCGAGAATATTTTCCGCTAGTTCAGCAACTGTGGATTCGTTCAGAGTCTTGCGCCGCTGCGTCGGTATATAGATATCTTCGATATTAACAAACTCGTCTTTTAGCAACGATCAGGCCTCCACTTTTCTTCATATTAGGGCAAGTTTGGCAAGCAATAGGGCCAAACGCAACCAGTGCTGATCCAGACCGTGGGACGGTATGGTCAAGCATCAGCAGCGTGGGACGATAGATCCGTGATCGTCGGATTTTCGCCGCACAGCGGGCAGGTCGCATCCGGCTTGACCCGGACATTGCGGAAGGTAGCGCTCAAAGCATCATAAATGATTAGCGTGCCCGAGAGGCTTTCGCCGATATCGAGCAATTCTTTCAGTACTTCGGTCGATTGCATGGAGCCCATGGAGCCGGCCACGGCGCCGAGAATACCGCCTTCGGCGCAGGACGGAATCATACCGGGCGGCGGCGGTTCCCGAAATATACAACGATAACAGGGATGCTCAGCCCCGGCATAGGCTTTGTAGGTCGAGAGCTGACCATCAAAACGCAGAATTGCTGCCGAGACCAGCGTCCGTTTGGCTAAATAACAGGCATCATTGATCAGGAAGCGGGTAGCGAAATTATCACTGCCATCCGCTACTAAATCATAGGCAGTAAACAGGTCCAGCGAATTCTCCGCCGTCAGCCGTTCTTCATGGGTGATGACGGCGACGTCCGGATTGATCGCATTGATTGCTCGCTTAGCGCTATCGACCTTGGCCGTGCCGAGGCCCTTGGTCGTATGAATGACTTGGCGCTGTAAATTGGAGAGGCTAACCCGGTCATCATCGATAATGCCAATTGTCCCGACCCCAGCTGCCGCAAGATAGAGCAAGAGCGGCGAGCCCAACCCGCCGGCGCCGACCACCAGCACGTTCGAATCGAGTAGCTTGGCCTGACCATGCCCGCCAACCTCTTGCAGAATAATATGACGGGCATAACGCTCAATCTGGGATTCATCGAAGCTCATGGCAAGATCCGTGCTTTGGGGTTTAGACGCCGCTAAAGAGATCAGTCGATAGATAGCGTTCGGCAAAGGAGGGGATGATCACTACGATACGCTTGCCAGCCATCTCGGGTCGCGCTCCCACCCCAAGAGCGCCCGCCACAGCGGCGCCTGAGGAAATGCCCACTGGAATGCCTTCCAGTCGAGCGATCTGACGCGCCGTTTCAAACGCGGTTTCATTACCGATAGAGAGGATTTCATCGACCAGGGACGTGTCCAAAATATCTGGTATGAAACCGGCACCTATGCCTTGAATTTTATGGGAGCCCGGTTCGCCGCCGGAAAGAATAGCGCTATCTTCAGGCTCGACCGCAATTACCTGTAAATCCGGTAGGCGCTCCTTCAATACTTGCGCGCAGCCGGTGATGGTGCCACCGGTGCCAACGCCGGAGACCAGGGCATCAAGCTTGCCGCCACAATCTATCCAAATTTCTTCGGCCGTTGTCGCACGATGAATTGCTGGATTAGCGAGATTGGCAAACTGTGACAGCATCAGTGCATCATTATTTTCCGAGACAATCTTCTCGGCTCGGGCGATAGCGCCCTTCATGCCTTTTGGCGGCGGCGTGAGCTCAAGCTCTGCACCGAGCAATTTGAGAATTTTGCGGCGCTCCATCGACATGCTTTCCGGCATGGTCAATATCAAACGGTAGCCTTTTGCGGCGGCGACAAATGCAAGTGCGATTCCGGTATTTCCGGAAGTTGGTTCGACCAATAGCGTCTTTCCCGGAACGGCCTTGCCAGCCGCTTCTGCCGCGTCGATCATAGCGAAACCGATGCGATCCTTTACCGAGGCCAGGGGATTAAAGAATTCGAGCTTGGCGATAATTTCTGCCACGCAACCGTCTTGCGCGGGTAGCCGGTTAAGCCGCACCAGAGGTGTGCCGCCAACGGTTTCGATAATATTTTCAAAAATTCTGCCGCGCGAAAAAACTTTGTCCCGCTGTTCTGTCGCCATCTATTTCTATCCCTTGCTATATGGTGAAGTCGGTATTTGTTTTAGAGGCGCGCTTGATACCAAGGCTGGTTGCGCGCCGACAAATATCCTCGATGGTAATTTTATCGAGACGAATCATCAGATCTTCCCGCATCTCGCTCCATATGGGCTGCAGAACCTGATCCGCCAAATTAGAAGAAACATCATCTTCGTGACTATTGTCTAAATTTTCGATCTCACGCACAACTCGCGCAATCTGGCCAAGTGTAATTCGGCGACGTTCGCGCGCAAGGAGATATCCACCGCGCGGCCCGCGCACACCACGCAGCACCCCAGCCTGAACCAGGCGCTGCATGACCTGCTCAAGATAGCGATGCGGTACACCCTGGCGAATGGCTATTTCACGGCTGCGTACGGGCTCTGCTCCGCTGTTGTAGGCAATGTCGACCACCGATTCGACGGCATAAACAAGTTTTTTGGAAGGATCAAGCATACCGGCCCTTAACCGCCAGCGCCGGTTGAGCCGAAGCCACCTGTGCCGCGCACACTCTCCGGCAGGGATTGCACCTCGACAAGCGTCGCCTGGATAACCGGGGCGATAATCATTTGTGCAATCCGCATGCCGCGTTTAAGGACAAACGCATGTTGTCCGTGATTAATAAAAATAACGCCGATCTCACCGCGATAATCAGAATCAATCGTGCCTGGGCTGTTGAGTACTGTAAGACCAGCTTTAAGTGCCAGGCCTGAGCGCGGGCGCACTTGCGCCTCATAACCTGGCGGCAAGGCAATAGAGATGCCGCACGGCACGAGACAACGCTCGCCAGGCGCCAACTCCACATTAGTCTCGCTGTCTATGGCGGCCAACAGGTCAAGCCCGGCACTGCCTGCGCTTCCATAGGCCGGAAGCGCCAAATCAGCGCCATGCGGCAGGCGGTATATGGGCAATTCCAATGTGCTACTCATGCCGCATCCCCCGAATTGTCACTCTTTGAAAAAACCTGAGCAATGCGCTCAGCCAAACGCGCCGCGACTTCGGTCTTGCTGGTGTGCGGCCATTCCTCAACATCGGACGCGCCGCCTGCGCCCCGTTTGATAAGGTGGATTTTGTTGTCGTCTCCGCCGAAAGTGCCGGTATGGGGCGCCACATCATTAGCCAAAATCCAGTCAGATCCCTTGGCCGATAATTTAGCTCTGGCATAGGAAATTATTTCATCGGTCTCGGCAGCAAAACCAATAACCAGACGCGGACGATTATTTCCATGCATGCTGATCGTCGCTAAAATATCTGGATTTTCCACCAGTTCCAAGCTGGGCGATGTCGTGCCATCGCGCCTGTTTTTTTTAATTTTTTGCGCCTTGGCTTCGGCAGGGCGCCAATCAGATACAGCTGCGGCGCAAATGGCGACATCGACCGGTAGCTCATTTAAACACGCCTCTAGCATATCGCGAGCTGTCTCTACATGGACCGTCTCAACACCTGGCGGGTCGGCTTCGCTGCTCGGCCCTGAGATCAGGGTGACGGAAGCGCCAAGCCGGGCGCAAGCGGCGGCTATGGCATGACCTTGCTTGCCGGAAGAACGATTGGTGATATAGCGCACCGGATCAATTGGTTCATGGGTTGGGCCGCTAGTAATTAATGCTCGGATGCCCTGAAGCGGGCCATCCAATGCGGTCTCAATGGTATCTACAATATCCGCCGGCTCGGCCATGCGCCCTATACCGATTTCACCCTCGGCCAATTCACCATGCGCCGGGCCAATCGCCATCACGCCCGAGGCTTTAAGTAGCGCCAGATTGCGCACCGTCGCCGGATTGGCCCACATCCGGCTGTTCATAGCTGGAGCAACCAATATAGGGCGGTCTGTGGCCAGCAAAGCAGTTGTTGCGAGATCATCGGCAATGCCGTTCGCCATCTTGGCCAAAAAATCCGCCGTTGCTGGCGCAACGACGATCAAATCCGTCTCCTGCGCCAGACGAATATGTCCGATCTCGCTCTCGTCGGTCAGGGAAAAGAGATCCTCATAGACCTTTTCCTGAGACAAGGTCGCAACCGACAGCGGAGTGACAAATTGTGCCCCGCCTTTGGTAAGAATGGGCCGTACTTGTGCTCCCCTGCGACGGAGTTCACGAATAAGCTCAAGGCTTTTATAAGCAGCAATTCCGCCTGAAATTATGAGCAATATGCGCATGCTATTAAGCACAAACGTGAATCCATCTATTTACCAAGAAGAATATGTAGATAACCTAAGCCGCCAAAGAATAAAGGGCAAGCAATAGCCAGGCCCGAAATCCGATTTGGGCGTTATTGAGGAAGGCGGCTAGAGAGCAAATCCCGAGCAGGTGGAAACACCTACGGCATTGCTGTTGGTTGGTGATTTGCTTCAATTCCAAAAAGATAGAGCGTTTCGTATGTGCGCTTGCGAGCATGACATGATCTAGATGAGCTCAAGGACGAGCAGTGCCACCAAAAGCCCGGCAATAATGCTGAGCGCCGCATGGATACCGCTCAGGCGAATTTTCCGGCCAGTGTCGGTATTTGGCCTGGCCCGATCCTCCAAATTATCAAGCGCCCGTTCGGCGCGCTCAAGCATGCGGGGCATGCGCCGGAGCGCACCCACTGTTTCCAACGCAACGTCGCGCAGGCGTGCCTCGGGGCCAAGATTTTCACGGGCCCAAACCTCGATCTGCGGCTGCGCTAAGGCCCACATATTTTCCTCCGGGCTGAGCCCCCGGCACATGCCCTCGGCCATTAGCAATGTTTTTTGCAGCAATAGGAGCTGCGGTTGAGTTTCCATCTCGAAGGTTTTCGTCACCTTGAACAAATGGCCCAACAACTGAGCCAGCGAAATTTCCTGTAACGGTTTACCAAGGATGGGTTCACCGATGGCACGAATCGCCTGGGTAAAGGCGCCTTTTGATTGTTGCCGGGGCACATAGCCGGCTTCAAAATGCACCTCGGCAACACGGGCATAATCGCCGATCAGGAAACCACGTAGCATTTCCGCCAAATAACGGCGCGTATCGCGGTCAAGCCGTCCCATGATACCAAAATCAACCGCCACCACCTGGCCCTCACTATTGACCAGAAGATTTCCGGCGTGGAGATCGGCGTGAAAAAATCCATCGTTGAAGACTTGGCGAAAGAATGCATTAGAAGCAACCTTCAGTATTTCGCGTGGTTCGAGGCCAAACGATATTATTTTGTCACGCTCATCAATCGGCACACCCTCGACCCGCTCCAGCGTCAGGACGCGCTGGCTAGTGCGCTGCCAATCGACGGCCGGCACGCAATACAACGGGTCGTCGGCAAAATTCTCACGTAACTCGGAGGCTGCCGCCGCTTCTATGCGCAGGTCCATTTCCATCGCCACGCTCTCGGCGAAGGTGTGAATAACCTCAATCGGCTTAAGGCGGCGCAACGCCGGCATGGTGCGCTCCGAGACCTCCGCTAACCAATAGAACAGCTCCATGTCACGGGCAAAGGCTTGTTCTATATCGGGGCGCAGGATTTTCACCGCGACCGCATCACCCTCGACAGTGGTGGCAAAATGAACCTGGGCGATGGAAGCTGCCGCGACCGGCTTAATATCAAATTCCGAGAATAGTTCTTCCAGTGGTATTTCGAATTCGCGCGCGATAATATCCTTGGCTAATATACCGCTGAAGGGCGGCAGGCGGTCCTGCAGCTTGGATAATTCCCGTGCCACATCATCACCGACCAAATCCGGGCGGGTGGAGAGCGCCTGGCCAAACTTGATAAAACTCGGCCCCAAAACCTGAAGGGCTGCGGCGAGGCGCTCGCCGGGTCGGCCCAACCCCCGGCGGCGCGGCGCCAGGCTAGCGATCCAGGTGACAAAGGGTGCGATCTTCGCGTCTTCCAATAGAAAAAGCGCGTCGTAACGGCCTAAAATCCAGGAAATGCGCAGCAGGCGCCAAATATTTTTGATTGTGCGGCGCATAGGCTCAGACGCGCCAGCCCGAATGCAGCGCGGCAATCCCGCCGCTGAGCGGGCGCCATGTGACGCCACCGAAGCCAGCTTCGCGGATCATCCCGGCGAAACGCTCCGGTATCGGAAAGCGGCGGATGCTTTCCACAAGATAGCGGTAGGAATCGCGATCATCGGCAATTACGCCACCCAGCCACGGGATGACGGAAAAGGAATATAGTTCATATAATTTATCAAGGCCGGGTACCTGCTCAGGGCTGAATTCAAGGCAGAGAAAGCGCCCGCCCGGTTTAAGCACCCGCGCGGCGTCTTCCAGCACTTTCTCAATATGCGTTACATTGCGAATGCCGAAAGCGATAGTGTAGGCATCGACCGAACTGGCGGCGACCGGCAGTGCCTCTGCATCGCCGACCAGCCATTCAACACCATCCAAAATGCCCTTATCCCAGCTGCGGGAACGGCCGGCCAATACCATATTCTCGCTCAGATCACAGACGATCACCCGGCCCTCATCAGCTTGGCTGGCGTGAACACAAAAAGCGATATCGCCGGTGCCGCCGGCGACATCAAGGTGGCAGGAACTCGCCTTGGGCGCTAGCCAATCAATCATTTCGCGCTTCCACAAGCGGTGGGCGCCGGCGCTCATCAGATCGTTCATGAGATCATAACGGCCAGCGACGCGATCAAACAGATCACGAACCAAGTGTAGCTTCTCCTCTGCCTCGACCCGGCTGAAGCCAAAATCCACCTGCTCGGCGCTATTGTCGTCTTTTTTCATATCCGGCATGCGCGGAGGATAGCCTAGTGGGCCAGATTTAGCATACATTACCAGCATGCCAGAATTGAGGCTTTGCCATGCCTGAATTACCTGAAGTTGAAACGGTCCGCCGGGGCCTGGAAAAGCGTCTTCTCGGCCAGCGCGTGACGCGTGCCGAAACACGGCGCGAGACGCTGCGCATCCCCCTGCCGGCGCGCCTTGCGGCGCGCATGAAGGGTCGGCGCTTTGAGCGTCTGGACCGGCTCGGAAAATATATTCTCGGCTATCTTGATGATGGCAATGTACTCATTATCCATTTGGGCATGTCGGGTCGCTTTACCCTCGACGAAAGTGGTAAAGCGCCTGACGGAAAGCATGATCATGTGGTTTTTTTCATGGCCGACGGGACCGTCGCGACCTATACTGATCCGAGGCGCTTCGGTCTGATTACAATGTGCCGCGAAGACGAGGTAGATAGCCACCGCTTGCTGGCAAAAATGGGACCGGACCCGCTAGGAAACGCCTTTAACGGCCCGTTTTTGGCGGAGCGACTAGCCGGCAAGCGTAGCCCGATCAAGGCGGCGTTGCTTGATCAGAAAACCGTTGCTGGTCTGGGTAATATATATGTCTGTGAAGCGCTTTATTATTCCGGTATTAGCCCGCGGCGCTCTGCCCATACGGTGCAGGGTGCGCGCGCCGAACGGTTGGCGACCGCCATCCGCCAAGTGCTCGACAAGGCGCTCAAGGCTGGCGGCTCGTCGCTGCGCGATTATGTGCAAGCGAGCGGCGAATTGGGTTACTTTCAACATCAATTTTCGGTCTATGGACGCGAAGGGGAGGCTTGCCCAAAATGCGACTGCAACAAAACAGTGGAGCGAATTGTGCAGAGCGGCCGTTCAACTTTCTTTTGCGCGGCGCGCCAGTGCTGACGCTGAGACGTTTTTACCATATTTGTGCTGTCGTCCTGATAACGGGGTCGCTGGCCATATCACCGGCACTGGCGGGCGGTGAAGCGGCGGTTTTTCTATCCGCCATTGAGGATGTGCCTTTGATGGCCGGCCTGACGGAAGACGAAGCGGCGGCACTTGATTTTGACAAGCCGGATGGCCGCTTGGTAGAAGCCTATGCCTACGGCAATATCGCGCGCCAGGATTCCGCTGATTTCTATGCCGCTGTCATGCCGGAATTAGGCTGGCGCAAAATTGGTGAGCAAATTTATTCGCGCGAAGGGGAAACCTTGCGTATATACCTCAGCGCAGAAGAGAAATTGCTGTTGGTTCGATTCGTTCTTTCACCCAATTCAGCGCAATAATTTACAGTAATTCCTGAATCCCTCTAGGGGGTTAGCAAGACGGAGCATTGGATATGTCATATAAAAACATAACTCTTGATCGCACGGAGCGGGTGGCAAAAATCACTCTCAACCGACCAAAGGCGTTGAACGCCCTGAATTCGGAGCTGATCGCCGAGCTGAACGCCGCGCTTGACGACCTGGAGGCTGACGACGCCATCGGCGCCATTGTGCTCACCGGCAGCGAAAAAGCTTTTGCTGCCGGCGCTGACATCAAGGAAATGCAGACAAAAAGCTTTATCGGCGCCCAGACCGGTGATTTTATTGGCCCCTGGTCGCGAATAACCAAATGTCACAAACCCGTTATCGCAGCTGTCGCCGGCTATGCCTTGGGTGGCGGTTGCGAGCTTGCCATGATGTGCGACTTTATCATCGCTGCCGACAATGCAAAATTCGGCCAGCCGGAAATTACCCTCGGCATCATTCCGGGCGCCGGCGGCACCCAGCGCCTGACCCGCGCCGTCGGCAAGGCCAAGGCCATGGAAATGATTCTTTCCGGGCGCATGATCGATGCTGAAGAGGCCGAACGGGCTTCTTTGGTTAGCCGGGTGGTGCCAGCCGCTGAATTGATGGACGAGGTGATGAAAGTTGCCGAACGTATCGCGCACCTCTCGAAACCCATCGTTGCAATGGCAAAAACCTCAGTAAACCGGGCTTTTGAGACGACTTTGGAAGAGGGTGTGCGCTACGAAAAAGCGGTATTCTACTCCGCCTTTGCGACCGAAGATCAGAAAGAAGGCATGGCCGCTTTTGTTGCCAAGCGCGAGCCGTCTTTCGGCAATCGATAGGCCAGTTGATAGGCCGTTAAACAAGGCACGCCAGCGTGGTTGACGCCGCGCTGGCGTGCCGATATAACCCCCATCTTGAAACAGAAAATAGTAGGAACGCCATGGCTCACACAGTGCAGGCGAAAAAGCGAATTCGACAGCTTACAAAGAATACCGAAATCAATCGCAAGCGGGTGAGCCGGATGCGTACGTTCCTGCGCGGTGTGGAAGAGGCAATCGAGAACGGAGACCAACCCGCTGCTCGCGAAGCGTTGAAAACGTTTCAGCCTGAAATTATGCGAGGCGTGACAAAGGGCGTGTTGCGAAAAAACACGGCGGCGCGGCGAATTTCGCGTCTTAATAAGCGCATTAAGGCGATCGGTTAGAGAGCAAATTCTGAGCAAGTGAGCATATCTGCGACGGTGATTTGCTTCCATCCAAAAAATTAGAGTGCCTCGGTTAAGCGCACGCGCGCATGACAAGCTCTAGATTTCTTCAAGGTTGAACGTTTAGCTATGGGTTTACGCGAATGCTCTGCAATGCGCGTAAGGCGCTACTGTGAGTTTTTGTGGAATCCTGCAGAGGCACGCGCTGCCCGGCCGCTTATTTCATAGCCACGTCTGGGCGCAAATTTCTTTTGCTGCGGAACGGGTCGTCAATAAATTTTAATTCGCAAATATTTTTATATGTGACAATTATTCAGCACCCATTTGAGGTAGTCAAAAGCGGCTTGTCCTGAGAGTCCAAGTGCTTAGCTTGAGCGCACCCGAGAAGCGCGAACACTCCAGATAAATTTTTTCGGATTATTATGGGGGTTCCTATTACGGACCGGTTGCCAGAGTTCCGGCGCGTCACTAATGTACAAAACCTGCTGGGGCAAGCTGGCAGGACGCCTAAATAAAAAACAATTTTTAATGCGATTCGCTCTTCGAAAATAGTGTGTCGCAAATATAGGGATTTGGCTGGTTTCCAACTGATATGAGCAAAATTTCTAACACTATAACTGCGCCGAATGAAGCAGTGGGGGTGAGTTTGAAAGACGTGCGGCGGCTTTCGCCCGATACTTCCTATGCTGGCGACGTGACGCCGGGCGAAGCTTGGCAGATCCTGGCAGAGAGTGCCGAGGCGGTTCTGGTCGATGTGCGCACTGACGCGGAATGGAATTTTGTCGGCCTGCCTGACTTGACGGCGCTGAATAAAAAACCGCTTTTGATTTCCTGGCAGCGTTACCCCGATATGGCAAAAAACAAAGACTTCTCGACAGAATTATCTGCAGCCGGGGCGGCGCCAAATTCTTGGATCTTGTTCCTATGCCGGAGTGGGACGCGCTCTATTTCCGCGGCCCAACATTGTACGGCTCAAGGTTTCAGAAATTGCTTAAATATCCTCGAAGGCTTCGAAGGTGGGCATGACGAAAACAAGCAGCGCGGACTGACGTCCGGCTGGAAAATGCGCGCACTCCCTTGGGTGCAGGGCTGAGCCATGGCTGAAACACCAAATTCCGCCCACCCCCTGCATGAAGAGCAATGGTCTGCTATTCGCGGCCATCTGCAGGAAGAATTAGGCGATGCCGCCTTTCGCAGCTGGCTGAAACCGTTGATGCTTCGCTGCATTGAGGATGGAGAAGCCCGTGTGGTCGCGCCAACGCGCTTCCTGCGCGATTGGGTGAGTGCGCGTTATGCCTCGCGCATTACTGAGCTATGGAACCAAATGAACCCGGATATCCGCAGTGTTGCCATCGATGTTGGCGTGACTGGCGGCGCAAACGGTATTGCAGGAGCGCCGCCACAGACCGCCATGGCGACCAATGCAGCCACTTCAGCCGGCGGTGCGACTGGCGCGCATTTTGCGGCCCCAGCTACCACCTCCGGCGCTACAAACGGCCTATCGCCGGCGCGCGGCTCCCATCTGCGCCTACGCGCTGCTGAAGACGACCATGACGCATTGTCATCGCCTCTCAATCCGCGTTTTAGCTTCAGCGATTTTGTTGTCGGCAAACCCAACGAGTTCGCCCATGCCGCCGCCTGGCGTGTGGCAGAGGCGGATACCACTGTGCCGTTCAATCCGCTATACCTATATGGCGGCGTCGGCCTTGGCAAAACGCACCTGATGCACGCCATAGCGCGCCATATTCGCGAGCGTGATCCGAGCCGCCGGGTGCTGTATCTTTCGGCTGAGAAATTCATGTACCATTTCGTCCGGGCACTTCGGTACAAGGATACCATGGCCTTTAAGGAGCAGTTCCGCTCGGCCGATGTACTGATGATAGATGATGTCCAATTCATCTGCGGCAAAGACAGCACGCAGGAAGAATTTTTCCATACCTTCAATGTGTTGATCGACCATAACCGTCAAGTTA
>Ga0315339_1000426_pt1 | contig 54014 bp, 45 predicted proteins | sample ASW17metaG_FD_204514 | JGI IMG/M metagenome (GOLD analysis project Ga0315339, IMG submission 204514) | Ammonia-oxidizing marine archaeal communities from Pacific Ocean, United States - ASW #17 | ecosystem: Environmental > Aquatic > Marine > Oceanic | place: USA: California | collected 2016-12-05 | reverse complement strand
TATTGCGGGCGGCGGCACCGCCGCCCTCTGGCGTCCGAATACGTTTACGCCCGAGGCCCAGGAGTTGATGCGCGATATCGGGATCGACCGCGCGCACCACGATAGGGAAGTTGCCAACAACCCGAACGCCCCGCGAGAGTTGGGTCTTCGGCGAGCGGTGTTCTTCGATAAGGAGTCCTCTGGTGAGGACCAGCTCGTGATGGACCCACCGCCCGAACTGGGCCTCCGGGGCCGCAGGGGCGAAGGAGGGACGACGAGTGCTCAGTTCGCCGAATTCTTCGCCCAGACGCCGTATTCAGCCGGCACCCGAGAGGGTTTGTTGAAGCTGTTCACCGAGCACCGTGACTGGATGCCCGGCGTGCCGACCGCGGAGAAAGTCGAGCAGCTCAAGAAGATGAGCTACATCGACTTCGTAAGCAACGTCGTCGAGATCCATCCCGACGCTGTGGCCCATGTCCTCTCGATAGGCGGCACAGGCGGGACAAACCAGACCGCCGGTCCCGATACCTATAGCGCCTGGTACGCCTGGCGGAAGGGCGCGCCCGGATTCAACGCGATGGGTCTGCCGCCCGCCTCGCAGTTGTCCAACCTGGTCAAGGACCCGGGACGGAACATCGCCTGGCCCGACAGCGCGAGCACCGCGGCGCGACTCCTGGTCCGGTGGCTGATACCGGACGCCCTGCCGGGCCACACGGCGGATGATTCGGTCCTGCAGCATATCGATTACGCCGCCTTGGACCGTCCAACGAACGATGTGCGCATTCGTCTGTCCAGCATGGCAATGAGCGCCAGGCACCTGGGCGACCCTCTGACGGCCAAGGAAGTCGAGGTGGCCTATCTGCTCGACGGCAAACCCCACACCGTCCGCACCCGCGGCGTCGTGATGGCCTGCCCCAACAACGTCGTGCCCCATATAGTGCCGGACCTGCCGGACTCCCAGAAGGCCGCGCTAAAAATGGCGGTGCGGAAGCCGCTCGTCGCGACCAATGTGGCCATCCGTAACTGGCGTGCGTTCCAGAAGCTGGGCGTCTCGTCGATCAGCTGCCCGGGCATGTTCTATGAGTCGATCGGGCTGTCCGTCCCAACGGCCATCGGCGGGTATGAGAACGCGTCCTCGCCGGACGAACCGATTGTCGTCCGGATGGGCCTCACCGCTCGTATCCTGGAGAAGGCGGGCTCTGGGCTCCCGCCGCGCGAACAATGGCAGGCCGGCCGCGCCGAGCTGCAGCAGATCACCTTCGAAACATTCGAGCGCAACATCCGCGATCAGCTCGATCGCGTGCTGGGACCTGGCGGCTTCGACGCACAGCGTGATGTAGCGGGCATCATCATCAACCGCTGGAGTCATGCCTACGCGCCCGGATCGAATGAGCTGTACGATCCCGACTGGGCACACCGGATGGATGCGCCATGGGTGGTCGGGCGTCAGCAATTCGGTCGGATTACGATCTCGAACTCGGATGCCGCGTGGGTTTCGCTCACGAACGCAGCGTGGCAACAAAGCCACCGCGCCGTGAACGAGCTCATCTGCAACGTGGTTCGGCCGGTGTTCGATTGGCAGTGGTCCGAAAGTATGCACGCAGGCGAGCCCGGCGACTATCCGAACAACTTCTAGGACTCACGGCTTCTAGGGGACACGGCGAGGTGCTCGAGGTGCCTTTCTAGGCTTCCCTCGAAAGCTGGGTGCGTACGCCGGAGCAGGGGTCGCGCGTGTATCTACGCACGTGTCTCAACGAAGCCCCCTCTTGGGGGAACCCGCCTTTCGAGGAGAGCGGGTCAGCGGCAAGCACCGCGTTCCGGTTTGTTCCGCGGTTCAGTCCACCTAGCCTCCTGCTACATCCAATCTACCCAAGCCAAATTGGTCACCTGCCTTGGTTGCTTTGCCGTCTTGCAGAAATATCTCGACCATCTTTTCGCTGCAAACGGTGTTGTAATGTTCATCTTGCAATAAGTACAAAATCTTCCGTGTCTTGGCATGAATCACTTCGCCACTGGATGCATAGGCATACTGACCATCAATAGTAAAAGTGACCCAACCCGGCATATCACGTAGTGCAATGGTGGTGAGCTGTTGATACGGGGCTACTGCGCTAAAGATATGCATTCGCATATTAACGCCATCGCAAACCCATATCTCTGTTTCGTCGGGGGTCAAAGCTATCCCATGAGCCGGATTGCCATGTCGTTGTACCGGACCGTTGTCCCAACCCTGGACCCGAACCCTCGCTAACTTTTCTCCTGTTCGCAAATCACCCACTTCAAATCCCAGCAAGTCATCAACGTTCACATACACGATCGACTCGTCGCTCTTCATGGTGAACGGTCGAACAGGTGCCCCAAAATGGCCGATTCTCTGCACGATTTTGTGAGTCTTGGTATCTGCAACGAACAGCCAGGGAGACTTGTAATCCGCCATATAGGCTCGAGTTCCTGAAGGACCGTAAATCGTGTTGTGTGCACTGGTATCTACTTCGATCCTGGCAATGACATCGCCGGTTTCGGTACTCACGACATTCCAAAACTCTTTTTCTAATGATGGCAAATACATGGTCATTCCATCAGGTGAAATCGACATACGGTCACAGCCACCCTCATAATCGACTTCCCACAGCACCTCTTCCGTACTCAGATCTATCCGCTGCATACCTTCCAGGGTGGAGATATAGACGCTGTTGAGCGGCACACTGACATCAATGCCCTTGACATTTGATGGGGTTCCATCTGCATGAAACCCTCTGGTGCTAATTCGTTTTACGAATTTGTGATCGTCGTCTATGTCGAAAACCAGCAATCCGTGACCCCCATAGCCCAAATGATCTATGATCCCGGGAGTCGCTACATACAGGTAGTGGCCGGTACCCCCTGTGGGCACAGATTCATCTTCGGGTGGAGGACCCGGCACCATCGAAGCGGTGCTAGCGTCTGAGGCCCCCGGCGCGAGGACCGTTCCCGCGATCGCGATGCCCGCTCCATTCAGCAAGTCGCGACGGTTGATCTCCCGGTCCATTCCCAGCTCCTGGTCGCTCTTCTTCATTCTCAGGTCTCCTCGAGGGTCGAGGTGTAGGCCTCGAAATCCAGCTCCATGTCTTCAAGCTCTGATGTTAGATGGCACGCGCCTTAATCGCCATGGCCCCGAGAAGCATCGGAGCAAACCTGATCACGAACGGGGCGCAGTACGGACTCTCCCACCGAGATCATGGAGGATTCGCTCCCATGTTTCGAGCTGCAACGTGTCTCGTGATTCTCTCCACCGCGCTGGCGTGCATTTCAACAGACGATAGCCCGTCCACGCCGGCCGCCGCCGACGCATTCGTCGCCCAGGCCGAGGAACAGCTGGCAGCACTCGGTCGAGCGCAAGCCAACGCCAACTGGGTGCAGGCGACGTACATCACCTACGACAGCAACAAGGTCGCGGCCGCCGCGCAGGAGCGCACCACCGCCGCGGCGGTGGATCTGGCCGGCGCGGCGACCCGCTTCGACGACCTCGACCTGGCTTTCGACACCAGGCGCAAGCTGGGGATGCTCAAACGGGCCCTCTCCGTGCCGGCACCGGCTGACGAACAATTGATTGCGGAGCTCGCACAGGTCTCCAACGAGCTGACCGGAGCCTACGGCTCGCACGAGTACTGTCGCGACGACGGTGAGTGCCTTCAAGAGCCGCACATGGTCGACATCATGGCCAACAGCCGCAACCCCGACGAGCTTCTCGAGATCTGGCAAGGCTGGCGCACCATGGGCCCGCCCTTGCGCGACGGTTACATGCGGGTGATGGAGATCGCCAATCAGGGGGCGCGCGAGCTCGGGTTTACCGATCTCGGGGCATTGTGGCGCTCCAACTACGACATGGAACCCGACGCGTTCGCTACGGAAGCCGAACGCCTGGTGCGCCAGGTGCAGCCGCTCTACGAGGCGCTCCAATGCCACGTTCGCGCCCGCCTCCACGAATATTACGGGTCGCCCATCGTTCCACCCGACGGCCCCATCCCAGCCCACCTCCTGGGCAACATGTGGGCTCAGAGCTGGACCAACGTTTACAACCTCGTAGCACCGGGATCGTCGGCAGCGGGGTACGACCTCACAGAACACCTGCAGCGTTCACGGATGAGCGAGCTCGACATGGTCAGCACCGGTGAGGCGTTCTTCACATCGCTGGGGTTCCAGCAGTTGCCGGAGACATTCTGGCAGCGTTCACTGTTCACCAAGCCACGGGACCGCGAAGTTGTGTGCCACGCTAGCGCCTGGGACATGGGGGACGGCGAGGACTACCGCATCAAGATGTGCATCGACAAGACCGCCAACTCGTTCGACACCATTCATCACGAGCTTGGCCACAACTTTTACCAGCGCGCTTACCGCAACCAGCCAACGATGTATCAGGGTGGCGCCAACCCTGGCTTTCACGAGGCCATCGGCGACGCCATCGCGCTATCGATCACCCCCGAGTACCTGCACCAGATCGATCTCATCGACGAGGTTCCCGCTGCGACGGGTGACATCGGACTCCTCTTGAAGATGGCGCTCGATCGCGTCGCGGCGCTCCCGTGGACCTACCTGCTTGACCAGTGGCGCTGGCGGATCTCCAGTGGTGAGATCAGCGCCGATGAGCTCAACAGCACCTGGTGGGAGCTGCGCGAGCGCTACCAAGGCGTGGCGCCACCGATCGAGCGTACCGAGGAGAGCTTCGATCCGGGCGCCAAGTTCCACATCCCGGCAATGGTCTCGTATACGCGATACTTCATCGCCCGGATCCTACAGTTCCAGTTCCACCGCGCCATGTGCGATGCGGCCGGCTTCGAGGGTCCGCTGCATCGGTGCACGATCTATGGCAGCGTCGAGGCCGGAGCGCGACTCAACGCCATGCTCGAGATGGGCTCCAGCCGCCCGTGGCCCGAGGCGCTCGAGACCCTCACCGGCGAAACCGAGATGGATGCTACCGCCATTCTCGACTACTTCGCCCCCTTGCAGGCCTGGCTCGACGACCAGAACGCCGATCGGCAGTGCGGATGGTAGGCGCTCGCCATGGGTTGCCCCGGTGCTGCCGCTGTCCCACTCCATCTGCGCAGTCCGAGTGTCCCGCCCAACAACGGAAAGGAGGCCAAGATGGCGATTCTCGTGCTCGTTGAAGCCAGGGCCAAGCCCGACATGGTTGAAACGATCAAGGGTTTCGTAGCCCGCTGTTCCCCGAAACGCGGGCCTACGATGGATGTCAGGGCATCACGATGTACGTCGAGCCGGAGGGGCGGACCTTCGTCTTCGTCGAGCGCTGGGACTCGACCGCACAATACGAGCGGTACCTGGCTTGGCGAACGGAGACCGGCGTTCTCGATCAACTCGTTTCCATGCTCGATGGTGAACCGAGCATCCGGTACTTCGAGGCGGTCGACGCCTAGCTGGCCGACCTGTCGCGGCGCTGCCTGAATCGGGTTCAGGCAGCGACCATCATGCTCGACGACCGCTCGAGCAGAAGATGAGCTATGGGCCGGGTGGGTGTGTGCCCTAGAGTCTTTCGTCGTGAAAGCTCGGCGGCAAAGTCACCGGCACCTTCCGTGGACCTGCGCTTGCCTCAGCGATAGGCTTCAGGCACTCAACCACAACTCATGCGTAGCGCCAGGGAGCGCCCGGTACCAGACTCGGCGTCCCGCCCGCCACTCTTCTTGCTTGCGCGAGAGAGATACTGATCATTGACACCAACCTGAAGCACAAGTTCAGCGCAGACATGGAGCTGCTTCCGGCAGGACTGCTCGGGCCTGTCGTGCTTTGCTCGTCTGTCGAAGTCGATATGCCGGTTTGATGAGGGAATGACGAGGTGATTCCTGAACGTTCTGTACGAACATGAACGGTGAGGAGTGGGCGAGATGAAGCGGCGCGCCTTTCTCAAATATCTGGCCGGTGCGTCAGCATTGGCGTTGCCGCGTGTCTCCATAGCCCGGCAAGCACGGCCGCGCGTAGGAGTCGTCGGTGGCGGGATCGTCGGCACCTCGATCTGCCTCCATCTTGCCAGGGCTGGGGCCGAGGTCACGCTCTTCGAGCGCGCCGCGCCGGCAGCGGGGGCCACCTCCAAGAGCTTCGCCTGGCTCAACGCGATGACCGACAACCGCGACTATCACCAGCTACGGCGCCGCAGCCTGCGCGCCTGGCGTGTGCTCGACTCCGAACATGACCTGCAAGTCAACTGGAGCGGGGCCTTCATGTGGGAACCCGATACGGCTGCGGCGGAGGAAGCGGCCGCTCGGCTGCGTGCCCTGCAGGCGGCCATCTCATCGCCGGACTACCCGGTGAGATCTCTGACGCTGTCCGACTTCTCCAGCATTGCGCCACACCTATCCCCCGGCACTTTCGAGATCGCCCTTCATTGCGGAATCGACGGGCACATCGATCCGGTGGCAGTGACCAACAAGCTGCTGCAGGCAGGCCGGGAACGTGGAGTCGAGCTCGTCATGCCCTGCACGGTGACCGGACTACGGATGGAAGGCGGCCGCATAGGCGTTGCGACAACGGTAGGCGACTACCATCTCGACCGGTTGGTGATCGCCGCAGGTGTCGACAGCGGCAGGCTGACATCGCTCGTCGGGTATCGTCCGCCGCTCGATCACGCCCCCGGCATTCTCGCTCACAGCAAGCCGATGCGGTTGGTGTCGAGCTCCGTGCACTATGCGCCCGGCGTGCACTTCAAACAGTTTCCCGACGGGCGCTTGGTGGGAGCCGACAGCGACGTCCCACCGAGCACACCGGACCACGAGAAGATCCTCCGACAGGCGGAAGAGTTCCCCAGCCAAGTAGTGCGCGACGAGCACGGCGCGCGCATCCTGGAGCGGATCGGCGAGGTCATGCACGACGCACGGCACGCCGCCCTCGATCGACTGACGCTCGGTTACCGTCCGATGCCGTCTGACGGCTTGCCCATCGTCGGCTACGTTCCCGGTTCGTCACATGTTTATCTCGCAGTCATGCACAGCGGCGTGACGCTGGCGCCAATCATGGGGCAGCTGATCAGTCGTGAGGTCCTTACTGATAATGGGACGGAGGCTCTTGTCTCCTACCGACCCGAACGATTCGCTTAGTATCCGACCGGCGGCGCCGTCGCCAACTTGGGAGATGCCTGTGAGCGTACCTGGAGCCACTCGCGCCGCGACAATCTCATTGGCGTGCCTCGCAGCCACGGCCTGCGGTCCCAGCGGAACGGGCGACAACGCCGCTCTTACCCCTGCTGCCGGCGTACCCCGCGCACTCGCTCAGCAGCGCGCCGCGACGATCAGCAACCTGAGCTACGGGGTGTCGCTGTTGATACCCGAAGCGCGGCAAGATCCGATTGTCGGGACGGTCGTCGTCGAGTTCGAGCTCAGCGAAATCAATGCACCGCTGGTCTTCGATTTCGCGCAGCCGGCCGACAGTCTTCTGGCCGTTCGGGTTGACGAAGCGGATAGCGACGACCCTCAGGCTGGGCAGCCGGTCGAGGCCGTGGCGCAAGGCGAGCACGTCATCGTGCCCGCATCGGCGCTGCGTCAGGGCGCCAATCGCGTTGAAATCGACTTCGTAGCCGGCGACGGTTCGCTCAACCGCAACGACGAGTATCTGTACACGCTCTTCGTACCTGACCGCGCCCGCATCGCAATGCCGGTTTTCGATCAGCCCGACCTGAAAGCGCGCGTCGCTTGGCGGCTGGAGGTGCCCTCGACCTGGGAGGCGATCGCCAACGGCGAGCTGCTCGAGCACCGCATCGATGGCGAGCGGGCAACTTTCGTATTCGAGCAGAGCGAGCCGATCTCGACCTACCTGTTCGCCTTCACTGCCGGTGTCTTCCAGGAAGCCAGTGTGGAGCACAACGGCGCCACGCTGCGTATGTTGCACCGCGAGACCGACGCCGCGAAGGTCGAACGTAACCTCGAGGCGATCTTCGAGCTTCACGCCACAGCGCTGGACTGGCTCGAGGAGTACACCGGCATCGCCTATCCGTTCCAGAAGTTCGGCCTGGTGGCGATGCCGGCGTTCCAGTACGGCGGGATGGAGCACCCTGGGGCGATCTTCTACCGCGACCGCACCCTGTTTCTCGACGAGACCGCCACCCAGAACCAGTACCTCGAGCGCGCCAGCTTGATCGCCCACGAGACCGCACACATGTGGTTCGGGAACCTGGTGACCATGGAGTGGTTCAACGACGTCTGGATGAAGGAGGTCTTCGCCAACTTCATGGCCGCGAAGATCGTCAACCCGAGCTTCCCGGAGGTAGACCACGACCTGCGGTTCATGCTGGCGCACTACCCCGCAGCCTATGGTGTCGACCGCACCACCGGAGCCAACCCGATCCGCCAGACGCTGGAAAACCTGAACGAAGCCGGAGCGATGTACGGGGCAATCATCTACCAGAAAGCACCCGTGGTGATGAAGCACCTCGAGCTTATGATGGGCGAGAGCACGTTCCGCGATGGCCTGCGCGAGTATCTCGGTGCGCACCGCTATGCAAACGCGACCTGGCCCGACCTGGTCGAGGTGATGGACGCCCGTGCCGACGACGACCTCCTCGCCTGGAGCCAGGTCTGGGTCAACGAGCCTGGCCGGCCGACCATCGAGGTCAAGCTGCAGACAGACGGCGAGGTCATCAGCTCGCTGACCCTGTCGCAGACCGACCCGTTCGAACGCGGCCGTTTGTGGAATCAACGCTTGACGGTGCTGCTGGGCAGCGCCAGCGGCGCCGGGCGCAACATCGACGTGCACCTCACGAGCGCGAGCGCCGAGGTGCCGGAGGCAGTCGGCGCGCCGCTGCCCGATTTCGTGCTGCCGAACGGTGGCGGCATCGGTTACGGCAGCTTCCTGCCAGATGCGCGCAGCCGCGACTGGCTCCTGGCAAACCTACCGACCTTGCCTCAACCGCGACGCCGGGCTGTTGCCTGGCTATCGTTATGGGACTCGATGCTCGAGGGGCAGACGCACCCCACGCAGCTACTCGACCTGGCGCTACGCAGCCTTCCGCCGGAGTCCGACGAGCTCAACATCGAGCACCTCCTGGGCATCGTGAGCGACACCTACTGGCGCTATATCGACAGCACTGCGCGCCGCACCCTGGCACCCCGGGTCGAGGCGCTCTTGTGGGAGCTACTCGAAGCTGCGCCCCGGGCCACGCTGAAGGGCTCGTACTTCGCCACGTACCGCGATATCGCCCTGACCGTGCCGGCGCTCGAGCGCATCCGAGCGATCTGGGCCGGTGAAATCGACTTGGAGGGGCTCAAGCTTTCCGAGACCGACATGATGGCGATCGCGCAGGATCTCGCTGTGCGCGGCATACTCAACGCCGAGGCGATCCTGGACGCACAGCGGGAGCGCATTGAAAACCCCGATAACCGGCGACGCTTCGCGTTCGTGCGTCCGGCGTTGTCGGCTGACGATGCAACGCGCGCTGCCTTCTTCGATAGCCTGAGCGATCCCGCTAACCGGGAGCAGGAACCATGGGTACTGGAGGCGGTCGCGTATCTCAACCATCCGCTGCGAGCGCCTGAATCACTGCGCTACATCCGCCCGGCACTGGAGGAGTTGGAGGAGATCCAGCGCACCGCCGGCATCTTCTTCCCGCTCGATTGGCTGAACGCCACCTTCGGGGGACACAGCTCCCGGGAGGCCGCCGATACGGTCCGTACGTTCCTGCTAGAGCGATCCGACCTCGCGCCACGACTGCGCGGCAAGCTTCTGCAGGCCGCCGATCCGCTGTTCCGCGCTGCGGCCATCATCCACGGCGCTGACTGACAGGCGCCGGGGAGTTCGGCAAGGGTCACTTACCACGCAAGCATAATGACTGATCCGAGAACCGAACACGTGAGGCGCCAAATGAATTTGGGAAGGCACAATCGCCGTATTCGCGAGCTCTTGTTCCTGTTGTTCTTGCTGCCAATGGCTAGCGGGGCAATCGCACAGGAGCTGAAGGTCTACATATCTGCAGACATGGAAGGCATTGCCGGGGTCGTAGCCGGGAACCAACTTTCACCGGGAGGATTCGAGTACAGCCTGTTCCGTGAATTGATGACTGCGGAAGTCAACGCCGCCATTGAGGCCTCGCGCGATGCAGGCGCTAGCGAGATTCTGGTCAGCGATTCGCACGGAAACGGCCTGAATCTGTTGCTGAACGCGTTGCCGCAGGACATCGAGCTCATTCGTGCCTGGCCGAGACCGCTCGGCATGATGGAGGGAGTCGACGAGAGCTTCAGTGCCGCGATTCTCATTGGTTACCATGCGAGTGCGGGCAACATGGACGGTATCGCCGCCCATACGGTATCCCGCGGCGATTTGTTCTCCGTAAAGATAAACGGGATGGAAATGACCGAAGGCGGCATGAACGCGCTGATTGCCGGTCACTTCGGAGTTCCCGTGGTGATGATCAGTGGCGACGATGCCGCGGTACGCGAAGTGTCCGACATGTTGGGCCCTATTGAGGGAGCCGTCGTCAAGTGGCACTACAGTCACACGTCGGGACGCACGCTGATGCCGGAGGCTGCACGAGCCCTGATCAAGGAAAAAGTCACGGCCGGACTGAGGCGTCGGGGGCAGCTTGAACCTTTCAGAATCGAAGGCCCGCTTGCTCTCGATATGACGTATAAGAACGAGAAGGCGGCGGAAATGATTGCTTATCTCCCGAACGTGGAGCTTATCGACAGCCACACCGTACGCTTCGTCGGGAGCATCCTTGAAATAAGCATGTTCATCGAAATGGCGTTGGGCTATCCGCCGACAATGCGCTAGCTAGGGGTTTCAGAGGGGCGTCGGGAGGCGTCACCCGAGCCACTTCAGCTCGTCGGCTTGGTGAACTTCAGCAGGTAGCGATCGGTGTCGTGGCGGCCGTCGTAGGTGCCCTCCTCGAAGCCGGTCTTGCTACGGTCGTCGGTCGGGTTTCCCAGCATGTCGGAGCGCTCCGAGAGCTCAAAGCCCGCGGCGGTGAACTCGTCGATTACGGTCTGCTCGCTGAGGCGATGCGTCTCCGGGTCCCATCCCGGCTTGTCGCTGGCGGCCTCGACGATGCCCACGACTCCACCCGGCTTCAGAGCTCGGTGCATCTCGGCCACTGCCTCGGGGCGCGAGGGGCCAGGGACGGTCCCGAGGTCGTGGTAGCTGCGCACCGCGACCATCACGTCGACGCTCCCCGATCTCATATCCGCAAGCTTGCTGAGTAGCTCGACGTTGCTCATGCCATGGTCCTGAATACGCTGCTGCAAGCCCTCGCGGGTGGAGTAGTCGGTGTCCAGACCAAAGAATCCCAGGACACTCAACACGTGCCCGTCTGCACCCATCAAGCGGGACATCAAGTGAGTGTTGTACCCCTCGGCAGGCCACAGATCCGCAACCGTCATGCTCGGCTGCATGCCCAGCCACTCGTAGATATCGATCGCCCTGCGGCCACTGTCCTCGGCGCGATCGGCATCGGGGCGCGTCGGGTCATCGAGGACGGACCGATCCAGCGGCGTCGCGACCGCGTCTTGCGGCACGGCCGATGCAGCCTCTTCCGAGGCAACTGGCTGGGCCTCCGGGCTACAGGCGATGATCGTCGCTGCCATGCCCACGAGAAGCGAGAAGAAGGGCGCGTTTCCGACGATGCCATGATGGGTACGCGTGAACAGATTCCCTTGTCTCACCGTTGATCTCCTTTCACCGGGGAAAGGTCAGTAACGCCGCGTTCGATAACTCAGCAGCGATTCATTCCATGGCGCCAGCGAGGGTGAGATGTTGACGCGCATGAAGCCCGGAGTCGCTAGAGCTACGGGATATAGATGATGCTCGTCGGAGTACCGGTTTTCTCGTCCCAACCTTCGAACTTGAGATGCTCGAACGCCTTCAACTCGTCGGCTTTCCTGAGCAATCTGTACAGATCGAACATCCAGCTGTCGTCGTCAGCGAAGAAACCATCGTTCTCGGGGTCTTCGATGATCCCGGAAATTCTGCCGTCCCGGATCTCCACCGTGAATTCCCGGTTCTTCTGGAGTTTTATGAGTTGCTCTTTCACCGATACCCCTCTGTTAGGTTCATGGAACCTGGTACTCGACTCGGTTGCTTCGAGAGGTGTTCCGAGCCACGGGTCTTTGGGAGATCGTCGATGACGACGCAGGGAGATTATCAGTAGGAGGGTGGCTCGAAGTCACTCCGCGAATGGGGCCGTACCCAACCAGCATGTCGCTGCGTTAAAGCTAGGCGCGCTTCGGTAATCCATTCGGCACCAGCGGCAAGGCGCGCAGCCGGACTCCAGTGGCGTCGAAGATGGCGTTCCCTACGGCCGGGGCGATGCCCACGATCGGTGTCTCCCCAGCTCCTGCAGACGGTAGATCCGGTCGATCGACAAGGACCGTCTGGATCTCGGGAACGTCGCTGAAGCGCGGTACCCGGTAGTCGGAAAGGCGCGGGTTGAGGATGCGGCCGTTCTCGAAGCGCACTGCCTCGAACAGCGCGCCGCCGATCCCCTGCACCAGCCCGCCTTCGATCTGACTGCGTAGCTGCATCGGGTTGACGATGGCGCCGCACTCGAACGCCTGAGTTGCTCGCAGAATGCGCACCTCGCCTCCGGAGCTCACTTCGACCTCGGCGCAGCAGGCGACGTAGCCGCCCTTCTCGGTGCCGATGCCGATGCCGGCGCCACGCCCGCGCGTCTTGGCGCGGCCGGCCCAGCCGAACGCGTCGGTCGCCGCGACCAACACGTCGCGGAGGCGACCGACGCCGAGGTTGCGGAGCCGTATCTGCAGCGGATCGATGCCCAGTGCGTCGGCAAGTTCGTCCACGGCGGTCTCTCGTGCGAAGACGTTGGCTGTCGCCGCCAGCCCGCGGTAGGAGCCTTGCCGCAGAGGGTAGTCGGTGCGGTGGAAGTGGACGCCTCGGTTGGCGACCTCGTAAGGAGTACCGATGGCTGAGGAGCCGGAGTTGTAGTTGTGGAACTCCCAGGCGGTCAGTGCCCCGTCGGCTTTGGCGGCCGCCCTGACGTCGATGACGCCGGCCGGCCGAAAATACGCCCAGGTGAACTCCTCCTCTCGCGTCCAGACGACGCGCACCGGCCGTCCTGCGGCGCGTGCCAGGCGTGCCGCCTCGACGGCGGCTTCGCCGGTGTGCTTGCCGCCGTAGCCCGAGCCGGTGTCGGGCATGATCACACGCACCCGTTCTTCTGCCAGGCGAAAGATCTCGGCGAGCTCGGCACGAACGCCGAAGGGGCGCTGCGTACCGGTGTGAACCGTCAGCCTGTCATCATCCCAGGAGGCCACGGCGGCCCGAGGCTCCAGCGGTATGTGCTGGATGTATGCGACCTCGTACGACGCCTGCACCGTCACTGCGGCGGCCTCGAAGCCCCGCTCCAGCGCCCCGGCGACTTCACTGCGGGTGCGCCCGAAGCCTCCTTCCTGCGGCTCCTCGATAACGTGAGTGCGCAGGTAGTCGAACAGGTGCCGATCATCCGGCTGTTGCGGTGACGACCACTCGGCGTCTATCGAGGCCAGCGCCGCTTCGGCCGCATCGAGCGTCGGCGCGGCGACGCCGACGAAGTCACCGTCGTGGGCAACGGTGACGTCTGCCAGCGCCCGCGCCGCAGACAGGTCGATGCTCGCCAGGGTGGCGTTGAACGCCGCAGGCCGAAGCACCTTGCCGTGAAACATGTTCGGGAGCGTCACGTCGGAGGGGTAGTCGTGCTGCCCGGTGACGAACGCCGCCCCATCCACCTTGGGTGCGGAAGTTCCGGACACCGTCCACTGCGCGGCATCGGCTACCGGCTCGTCGTCGAGCACCGTGCGGAGTAGCTCGCGCCCGGCCGCTATCTCTCCCAGCCCCAAGCTGCGTCCTGAGGCACGGTGTGAGATGCGGCCGGCGCTCACTTCGAGCGTCGTGGCGTCGACGCTCAGCCGCTCGGCCGCCAACCCGAGTAGCGTCGTGCGCGCCGCGGCCGCCACCTTGCGGAGGTGCGATGACATCACCGGGGTGGTGAGGCTGCCGAAGGTGCCGCGGTCATACGGCACCCGGTCGGTGTCGCCCATGACCAGTTCGACGTCCTCGGTGGGGACGCGCAGCTCCTCACACACTGCCTGGGTAAGCGAAGTGCGGATGTTCTGCCCCACCTCGACCTTTCCTGTGTAGACGGTAACCGCACCCGCCGCGTCGATGTGCAGCCATGCGGCGACCTGGCGCGGCATCTGATTACCCCTTCGGCCGCGGCCTGATTCCTGTGCGTGCGCATCGCCCCGCAATACGAGCGCGATGGCGACCCCGCCGCCGAGCACGCGGAACAGCTCACGCCGGTCCAGCGCGAAAACGTGGGCCGGACGCTCGTCGAGCTCGTAGCGCTCGGGCTCCATGCCCGGTGCCGCCATGGGCTCGGTCCTTGCCGGTGGCCGAGGTGCGTCGACTGGAGCCGGCCGCTCGGTGCTCATTGGTCGTCCTCGGGAGGCGTCTCGGCAACCGATTGAATGGCGGCGACGATACGGTTGTAGACGCCGCAGCGGCAGACGATGCCCTCCATGCGGCGGACGATCTCGCCGCGGGAGGGGCTCGGGTTACGCCGCAGCAGTGCCGCGCCCGACATGATCATCCCCGAGGTGCAGTAGCCGCACTGCAGCGCGTCCTCACGGAGGAACGCTTGTTGCAACGGGTGCAGCCGACCGTTCGGTGCGAGCCCCTCGATGGTGGTGACGACGCGGCCGGCAACGTCGCCGACAGAAGTGATGCAGGAACGGCGCGGTGTGCCGTCGACGAGCACCGTGCAGGCGCCGCACTGTCCCTCGCCGCAACCGTAGTGGCTGCCGGTGAGACCGAGATCGTCGCGCAGCACCCAGAGCAGCGGTTTGCGTGAGTCGATCTCCACAGCAACGTCTGCGCCGTTGACGTTGATCTCCGCGACCCGCCGAATCGTTGCCGCTGGCTCGATCGCGCCGTTGCTACCGTCAGCGGTGCTCCTCGCGTCGCTCTTCATGCCGCAGGGGCGAGGCGCACGGGTAGATTCATCAGCGGCCCTTCCACACCGGATCGCGTTTCTCGGCGAAGGCTTGCGCCCCCTCGAGTTGGTCCTCGCTGGCGTACAACGCGTCGATGCTGCGCAACTGCCGCCCGTTGATGCGATTCATCGAGTCCTGGAACTTCGTGTCCTCGGCCTCGCGCACGACCTCCTTGATCGCCGCGTAGACCAGCGGTGGCCCCGACTCGAGCAACCGGGCGACTTCCCAGGCGCGGGGCATCAGTTGCTCTGCTGTGACGATCTCGTTGATGAGGCCCCAGCGATGCGCCTCCTCTGCGTCCAGCCACCGACCCGTGAAGAGCATCTCCATGGCGATGTGGTACGGAATACGCTTGGGCAGCCTTACCGAGGCGGCATCGGCCACAGTGCCCGAGCGAATCTCCGGCAACGCAAAGGTGGCGTGATCGGCGGCGAGCAGGATGTCGCCGGAGATCGCCAGCTCGAGGCCGCCCCCACAACAGATGCCGTTGATGGCGCTGATGATTGGTTTGTTGAGCTCGCGTAACTCCTGGATGCCACCGAAGCCGCCGATGCCGTAGTCGCAATCGACCGGGTCGCCTGCAGCCGCGGCTTTTAGGTCCCAGCCGGCACAGAAGAACTTCTCGCCGCCGCCGGTGACGATGGCGACGCGCAAGTCTGGATCGTCGCGGAAGTTGGCAAAGACCTCGCCCATTGCCTGGCTGGTGGCCTGGTCGATGGCGTTTGCCTTGGGGCGGTCCAGGGTCACCTTGAGCACTCCGCCTTCGCGTCGGGTGCGAATTGGGCTGTCGGTCATCGTGAATCCCTCGATCAGATCGTCGCCTGGACACCGAGAAAGGATGCGGCAGTCTGCCACACCACCGCACCACACCGCACGGGTTCAGTGACGACGTACCGTTGCCTAGGCTGGATCGAAGGGCTATGTTGCGATCTTCTTTCTAGCCAGGAGCCGAAGATGACCCCTCAATCGTGTGCCCCCAGGGTCAGGAGAAGGCGCTGATGATCCGCGCGATCGCCATCGTCCTGTGTCTGTCGATCTCCACGCCGGCGTTCGCTAGCTACTGCGTCTATGTCGGTAAGAACCTGACCGCCAACGGCAAGGTGTTCCTCGCCGGCTATGGCGACGAGCCCTCGAGCCACTGGCTGGAGATCATCGCCGGACGCGATCACGCGCCGGGCACGATGATCCGCGTCGGAATCACTGGCGCGGCGTCGATGCCGGGTGTTTTCGGAGAGCTCCCGCAGGTGGCGCGCACCGCCAAGTACATCACCATGAACTACTCGGAATACTCCGGCTTTCCGGCGCCGCTGACCAACGGTGGGCTCAACGAGTGGGGTGTGGCGGCGCGTGACGTCTGGTCGACGAGTCGTAGAGAGCTGCGCGACATGACGCCCAACCCGCAGGGTGGGGGACCGAACTACAGCGACCTCGCTCGCATCGTCATGGAGCGCGCTCACAGCGCTCGCCATGCGGTGGGAATCGTCGGCGATCTCATCGACCGCTACGGGTTCAGCACCTACGGCGGCAACTCTCACCTGTTCGCCGACGCCGACGAGGGCTGGGTGTTCATCAACTTCGCCGGTGGCCAGGGGCTGTGGGCAGCCGAACGGCTCGGCCCTGACGAGGTGCGAGTCTCGCGACCCGGCTATATCGACGACTTCCCGCTCGACTTCGACAACGATCCCGACTACATGGCGTCAGACAACTTCATCAGCTTCGCCGTCGAGCAGGGCTGGTACAGCGCCGACTCGGGCGTGCCGTTCAATGTCAGCGAGGTCTACGGTCAGGATGAGCGCTTCGGTGAGCCTACGCTGCAGCTGATTCCCAAGAACCACCTCGGCGTGCACTACATCGAGGACGGGCTGCGCAATCTCGGCCGCAAGGTCACGCTCGAGGACATGATCGCCGTCGTGCGTACCGGCAATGTGACCCACGACAGCGCTGGTTACGGGCAAGTGGCGGAACTCGGCCACGGCCCTCACCCGGAGCTAGCGATCCTCTGGGTCGCCGCGACGACACCCGAAACCGCTCCCTTCATTCCGTTCCGTATAGGTGTGACCGATGTCCCACCGGAGCTTGGCTACCATCGCTACCTGAGCTCCGGGCAGGCGAGGGATGCCTACATTGACGAGGAAATCAGGGGCAGCGAGTCGACGCGATTCGCTTTGCGCACGTACAAGCGATTGCGCTACCTGATGGAAGAGCACGAGGAGAAGTTCCTTCCCGAGGTTGCCGAAGCGCTGGTGGCGCTCGAAGGTCGCCTCATCGCCGAACAGTCGAGCGTAGAACGCACCGCCCTGAAGCTCTTCGAGGCCGGCGAGCCGGACCTCGCCCGCCAGTATCTGACCTACTACGCCAGCACCGAAGCGCTCAACGGGATGCGTCTCGGTGATGCGCTGGCCGCCAGCATCGAAGCGCGGACCAGGGCGATCTATGGCATTCGTCAGTAGGCGGTCGGCTCACGGACGCCGGCAGGGTTCAGCTCGAGCCACAGCCTGAGCACCCGAAATCGGGCTGCTCAGGCGCCGAGTGCATCGGCGACAAGCTCGGCGATGTCGAGGTCCTCGATGGGGGACTCCTGCGCGCCGATCCCGTCCTCCATCATCGTCATGCAGAAGGGGCACGCTGAGGCGATGGTTGCAGGCTGGTCGCCGACGGCGCCTGACAGCGCCGTCTTGGCCTGAGCAATGCGGTTGTCGTTGACGCGCTTCCCGGGCTCTTCCTCGAACCACATCAACCCACCGCCGGCGCCGCAACACATGCCCTGCTCGCGGCTCGCCTCCATCTCCACCAACTCGACTCCAGGAAGCCGGCGCAGGATTTCGCGCGGTGCTTCGAAGATGCGGTTGTGCCTGCCGAGGTAGCAGGAGTCGTGGTAGGTGATGACGCGATCGGTGGGCTGGGTGAGCTCGAGACGACCTTGTTCGAGCAGTTCGAGGATCAGTTCGGTGTGGTGTACGACGTCGTACTGGCCGCCGTAGTCGGGATACTCGTTCTTCAGGGTGTTGAAGCAGTGTGGGCAAATCGTCAGCACTTTGTCGATGGGATACTGGTTCATCGTTTCGACGTTGGTCTCGGCGTGGATCTGGTACAGGTATTCGTGCCCCATACGCCGTGCGGGGTCGCCGGTACACGATTCCTCCTCGCCGAGCACGGCGAAGGACACCCCCGCGGCGTTCAAGATGCGGACGATGCTGCGGGCGATCTTTTGGTTGCGGGCGTCGAACGCGGCGGAACAACCGACCCAGAACAGGTATTCGACGCTGTCGCCGGCCGCCGTCACTTCCGCCATTGTACGTACGTCCAGCCCGCGGGCCCAGTCCAGCCGTGCGCTCGGGTGCTGGTTCCATGGATTGTTGCGGCGCTGCAATCCCGAGAACGCCTCCCCGTAGGTCTCGGGATACACGTCCTGCAGCATCACCTCGCTGCGTCGTAGCTCCAGGATCTTGCCCAGGGGATCGATCGACACGGGGCACTCCTCGACGCACGCCATGCAGGAGGTGCAGGCCCAGAGTTCCTCACGCGTGATGCTGTTTTCGATGATCGGCTGGGGCTCCTGGCCGGCGCCGAACAGCGGCTGCTCGGAGTTCAGCTGATCGCGCAGCTGCAGCACGATGTCGCGCGGCGACAGCGTCTTGCCGGAGAGGTGGGCGGGGCAGCTGATCTCGCAGCGGCCGCACTCCGTGCAGCTCGTGAGGTCGAGCAAATCCTTGCGTGTGAGGTCGGAGATCGTCGCGTAGCCCAGCACCTCGTCGTTTTCGAACGCCGCCTCGACGTCGACCGGTTGTAGCCTGCCGGCGGGTCGGAGGTCCTGCAGCAGCATGTTGACTGCGGCGCTGAGGATATGGACGACCTTCGGGGCGAAGGGCAAGGTGGCGATGAAGCCGAACACTACGATGGCGTGAAGCCACCACACAGTGCGGTGCAGCGTCAGGAGTGTCTCGGTGCTGGCGTTGGCGGCGACCACGGAGATGGCGAAGCCGACCGGCGACCAGCGGGGGTCATACGGGAGCTCGCCGGCAGTGGCGGCGAGCCGCGTGCCTTCGACGATGAATCCTGTGACAGCGATCAACAACAACCCGGCGGGCAACAGGAGATCGCTGAGCTTCCAGCGTAGCTCCGGGTTGCCGGGTCCGTAGCGTCGTATCAACGCGAGGACCAGCCCGATGATGAACACCGCGCCCAGAACGTCCAGTGTGAGCTCGTAGGCGAGGAAAAAGCCGCCCGTCCAGAAGCCATGCTGGCGTTGCAAGAGCTTCTGGAAGACGTCGTATTCGAGCGCCACGATGATCGTGCCGATGAATAGGGTGATGAACCCCCACATGGTTGCCAGGTGCATCACGCCGGCGCCGCGATCTGAGCGTGCGATGGAGCGATTCGTGGCGGCGGTGGCCAGCGTGCGGGCCAGGTTGCCCAGCAGGCGGCCGGGCGGAAGCGCGACACTCTTGCCGCGCAGGATGCGCCGCACATGCGCCACCAAGCCGTATACAAAGGTCGCCGACGCCAAGAACGCCAAGGCGAGAAAAACTGACTCCGCGGTTCCGGAGATATTCCAGAAGACTTCGCGGGTTACGACGTCGTCAGACACGGGCGCGCCGGGTTCGTCACGTGAGTGCGGTAACTGATCTATTCGCGGCGCTGTAAGCGTATAGGATGCGCGGATCAAGTCGAGAGCTCGGGCCCGGGCTGTGGGCCACGCCTGAGGCGGTGACGGTCGACGTCAGCAGGACACCGGAATACCAAGGAGCGCTCCGTGAGTGAGCTACCCAAGCATGCCAAGGTCGTAATCGTCGGCGCCGGCATTGTCGGCAACAGCCTGGCATGGCACCTCGCCCGGCTTGGTTGGAAAGACATCGTGCAGGTCGACAAGGGGCCGCTGCCCAATCCGGGTGGCTCGACGGGCCACGCGTCGAACTTCGTCTACCCGATGGATCACTCCAAGGTGATGACCGAGATCACCGCGGACAGCACGCGCCAGTACAAGGAGATGGAGGTGTACCGCGAGAGCGGTGGCCTCGAGGTGGCGCGCGACGAGAAACATTTCATCGAGCTTCGTCGCCGCCTGCAGTCGGCCAAGTGCTGGGGAGTCGAGGCCGAGCTGCTGACCCCCGACGAAACGCTGAAGCTGTTCCCGTGGATCGATCGGAACGTCATTGTGGGCTCGTACTGGAGTCCCACCGTCGGCGTCGTCGACTCGCTGCGGGCTGGAACGATCATGCGGGAGCGCGCCCAGGAGCTCGACGCGCTGAGCGTGTTCCCGAGCACGGAGATCCTGGGGATCGACGTGAGCAACGGCCGGGTGAAGGGCGTGCGTACCTCGCGCGGCGACATGACGGCCGAGTATGTGGTCGTCGCCTGCGGCGTGTGGAGCCCGCGCATCGCGGCAATGGCTGGGGCGACGATCCCGCTGACGCCGATCGTCCACCAGATGATCGACGTGGGGCCGATCGAAGCTTTCGAGGGCGCCGAGAGTGAGATCGAGTACCCGATCATCCGCGATATGAGCGTCTACATGTACGAGCGCCAGGCGGGGAACAATCTGGAGATCGGATCGTACGCCCATCGGCCGATCATCCACCACGCGGACGATATCCCCTCCAACGACGAGGCGGCACTGTCGCCCACCGAGATGCCGTTCACACGCGAGGACTTCGATCCGCAGCTGGCACACGCGATCGAGCTGTTGCCAGAGATGTTGGATCGCGACGACGTCGAGATCCAGTACTCCATCAACGGGCTGCTGTCGCTGACGCCGGACGGCGAGCCGGTGCTCGGCGAGACGGTCGAGGTAGGGAACCTATGGTCGGCGGCTGCCGTCTGGATCAAGGAGGGACCCGGGGTCGGACGGATGATCGCCGAGTGGATGATCGACGGCCAGCCGGAGATTGACCCGCACGAGCTGGACATCTCACGTCTCTACCCGTTTGCTCGTACCAACACGCACGTCGTGGCGCGGGCCTGCGAGAGCTTCAACAAGATCTACGGCGTGGTGCACCCAATGGAGCAATGGGAGTCGTCGCGCCGGATCCGGTGCAGCCCCTTCTACGCTCAGCAAGAGGCTCTGGAAGCGACGTTCTATGAAACAGCCGGCTGGGAGCGCCCCCACTGGTACGAGTCCAACCGCACCTTGCTCGAGGAATACCGGGAGCGCATACCCGAGCGCCCGAACGAGTGGGATGCTCGCTGGTGGTCGCCGATCATCAATGCGGAGCACCTGGCGATGCGGGATCGTGCCGCCATGGTCGACCTGTCGGCCCTGGCGATCTTCGATATGTCCGGCCCTGGCGCCCTGGACTACGTCCAGAAGCTGGCCGTGAACCAGATGGACGTGACGGTTGGCAGAGCCGTCTACACACCGTTGCTGCACCGCAACGGCGGCTTCAAATCCGACCTGACGATCATGCGCACTGCCGATGATTCGTTTCGCGTCGTCAGCGGCGGCGCTGACGGGAGTCGAGACGAGAAGTGGCTCCGGGCCAACCTCCCGGATGACGGGTCGACGCACTTCAACAACCGCTCGTCGGCGCTGTGCACGCTGGGGCTCTGGGGGCCGCGGGCACGCGACATCCTGCAATCGCTCACCCGTGACGATCTCTCGCACGAGGCCTTCCCGTTCGGCACCGCACAGCAGATCATCGTCGATCGAGTACCTGTGTGGGCCCTACGCATTTCCTATGTCGGCGAGCTCGGATGGGAGCTATACATGCCGATGGAGAACGGACGCTACGTCTGGGAATTACTGTCGGAGGCGGGGCGGCCGAGTGGTCTGATTCCCGCAGGCATCGGTGTTTACGGCACCACGGGGCGGTTGGAGAAAGGCTATCGACTGTTCGGTGCCGAGCTCGATGGTGATACCAATCCGGTCGAGGCTGGTCTTGCCCGCAAGACGGTCAAGGAGCAGGATTTCATCGGCAAGGAGGCCTACGCGCGAGCCCTCGAGAGCGACCCGGCGGCAACACTGTGCACCCTGACGGTCGACGACCACTCATCGTCGTCGGGCGAGGCGCGATTCATGCTCGGTGGCGAGCCGGTGCTGACCAAGGACGGCAAACGGATCGTCGATGCGCATGGTCGTGGCTCATACACTACGAGCGCCGGTGCCGGGCCATCGCTGGGGAAGTACCTGCTGATGGCGTATCTCCCGCCGGAGCAGGCACAGGAAGGCACCGAGCTGCTGGTGGAGTATTTCGCCGAGCAGTATCCAGTGACGGTCGCCATCGCCGGCAGCAAGCCGCTCTTCGATCCCGGCAACGAGCGCATGCGCAAATGACCGCCCGCGGCAACCACGGTGGACGCCGATGAACATCCTGGTTTGCGTCAAGCGCGTCCCGGACACCGGAGCCAAGCTGCTGCTCAGCGAGGATGAGCGCTCTGTGGATACGAGGCGGCTGGGATTTACCATCAGCCCGCACGAGGAGTGCGCTGTCGAGGAAGCGGTGCAGATCATCGAGCGCGAGGGCGGTGAGGGCGTCGTGTTGACGCTCGGTCCGTCGGAGGCCGAAGAGCAGCTGCTTGATTCGTTGGCGCGCGGCATGGATCGCGCCATCCTGTTGGAGATCGAGGGCGAAGAGTGGGACCCGCAGCGCACCGCGGACGCCATCGTCGGATCGGTGCGCCGGGAGGCAGATGCCGGCCACGCCTACGACCTGATCATGTTCGGCAACGAGTCGGCCGACAGCGGTGGCTTTCAGATCGGCGTGCGGGTGGCCCATGCACTGGGCCTGCCTTGTGTTACCGGTATCAAGGGCATTGACATTAGCGGCGGCACGCTGGAGGCGAAGCGAGAGATCGCGGCGGGATGGGAGGTCTACGAGGTGCCGCTCCCGGCGGTGGTTACCACCAAGGAGGGCCTGAACCTGCCGCGCTTTCCTTCGCTGCGCGGCACCATGGGGGCCAAGAAAAAACCGTTCGATCGGAGCTCGCCTTCCCACGACGAGGGTGGTCTGCGCTTGCAGCGCCTCAGTCAGCCGCCGGATCAGGGAAAGGAAGTCGAGATCCTTGGCGAGGGACCGGCGGCGGCGCCACGAATCGTCGAGTTGCTCGAGAAGCTGGAGCTACTCGGATGATTCTGGGGATCATCGAGCACGATCGGGGGGTGATCGAGGCGACCTCGCTACAGATGCTCACGCTGGGCCGCGACCTCGCCGAGCAAACGGGGACGGACCTCGAAGCGGTGCTGATCGGTGACGATGCAGCATCGTTGGAGGAGTCGATCAAGCCCTTCGGCGTGGCGACGATCCACCGCGTTACTCATCCGCAGCTGGACGACTACGCGCCTGCGGCATGGGCCGAGGCGGCGGTTCAGCTGGGGCGCGCGCGGGGCGCGCTGGCGATTCTGGCGCCCGGGTCGGACCGCGGCAACGAGGTCCTCGCCCACGTGGCGGCGAAGACCGGACTGGCGATGGCGGCCAACTGCGCTCGAGTGGAGCCGGGGGAGGTGTACCGCGTCGTCCGCTTGCGCTGGGGCAGCAGCTTGCTGGAGGAAGCGGAGCTTAGCGGTGACATCAAGCTCCTGAGCGTCGCACCGCACACCGTCGTGGCGATCGAGAGTCGGCGTGACGACGTGACCGTGGAAGAGTTCGAACCTGTGCTCTCGGACGCTGATTTGAAGGTCAAGGTGACACGACGCGACGAGACCGCTAGCTCGGGCGTCACGCTGAAGACTGCCCGGGTGGTCATCGGCGGGGGGCGCGGTGTGGGCAGTGCCGAGGGCTTCGCTGTTCTGGAAGCGCTGGCCGAGTCGCTGGGAGGAATCGTCGGCGGTTCGCGCGTGGCTACCAACAACGGTTGGCGGCCGCATACGAATCAGGTAGGGCTCACCGGCACTCGCATTGCGCCGCAGCTCTACATCGCCTGCGGGATCAGCGGCGCCATCCAGCATCTGGTGGGCTGCAAGGGTGCCAAGCGCATCCTTGTGATCAACACCGATCGAGATGCGCCGTTCTTCTCTCGCGCGGACTATGGCGTTGTCGGTGATTTGCACGAGGTCGTGCCGGCAGTGGTGGCCGAGCTCAAGAAGCGCGGCTAGTGTCCTGACTCAGGACCTAGCTAGACGAGCGCGTCGGGCATCGACGCCTTGCGGCGCGCGATGAAATCGAGCAGCTCCTCGTCGATCGCCTGATCGATCGGCGGCGGCTCGTACGACGCCAGCTGCTCCTTCCAGAGGGCGTTGGCGCGCTGTGCGGCGGTGCTGCTGCCGTCTTCCTCCCACTGCTCGAAGCTGGAGCTGTCGGCTACCGGCGAGCGATAGAACGCCTGCTCGAAGTTCGCCAAAGTGTGCGCTGTGCCGAGGAAGTGCTCTCCGGGCTGGTGTTCGAGAATCGACTCCAGTGCCTGGCCGTTGTCGGAAAGATCGACACCCTTGGCGAAGACCTCCAACATGCCGAGCTGATCGGTATCCATGATGAACTTCTCGTAGCCGACCGAAAGGCCCCCTTCCAACCAGCCTGCGGCGTGCAAGACGAAGTTCACTCCGGCCATTATCGCCGGAATCATCGTCGCCAGACTCTCGTAGGCAGCCTGGGCATCAGGCACCTTCGATGCCGTAAGCGCGCCGCCGGAGCGGAACGGCACACCGAGCCGTCGAGCCAGCGCGGCCACCGTGTAGAGGGTCAGCGCGGCCTCCGGTGTTCCGAAGGTCGGAGCGCCGGTCTGCATCGACATCGAGCTGGCGAACGATCCGAAGATTACCGGTGCCCCAGGGCGAACCAGCTGCACGAACGTCATCCCGGCGAGCGCCTCTGCCAGGGTCTGGGCGGCGACACCCGCCACGGTGACCGGGGCCATCGCGCCGGCAAGGATGAACGGCGTCACCAGGTTGGCCTGATTATGTGTTGCGTAAACTTCCATCGCCGCCAGCATCGAGGCGTCCCAGACGAGGGGAGATGAAGCGTTCACCAAGCTGGTCATCACGGTGCGGTCGTCGAGGTCGCCGCCGAAGCCGATGCGCGCCAGCTCGAAGCTGTCCTCGGCACGTGTTCCTGCCGTCACCGAGCCCATGAACGGCTTGTCGCTATATCGGATGTGGGCATACACCATGTCGAGATGGCGCTTGTTGACCGGCACATCGACCGGCTCACAGACCGTTCCGCCCGAGTGGTGGATATGAGGCGACAGGTACGCTAGCTTCACGAGATTCTGGAAGTCTTCGATCGTGCCGTAGCGGCGGCCGCGATCGAGATCGGTGACGAATGGAGAGCCGTAATTGGGAACGAAGACGGTGGCGTCGCCGCCGATGGTGACGCTGCGCGCCGGGTTTCGCGCGTGCTGGACGTAGGTTCTGGGTGCGTTGGAGCTGACGATTTCTCGGCACATGCCGCGCGGGAACCGAACCCGCACGCCGTCGACGTCGGCCCCCGCGTTGCCCAGTAGCTGCAGAGCTCGCGGGTAATCGCGGAACTCGATTCCGACTTGCTCGAGGATCGTGTCGGCATTGTGCTCGATGACCTCGAGCCCCTCATCGCCAACTGCATCGACGGGGGCGAGCGCACGGGTGAGGAAGGGTGCGGCGACGGGAGCTGCTGCCGCCCGGGCTGCCCGGCGGGCGTCACGCCCACCACCGCGCCGTCCACCACCGCGCCGTCCACCAGTGCGTCGATCGGTCAAGCTGCTCCTCCTAGCCGGATGCCGCCAGTTGCCGGCCCACCAAGCTCGGGGCCGCGACGGCTACACTGGGCCGCGGGGATTGTAGCCTGCTCGGGTGCGTATCACGCCCGTTGTTGATTGGAGAACTCGAAGCTGGCGGATTCGCCGGCGCGCGCAACGGCAGGTTGCTGCTGAAGAGGTGAGCCGAGGGGCTATTCGAACGGCTCGTCGACGCGGATACCGAGCCACAGGAGCCCGGAGAAGATCGCCATGATTGCCCCTGTACTGATGGCGCCTGTCCACCCGAACCAGCCCACGAAGATCGGAATCAGCGGTGCGGATACCACGCCGCCGAGGTTGCCTCCGGTGTTCAGGATGCCAGTGGCTGTGTAGGTGTGTCTTCCGGCAACGAAGGTCGTGCCAGCCCAGAAGGTGCCCTCGCTGAACTGCGTCAGGCCGAAGCTGATGGTTAGCAGGACGATCGCCCATGGGGTGCTGTCGGCGAGCACGCCGAGCATCAGGAAGATCCCCACGAGCGGCAATGCGACGAGGCATGGAAGGCGGCAGCCGCGCAGCGGGCCCAGACTCGCGCAGAGTCGATCGCACGTCTCGCCGCCCGCCGACGCCATGAAGGCGCCCGCCAGCCACGGCAGCGCCGCGACGAATCCCCCCTCGAGCATTCCGAACCCGCGCACCTCGAGCAGATAAACGTAGAACCAGTTGAAGAAGAAGTAGAAGACGTAGTTCATGGAAAAGTAGCTGAGGGTCACGAGCGCGACGTTTCGATTTCGTAGCATCCGCTTCCACGAAGCTGCCTGCGGCGCTTGGCTCGGAGGCTCGCCGTTGGCGACATCGGCATCAGAGTCTTCGCGGCCGGCGCGAATCAGCGCGATCTCCGCAGCGTTCGTTGCCCGGTGCTGGCGTGGATCGTCGTGCCCCTGGCGCCACCAGATCCAGGCGCCGACCAACGCCAGTGGTGAGGTAACGTAGAACGCTCCCCGCCAACCGATCTCGAGCATGAGCCAGGCGATGAGCGGAGGGGTTACTGCGGCGCCCAGTCCCAGGCCAGTGCTGCTGAGGCCCTGGGGGAGCGCCCACCGTCCCACCGGGAACCATCGCTCGATAGCACCCCCTATTACCGGGAAGAGGGGAGCGCGGGCCGCGCCGAGCAAGAAGCGCAGCATCAGCAGCGTCGCGAACACTGCGAGGTTGCCGGTGACCAGGCCGCCGGGGACAAGCGCGGTCGCAGCGGTAATTACAGCCCAGGCCACGGCGATGATCGTAAGCACGCGGCGGGCACCCGCTCGCTGGCCCCAGACTCCACCGGGGAGCTGGAACAGCGAGTAGCCCCATAGCATGGCGCTGAATACCCAGCCCAACTCCACTTTGGAGATGCCGAGATCTTCGATGATGAACGGGGCGGCGATGGAGAGGTTCAGCGCTACGATGTAGGAGATAAAGCTGAGGCCGAACAGCAGTCCGAGAATCCGCCAGCGGACAGTCGTTGGTCGATCCGTGTGTGTCGGTGTCTGCGTCATGAATCCTTTGCCGAGCGTCTCGGGTAACGCTTCTGGAACTCGCGGACCATACCTGAAGTTGCACCTCTGTACCACGGTGCCGACGCCAGGGACGAGCCAGTTGGCTCGAGCGGATCGGAGTGAAGACGCTGTTCATCGAACCGGGCTCCGCCGTGGGAGAACGGCTACGTGGAGAGCTTCAACGGCAAGCTACGCGACGAACTGCTCAACGGCGAGATCTTCTACACGCTCAAGGAGGCGCAGAGCTTGGTGCAAGGCTGGCGACGCGAATACAACCAGGTGCGGCCCCCTAGCTCGTTGGGTTATCGGCCGCCTGCACCCGAAGCAACGTTGTTGCAGCCGGCTGCGCAACGCTTCGCCGGCTCCAACAACCTCTTGCCAGCACCGATTCTATGAGTTGCGAAGTGGCCTCAACACTTGGGGCAGGTCAGTAGCGTGACTCGACAGTGGCTATCTGGGAAATCCCGATTAGTACGGCTTCTGACACGTCCCGACGGCCCCCTACGCGCTTTCCGGTTCGTCGACCGATCCCCAGGAAGAACAATCTTGAGACCAATAATCACGGAGGCGGCCCTCTTGACCCTGGTTGCCCTCATCGTTCCCGGCGGCCCGGCGTGGTCGAGCCCCGCGAGCCAGCCAACGACCCAGATCACGCAGGCTGCCGCCGCTGCTGCCCACCGAAGTCCTCCGCCGATGCGCTAAGTCGGCTGGCACGAAAGTCGTCGACGGCGCGGTCGAGGATCTGCTGAGAGCTCTGCGCTGCGGTTATCGCTGCGGCACTGGCCGGCCGTGGACTGAGCGCGAGGGTATAAGCGACCGCGATCAGCAGCGATCCGACCGTCGCGCCAAACGCCGGTGCGAGCTGGGCTGTCCAGATCCGCTGGAACCTGTTGGCCATGTTCCACAACGACGAGATAGGCGCACGGTAGGTGCGGAGGTTGTGCTCGAGCGGTCGGGCCCACGACTCACGCGTGAATAGCAGACAGGTTGACAGGATACAGCGAGCTCGAGCCGCGTTCATCCGCTGGTTCGACGAGTCCATGACGTTCCGGTTGGAGCCAGCTCTTCGTGAAGCCTACAGGGCGTCGATCCTGAACAGGGCACTCTGACTCTACTCGGCATGCTTCGATGCTGATATCTGCCTGGCGGAGCGTACTCCTGACCGTGGTAGTTGACTCCTGCCCGTCCTGTTTCTGACCGGCCGTTCTTGGGCGTCGACTTCGCTTGCGTCGGGACCGGATCCTTGAGTAGGATCGGTGGCTTCGGGACTTCACTGGGCCCCACCCCTAGCTAACCTCGCGGGCCGTGGTCCCGGCTACGAACGCATACCGATGACTGTCAGCCCCCCCGGAATCAACGTACGTGCTTTCGGCGGACCGTGGGCGCCAAGCCGCGCGCGGTTGCACCGATCGGGAGCGGTCTGCCTGCTGATCGTCGGCCTGACGTTGCCCGGGCTCGGAGCTGGCGTAGCGGCCGGGCAGGGGAGCTCGGTGCGGCACATCGAAGGTCGTCCCGTATTGGCGGGCGGCCCCACACGAGCGTTGGTTTGGCGATCTGCGAACGGCCTGACAGGCGCCCGCGTTCGTGCGGCAGTGCCCCCGGAGATGCCCCCGAGTCGCCTCGGGCCTGAGACGGGGGGCCACGACGGGCAACCGGCGGTTGCAGCCCGCCCTGACGGCTCCGTCTGGGTCATGGCATCTCGCTCCGACGGCGCGCCGCGGCGGCTGTGGGCGCAAAGCTTCCAGAACGGGCGCTGGAGCAGGGCCGAGCACGGCCCAGCCGCGGGGACGGACGATCGGCATCCTGCCCTGGGTGCTGGCGGCAAAGCTCTGTGGGCCGTTTGGATCGCGTCCGACGGCGCCAGGACTGGCGCGCGGTCTGCGCTTTATGCCTCGCGGCGGCAGGGCGACGGCTGGACCCCGCCGGAGCGCTTGCCGCAACCGCGCGGCGAGCCCATGGCGCCGGCGATCGCCGTCGACGATCGCGGGCTGGCAACCGTCGTATGGGCTGCCGACGGCGACGGCCATGCCGAGATCTGGGTTAGCTGGCGCGGCCCAACGGGCTGGAGCACTCCGCTTGCGTTGACTTCCGACGACACGCCCGATGCCACACCGAGCATCGCCGTCAGCGGTGACCGCTGGCTCATCGCTTGGAGCTCCTTCGGGCCGCGCGCCTATTGGACGGAGGCGGTCGCCGGGCAGCCTGGGCGGCGGTGGGAGGCGCCCAGGCGAATCTCGCGCCACGTCGGGAGCTCTCCCCTCGCGTTGGCCGCCCAGGGACAGCTGGCGGTTGTTTGGGTGGTGCCGGAGAGCGTGCCGGGATCGACACGAAGCGTGCTGCGCTGGAGTCAGCGCAGTGGAGATTCTTGGCAGCTGCCGCGCGACATGGCCCTGTCGGTTAACGCCGACATTGGGGCTGCGGTCGGAGCGGACGGCCGGCTCCGGCTGGGTTGGACGAACTTGCGCGGTAGCCTGACTGTGGGCGAGAGCGACGGGCCCTTCTACCGAGAGCGGGCCGGTGACCTGCGGGTGGTCCTCGGGCGACCCGAAGATGCAGCCGCGCCGGGGTCGTTTCCTCCTCCGGCGACACCCAGGCTTACCTCCGCGTCGCGCTGGCTGGCTTTCGGCGACAGCATTACTGAAGGCTACACGATAATCGGTGGCAAGCCGGTGATCGTTGGGGGCTATCCCTCCACCCTTCAGGCCCGGCTCGGGGGAGGCGCTCAGGTGATCAACTCCGGTAAAGGCGGAGAGAACACGATAAGCGGCGTGGGGCGCTTCGGCGGTGCGCTGGGCGCGGCGGGAGCTAACGGCGCGGTGATCATGGAAGGAACAAACGACGTCAGCCAAGGCATCTCGGCTTCGGTGAGCTCGTTTAACCTCCGGCAAATGGCGGCGACGGCCAAAGCGGCCGGAGTGACAACCCTGCTCGCGGAGGTTCTGCCGCGTGACGAGCAGGGTTTCGGCGGCAGCGACAACGCCGCCACCAACGCCCTGAACGGCCAGCTTCCGGGCGCCGCCGCTGCCGCGGGCGCGAGCATGGCGTTTACGCATGGCCCGTTTGTCGGTCGCGGCGACCTCTTCGCCACACACACACACCCGACCTCCGGCGGCTACAGTTTTCTTGGCGGCGTAATTTTCACCCACATCAACAAGCTGCCTGAGGGCGGCGGCGGGGACCCCTGTGCGTTGGCGCTGAACCCGTTGAGTGCCCACTTCGCGCCGGCCGGTGGTAACGGCAGCGTCGCCCTGACCACGGGAGCTGGCTGCAACTGGGCCGTCACTAGCAACGCGACCTGGATCACGCTCGACGACACGGCGCGGGCGGTTGCCGCCGCGTTTACCGGATCCGACACGGTGGCCTATGAAGTGGCGACCAACGCAACCACGCAAGCGCGCGCCGGCACCCTGGCCATCGGTAATGTGCTCTTCACCGTGACCCAGGAAGCTCCCAAGTGCATATTCTCAATCGCCCCTGCGAGCCAGTCCGTTCTTGCGACGGGTGGCGCCCATGAGTTGGAAGTGACCACCGAGGCCGCATGCAAGTGGACCGCGTCGTCGAACGCCACGTGGCTGCGAGTGACGGCAGGCAGCTCGGGCACCGGAAGCGGCAAGGTTCGATATCAGGTCGACGCCAACGGCGCCGGTATCGCGCGTGCCGGCACGCTCCTCGTCGCCGGTTCGGGATTCAAAGTCAGCCAGGCGGCCGCCCCCTGTACATTCGCTGCCTCGGTGATCAGCCAGGGTTTCCCGCCGGAGGGTGGCGCCAGCAAGTTCAACGTGGCGACGCTGGTAGGGTGTGTGTGGGTTGCCGAAAGCAGCTCCAAGTGGGTGCAGATTATGGATAACGCGCGCACTGGCGACGGGCGGGTGCGCTACTCGGTGGAGTCGAGCAACAAGAAGGGGCGCCGACGCGCCAAGATTCGTTTCGGAGACATCGGTCACCAAATCGTGCAACTGGGTGCCGCCGCGGCAGATTATCCCGCCCCGCCCAAGCGCCTGGAGCTGCAGGTCATGTCCCCGCAGGCCGTGAGACTGAGGTGGAAGGACAAGGCCAGAAACGAGACCGGCTACATGCTGGCGACGGCGGACACGGTGTACACGCTGGCACGCAACCGGGTGATGTACCTGGACGAGGGCGCGATCCCAGGGGCGATCAACTGCTATACGCTGCAGGCGTTCAACGATGCGGGGTTGTCCGGTCCGGTAAAGGCGTGCGTGACCACCCCAGCAAGCCGGACGACTGCCTCACCGTCGACTGCCCGGGCCGCGAACCTCCCTGTGGGGCCGCAATACGTCACCGGCCCAGTGGGACGCGTTGCCGTGGGCGCCGACGCCGGCACGCTGCCGACCCTACCGACGGCGCGTATTTATAAGGCGTACGAGCCCTGGGGTCAGCGAGGGGTGGAAGAGGCGTTGGAGGCGCGCGGCTATGTGCGCGGCGAAAGCCTGTTCGTTCATCCGGTGCAGGATCTGGCTGCGGGCATTCCTGTAGGCACGGCGGTCGTGTTGATACCGTCCGCCAGCGATGGTGATCGCCTCGGGCAGGTGAGCGCTGTCAACGCCGCACCCGCCCAGAGGGCGCTGAGCCGCTTCGTACGCACCGGCGGCTATCTTGTGCAACATCGCTGGTCCGAGCGCCGAGCGGCGTATCGCGTGCCCGTCGATGACGCCCCTTCCCGTCGTCTGGGCGGCTATGACGTGCTTGAGCGCGGAGGCGGAGCCGTCTACGTTACCTACAAAGCCGTCGATCACCCTGCGGCCGGACCTCTTGCTCGGCTCCTGGACCGCATGCTGGACCGCCTCCTCCCGTAGCCAGCTCGCCAGATGACGGTGCCTTCGGCGTCGTACAGAACCACGGTTGCCGGGTAGGTGGTTTCTGCGCCGGTTGCCGGAGTGGTTAGCGAAATGACCTGGCTCCCCAATAATCGGGCCAGTTCGAGAGTTAGGATTTGAGGCTCTCAGGCTGTCTCGAGAAGGGGGAGGAATGGCCCGGAAGCGGTACACCGTAGAGCAGATCATCGCCAAGCTCAGGGAAGCAGAGATCGAGCTAGCGAAGGGAGCCCAGACTCCGGAGGCCTGCCGGAAGCTGGGCATCAGCGAGAACACGTATTACCGGTGGCGCAAGGAGTACGGCGGCCTGAGGGTAGATCAGGCACAGCGGCTCAAGGAGCTGGAGCGCGAGAAAGGCCGGCTCAAGAGGTTGCTGGCGGAGACGATGCTCGACAACGCCATCCTCAAAGAGGTGTCCGGGGTGTTCCCGATCACATCCGCTCCGACAACGGACCGGAGTTCACCTGCCGGGCAGTGCGTGAGTGGCTCGAGCGGATCGGAGTGAAGACGCTGTTCATCGAACCGGGCTCGCCGTGGGAGAACGGCTACGTGGAGAGCTTCAACGGCAAGCTACGCGACGAGCTACTCAACGGCGAGCGGAGCGAGTAACCGTTGCGATTCGAAGCGCTGAGCCCGGACAACCTTCCCATCCTCGACGAGCTGATCACACGCTTTCCATACAATCCGTATCGGCATTATCGGATCCTCTCCAGGCGCCGGCAGGCGGACGTGCTGCGCGCCTTGATTCGGCAGCCGGCCGAAGGCGGCATCGGCACCGCCTTCGTGGCGAGCTCGCGCGGCTCGGCGGGTCCCCATGCCGCCTGCCTGTTGCGTCAACTAGATTGGAGACAGAGTTCTTCGGCCTTCCGATGGGGCGGCTGGAATCGATGCTCGGTAGCGATGCCAATCCAGAAGCGCTCCGAGGCCTCCTCGGCACCGTCGTTGCCGAGGCGCGAGCGCAGGGGGTCGTGCACCTGGCGGCGCGGGTCGATATCGCTGACTGCCGGACGGTGCATATGCCCGAGGATCTCGGGTTTCGCCTGATGGACACGCTCGTGACCTACATCTACGGGCGCAAGGAGCGCCGCCGGAAGATGTCCGCAACATGGGATTACAGAGGCCTTATGAGCCGAAGGATCGTGATCAGCTTCTCGAGATTGCCGCCGAAGCGTACTCGGATTTCAAGGGCCGCAATCACAATGATCCACATCTGGCGGACGAACGTGCCACTGCCATGTACGTCGAATGGGCCCGGCGATGTGTCGATGGGGAGTGGGCCGAGCAGATATTAGTGACCGAGGACGGAAACGGTTACCTGCACGGCTCCGCCACTTTTCGACGCATCGAGCCCGTCTCGACCGTTGGCGGAGTAGGCGTCTACGGTGGAGGCCTCGGCGGCTGCCGTCGCCAGCGCCCGGGTGCATACATGGGCTTGCTCCAGGGGGCGACCCAGTGGATCTACGGCAAAGGCGCGGTGACTGAATGTCAGACCCAGAGCTTCAACTTCCCCACCATCCGGCTGTACGAGGCGCTCGCCCAGCGTTTCGTTCGGGCCGAGCACACCTTCCATGTTCACCACGGCCTGCTAGTCGCTCCACTCGTTGCGTTGCACGACAGGCAACTGCAGAGCGCGCTCCCGGTCGAGGTCGAGCGAGCCGACGTGAAGCGATAGGGGCGATTGCACCCACTTGTAGATCGAGCGGGTAAACAAGAGCGCGAATCGCCGGGCCCAGGCTCCCAATGTCTCGTCGTCGTGCTCCGGGAAGATCGCCGTCAGGGCTCGCTGAATCTCTGCCGGCGACAACTTCTCGCCAGCGTACAGGTACAGGCACGCATCAAGCACTGGGAAGGGCATGAGCTCGGCTTCGGCTTCTTGCTGGTGGGCGAGCTCGGGCCCGGGCTCCGTGGCAAGCGTCTGGCGAATGCCTTCGAACCCGTAACGCTCGAGCAGACGCTCCAGCAAAGCCACCACAACGGTCTTGGGGACGTTGGCGATTACCGAGAGCGCTCCCTCCAGGTCTCCGCCGATCGTCGTGTAGCCGACTGCTTTCTCGCTCATGTCGCCGGTTTGCAGAAACAGCGCGCCCGAGCTGTTGGCCCAGTTCCACATGCGCTGCGCGCGGATGCGGGCCTGGATGTTCTGCTCGGTCAGATCGGTCAGACCCTCCCCGGCTAGCATCTCGCGGGTGGCGCTGAGCTCGCGATCGAAGGCGTCGTCGATTGCAAGCGTGCGCAGATCGACGCCGATCTCGTCGCAAATCACCGCCGCAGCGTTACGAGTGCCGTCGGTGGAATAGCGGCTCGGCATGTAGAAGGCTTGGATGAGGCGTGTGGTGGCGGCGTGTAGATCACTGCCCGATTCATGCTCGGTCAGCATCTGCACCGCTCGCCAGGCGATCAGCAGGGTGAGCAGTGAGTCGCGCCCGCCAGAAAGCGCCACTCCGAAGCGCTCAAAGCAACCGGTCTTGCTGAAGTAGTCTTTGGCACCCAGGGCGAGCGCTTCGTACAGATCGTCGAGCACCCGCACCCGCGTACGCTCCCGCCCGGCCGACATCGGCGGCAGGAAGAAGCTGCGATCCTCAGGGAACGGGTAAGCGAGCTCACTGCCGTCGGCGACCCGCGCTTCCGACGCCAGAATCGGGACCGGCAGAGACTCCTCGAGGAATTCTTCGCAATCGCGCCGCCAGGTGGTGTTCTCGGTGCGGAGCCGGCGCGTTCGATCAAGATCCACGACGCAGCTCGCCAAGCCCTCTCGAAAACGAGGCGCCAGCAGTTCGCGGCGCCCGTTCTGAAAGACGCAACCGCCACCGTCGTAAATGAAGCCGTCCTGGGCACCGACCGCGTTCGAATAAGCGAGCGTCGCCTGATTGTCCGCCGAGCGCGTAGCCAGCATCTCTCGGCGGGTTTCCAAGATGCCGACACGATAGGGAGAAGCGGAGATATTGATGACCAGCTCGGCACCCGAGTAGCAGCGTCGTCGCATGGGGCCGTCGGGCGACCACACATCCTCGCAAACCTCCACCGCCAGGCGCCCGAACTCGAACTCGAATATATGGTCCCCGAGGGGCACTGCGTTGGCGTCGAGTTGCAGGTAGGCGCTGCCCCGCGAGAACGTGCGGCCTTCGTAGAAGATGTTGTAGGTCGGCAGCTTTTCCTTCGGCACGAGACCGAGTATCCGCCCGCCGTGGACCACTGCCGCGGTGTTGAAGAGCTGGCCGCCGACTGCAACCGTGAGCCCCACCACCAGCACGGTCTCAATTTCCTGCGTCGCTGAAGCAATCCTCTCGAGCTGACGGCGCTGCTCGGCGACGAAGCCGCGCCATTGGATGAGGTCTTCGGGCGGGTAGCCGCCGATCACCTGCTCGCTGAAGCAGCCGACGGTTACTTTTTCGTCCGCCATCTGATGAGCGGCGGCGATGACCTGATCAGTGTTGCTGGTGGTCGCCCCTACGATCGTGTTGACGCTGGCGAGCCCGATCTTGATGAGTCTCACAGGGTCCCTGCCAGGCTCGCCGATCCCTTTGGCCAGGCCCACCTCATTTTCACCACCGCCTGCTAATCCTGTAGGACCTGATCCAGCAGGACTCGCCCCAATTCCGGCTGCCACAGGCCATCCTCTCCAGTCTCGATCGTGCGTCGTGCGATCTCGGGTGAGAGCGCCGGCCTATAGGCTCGCTCCGAAGTCGGGACGTTGTAAACGTCGCAAATTCCGATGATCTGTGCCCCGAGAGGAATGTCTTCTCCGGTGAGCCCGTCAGGGTAGCCGCTGCCGTTCCAGCGTTCCTGATGGGACCGAACCAGCTGCGCGACGTCGGCAAAACTTGGAAAACCGGCGAGGATCTCAGCACCGAACTCCGGATACTGCTTGACCAGCGACCACTCTTCCGGGGTCAGCTTGCCGCGTTTGTCGAGGACCGATCCCGGCACGCGCAACTTGCCGATGTCGTGGACCAGGGCGGCGATCTCGACGCACGTCGTCTCGGAGGCGCTCATGCCGTGCGCCTCGGACATCTTCCGGGCGAGCTCCGCCACGGTTACGGAGTGACGCTCGAACTGGCTGCGGCCCTCTTCGGCGCTCGTCATGATTTCTTCGAGGCTTTCGCGAAGTTCCGAACTTTCAAGCGGCTCGTCGACTAGTAGGGCCAGCAGTTTCTCGGTGGAGGACGCGTCGACCGCCAGCAGAGAGACCTCGTTGCTGGCGGTCGGCTCGGTGTCCCGCGTTGTGCCGTCAACCGCCGCCGGCGCGGTCGGCACGCCGCCTGACAGCATTAGACGCAGCGCCTCAGCGATGACCTCGCTTGGTTCCTTGGCGGACCGCTCGCAGATGTCCTCTACGCGTGCCCATAGACGACCGGGTACGTATATGACCTGCTCGACGAAGCCCCCCGGCTTGCTCTCTTCGGACACCAGCCCTCCCACGCGCCAGTGGTCACCAGCCGCCCACTATGTCGCTGGACATTCGCCGTTCCTTGTCTATGCTGCGGCCATGATACCTCTACGAGGCCGCCGCACCGGCAAGATTTCGCTCGCCGCCACTCTTTCGCTCGCCGCCGTGGCGTGCGCGACGACCTATCCGCACCTGGCGCCGATCGACGACCATCAGATTCGCATAGATATCCATCAAGCGCTGCACGACGACGAACGCATCGATGCCGAGACCATCAGCGTCGAGTCGCGCGACGGCGTTGTGATTCTCGCCGGAGTGGTGGGCTCCGTGGACGAGGTGCGGCGTTCGCTGAGCCTCGCCGGCCGCGTTCCAGGGGTGCAGCAGGTAGTGAACCGGCTCCGCGTGGCGTCCCCGCAAAGGCGCCCGGTGCCGGACGACCGGTTAAGTGGTTGGATTGCTGGCTAGCAGGAGCTTTAGCGCCTGCACGATCAGCAGCGCCATCATGACCCCGACGGTGCGAAGCTCGCGGTTTTGGCGCGCTTGTTGCCACGAGAAAGGTGAGGGCTCGGCGGCGCCAACCTCCCAGGCGTCGTGGCGACGCACGGCGGGGAGGAGGCGCGGTACCCGTTCGATGTATTCTTGATACTCGGCCCCGAAAAGTGACTGCAGACGCAACTCCTCTACGTGCATCGTCGGCAAATAGAACCCTAGAAACAGTATCGCTAGCCCGGCCAGCCAGATGGGTGCGCTGACAGTCAATAGTGCCAAGCCCAGCCCGATAAACAGGCTGCCCAAGTACAGTGGATTGCGCACGAATCGATACGGCCCCGCACGCGTAAGCTCGACGTTGCGCACCAGATGGCCGCAAGCCCACACTCGTATCGTCTCTCCAACGATGACCACCGCGGCCCCGAGCACGAATCGTTGGCCTGAGGTGCGGCTGAGCGCCACGTACGAGAGCGCGAACAGAATGCCGGCGTGTACTCGGTGGTGCGATGCCCATGCCCGCCAACGTTCGATGAGGCGCATGCCTTACTGTTCCTGTTCCAGTCGCGTGAGCGCTGCGGTGACGATCTGTTGGGTGGAGATCGCATCGAGGCAGGCATTGGTACCCAGCGGGCAACGCCGCTGGTGGCAGTGCGAGCACTCCAGGCGTTCGCAGATCACCTTGTCGGTTGCTACTAGAGGGCCGAGTCGAGCCGGATCGGTGGGCCCGAAGATCGCCACGGACGGCGCCCCACAGGCTACCGCGAGATGCAGTGGGGCGCTGTCTCCTCCGATGAACAGCGCGGCGCGCTCGAGCAGCGCGCCGAGCTGCGGCAGTGTGGTCGGCACCGAGGCATGGCTGCCGATGCCTGCGGCCGTGGCGAGGGACCGTGTTGCGGATTCCTCTCCGGGACCCCAGATCCAAATCACCGGACGACGCGTGCGCTCGTGCAGCTCGCGTGCGACGCGCACCAGGCGCTCGGGCTCGTAACGCTTGCTCGGCCAGTTGGCAGCCGGGTGCAGCACGATAGGGTCTCCGGCGCCGAGATCAGCGAGGTAGGCGTTTATGTAGGCCTGGTCTGCGGATCTCGTAAGCCGCGGCCACTCGATAGGTTGTAGCGTCGTCCCCGCTTGCTGTGCGAGGTGCAGACAGCGACGCACGACGTGAACATCGTTCGGGGCAACCGCCGTTTGGTGGTAAAGGCGCGCCGCCCAGGGCTCGCGTGCCGAGGCGCTTGCCCATCCGAGTGTGCGGGCTGCGCCCAGCCTCGCAACTACCGCTGACTTCAGCAGCCCCTGGAAGTCGATCGCTAGCTGGTAACGTTGCCCGCGCAGCGTGCCGACCTGCTCGCGAATCGCTCCCAGGGTCGACGGCTGAATCCACCGTTGCCGCCACCACTGAATGTCGAGCTCGTGCACCCGCAACGGCCCCGGCAGACGCCGAACAAGCTCGGCGGCGGCGCGCTCCACCGCCCAGCCGAACCTCGTTGATGGCCAGGCGTTGCGTAGCGCGACATAGGCGGGGAAAGTATGGATAACGTCGCCGATCGAGCTCAGGCGCACGATCAGAACGCTCTCTGGTGGGCTCAAGGGTCGGAAGCGCGCAGGCGGTCGATCAATTGGCCGGTGCTGTGACGCTTGGCGTCTCCGACGATCGCCACGCGACCGCCGATTGACTCGACGGTCGGCGCTTCAGGGACACCGTGCTCGTAGTCCGTTCCCTTGCATTGGACGTCTGGGCGTAGCTTGCGGATCAAGCGGTCAGCGGTAGGGTCATCGAATACCGTCACCATGTCGACGCATCGCAGGGCGGCCACCATTTCCGCCCGTGCCATCGCCGGCAGCAATGGGCGACCGGGGCCCTTGAGTGAGGCAACCGATGCGTCGCCGTTGATCCCGACTACCAGCACGTCAGCTTCCGCCGCCGCCGAGGTGAGGTAACGGACGTGTCCCACATGCAGCAGGTCGAAGCAGCCGTTGGCGAGCGCCACGCCGGCACCACGGCGGCGCTGTTGCTGCACCCACTCCGAGGCCATCGGGGCTGTGAGCACCGGGGCGGATACGCTCACGAATCGCCGTCGAGCGCCGCGGCGAGCTCGGCACGAGGGATTGTAGCTGTGCCGTGCTTGAGCACCACCAGTCCTGCAGCGACGGTAGCCAGCCGAGCGGCTGGAACGACCTCGGCGCCAGCTGCCAACGCCAGCGTCAGCGTGGCGATCACGGTGTCGCCCGCACCGGTAACATCAGCAATCTCGTCGGTGCCATGGATCGGCAGGTGCACCGGTGCCTGCTGCCTCTGGAAGACAGCCATGCCCTGCGAGCCACGCGTGATCAGCACGTGCTGGCAATTCAGTTGCTCCAACAGCTCGGCGCCGGCACCCTCGATCGCCTCGCGATCGTGGTCGAGGCGAACGCGTAAGACGCTCTCGACCTCCGACTCGTTGGGCGTGACGGCGGTGGCGTCCGGAAAGTCGAGCAGACGATGCCGCGAGTCGACCGTCACGGGTACATCTGATGCCGCTGCGGCTGCCCGCAATGTCTCATAGGCGGTCGGCGAGACGGTTCCCAGTCCGTAGTCAGAAACCAGCAGCGCGTCAGCCGTCACCAGTTCGGCAGCCAGTCGGTCGATGGCGTCGGCATCCGTGTTCGGTCGCCAGGCGTGCTCGTCGTCGATGCGCAGGATCTGCTGTCGTACGGTGTGGGCCCCGCCAGCCATGACCCGCGTCTTCACCGGTGTGGACCCGTCGTCGCGTCGATCTACGCCGCTGATATCGATGCCGGCTTCGGCGAGGGCGCTCGAAAGCTGTCGACCGGCCTCGTCGTCGCCGACGTGACCGAACACGGTGACGTCGGCGCCAAGCGCGGCGACGTTCAGAGCAGCGTTGCCGGCCGCGCCAGGGCGTATTTCTTCGCCCTCGTAACGCAGCACCAGCGCCGGTGCTTCACGCGACACGCGAGTGGTCGATCCCAGCAAAAACCGGTCGGCGACCAAATCGCCCCACACGACGATGCGTTGGTCGGTGAACGTCTCGACCCAGGGGCGTAGATCGGCGAGGGGTCTCGGAGTTGGTGGAGTGACCATCGGTTGAACCGAAGCGATGCCGCGCGGGCGGTGGGCGGGTAGGCGCTCGCTAACTTAACCGTGGTCGCGTCAGAGCGTCAACCAGTCGGATTGTCGCGGCCTGCGCGCCATAGTGGCTCGAGCCCGTCCAGCGCCTGCTCGAGAGTGAGCCCGGTCATGCAGCGGTGATCGATGGGACAGTTCTTTGCCAGACATGGCTGACAGAACGCGGCTACGCTGGCGACCTGTACGTGAGGTCCAATGGGTCGCGTGCGGCGCGGGTCGGTCGGCCCGAAGAGCACCAGCGTGGGGGTACTCAGCGCCGCCGCCAGGTGCGCCGCTCCCGTATCGTTGCTGATGATCGCTCGGCAGTCGCTGAGCACTGCCGCCAGGTCGATGAGGTCCGTGCGCCCAGCGATGTTGACGCTATCGACGTCACAGGCGGCCGCCACTCGAGCGGCGATCTCGACATCCTGGGGCCCGCCGAGTATCACCGGCAGGGCCTGCCAGCGCCGCGCCGCCGCGCTGGCGAGCGCGCCATAGGACGCCGCCGGCCAACGCTTGGCGGGGCCGTTCGCACATCCCGGAATCACTCCAAGCATCGGCTGGTCCGTCTCGATCAACCGTCGGACACGCGCATGACTGTTGGCGGGCGGCGCCAAGAGCATGTCCCCGGGTCGTGGCGGAGCGGCGTTCAGAGGCTCGAGCAGGCGTGCGTACCGAGCGGCGTCATGGATCGGAGCCAGAGTATCGGTCGTCGGAAGGGCCTCGGTCAGCAAGAACCCGCGCATATCGGTGGCGTAGCCGATGCGGCGACGGACGTTGGCCAGGGCTGACACCAAGGCGGGCTCGAACGCATTTGGTAGCAGCAAGGTACCCGCCGGAGCGAGGCGCACGACGTCGCTTACAGCCCGACGAAGGCCCAGTAGCCGGCCAATGCCACGGCGCTGCTGATGGGGCAGTACCCGCCCGCGAACGCCGGTTGCTTGCAGGAGGCGTCCATGCGACTCAGGCCCCCAAAGCACCAGCTCGTCTACGGTGCGTCCCAGCGCTCGGATCGTTGGCACGGCCATTATGGTGTCGCCAAGCCAGGTAGGTAACCGCACGATCCAACGCCCGCGCATGTCTCTTGACGTTCCCTCGCCCTAGTAGCAGGCCGTGGTGAAAGTGTGATGGGTCTGGTTACGCCGCCAAGGGCGCAGATACAAGGCGCCGCGACGCCGGCGATGCATTGGCGCATCGTTTAGGAGCGGCAACGCCGCAGATGTGTCCTTGGCAGCGTAACCCTCCGGGCAAGTGGGAGTTGCGGGCGAATGGCGTCGTCGCTCCTCCGCCGCGATGACTCCGGCATCGCCTCGTCGTTGCTTCTTGCCCTCACCCGTAAGTCCCACTTGCCAGACCCACCACGCTTCCACCACGGCCTGCTAGGGTCGTTGTCGCCAGCGATCGTGCATCCAGAGCCATGCCCCCGGGGAAGCACGCACGTAATGCTCGATTCGAGCGGTGACGGCGGCGGTGATCTCCAACACGGCATCGTCATGGTCCGAGGCGGAGGTCTCGATGGGTGGATCGATCGCCAGACGGTAGTGATCGTCGTGTGGCACTGCAAACATCGGCAAGATCGGCGCGCCCGAGCGCAAGTGAAACTGTGCTATTGCGGGTGTGGTGGCCGCCAGGCGGTCGAAATACGGGACGAACACCGCTTCGGGCGGCAGAGTGTTCTGGTCGGCCAAGATGGCCAGGACCGAACCTGCACGTAGGGCGTGCAAGGCTGGCCGAAAGGCGTTGCGCTTGGGAAGCACACGCGCCCCGGTGCAGGATCGGATCCGTGTTACTAGCTGATCGAGCCGGGAGTCGTCCAGTGGTCTGGCGATCGATACCAGCGGTACGCCTCGCTTCGCCAGGGCGACGCCGGCCAACTCCCAGTTGCCGTAATGTGCCCCCACGAGGATCACGCCGTTGCCGGCATCAAGCGCCTTCTCGAAATGGATCATTCCGTCGTCGGGTCGGATGACTTGTTCCACCGGATGATCGATCAGCCGGGGGCTCCAGAGTAGCTCCGTTGCCGTGCGGCCGACCTGCTCAAAGCTTGCCCGGGCGGTGAGCTCGTACCAGGCCTGGTGGCGATCGGGATAAGCCTGGCGCAAGTTGCGCAGCGCAGTTTCCCGATGACGCCGATCCAATCGGTAGGCGAGGCGTCCGAGCCGTTTTCCGCGTGCCGTGGCTGTGGCCAGGTCCCAGTGCGGCGCGCGCGCCGCGACGGTCTCTGCCAATCGAGCTACGAGGGTCATTGGGCCGCACCCGCGCTGGCCGCGATGCGAGGAAGTAGCCAGGCTTCGAACTCTGCCGGTCGCGTCAGGTCCAGGCGATACGACCATATGTGGATCGGTGGTGTGTGCGGCTGGTCTAGACGCGTTAGCCGCACCGCATCCTTCTCGGTGGTTACCAGCGCCGCCGCGCCAACGCTGTTTGCCGTTCGTCGAAGGCTCATGAGGTCGCGATCTGAATACCAGTGATGATCCGCAAAGGTTCGCCTGGCGCGCACGTCGATATCCTGCGCTTCGAGTGCCCGGAAGAAGCGCTGCGGGCGGGCGATTCCCGCGAAAGCCAAGCACGAGGCGCCAAGGCCCGTCGCTGCGTCTGGGGACGTGCGCGGGTCCCATGCATGGAGCGCCCAGTAGCCCGGCTGACTACTCCGCACAACGAAAGTCGGTCGGTCGGGGTACCGGCGGGCGAGCTCGTCGCGGGCCTGCAGGGCATCGCCATCATTCGAAACCAGGACAAAGGCATCGGCGCGCTGCGCCGCGCCGGATCCCTCCCGCAGCTGACCGCCAGGCGGTGGCGCTTGCTCCCAGAACGGCCGCCCCGCGTCGACCACCAACAAGTTCACGTCGCGAGCGACGCGCACATGCTGGTAGGCATCGTCCAGCAGATAGACATCGGTCTGCAAGGCACGTTGCTCCAGTAGCTCAGCAGCCTCCTCGCGTCGTCTTGCCACCGCCACCGGAACGCCTTCGAGCGTACGCGCGTACCAGGCGGGCTCGTCGCCGGCCGACCGGACATCGACGCAAAGGCCTCGGCCTTCGCTAACGACGCGCGGTTGGCGATCGCGACGGGCGTAGCCGCGGCTGATGACGGCGGGCCTCAGGCCGGCGCGTTGCAACAGCTGTGCTATCGCCGCCACGACGGGTGTTTTCCCCGTTCCTCCCATCTCCAACGCGCCGATGCTGATGGTTGGCTGCCGAAGCCGCTGGGCGGTAAGCAGCCCGTGCCGGTACACCCCGGCGCGGCCCCGCGCCACCAGATCCCACGGTGTGCCCAGCCACTCCCGCACTTTCACGCCCGAAGCTCCGGAAGGCACCGAAGCAAGACGCGGGCGGTGCGTCGGCCGGCCGAGGCGTCGCGCAGCGCGACGGTACGGGCGTGTTGGCCCATCTGATGCCGTCGCCTCGGGTTAGCGATCAGTTCGACGATACGCTCGCCGAGAGCGTCAGGGTCGGCGACCCGGTAGGCACCGCCGGCGCGCAATAGCTCTGCCGCCAGCGCTGCGAAGTTCTCCGTGCTGGGGCCGAACAAGAGGGCGCGTCCCTGAATCGCTGGCTCGAGCATGTTATGGCCGCCGGTCCGAACCAGGCTGCCGCCGACGAACGCGACGTCGCCGAGACCGTAGGCGGCAGGTAGCTCGCCGATCGTGTCGAGCAAGATCACTTCGCTGTCGATGGTAGCCGGGTGAGTCCGGCGGCCGCACGTGAAACCGGCATGCTGAACGAGCGCTTCTACTTCGTTGAAGCGTTCGGGGTGCCGGGGTGCGATAAGCAATCGTGCCTGGGGATATCTCTGTTGCACGCGGCGGAAGGCGCGGAGAACCTTTTGCTCCTCGTTGTCCATCGTGCAACCGGCGACGATCAGCGGGCGCTCGGTGTTGGTGCCAAGTAGCTCTTCGAGCTTGGCATGAAGCTCGACGGAGGGGCGGAGGGCCTCCGCGTCGGCCTTCAAGTTGCCGGTGACGAAGATGTCCGCAGCAGCGATTCCTAGTGTGTGGAACCGCTTTGCCTCCACATCTGTTCGCGTGCACACGACATCTATGAGATCGAAAGGAGCGGCCCAGACTCGTTGTAGGCGCGCGTAACGTCGACACGAGCTGGCCGAAAGGCGAGCATTTACCAGCGCTGTTCGCACGCCGCGCGTGCCGCAAGCACGTAGGAGGTTGGGCCAGATCTCGGTCTCGACTAGCAGCAGCGCGCGCGGCACCAGTACTCGCAAATAGCGGTCGACCACGGCGGGGATATCCAGCGGCATGTAGAAGGTAGCGTCGGCGTCTGCATGCCGTGCGATTTCTTGACCTGTGGGTGTTGTGGTCGATAGCAGTATCGGCGTGCCGGGCGCCAGCCTGCGCAGGTGAGGAATGAGGCCGCGCGCGGCGTGTACCTCACCCACCGAAACAGCGTGGATCCATATGCACCCCCGATACTGCGCGAGCCGCTCCGGGACCTGCCCGAGGCGTTCCTCGAGGGCGACGGCATAGCGGCCGCCGAGGATCCGATGAAGCACGGCCCGCGGCGCCAGCAGACACAAGCCGAGCTTATAGAGCAGGGTATAGGTGGCGAACACGATGGGACTCTAGCAAACAGTGGTGGAAGTGTGGCGAGCCTGGCAGATTGGCCGTACGGATCGGGCCATGGAGGCACCGACAAGTCGATGCGACATCCTTGACGGGCGCCGCCTCGGCTTGCATCAGCGCCCGCGACAGCGTAACCAGACCAGCAGCGGCTCAGCACGGCCTGCCAAGCCGCTACGTTGACGGTCGCGCGGATCGTTTGCGCCGCCGCCAGCACATGGGCACTTACCAATCATAGTCCGGTGTGGATGCGATGAAGGACGCAACTAGTGCTGCCAGGCCCCTGTCCCTACTGGACGTGCCGCCCTGCGACTGGCGCCAGGCGGCCACAGCGACCGGTCTGCCTGCCTATCGCGGCGAGCAGCTGGCGCGCTGGGTTTTCGAACGTGGCGTATTCGATTTTGCCGCCATGACGGACCTTCCCAGGGAACTTCGAGCAAACCTGCCGGTCATGTTCCAGCTCGAGCCGCCTACGGTGGACAGCGTTTTCCGATCCGTCGATCACAGCCGACGCTACCTGTTGCGCGTCGGCGGGGGTGAGCTCGTGGAATCGGTCACCATGCCGTATGCGCGGCGTACGACGTTTTGCATCTCGTCTCAGGTGGGCTGTCGTTTCGCCTGCGGATTCTGTCAAACCGGCAAGCTGAAGTTGCGTCGGTCGTTGACGTGCGGCGAGATTCTCGGGCAAGTGCTGCGGCTTCGCACCGAGGTTGGCGAGCCGAGCTCCCGACTCAACGTGGTGTTCATGGGGCAGGGTGAGCCCCTCGACAACACCGCCGCCGTATTGGCTGCCGTCAGGGCGATGCAGGACCCCAACGGACTGTCGCTCGGTTGGCGCCGCATAACCGTCTCGACCGTGGGGCTGGTACCCGCCATTCTGGCGCTCGCCGAGCTGGGCGAGCAGCGCCCGCGTATCGCCGTTTCGTTGAATGCGTCGACCGACGAGGTGCGTTCTGAGCTGATGCCGGTGAATCGAAAGTACCCCATAGCCACGCTGATCGGGGCGCTGAGGGAGGTGCGTTGGCGCAACCGCGAGAAAGTTACCTGCGAGTACGTGCTGCTCAGCGGGGTCAACGACTCCGACAGTGATGCTCGCCGACTGGGTGTTCTACTCCGAAGCTTGCCGGCGAAGGTGAACCTGATTCCGTGGAACCCGATTCCCGGAATGGCTTATCAGCGCCCGTCGCCGGAGCGAGTCGAACAGTTCCGGCGCGTCGCCCGGAACAGCGGCTTGGACGCGCTGGTTCGTTACAGTCGTGGGGCTGATATCGGGGCGGCGTGTGGGCAGCTGGCGACTGCCGCGAGTGACGCGAACCCTCAGAGTGCCTGATGGGTTCGTGGCCGGCGCCAATCTGCTTTGGGCCGGCAATACTATAGGCCTTCGCCAGCCAAGCGGTCCTCCAGGTCGGTCTGCATGGCGTCGACATTCGCCGTTTGCTGGCTGCGATCTGCCTCTACGCTGTCGGCAATATCGGGCTCCCCTAGCGCCAGTATGCGGGCTGCCAGATGGGCGGCGTTGACCGCGCCCGACTTGCCGACACCGACGGTTGCTACAGGGACGCCACCTGGCATCTGAACCGTTGCCAGCAGCGCGTCGAGGCCGCCGAGGGCCGAGGCCACCAGCGGCACGCCGATCACCGGAAGACGTGTATGGGCGGCGATCGCGCCGGCCAGGTGGGCGGCTCCGCCGGCGCCGGCGATGATCACCTGGAGACCCCGCTCGGCCCCATCAGCGGCGTAGGCCGCCACTGAATGCGGGCTGCGATGTGCCGACATCACACGAACTTCATACGGGATGCCGAGCTTCTGGAGAACCCGCACCCCGGACACCATCACGTCGAAATCTGAAATGCTGCCCATCACGACGGCAACACGTACTGTGCTCATGTAGGGCTCCGGGTTCTGCGACCGATGTCGCGTCGGTAATGCATGCCGTCGAATTGGATCAAGTCGATGGCGTTGTAGGCTGCGTCGAGAGCGGCGGACAAAGAGTCACCAAGGGCAGAAACGCCCAGCACGCGGCCGCCGGTAGTCACCAGTTCCCCAGCCTCTTGCGCGGTGCCGGCGTGAAACACCATCACATCGTCCCGCCCCGCCAGTGTTTCGAGCCCGGTGATCGGGTCGCCGCGCCGGTACGGACCAGGGTAGCCCTCCGCCGCCAGGATCACGCAGGCAGCGTGCTGCTCGGACCAGCGTAACGGCCTGTTCGGCAGCCTGCCTGCGGCGATGCCGGCGAACAGCTCTCCGACATCCTCGCGCAGCAGCGGTAGCACCGCCTGCGCCTCAGGGTCGCCGAACCGGCAGTTGTACTCCAGCACCATGGGCCCCTCGTCGGTGAACATGAGCCCGGCATACAGCACGCCGGCAAACGGTCGATCTTCCGCCGCCATGGCGTCGATCGTGGCCTGCAGAACGCCCTGGCTGAGCTCGTCAGCAATGGCGGCGGAGATCAAAGACTCGGCCGGCGCGTACGCGCCCATGCCGCCGGTATTGGCGCCACGGTCGCCGTCGAGTGCCTGTTTGTGGTCCTGCGACGGCAACAGGGGTACGACGCGCTGTCCATCGGACAGTGCCATCAACGTAACCTCGGTGCCCGTCAGGAATTGCTCGATCACCACGACGTTCCCGGCGTCGCCAAAGGTGCCCTCCTGCATCGCCGCGTTGACCGCCGCGCTAGCCGAGTTGGCATCCGGGCAGATCAGCACGCCTTTCCCTGCGGCGAGGCCGTCGGCCTTCACGACGATCGGAAAGCCCCAGGGCGGCTGGCGGGCGAAGTCGAGCGCCGCGGCCGACTCGTCGAAGACCTCGAAGTCAGCGGTCGGGATGTCGTGCCGGCGCATGAACGCCTTTGAAAAGGCCTTGCTGCCCTCGAGGATTGCGGCGGGCTTGCGTGGTCCGAAACACGGGATGCCGATTGCTTCGAGGGTCTCGGCGATCCCCGCAGCCAGCGGTATCTCGGGGCCAACGACCACGAGGTCGACGGAGTGTTCCTGGGCGGCGTGTGCTAGCCCTGCCAGGTCTCCAGCCTGGATCGGCCAGCAAGTCGTATGGCGGGCAATGCCGGCGTTTCCCGGCGCACAGTAGACGGAACCGACGCTGGCGCTACGTTGTAGCGCCCACACGAGCGCGTGCTCGCGGCCTCCGCCTCCGACTACCAGAACGTCCAATTGTGTGGCTCCAAGTGTCGAGTGAACGATGCGAAAGGTGGCGCCTGCCCGACGAACTAGCGGACTCGCGCCGACGATCCAAATCGTGCCTGGAGGCCGGTGATACCACACGCTCCAGGAGTGGGCAACAAAGAGCCTCACGCTGAGGCGGCCAGTCCGACAGGGCTGGCGCGAAAGCGTTTGACGGCCTGACGTAGAGTCGGTAGGCTTGCTGCTTCTGGCCGCACTACAGCACGCCCTTCGTGCGCTGGCAAGAAGAAATCAAGCAACGGCGCACCGTTTCCGCGCCCGTCCTGCAACCAGGAAACCGAACTATGGCTTTCGTCCGCGTCGAGGATGGCGAGTCGATCGAACATGCCTTGCGGCGGTTCCGTCGCTTCGTGCAACGAGAGAACATTCTCCGCGACTCCAAGCGCCACTCGTACTTCGTCAAGCCAGGCGAGCGCCGGCGAGCGAAGCAGGCGGCGGCGCGACGTCGGTGGCGCCGCCGTCAGCGCCGCATGCGCGACGATCCGTAGGTCGTTCTCAGCGCTCTTGGCGCGTTGACTCTCCTGGGGCAGGCGGCCCCCTCGTGCGCGCCTGCCACGCCCAGATCGCCATCGCCGGCAAGTACTCCACCAGCCGTGGCCACCAGGGCTCGACCCACAGATTGCTGTCGCCAGTGTTGACGACCAGAATCCAGTAGGCGGTCGGGGCCAGCGTGCACAGTGTCACCCAGCCAATGTCGAGCGCGGCCGCTGCAAGCGGCAACGCCCACAGCAGGTACCAGGGGTGGATCGTCGGCATCAGCAGAGTGAAGGTGAGCAGCAACCAGTAGCCGGCGCGCACCGGATCGTCGTTGCGTCGCCAAAGCCACAGCAAGAGCCCGAGCCCGAGGCCGCCGGCGAGGGCCTTCGCCGCCGCCAGTGAGCCGCTTGCGGCGTGCAGTGCGAAGAATATTCCGTCGTTGAATCGCCAGCGTCCCGCGTACTCGAGCCAGGGCTGGAGCATGGCGACCCCGGCATCGAGGAAGGGAACGTAGCCAAGCAGCACGCAACCGGCGAACAACGGTAGGTGCCACCGTCTTCGACGGCGAAGAATCAGCGGAGCGAATACCAGCGGCCACGTCTTGAGCAGCACGCCGCAGCCGAGTAACAGCGTGCTCACCACGGCCCGTCCGCGGGCGTGGGCCAGCAGCGCCGCGAGGACGGCGGCGATGGCCCAGGCGTCGAAATGGCCGCTAGCTGCAAACTCGATCACCGGCAGCGGATGCAGCGCGTAGATCGCCAGCTGCCACCGCGGCCGCCGCCAGGCCCGCAGGCAACCGAGGAGCATGACGATGGCGAGTACGTCGCCTAGCGCCGCTGCCGCCTGAAACATCCTCAGGCTGTTGCCTAGGTCATAGGTAACTCCGAAGAGTACCTGCGCGAGGGGAGGATAGATCGTGCGGATACGGGGATAATTGATACGCGACCACTGGTCATCGCGCAGGCTTTCGAGCGCCGGCGAGTCCGGGGGCTCTGCATACGGGTTGTGGCCCGCAGCTTGTACCCTTCCATCCCAGCGGTAGCGATAGATGTCATCCGATAGGCTCGGTGGCATACCGAGCGACAGCAGGCGCAGGACGATGGCCGCGAGCAGGATCGTAGCGGTCGCGACCCGGCGCTTGGACGGACCCCAATCAGGCCACACTCGAGCCATTGACCAGCAACAAAGGGCGTGGGAGATGCCGGCCAGCAGCATCAGCAACACCGCGTCGCGGGCGTTCGCCCGCAGGTCGCCGAGCGCCCACAGGCCGAGCATGCATGCCGCCAGTAGTATGGAGCCGAGTGTCAGGGCGATGAGGTGCCTGCGCGCATGAGTGGTTCCGGGCTCCTGGTGGCCGCGTATCTCGGTGTGCTGACGTTGTTGTCTGTTTTCGGATTGCACCGGCTTTACCTGGTATCGCTGTATCTGCGCACTCGGCGCGCCGCTCCGTGTGATCTACCGATGCCGGAAAGTTGCCCGATCGTCACCGTGCAGCTTCCCGTGTTCAACGAAATGTATGTTGTCGAGCGGCTGATCGATGCGGTAGCCCGCCTTGATTACCCGGCCGATCGGCTCGAGATTCAGGTACTCGACGATTCCACCGACGCTACGTCGGACCTCATACGGCAGCGGGTTGCTTTGCTGCGACGCGAGGGTCTCGACATCAAGCACCTCCGACGTTCGAAGCGAAGTGGATTCAAGGCCGGAGCATTGAAAGCCGGCATGCTCGCCGCGCGTGGCAAAGTGCTCTGCATCTTCGATGCTGATTTTGTGCCAGCGCCCGAGTTCCTGCGTCGCACCGTACCGCACTTCGTGGATCCGGAGGTGGGCATGGTGCAGGTTCGCTGGAGCCATCTGAACCGCGATCAATCAGCGCTCACCCGGATTCAGGCGATGTTCCTCGACGCGCACTTCGCGATCGAACACGCCGCCCGTAGTCGTGCCGGCAGGTTCTTCAACTTCAACGGCACGGCCGGTGTCTGGCGCCGCACGGCGATCGAGAGCGCCGGTGGGTGGCAACACGACACGCTGACCGAGGATCTCGATCTGTCGTACCGTGCCCAGCTCGCTGGCTGGCGATTCGTCTATCTGAACGACGTGCGAGCACCGGCGGAGCTGCCGGTCTCGATCGGAGCCTTCAAGAGTCAGCAACGTCGCTGGACGAAAGGCGCCGTGCAGACCGCACGCAAGCTGCTTCCCACCGTCTGGTCCGCTCCGCAGCCATGGCGCACCAAGGTGGAGGCCAGCTTTCACCTGGCCGGCAATCTCGCGTACGTGTTGATGGTGGCGCTGTCGCTCCTGGTGTTCCCCACCATGCTGGTCCGCGCCCCGTACGGCGCCTCGGGGCTGTTGCTGCTGGAGTTGCCGATCTTGCTCTTCGGTACCGGCTCTGTCGCAGTGTTTTTCGTAGTCGCTCAGCATCAGATCGGACGCTCGGCGGGCGCCGCCGTGATTCGGCTGCCGGCGCTGATGGCGCTCGGCGTGGGGCTGGCCCTCAACAACAGCCTCGCGGTTGCTGCCGGGCTACGCCGAGCTGCGGGCGACTTCGTGCGCACGCCAAAGCTTGCTACGGCACCCAACGAAGAGTCGTCCTACCGCAGCGCGCTCGGCGCTCTACCGATCATCGAGACCTTGATGGCGCTGTACTTCGGTGTCGCGACGGTCTTGGCGGTGGTGCTTCAGATGTGGGTTTGCCTGCCAGTCCTGCTGCTTTTCCTCGGCGGTTACGGCTGGGTCGCCTGGATGTCTGTGGCGGAGCTCTCGGCCCAATCGATGCTTCCGGCCGCGGCGCATGGCTCCCAATAGCCCTCGACTGCGCTTCGCGCCCAGCCCCACCGGAAGTCTGCATCTCGGTAACGCGCGCACCGCGTTGATCAACTGGGTGATGGCGCGCGCGGCGAAGGGAACACTGGTCCTTCGGATAGAAGACACCGACGTGGCACGTAATGTCGCGGGTGCCGAAGAGCACATCTTCGAGACTCTGCGGTGGCTCGGAGTCGACTGGGACGAGGGGCCGGACGTGGGCGGCGACCATGGGCCCTACCGGCAGTCCGAGCGCCGCGCCATGTATGACGATGCGGTGGCGCAGCTGCTCGAAACCGAGCATGCGTATTACTGCTTCGAGGAGCCTGGGGAGCTGCGCATCGCACAGCTGGAGGCGCGCCAGCGCGCCCAACCGTTTCGTCATGCCTGTCGCGACCTGCCGCGGCACGAAGCCTTTTCCCGCGTCGAAGCGGGAGAGCCGGCCGCCATACGTTTTCGTGTCCCGGATCGGGCGGTGCGGTTTGTGGACGGTCTCCGCGGGGCCACGGGCGTGCAGGCTGGCGAGATCGACGACTTCGTGGTGGCGCGCCGTGACGGCACGCCGACCTATCAGCTGGCGGTCGTCGTTGACGACCACGGCATGTCGATCGATCAGGTAGTGCGCGGGCAGGACCACCTTTCCAACACTCCCAAACAGTTACTCCTGTACGAAGCACTGGGCTGGACCTCACCTGGCTTTACGCACCTGCCGTTGGTCCTGGGCGCCGACCGGTCACGCATGTCCAAGCGCCACGGGGATGTCACCGTCGAGCAGATGCGCGACAGCGGGGTCCTGCCGGAGGCGCTCGCCAACTACCTGACGCTGCTCGGGTGGGCGCCACCCGACGGTCGTGAGGTCTGGCGGCTGGCCGAGCTGGCGGAGGGCTTCCAGGTCGAGAACCTCTCGTCCTCCAACGTGGGATTCGACCCGAGCAAGCTCGATTGGCTGAACCAGCAGCATCTGCAGGCGCTGCCGCTGGACGATTTTCTGGAGCGCGCCAACGGGGCGCTCGCCGACGCCGGATTCGAAGTGGCGGCAACGGGACCGGCGCGAGAGTGGTGGCGGGAGCTTGTCGACCTGCTGCGCCCCTCGCTGCGGCGAATCGACGAGCTGCCGCATCGACTCCATAAGTTGATGAGGGCGCCAGGGCCAGACGCCCAGACGGAGCCTGATCCCCGACATCACGCCGCACTGTCGGCGTTCCACCAGGCCAGTCGCGCCGGCGAGCTGACCGCCGCGTCCGACTTCAAGGCGGTGGCGCGCCGTATCGGCGAGGCGACCGGACTGAGCGGCCGCGAGTTGTTTCAGCCGCTGCGCAACGCGCTAACGGGAGAGGACCACGGCCCGGAGCTGGCGAGGTTGGTGCCGCTGATCGAGAACGCTCGAAGTCGCGGCGTTGAGCCAGACATCGAGACGGTCGCCGAACGCATCGAAGCGCTGGTGGCGAAGCGTGGCTGAATGGCTGATCGGCCGCCACGCTGCTGCCGAGGCGCTCGTCGGTTCGGCGCGGCAGGTGCACGAGGTCTGGACGCTCGCCGGCCGCAGATCGGCCGGCGTCGACGAGGTCCGCAGCCGCGCCGATGTCGCCGGCGTCGCGGTTCGTGAGATCGAAGCTCGCGAGCTCGGCGGCGTTGCGCCTGGGGCGACGATCGCAGCGCGTTGCTCCGCTTTCCGGTATCGCGACGAGGTCGATTTGCCCGCTGCCGACCCGCGTGTCCCGCTGCTGGTCATTGTGCTCGACGGTATTCAGGATCCACAGAACCTCGGCGCGATCATCCGCACGGCCGAGGCGGCGGGCGCTGCAGCGCTTTGTATACCGGCTCGGCGTGCCGCCCAGGTGACGCCGGCGGTGGTGCGTGCCTCGGCGGGCGCCACCGAGCACCTGCCCGTTTACCGGGTGACCAACATCGCGCGGACGCTCGAACGACTTAAGGGCCTCGGATACTGGACCGTGGGGCTGACCGCCGCCGCCGCCACACGCTGGGATCAGATCGACTATCAGCGAGCCGTGGCGCTCGTGGTTGGCGCCGAGGGCAGGGGGCTGCGGCGACTCGTGGCCGATGGCTGCGACCATTTGGTGGCCCTGCGAATGCGAGGGCGCGTGCAGTCGCTCAACGCCAGCGCGGCGTTCGCTGCCGTCGCCTACGAGGTGGTTCGCCAGCAACAATCTGGCTAGTCGCGCTCGCCACAAGCGTCGCCCCGCTCATGATCAGGAGCACTCATGCTCCGCGGCGCGGCGAGACGCCGCGGCCAGGCTTGCCGGGCCTGCGAGCAGAACCTATAGTTTCGCCTGCAAAGCAGCCCTCTGCCGCGTGCGTTCCTTTGGGCGCTGCCACACCGATCAGATTTCGTCAGGGTTGCCAGCGGGCTGGCGTAGCTCAGTTGGGAGAGCAGCTGATTTGTAATCAGCAGGTCCGCGGTTCGAATCCGCGCGCCAGCTCTTGTTTGAATCAAAGGGAGAGTTGCCCGAGCGGCCAAAGGGAGCAGACTGTAAATCTGCCGGCTAATGCCTACGGAGGTTCGAATCCTCCACTCTCCACTAGGACTTTGTTCGCCGAGACTGTCGCCGGCGTGTGACGCGCAGACCGCCTCCTCGCACCGACTTGGCGACCGTCGGGAGGGATGATAGCATACGCGCTCTCGCACAGGAGAACTCTGTGCACACCACGGTACGAGGCGGGAATAGCTCAATCTGGTAGAGCGCCAGCCTTCCAAGCTGGGGGTTGCGGGTTCGAGTCCCGTTTCCCGCTCTGTGCGCGGCGTCGGGGCGAATCGGCTGGCCATTCCACACGGGATACACCGACGCGATAGCTACGTTTTGCTTTCGGGAGGGCCCACGTGGCTCAGTGGTAGAGCGCTTCCTTGGTAAGGAAGAGGTCACCGGTTCAATCCCGGTCGTGGGCTCCACTAGTTTGATCGGAATACATGCGGCCAGCGAGCAGCGTGCCTGAACTACATCAGAGGAGAAGCTGATGGCGAAGGAGAAATTCCAGCGAACGAAGCCGCACGTAAACGTGGGGACGATTGGGCACGTGGACCACGGGAAGACGACGTTGACGCAGGCGATCACGCTGATTTTGTCGAAGCTGGGACGA
>Ga0315339_1000425_pt1 | contig 54041 bp, 53 predicted proteins | sample ASW17metaG_FD_204514 | JGI IMG/M metagenome (GOLD analysis project Ga0315339, IMG submission 204514) | Ammonia-oxidizing marine archaeal communities from Pacific Ocean, United States - ASW #17 | ecosystem: Environmental > Aquatic > Marine > Oceanic | place: USA: California | collected 2016-12-05 | reverse complement strand
CCCGGCGATGATCGTGCCGCAGATCAATGACAAGAGCGTTGACTTGCCCGACCCACTTTCCCCAAGCAGCAATACCGTTTCTGCGGGGGCCAAGGTCAGGTCTGGCACGTGCAAGCCGAATGATGCCCGCCCCGGCCAGCGGTAACGGATATCCTCTAGTCGCAGTATCGCGGAGTTGTCAGACACCAAGCGCAACCAACCTAGAACATGCTGCGCAGATCAAGGGTCGGCGTGTCACGCTCGACCTCAAACGCTGTGGCACCGGCGTCCGAGATAACCTGCACTTCGACTTCCTGGGCATTGGGGAAAGCATCGAAATAGGCAAATGTGATGTCGGTAATGGCGGTGGGGTCGGCGCAGGTCAGCAGATACTCTGCGTGAAATTCGGTGTGGCCAGCTTTAACTGCGTGATCTTCATGATCGTCCTCGGTGTGATCCTCATGGGCATGTTCGTCACCATCATGCTCATCGCCGTGCTCGTCCTGATGATCCTCATGCTCTTCTTCACTCTCCAGCTCGGCACTGGCCTGAACGACGCCACAGCCCGCCGCATCGGTCACCACAAACATATCCAGTGGTCGCGCCAACGTGGCAACGGCGGCGTCAACCGCTGCGCGGTCCGCGGGGCTTTCGGCCGCATACTCAAACCCGACGATATCAGCGCCAGGGGCATAAAGCTCCATCGCGATTTTTTGGCCATCAAATGCAATGTCCAGCTGACCAACGCCATGTTCATGGGCCTCAAGCTGGCGGGCGTCTTCGGCCAGAACAGGGGCGGCAGCGACTGCGGAAAGAGCAAGAAACGAGAGTAACTTCATCGGGATTATCCTATTGGGCAGTTAGAAGGGATACTAAGAGGTGCATCCTTGGCAGCGCCCGTGAATTTCAACGATATGACGGCTTGCAGTAAACGAGGACTGCGCGGAAATGGCCGAGAGCTCTGACAGCAGGCGCGTCCCGTCATGTTCTTCAACAGTTCCGCAATCCTCGCAGATCGCCAATACCGGAACGGCCGCGTCATGATCGCAGCGGCAAGGCACGAACGCCTTGATCGACTCAAGCTTATGCGCGCGCCCCTGATCCGTCAGCGCAGCAAGCGCGCGATAGACGGTTGGGGCGGCAAGGTCCGGTTCTGCCAGTTTCATCTGATCGAGAATTGCATAGGCCGTCATGGGTTTGTCATGGCCGCGCAAAACCCCCAAAACGTCAGATTGCCGAACCGCCGCTTGTTTGCGCATGTGGGTTACCTTTGTGTATTTGTGACTTTGTTATTTTATAAAGTAACAAGTGGCAATGTAAGAATTGCAGCGTCGCGGATGATCGGCTGATCATCGCCCGCGGCAGCCCACCGTCGTTGTCGCGCGCTGCAGAATTGGACGAAGTAGGCAATTTGGGCCTTCGGGGTCCATCGCACGAATGGTCCTTCATCGGGCCAAGCAACCAGTTAGGCGAGGTCGCGGAATTTTTGGATCGGTTGACGAGAGAAACGGTCTGAGATGACGAAGACAGGGTCAGTTGGCCTGCCCCCGATAGTCGCTTGTTTGCAACCGATAAGAAGGGGGGAGGAACGGATGTGATGTCGACCAAAGGTCTGAGCCTCTGCCACGAGAATGATCGGCTTGGGTGTGAGATATCATTGCCCGGCAACACATTTTTGCATGTGTGAGAGAGGTCAGAGGTCTGGCTACGGTCTTGGACCAGTATTCAGGGCGTGTCATCGGCTGGGCTGTGAGCGCTCGAACGAAACGTGACCTTGCCATGGGTTCCGCTCGGCAAGTGCCGTGAAAGGGAGGTCAATTCTGCCCACAAACCTTGGAACTTTCCAACGAGGTGGCCACGCCGGAATCTTGAATTGCCCCAGATTTTCCGACGCTTTGCTGCGTGTTGCTCGAAGCAAAGAGAGACCGTTATGTACATAGGAATCCGGATTACGGACGAGTTCAAGCAAGATGCTGTGGCACAGGTTTTTGAACGCGGATAAACGGCCAGCGAAGTGGCCGAACGGCTGAGGATTTGTCTGCACGAGCAAAATGAGTACTGCACTGGCTATCATCACCACAGGGATTGGCAAGGCCCCCGATGCAATTGGGCAGCGGCATTTTTCAGGTGGCAGCTATCAGCATTTAGATTGAGAAAATCGTTCAGGATGTAGATCGACGACGCGGTAAGGCTGAAGGCTGCAATGGCCTTGATCACCCGCAGCACCGCAGCCAAATCAAATAGATGCGCGGCCAAATTGGGAGCCAACAGCAAACGGTCTACAACACTTTGATGCGGTCACAATTCACGCAACAACGTGTCAAAGTCCCGGTTGTCCGCGACACTCTGGGTTGGCTTGCCCGTGGCTAATATCTGCGGATGCAGGCGTGTGGGGCGCATATCTGCGATCACGTTTTGCGCCTGTTGCCGCGATTTTGTGTCCGCCGCAGGGTTGCCGGCAAAATCATAGGCCCCAGCTGTCAAACAGCTTTTCGAGAAATGCGGCCTTTGCTGTCTCCGTCGAATCGTGATCGAGGCGGGATCCAAAATGCGATCCGGGAAGCCCGAACCGCGCCGCCAAGACATCGACATGCGCCTGATCCAGATCGGAAACCAAAAGCACCGGTGGATGTAAAATGGCGGGTGTGGCGGTTTTGGAGAAATCCCGCCGCAGCTGGTTGCGCGCGCCTGCCGAACGCAACCGCTTTCTACGTGGCACCCAAAACTTGCCCAAGCGCGGCTCCAAGGTTTTCATAGAGCAAATCGGTGCGCGGCAATGCCGAGTCCACGCCCAGAACCAGCGGTGCCTTGGCTGCATTTCTAGCTGACTGATCTGTAACCAATTAGCGTTGCATTCCCTCTTTCCGGCCTTCGGTCATATATTTTACCAAGTTTTGGCAGTAACTTAGTTGTTTCTTCATATCCTTCCATGGATCAGACCGCGCGCCTTTGATTTAAGTCATGTCGCAGCGTTGGGCGATGTTTCATGGTTTTCACTGTTCCATGCGGTCCGGTTATGAAAGGCTGTGCCTCTTGGAGCGCTTGCTGAGGGGGGCGGGATGACGAACAGGCGGTTTCTGGTTACCGGAGGGGCCGGGTTTATGGGCATTAACCTGATCCGCTTTCTGTTGGATCGTGGACACGATGTGCGCAGTTATGACATCGCGCCCTTTGCCTATCCCGAAGCGGATCGCATTTCGGTTCTACAGGGCGATATTCGCAACCAAGACCTGCATGATACCGCGTTCGAGGGGGTAGATGTCGTCGTCCATTGTGCAGCTGCTTTGCCGCTGGCAGACCCGGGTGAAATCCGGTCAACCAATGTTGACGGCACCCGAATGATGCTTGAGGCCGCGAGTGCGCGCAATGTTGGGCGGTTTATTCACATCTCTTCAACGGCAGTCTACGGCATTCCCGATCACCATCCTTTGGTGGAAAGCGACCGGATGGTCGGTGTCGGGCCCTATGGTGCCTCTAAGGTAGAGGCCGAGGCTGTTTGCAGCGCGTTTCGCCAAAAGGGAATGATCCTGCCCGTGTTGCGGCCCAAAAGTTTTGTCGGGCCAGAGCGATTGGGCGCGTTCGAGTTGCTTTATAGCTTTGCGTCCGAAGGCCATAACTTTCCGGTGTTGGGGTCGGGCAACAATCTTTATCAACTTTTGGATGTCGATGATTTGAACCAAGCCGTTTTGCTTTGTGCGGATGGCGCGGCGGATGTGGTCAACGAGACCTTCAACATCGGTGCCGAGACATTTGGGTCCCTGCGCCAAAGCTTTCAGGCGGTGCTGGACCGGGCCAATTTTGGCAAGCGCATTATTGGGCTACCGGCGACACCAGCGATCTGGACGCTTCGGGCGCTGGAGGCGGTGAACCTGTCGCCGCTGTATAAGTGGATTTATGAAACGGCGGGTAAGGACAGTTTCGTCAGTATCGAGCGGGCCAAAACGCGGCTTGGCTATAGGCCAGTCTATTCCAATGAAGACGCGCTGATCCGAAACTACGAATGGTTTTTGCAGAACCGCGACCGCATTTCAGCCGAGCCGGGTGTGTCTCATCGCGTGCCGTGGAAAAAAGGCGCGCTCACGCTGGTCCGTTGGGTGATGTAGGTGGGTGACATAAGGGTGACATCTCAGGAGGATGATATGGCAAACAGAATGAAACGCAGACTTGCCAGCCTGACGTTGGTGTCTGCACTTGTTGCAGGCACGGCCACCGCGCAGGACGCCGAAACATTGGCCTTGCAGCGTCAGGTATATGAGGCCGTGCAGGCAAAAACGGTGCTTGATTTGCAGCCTTTCCGCGAAACGGTGTCGGCAGTTGATGCCACGACCGGTCAGCATGTCACGCTGATCTCGCTTAACCCGGCGACCGATGCGTGGTTTCTGTTGCAGCTTCGCGCGGGCGCGGACGATGCGCCGACCAGTTTCCATATTGAAAACCCCGATCCTGCCAATCAGGACGTGGTCCTGAGGTCTGACACCGCGCCAACGCTGGTTCTCCGCACGGCCGAAGGCGAAAAGGCCTGCACGCCTTGGGCCAACGGGTCAGAGGCATTGGCGCAGGCACGAGACAGCGGGCTGGCGTATGCGCCGCTCTGCGAGGGTGCGCTGTTTCTACGCAACCGGGTCACCGGGGCAAAAACCAATGTCGAGAAAACCACCGATTTCCTGCGCGACCACGTTTGGGGCGGAGAGTCGATCGTCCGTTTCGTCAAAAAGAACTTTTTCAAAGACTCCGAGTTAGAGACCAGCGAGGTTCTCGGCGCAGGTGGGCAGGACGCATCACAAAGCGGGCCTGTTGCAATGCAAGGCCGGGTACCGCCAGAAGAGCAACCGGTGATTTCCACCTTGCTGGACATCGCAGTTGTCGGCACCGATCCCGGACGCATGGCCATCGGGCAATGGTATCCTGTCGCCGGTCTTGACGGTATTTTTGCCAGCGCCTTTCAGCCGCGCGCGGTCAGTGACGAGATATTCAAGACGCCCGGGGCCAACCGGCTTGACAGTATCGAAGGCAAAGCCACCGGTTATATGGTCGCCTTTGACCTCGGGATGTATGGCATCGGCTATGCTGCGGGCACAGATCACCCTGCTTTGGGCTGGTCGCCTCGCCCGCCAAGATCAATACGCCCGCGCGGCTTGCCCGGACCAGACGGGATCGACACGGCCAAGCCGCTGGTGACGCTAGGAATGGTGAACCCGGTGATTGCCAGCCGGGCGGTGGCCACCTTTGCCGCCGGGTTCAAGCGCCAGCACGGGGCGTTCAAATATGGCGATATGGCGACATTCAATCTGGGCCATCACTATGGCTTTATCGAAAAAGGCGTGATCCTTAGCAAGCTGCAACCAAACCTTTCGACGCTCTATGGCCTGACCGATGGCACCATCGTGATGAAAACATGGGAGGAAGCCGATAATGCCCTGCTTCCACAGATCGAATTTGCCCGTCAAAACGGTGTGCCATTGGTGGTAACGGATCCGGAAACCGGTCAACCCATTCCGGGTGACCGGGTCACCCAATGGGGCGGCGGCAACTGGTCTGGCTCGGCCAAGGCCGAGTTGCGCACCCTTCGGGCGGGGGCCTGCATGGCCACTGCGGGGGGGCGAACCTATCTTCTGTACGGCTACTTCTCAACGGCCACGCCCTCGGCGATGGCGCGTACCTTCCAGGCTTATGGATGCAGCTATGCTATGCTGCTCGACATGAACGCGCTCGAACTGACTTATCTGGCGCTTTATGTTCCGCAGGGCGGAGAGATGCATGTCGCGCATATGGTGCCGGGCATGGCGTTGATTGAGAAAAAAGTAAGTGACGGTACGATTATTCCCCGCTTTATCGGTTTTGCCGATAATCGCGACCTGTTCTACATTACCCGAAAGCAGGAGCGGCCATGAGACAACGACTTGGGACCATTCTGATCTGGGCTGCGCTAGCCTTGCCTGTTTCAGCCACGGCAGAGACCACACGACACGACACCAATGCCACGTTGTTCGGGCAGTTGCAGGCGGTTCACGCATTAAGCGCCGCAGAGATGCAAAACTTGCAGGCGATCTTTGCAGGCTCATCGGTGATGGGACAGGGAAACCCCGCGATCACCCGTCACCCGATGACGCCAGACCAGTGCCGCGCGCGGATACCCGGCGGCATTGCCAGCTATCAAAACGCGGCCAACACGCGCATTTGCGGCGACGCGTATATGGCACCGCTTTATGATCCGCGGACCCAAAGCCCAAAGGACGCAACCGCCTGCATCGACATGTTCGAGTTTCCCAACATTCCCTGCACCTACCCTGTGGTCTGGACCAAGGCGAGAGAAGCAGCCGAGGTCTGCGCGGCGGTGGGCAAACGTTTGTGTGATGCACATGAATGGGAGGGGGCTTGTGCGGGCGCGCTGGAACCGCCTGACTATTTTTATGGATACGGCTCGGTTGCCGCGATGCGGAATGCCCATAATGCCAAATATTCGCCCCTAAAAAGCTGGGCCTATGGCCCGGATTTTCAACGTGGAATTTGCGCCCAGAATAGTGAGAAAAGCGCAAGCTGCGGTGGGGGCGGCTATCGCAGTTGTGGCTCAAACACCTATCCGACCGGGGCCTTTCCTGACTGTAAAAGCACATTGGGCGTCTATGATCAGCATGGCAACGCGGCCGAACACATGAACCTTCCGATGACGCCGGCTCAAATGGCCAGTCAGGGTAGCACAGAACTGGGTGCTACCGAAATGAAAGGCAGCTGGTTCATTTGGGATAAATACCGTGCCCATCCTGACTGGTGCCGCTGGCGTGCACCTTATTGGCACGGCTCACGTGTGATGAGCACGGCAAGCCACGAAAACTATCACCTCGGATTTCGGTGCTGCAAAACTGTGAACTAAAAGGCGGGCAAGTGGCCCGCCTTTTGTCAGTACTGTTTGGCCAAAAGCCGTGTCGGGTCTGCAATCGGCCCTTCACTGCTGACAAGAGGGGCCAATTCCCGGTCCTGAATGATATCGGCCAAGTCCCGTTCGACGCCATCAACATAGGCTGTCCGGCTCACCAATCTTACCCCGTGGCTGTAATCGGCATAGGCCGCACCGTGAACCGTGCTAAGCGGTTGGATCGGCTTACCGTTTGGTCTGTGCCAGCCATAAATTGCTACCCGCCCGGGTTTGCTGCGCAGACGGTTGGTTAGAACGATATCTTTCTTCTGCCCTGCGGTCAGTTCCGTCAAACCCTCGCCGCCGGCCGCTCTTTGGGCGTCCAGTGTTCGGTTATGTTCCACCAGATAGGCAGTGGATTCCATCTCCGAGGTCGGTTTCATCGGTCTGGGTGCCAGCCGAACACGCGCCTGCCCATAAATGGCATCGACCATCTTGGTCGTCGGCAGAAGAAAACCCAACTCATTGGCAATGCGGGCCGCCGCAGCCAGACCCATCGGCACGCGAACGAAATCAAGGTTGGTTCCGATCGAAAGGTATTCCGGTATCACGCAGATCGTGACCCGCACCGCGTCTCCGTTCGCGCGCGTGCCGGTAAAATCAACCGGAGTCAGCTGCCGAAGGAAGGCCGGCAGATTTCCCGACAGCACTTGATTCAGCACTTCGTTATCTCGTTGTGAGCCGTCCACTTTTTTCAACCGCGCCATAACTTCGCTGCCTGAAGACACGTTCATCACGCGACTGGGTAGTCCGCTTGCCTGCGGTTCCGGGCATTTCACGGCGGCCTGACCTGCACCGGCCCCAAAGACAGCGAATGCGACTGAAAAAAGTGCGCTTGCTGCGCGACTAGAGATCCGATTCTTCGGCATGGTTCACCACGTATCTAAAAGATGGAATGCATAGATGACAAAAATCAGTAAACCAATCAAGAACAGCGGCGCTCCGTGCGCGGGTACCTGCCGAGCCAGGCAAAAACTTCGGCTCTTTAGGGCAATCAAGTTGGCAGGAGCCACCCAGTCTGGAAATCCTTGGCGGCTGACGTGGTCTTGCGGGCACCGCGCCGGCGGTTCAGATTTCGAAGTGATCAGAAAGCAGGTTCCGACGGGTTGAGAAACCGGAACGCTTCGGCGGCATAGGCAAAGGTCGTTTCGGACCAAAAGACGCCAGACAAGGGCTTGGCGCTTTACTCGCGCGCGCGTTTGGCACCGCGTTCGATCGCTTCGCGCAGCTTTTTGTCGAGCGTCTTTTGCTTGCTGGCAGAGTGGAACTTTAGCCCGAACATGTCTTTGACGTAAAAGCTATCAACCACCTGTTCCCCGTAGGTGGCGATAACGGCGCTGGCGATGTAGATGTGGCTGTTGGCCAGCGCGCGGGTCAGGTCGTGCAGCAGGCCGGGGCGGTCGCGGGTGTCGACCTCGATGATGGTGTAGATCTCTGATCCGTCGTTGTCGAAGGTGATCGAGGTCGGCACGCGAAACGCACTTTCGCGTTTTTTGATCTTGTCGCGCGACTTCATCGCCTCAATCGCCAGCACTTCGCCCTTCATCGTCTTTTCGATCATGCCGCGCAGGCGGGGCAGGCGGCTGGCCTCATAGGGGCTGCCATCATTGTCCTGTATCCAGAAGGCGGCGGTGGCCCAGCCATCCTTGGATGTAAAGGTGCGGGCGTCCTTGATATTGGCCCCTACAAGGGCCAGCGCACCGCACATGCGGCTGAAGATGCCCGGATGGTCATGCATCGCGAAACAGACGCGCGTGGCGTCGCGATCTGGGTCGGGGGTGAGTTCCAGACGAATCTCATCCTGGGTGATGTCGCGTAGAAGATTGGCGAAATCGACATGTGCAGTGACGTGTAGCCCCTGCCAATACGGAGGATAATGCCGGTCGAGTTCGATTTTCAGCGCCTTCTTGTCCCAGCCTTCCAACGCTTCTTTCAGATTGCGCTTGGCCTCGTTACCGCGCGTGCCGCGATTCAGCGCCTCTAGCCCATCTTCCATCGCGCGGCGGGTCTGGCGGTACAGCGCGCGCAGCAGGCTGGCTTTCCAGTTGTTCCAAGTGGTTGGCCCAACACCACGAATGTCGCAGACCGTCAGAACGCACAACAGATCAAGCCGTTCCCGTGTTTGCACCGCCTTGGCAAAATCACGCACCGTGCGCGGGTCAGCGATATCGCGTTTTTGCGCAGTGTCGGACATCAGCAGGTGATAGCGCACCAGCCATTCGACGGTTTCGCATTCCGCCGGTTTCAGCCCCAGCCGGGGTGCCAGCTTGCGGGCGATTTTCGCCCCAAGGATCGAGTGGTCTTCGGCGCGGCCCTTACCCAGATCATGACACAACAAAGCGACATACAACACCTTGCGATTGATGCCTTCCTTCAGGATTTGGCTGGCGACCGGCAGTTCCTCGACCAGTTCTTCGCGTTCTATCTGCGCCAGGATCGAGATGCACTGGATCGTATGCTCGTCCACCGTGAACGAATGATACATGTTGAACTGCATCATCGCCACGATTGGCCCGAACTCGGGGATAAAGGCGGCCAGCACGCCCAACTCGTTCATCCGGCGCAGGGCGCGCTCCGGGTTTCCGTGTTTCAGCAACGTGCCCAGGAACAGCTTCACCGCTTCTTTGTTGCTGCGCATCTCATCATCGACCAGATGCAGATTGGCACTGATCATGCGCATCGCATCCGGGTGAATCAGCATGCCAGTGCGCAGACCTTCCTCAAATATCCGCAGGATGTTCAGCTTATCGTCATGGAAGAACGATTCCTCGGCCACATTCAGGCGGTTGCGATCAATGTGATAGCCGGGTTTGACCCGTTTGCGACGACGGAAGAACCCTACCAGCGCAGGCTCTTTCTTGACGTGGCGTTCTTCAAGCGCGGTCAGGAAAATACGCGTCAATTCGCCCACCACGGTGGCCTGCCGGAAATAATCCTGCATGAAATGTTCCACCGCCCGACGCCCGCCTTTGTCGACGTAACCCATGCGTTCGGCGACCTCGACCTGCAAATCAAAGGTCAACTGATCCATGGCGCGTTTGGTGATCAGATGCAGATGGCAGCGCACCGCTAGCAGGAATGTCTCGGCATCCAGGAACGCATCAAGTTCTTCTTGCCGGAACACGTTCATCCGCACCAGTTCAGCGGTGTCCTGCACATCATGCAGATATTTGTCGATCCAGAACAGCGACTGCAGATCGCGCAACCCGCCTTTGCCCTCTTTTACATTGGGTTCGACCATATAGCGCTGGCCGCCCTGTTTTTTATGGCGTTGCGCGCGTTCTTCCAGCTTTGCCTCGATGAAATCGGTGGCGGTGTTTTTGAACAGATCGTTCCACAGACGCGTCTTTAGCTCTGCTTCCAGCGGCTCATAACCGCCGATAAAACGATGCTCTAGCAAAGCAGTACGGATGGTGTAATCTTCGCGGCCCAGACGAACACAGTCTTTGACCGTGCGGCTGGAATGTCCGATCTTCAGGTGCAGATCCCAAAAGATATACAGCATCGATTCGATGACGCTTTCCGCCCAAGGCGTGATTTTGTAAGGCGTCAGGAAAAGCAGATCGACGTCTGAAAACGGGGCCATTTCCGCACGGCCATAGCCACCAACGGCCAATAGTGCCAGCCGTTCGGATTCTGTTGGTGTCGATAGCGGGTGCAGTTTGGTTGTCGCAACGTCCAGCACAGTGGTTACGATACAGTCTGTCAGCCAGGAATAGCTGCGCACGGTCGGGCGGGCATTGTTTGGATCAGCCTCAAACGCGTCAGCGATTGCCTTGCGCCCGTTTTTCATGACGTCTTGCAAGATTTCGACCGTCGCAGTGCGCACAGATTTGGCGTCAGTTGTTGCCTCAAACGCGGTTTTCAGTGCGACGTTTACGGCGACTTTGTCAAAAATCTCGGACACCGGACAACATAGGTCATCCGGTGTCATGTCTGTCGGTGTCTCGGGCGTCTGGTTAGAAACCGGCGCCACCAAAGCTTTTTGGTGCGGGGTCAAGAATTTTCACCTGTTGTTCGCTGATCGTGGCGATGGCCAGACCGCGTTCGTTTGTGCCATTTGCCCGTAGGCGGAAAACGCCGTTGACGCCAGCAAAACCTGTCGGCTGGGTCAATGCGGAAATCGTCAGTGCGTCCGTCTGGCCTGCGCTGACCAAGGCCCCAATGGCGGCGATTCCGTCATAGCCAAGGCCGGAAATCGGGTGCGGAGGCTCACCATAGGTTGCCGAATAACGTGAATTATATTGCTGGCTTAGCCCGGGTGACGGCATCGCAAACCAGCCGCCCTGCAGCGGTGGCAAGGCCAGCGCACTTTCGGGAATGTCCCAGCGTTGTAGTCCGATAAACTGCGTCGAGTCTGGTCTGACTCCGTTGTCGACCATCAATTGCGACAGGATCGGTAACGCGCCGGCGGTTCCCGAGGTCAGGAAGACAGCCTGCGCGCCATTGCTTCTGGCGCTGCTTGTGATGCCAGGTACAGCCTGCACGATGCCGTTCTGAGACAGTTCAAAAGAGGCGGCCCCGGCGGGCGTGGCCCCATGGCGGCTCATAGCGGCAACAATGGCGGCGCGGCCTTTTTCCTCGGCAACATCCCGGCCGTTGATCACCATGATCTTGTTTTTGCCCTTGGACACGGCATAACGCACAAGCCGGTCGGCGGTGTTTTCAAACGTGTTGCCCAAAACAAAGACGTTGCCGCCCGCGATGGCGGTGTTGTTGGAAAACGACAGAACATTGATGTTGCGCGCAGCAACAGCAGCCCCGGCGGCATTGGCTGCGCTGGCATAGACTGGCCCCAGAATGATCTTGGCACCCTCATTCACGGCCTGTGTGGCAACCGCGGCGGCGCGCTCTGCGCTACCGGCGGTGGCGTAGACCCGCAGATCAACTTGCACACCAGACAGATCCGCCATGGCCATGCGCGCGGCATTTTCCAACGCGGTCGCCAGAACCTCGTCGCCCGCTTGGCCAGATCCCTTCGGAAGCAGCAAGGCCACTGCAACGGGCTTGTCAGCGTCGATGCTGGGCCCTGAATTGCCGCCGCGCAGATCCGGCATATCGCAGGCTGCCAGAATCAGACAACTTGTGGCCATAAAAACGCGGGTGGCCCAACGGTGGGCCTTTCTTGTTAACAGTGTCATAGTTAGGCTCCGGGCTCTGTGGCTGCGCTTGCGAACTTGGCTAGACTATGCGCAACAGAGACCAGAGTAAATGTTCTCAAACCGTGGACAATCCATGAATCTGGATAAAAAACCACTTGCCGCCGGACTGTATTTCGTGGCGACCCCAATTGGGTCGGCGCGGGATATAACCTTGCGCGCGCTGGATATTCTGGCTTCGGCTGATGTCCTTGCTGCCGAAGACACGCGCACGCTGCGTCATTTGATGCAGATTCACGGCGTGCCTGTCGGCGAGCGCCCGCTGATTGCCTATAACGATCACAACGGTGGTGCGGTGCGCCCACGCTTGTTGGGAATGATCGCCGCAGGCAAATCGGTGGCCTATGCGTCAGAGGCGGGAACGCCATTAATTTCCGATCCGGGATTCGCGCTTGGCAAGGGTGCGCAGATTGCCGGGCATCTGGTCACCTCTGCCCCGGGGCCATCTGCCGTTATCGCCGCGCTGTCCATCGCGGGGCTGCCCACCGACCGGTTTATGTTCGCCGGTTTTGCCCCGACAGCGAAGGGCGCGCGCGCCAGTTGGTTGGCGGAATTGCAACAGATGCCAGCGACTTTGGTGATTTATGAATCCCCAAAACGCATTCAACGCCTGTTAACGGAAATGGCCGAAAGCTTTGGTGCGGACCGTCAGGCGGCGGTCTGCCGAGAATTGACCAAGCGATTCGAAGAAGTACTGCGCGGCGGATTGGCAGAATTGGCGGAACGGGTGGCCGAAAAGCCGCTGAAAGGCGAAATCGTGCTGGTGGTCGACCGCGACCGGAGCACCACAAGCGCAGAGTCGATGGAAGATGCCTTGCGTCAGGCGCTAAAGACCATGTCGGTCAAAGATGCGGCGGCGGCAGTGGCAATCGCCTTGGGTCTGCCAAAACGCCAAGTCTACCAAGCAGCACTTGCGATGGACGATTAACTGAAAATTAGCGGAACGTATATAGAACAAAAGAGAGTTTTTTGCAGACAAGGAACGAAGATGAGCGGAAAAGTTTCTTACTGCGCCGGGCTTTGCGCCGAGGATATTGTTTCGCAGGTCTATTGCCGAAACGGGTATGAACCCAAGGCCAAGCGCTGGCGTGGTTCCGGTGGCGAAATAGACCTGATTTTTGAAAAGCTCGGTGCCTTGGTTTTTGTCGAGGTCAAGAAAAGCCGAGATTTCGCAAGCGCGGCGGCGCAACTATCCGAACGACAGATGCAACGTATTTACGCCTCTGCCAGTGGGTTCCTTAGTTCAATGCCCATGGGGCAAGATACCGAATCGCGGTTTGATGCGGCGCTGGTTGATGCGACCGGGCAGGTGGAAATTCTGGAAAACGCCTTCGGCATGTGACGGGTGTCTCTTGTTCCCCGGCTTTGCCTGCGCCATGTAGACGGGGTTGATCCCAGCCGGAGCCAAGCCCATGCCGTTGAACGTCGCCTTTCAAATGGACCCAATTCAGAACGTCGATATCGACGCTGACAGCACTTTTCGCATCGCCGAAGAGGCGCAGGCGCGGGGGCATCGGTTGTTCTTCTATACGCCGGACCATCTTGCCTATCAGAATGGGAGGGTCACGGCGCGCGGACATGAGATGACTGTGCAGCGCGTCAAGGGAGATCATGTTACTCTGGGGGTCGAGCAGGTGGTCGATCTGGCCGATTGGGATGTCGTCTGGCTGCGTCAGGACCCTCCGTTTGACATGGGCTACATCACGTCTACCCACCTGTTGGATATGATCCACCCGAAGACATTGGTGGTGAATGATCCGTTTTGGGTGCGAAATTATCCCGAAAAACTGTTGGTTCTACAATTCCCGGATCTGATCCCGCCCACCACCATTGCCCGCGATCTTGCGACGCTGAAGGCGTTCAAAGAGGAACATGGCGACATGATTCTGAAGCCGTTGTATGGTAACGGCGGAGCAGGTGTTTTCCGGTTGGACCCAAATGATCGCAATCTCAGTTCTTTGCATGAGTTGTTCACGGGAATGAGTCGCGAACCGTTGATCGCGCAAAAATTCCTTCCGGACGTGTCGAATGGTGACAAACGGGTGATTTTGGTTGATGGCGAACCGGTGGGGGCGATTAACCGGATTCCGCAGGCTGGTGAGACGCGATCGAACATGCATGTCGGCGGCAAAGCGGTGAAGGTTGGGCTTTCGGAGCGGGATCGTGAGATTTGCGCCGCGATCGGGCCAACGTTACGTGAAAAGGGGCAAGTTTTCGTGGGGATCGACGTGATTGGCGATTATTTGACCGAAATCAACCTGACCTCGCCCACTGGCATTCAGGAGCTCGAGCGGTTTGACGGTACGAACACCGCTGCGCTGATCTGGGACGCTATCGAAGCAAAACGCGCCTAGCCTGACAGTACCTCGCGGGCTTCAGTCAAACGATAGCTTACCGCCTCTGCGACGTGATTCTTGTGCACAGTTTTGCTGCCCTCCAGGTCAGCAATAGTGCGCGAGACGCGCAGTACCCGGTGGTATCCTCGGGCGGACAGGCCGAAGCGTTCGGCGACACGGGTCAATAGTGCTCGGCCTTCGGGGTCTGGCGTTGCTATTTCATCCAACAGTTTTCCCTCTGCATCGGCGTTGACGCGCGCGGTTGGGTGATCGGCGAAGCGAATGGTTTGCACAGCACGGGCCGTGGCGACGCGTTCCGCCACCGTGGCGGAACTGTCGCCGGATTCGGGCAGATCAAGGTCGGTAAAGGCCACCGGGGGCACATCGACGCGCAAATCAAAGCGATCCATCAAAGGACCGGAAATGCGGCCAAGGTAATCCTCGCCGCAGTGTGGCACGCGGGCGCAGGCGCGAGCTGGGTCGGAAAGGTAGCCACATTTGCAAGGATTGGCTGCGGCAACCAACATGAAACGGCAGGGATAGCGCACATGGGCATTGGCGCGGGCGACGACGACCTCGCCGTTTTCAATCGGCTGGCGCAGGGTTTCCAGCACGGCGCGGGGGAATTCGGGGAATTCATCCATGAACAGAACGCCATTATGGGCGAGGGATATCTCGCCCGGTTTCGCGCCGCGTCCGCCGCCGACAATTGCGGCCATCGACGCTGTGTGATGGGGTTCACGAAACGGACGCGCGCGGGAAATACCGCCCTCATCCAGCAGGCCAGACAGAGAATGGATCATCGAGGTCTCAAGCGCCTCGACCGGCGTCAACGGTGGCAGAATGCTGGGAAGGCGCGCGGCGAGCATGGATTTGCCTGAACCGGGCGTGCCGACCATCAGCATGTGGTGACGCCCGGCGGCGGCGATTTCCAGCGCGCGTTTAGCGCGTTCCTGACCTTTGACGTCGCGCATGTCACGGCCGAATGCCTCTTGCATCACCTCGCCGGGATCGGCCGGGTTTAGCACCCGTTGTCCGGTGAAATGCTGCACGGTTTCGGCCAGCGAGGCGGGCGCGATAACCTTGGTGGCCCCCACCCAAGCAGCCTCTGCCCCGCACGCATGCGGGCAAATCAAGGTGCGCTCGTGTTCTGCGGCAGCCATGGCAGCAGGCAGCGCGCCGATGACGGGAATAAGGGTGCCGTCGAGGGAAAGTTCACCAAGTGCTACGGTTGCCTCGACATCCTCGCGCGGTAGAATGTCGATGGCGGCAAGCAGGGCCAGCGCAATGGGGAGGTCAAAATGAGAACCTTCCTTGGGCAGGTCGGCGGGCGACAGGTTGACGGTGATGCGTTTGGAGGGCAACGCGATAGACATCGACGTCAGCGCTGCGCGCACCCGTTCCTTGGCTTCGCTGACCGCCTTGTCTGGCAGGCCGACCAAAGAAAAGGCAGGCAGGCCCGGCGAGATGGCGCATTGCACCTCAACAATCCGCGCCTCGACCCCCTCGAACGCCACTGTGTAAGCCCGCGTAACCATCTTAAATCTCCGTCAACCTTGGTTAACGAATAGCTGTGTGATGGTTTAAGAAAGGTAAACGGCGATGAATTTTGGCCAGGCTTCCGGGTCTGCCACGGTCTTGTTGCGGCAGAATTCGTTGCAAAAGCCAAAGACGCGGTCATTGAGCTCCATGAAGTGCGTCACCGGGTCGCCGGAATAGGGGCAAGTTGGGTTTTCCGACGGGCCTGTATCGACCGCTTTGGCCTGTAGTGGCGTGGGGCCGGGCCATGTGCCTAGATCATAGTCGCGGGCATATCTTTGCAGATCAGGGCCTTTGACAAGCCCCATCGCGCGCCAGCGGCGGAAGGCCAGATCGGATAGCTGTGTGTCGAGGTAGGTTTTCGCGACGCCTGAAACGGCCAGCCCGTAACCGGCCAGCCGCGCAGCAATGGGGGCAAAGAACACGTCGGCGGCGGAATATTCACCACAAAGCCATGGGCCGCCGGATGTTTCCAACGCGTGGGTCCAGACCTGTTGAATGCGGGCGACATCGGCGAGAACCGCCTCTGAAGGTACAAAACTGGTGTAGGCACAGCGCAGATTCATTGGGCAATCATTGCGTAGGGCACCGTAGCCGGAATGCATTTCGCAGGCTAGGTTGCGGGCAAGTGCGCGCAGGGTGGGGTCGGCGGGCCAGATGCTTGCATCGGGGTGACGGCTGGCCAGTTCCTCGGCAATGGAAAGGCTGTCCCAAACCACTGCGCCGTCTGGGGTGACGATGGTGGGAACGGTGCGGGCAGGATAAAACTCTGCCAGTTGTTCTTCGGTGTTTTTGCTTTCGAACCCGACTAAACGTTGTTTGAAGGGCAGGTTGAATTTCTCAAACAAGAGCCAGCCTCGCAGGCTCCAGCTGGAATAGGCACGGTCGCCAAGGATCAATTGGTATGTCATGGGTGCAGGTTAGGCGAAGGTTTGCATCACTTGAAATGGTTTTTAGGCATCAAAGCCATCACGGACGGTGATTGATTGGCCCAACGCTCCAGCTGCCGTCAAAACTGATTTGCGTGACGGACAGATTGTCGATCCGGTTGGCGAAGGCATCAAACGGAGAAATCTCCAGAACGCGCTGTAGCTGCGTCAGGATCGCGCCGAAATGGGCAACGACGATGATGTCATTGTCGGGGTAAGTTTGCGTCAGCCGATCAGTCGCGCGCGACACACGGGCGGAAGTTTCATTCCAGGTTTCGCCACCTGGGGCACGCACATCGCCAGGGTCGTCCCAATAGGCCCGAATGCGCTGGGGGTCATCGTTCATAATCTCGATGTGGTTCTTCATCTCCCAGTCACCAAAGTTGATTTCGCGCAGATCCGCATCGTGCGGCAGGCGTTGGCGACTGCCGACAATAGCATCTGCGGTTGCCGTGGCACGGATCAGGTCAGAGGAAATGACGATGGCGGTTTTGGGCAAGTATTCCGCCAGTCGGGAAACCTGCGCCGTGTCGGACAGATCGGCGGGCATATCTGTCCACCCAACCATGCCTTTTGCATGTGTTGGCCCGTGACGGACCCACCAGAACCGGGTCATGCGACACCTTCGGGCAAGCTGCCCTTTAGCACCAGCGGCAACCCGGCGCAGACCAGCACGGCCAGATCGGACTGCGCCGCAAGTAGTTGGTTCAGCCGCCCCTGTGCATCGCGGAATTGCCGCGCCAGGGCGTTGTCCGGCACGATGCCCTGACCAACCTCGTTTGATACAATCACCACGTCACCCGTGCAGGCGGCAAGGGCCTGTAGCAGGCGGTCGGTTTCAATCCTTAGATCGGCCTCTGCCAGCATCTGATTGGACAGCCAAAGTGTGGCGCAATCTAGCAGCACGGCCTCTTGCGGAGTGACCTTTGCCAAGGCACCCACCACGTCAATCGGGGCCTCTATTGTGCGCCAATCCGGGCCGCGTTGGGTTTTGTGCTGGTCAATGCGATCCTGCATTTCAGAATCATGTGCCTGAGATGTTGCAATATAAACTTTTGGTTTCGCGCAATAAATTATCAACCGCTCCGCAAAAGTTGATTTGCCAGACCTTGCTCCGCCTAATACGATAGTCCTGCGTGGCAACATAAAGTCCGACTTTCTTTGATCCGGTCTGTGTTCTTCTCCGTATCAAGGAAAACCAACACACGTAAGGGGTCGCGACAAACGGTGCCAGATATGGGGGGGTCGGAATGTCTTTGGGCGGAGATCAGGATTTTTCAATGTCGCGGCGCGCGATGAAAGCAGAGATGCTGGACGCCGAGACAGAATTGCAACTGGCTTATGCCTGGCGTGATCAGCGGGATGAGCAGGCCTTGCACCGGTTGATCACCGCCTACATGCGGCTGGCGATTTCCATGGCGGCCAAGTTCAAGCGCTATGGTGCGCCGATGAATGACCTGATTCAAGAGGCCTCACTCGGTCTGATGAAAGCCGCCGACAAATTCGACCCGGACCGTGGTCTTCGATTTTCGACATATGCCGTCTGGTGGATCAGGGCGTCCATTCAGGACTATGTGATGCGCAACTGGTCGATGGTGCGCACCGGCTCGACCAGCAGCCAGAAATCGCTGTTTTTCAACATGCGCCGGGTTCAGGCCCGTATGGAACGAGAGGCCGCAGCGGAAGGCGCACCGTTGGACAAGCATCAGTTGCGTCAGATGATTGCGACCGAGGTCGGCGTGCCCTTGCATGATGTCGAGATGATGGAAGGCCGCCTGTCTGGATCGGACTTTTCGTTGAACGCGACGCAGGCCAGCGATGACGAAGGACGCGAGTGGATCGAGACGCTGCAAGACGACGGCGCGCAGGCGGCCGAGGTGGTCGAGCAGGATAAAGATCTCGGTACATTGCGAGGCTGGTTACTTGACGCGATGGGCGATCTGAACGAGCGCGAGCGTTTTATCGTGCGCGAACGAAAACTGCGTGATCAGCCCCGGACACTGCAGAATCTGGGCCGGGAACTTGGCCTGTCAAAAGAGCGTATTCGCCAGCTTGAAGCCGCAGCGTTCACCAAAATGCGCAAAAGTCTTGAAGCCAATGGCGAAGAGGTGCACGACTATCTTCTATGATATACAAGCTTTCCCTGATTACAGCGGCCCTATCACTGGCGGCCGTTTCCGTTTCTGCCCAATCCCGGCAGATTGACGCGTCTGAGCTGAATGAATTGCCCATCGCAGATGTGGTGATCCTGGGCGAAGTGCATGACAATCCCGAACATCATGCCCATCAGGCGCTTGCCGTCGGGGCGATTGGTGCAAAGGCACTGGTGTTTGAGATGCTGACAAACGCACAGGCGCTGCAGGCACGGCCAGACGTAATGGGGTCCGCCGAAACATTGGGCACGGCGCTGGGCTGGGCGGACGGTGGCTGGCCCGACTTTGATATGTACTATCCGATTTTCACCTCAGTTGACGCGCCGGTGATTTTCGGCGGTGCTTTGCGGCGTGAGGTGGTGCGCCAGGCGGTGAAAGATGGCGCGGCAGGGGGGCTTGGCGGCGCGGCGGCGCTATTTGGGCTGAATAACGCGCTGGATGACCATGAGCAGGTCGCGAGAGAAGCCGGACAGATGGCGGCGCATTGCGATGCTTTGCCCGTTGATATGCTGTCGGGCATGGTAGAGGCGCAGCGGCTGCGTGATGCAGCGCTTGCGCAGGCTGTGATTGCGGCCATGGCCGAAACCGGTGGGCCGGTCGCGGTGATCACCGGCAACGGCCACACGCGCAAGGATTGGGGCGTGCCACATGCGCTTGGTCTTGCCGCGCCAGAGCTGAGTGTTCTGACGGTCGGCCAGTTCGAGGCCATGCCAGAGGATGCTGTGCCCTATGATCTATGGCTGGTGACCGACCCGGTTGAACGTGATGACCCCTGCGCGGCTTTCAAGTAAGCCACTGGTTCGGCCCGCGCTTGGCCATTGTTCTTGGCCTATTGGCGGCATAGGTTCAGGGCAGAAACCTGACTGTGGGGCAACATGCTGGCCGGTAAGCGCATACTTCTGATCATTGGTGGCGGCATCGCGGCCTTCAAATCTCTGGACCTGATCCGCCGTCTGCGGGAACGTGGCGCGACGGTTACGCCGGTGCTGACGCGTGCCGCCGAGGAATTCGTGACGCCTTTGTCGGTGTCGGCATTGGCCGCTGAAAAGGTCTACCGCGATCTGTTCGATCTGACGGATGAGGCCGAGATGGGCCATATCGAATTGTCCCGCGCCGCCGATTTGGTGGTTGTTTCACCTGCCACTGCCGACCTGATGGCCAAGATGGCCGGGGGGCACGCCAACGACCTGGCCTCGACCGTGTTGATGGCGACCGACAAACGCGTGTTGATCGCGCCGTCGATGAATGTGCGCATGTGGCAGCACCCCGCGACACAGCGCAATTTGGCGACCTTGCAGGGCGACGGAGTTTTGGTGGTCGGGCCGGATGACGGTGCCATGGCCTGTGGTGAATTCGGCCCCGGACGGCTGGCCGAAGTGCCGGAAATCATCACCGCGATAGAGGCCGCGCTGATGGATGGGCCTCTGAAAGGCAAGCATATTCTGGTGACCTCTGGACCCACGCACGAGCCGATTGACCCGGTGAGATATATCGCCAACCGCTCGTCCGGAGCGCAGGGCACGGCGATTGCGCGGGCCTTGTCGGCGCTGGGTGCGCAGGTGACTTTTGTGACCGGCCCCGCCGATGTGCCGCCGCCGGACGGAGTAAAGGTGGTGAGTATTCAGACCGCGCGGCAGATGCTGGATGCGGTGACGGGGCACCTGCCCGCCGATGCCGCCGTCTTTGCCGCCGCTGTCGCCGATTGGCGCATGGCAGAGGATCAGCCGCAGAAGATGAAAAAGGACGTATCCGGCAAGGTGCCGACGCTGGAATTTGCCGAGAACCCGGATATTCTGGCGACAGTTGCCCAGATGAAAAGCGGTCGACCGGGCTTGGTCGTAGGCTTTGCGGCGGAAACCGATGAGGTGATCGCGCACGCCACTGCCAAACGTTTACGCAAGGGCTGTGACTGGATTGTTGCCAATGACGTGTCGCCGGAAACCGGCATCATGGGTGGCTCAGAGAATGCGGTGACGGTGATTTCAGCCGACGGGGCCGAAGAGTGGCCGCGCATGGCCAAGGATCAGGTTGCGCAGCGGCTGGTGGCCAAAATCGCCGAGGCTTTGGTATGAGCGCGCCGGTCCTACGCTTTGTTTGGCTTGAAGACGCGGATCAAGATGTGCCGTTGCCGCGCTACGTTACTGCTGGCGCGGCGGGGGCCGATATTTGCGCCAACCTTCCGGTTGACCAACGCGAGGCCGGGCTGACGCTGGCCCCGATACAGCGCGCGATTGTGCCCACGGGGCTAAGTGTCGAGATTCCGCCGGGATATGAGATGCAACTGCGCCCACGCTCTGGTCTGGCGTATAAACACGGGATAACGCTGGTGAACACGCCGGGCACGATTGATAGTGATTATCGCGGGCCGTTGGGTGTTTTGATGATCAATTTGGGGCAAGAGGCCTTTGTCGTTCAGCATGGCGAACGCATTGCACAGGTGATCGTCGCCCCCGTGGTGCAGGCGCGGTTTGAGATAGCCGAAACCCTGACGGATACCACGCGCGGCGCGGGTGGCTTTGGCTCTACCGGGCGCGAATCGTGATCTGGTTTCTGATCGCTGCTACGGGAATCTGGTTCGCCGGTCGGCATTTCGGAATAGGATGGGTTCCAAGGTGGATTCTGATCGGCTTGTTATATCTCACATTTCTGGTGACCCAGCTCATGCTTGCCGTTCAAACACCTGGAGCGGGGTATTGGGAAACCATGCAAAGCATGTTGACGATGGGCGGGCTGTTGATTGCGGTTCTTGCTTACGCTTGGGGCGTGCGCTGGTTGAAATCCCACTCAGTTTCGCCGCCTGAACCTAAGACGAAAGGCAGTTTCCAGGCGACTGAGCTGGAGCGCTATGCGCGCCACATCATGCTGCGCGAAATCGGTGGGCCGGGGCAGAAAAAGCTGAAGAATGCCAAGGTGCTGGTTGTCGGCGCGGGTGGGTTAGGGTCTCCGGTGTTGATGTATCTCGCGGCGGCGGGGGTCGGCACGATTGGCGTGATTGATGACGATGCGGTTGAGGCGACGAACCTGCAACGCCAGATCGCCCATACGGACGGGCGCATTGGCATGCCCAAAGTTTTTTCCGCCGAAGAGGCGATGAAGGCGTTGAACCCCTATGTAAAGGTGCGGCCCTATCATCGGCGGCTTGGTCCAGAGATCGTTGCAGATCTGGTCGCGGATTATGATCTGGTGCTGGATGGCACCGATAATTTCGCCACGCGCTATCTGGTGAATGCCGCCTGTGTGGCGGCGAAAAAGCCGCTTATTTCGGCCGCCTTGACCCAATGGGAGGGGCAGATCAGCGTTTTTGACCCGGCCCACGGCGCGCCGTGTTATCAATGTGTGTTCCCAGAGGCCCCGGCGGCTGGTCTGGCCCCGTCTTGTGCCGAGGCCGGGGTGGCCGGGCCATTGCCGGGTGTCGTCGGCGCGATGATGGCCGTGGAAGCAGTAAAGGTGATCACCGGAGCGGGCGAGGCCTTGGCGGGGCGGATGATGATCTATGATGCATTGTATGCGGAAACCCGTGTCATCGGGCTGCAACGGCGCGCGGACTGCGAAATTTGTCGCGAAGCGTAATCCAATTGTGCGCTTCCGCGCGCTTTTATTCTGCAAGTGGGCAGGCGACGGCGTGTAGCTGGTGCTGGTTTGGACTGGCGGCGCGACAAGTTTCGAGGTCGCTGGACAGGGCGGAAAGCCACGCCTAGTCTGTTGCGGAAGTTTCGCATCAGGAGAGCAGTCATGAAAGCCATTGCCCTTGCCGCCGGTCTTGCCGCCGCGCTGGTTTCGACACAGACACTTGCGGGGTCGCATATTCCCGATCTTGCCGGGCGTAGTGTGGTTGTGGTGACCGAAAACGCCTATCCACCGTTGCAGTTTGTCGAGCCGGGGACGGGCAATGCCATTGGCTGGGAATATGACGCGATGGCAGAGATTGCCAAGCGGCTGAATATCACGGTCGACTATGAAAATATCAGCTGGGATGCGATGATACCGGCGGTCAGCGAAGGGCAATATGACCTGGGCATGACCGGCATCACCATTCGCGAAGATCGCGCCGAGATCGTTGATTTTTCCGACGCCTATATGCGGAGTGAGATGGTGATGATGGTGCGTGGCGACGAGGATCGGTTTAACGATGCCGCCAGCTTTGCCGCCGATGACGATTTCCTGATGGCAGCGCAGCCGGGGACGACGCCGTTTTATGTGGGCGTTTATGACGTGTTGGACGGCGATGAGGCAAACCCGAGGATCGTGAAGTTTGAGACGTTTGGCGCGGGTGTTGCCGCGCTGAAGACCGGTGATGTTGATTTGGTTTTGACCGACGGGACGGCGGGTAACGGCTATGTCGCGGCCAGTGATGGCGGGTTCAAGATTGTTGGCGAAAAGCTGGGGACCGAGGATTTTGGGTTCATCTTCCCGAAAGGGTCCGACCTTGTTGCACCGATCAATGCCGCCATTGCTGCGATGCAGGACGATGGCACCATAGAGGCGCTGAACCAGAAGTGGTTCCTGGATTATAAGCTTGGCGAATAACGGGTCGCGTCGCGCGTGACGCCAGAACCGAAGGACGATGGCGATTTCCCCTGGTGGCTGCTGGTTGCCGGGGCAATTAGTGCCTATTTCCTGTACCGCGTTTTTGCCGACGATCTGTATCGGCAGGTGTTGGGCACTTTGGGGCGGGGAATCTGGATAACGATTTTCGTCACGTTGATTGGCTTTGTCTCGGCCTGTACGATTGGGCTGTTGATGGCCGTTGCCTGCCTGAGCCGGTTTCTGATCTTGCGCCAGATGGCGCGGTTCTACATAGAGATTATTCGCGGCATTCCGATCATTGTCTTGCTGCTGTACGTGGCCTTTGTACTAGCCCCGGCGATAGTTTCCGGTTGGAATTGGATAGCCGAAGGCGTAGGGCTTGACCCGATCCGCACACGGGATTTTCCGCTGTTGTGGCGGGCAATTCTAGCGCTGACCATCGGCTATTCGGCCTTTATCGCAGAGGTGTTTCGCGCCGGTTTGCAGGCGGTTGATATCGGCCAGATCGAGGCGGCGGAATCGCTGGGCCTGAATGGCTGGCAACGGTTTCGCCATATCATTTTCCCACAGGCGTTTCGCATGATCCTGCCGCCGCTTGGCAATGATTTCGTTGCCATGGTCAAGGACAGCTCTCTGGTGTCAGTGTTGGGCGTCACGGATATTACCCAGTTGGGCAAGGTTACCGCCGCGGGCAATTTCCGGTATTTTGAGACGTATAATGTCGTGGCGCTGATTTATCTGCTGATGACGGTCACGCTGTCGCTGGCGCTGCGGCGGTTGGAACGAAAGCTGCGCGGTAAAGCACCGATGTGATCTGGTACATGGGCCGCGCGCGCCCTAGGTATAGGCAAAGAATTGCAGGAGCAGACGATGACCAACCCCTTGCTTGCCGATTGGACGACACCGTTTCAGGTGCCGCCCTTTGCAGAGATTTCCGACGATGATTTCGCGCCTGCGTTTGAGGCTGCGCTGGCCACGTCGCGTGAAGCCATCAAACAGATCGCCGACAACCCGGAACCGGCCAGTTTCGCGAATACGATAGAGGCGCTGGAACGCGCGGATGAGGCATTGGATAAGGTGCTTTCGGTGTTCTTCAACCTGTCTGGTGCTGACAGCAACCCAGCGCGCGAAGCTTTGCAGCGGGCGTTTTCGCCCAAGCTGGCCCAGTACGGGTCAGAAATTACGATGAATGCGGTGTTGTTTGCCCGTGTTGAAACGCTTTGGCAAGCACGTGAAACGCTTGGGTTGACCGATGAACAGGCGCGGGTGTTGTATTTGACCCGTCGTGGGTTTGTGCGGGCCGGGGCGCAATTGCAGGGGGCTGATCGCGATCGGTTGTCTGCGGTCAAGGAACGGCTGGCCGTTTTGGGTACGGAGTTCACGCAAAACCTGCTGGCGGATGAACGTGACTGGTTCATGGAGCTGTCAGAGGATGATCTGACCGGCTTGCCCGATTTCGTTGTTGCTAGCGCGCGCGCGGCGGGGGCGGATAAGGGCAGTGATGGTCCTGTGGTGACGCTGTCGCGGTCGCTGATCGTGCCGTTTCTGCAATTCTCTGACCGGCGTGACTTGAGAGCGGTGGCCTACCGCGCCTGGACCGCTCGTGGGGCTAATGGCGGCACGTCCGATAATCGCGCCATTGTCACCGAAACGCTGGCGCTGCGCGAAGAGCGTGCCAAGTTGTTGGGCTATGGCAGCTTTGCCGAATTCAAACTGGAAACAGAAATGGCCAAGACGCCAGAGGCTGTCGAAGAGCTGTTGATGCAGGTCTGGAACCCGGCGCGCGCCAAGGCAGACGCCGACGCGACTGTGCTGGCCGGAATGCTGCACGACGATGGTATAAATGGCGAGCTAGAGCCTTGGGACTGGCACTATTATTCCGGCAAACGTCGCAAGGCAGAGCATGATTTGGATGAGGCCGAAATCAAGCCATACTTGCAGCTAGAGCGCATGATCGAGGCGGCGTTCACCTGCGCCACGCGGCTGTTCGGGCTGGAATTCGCGCCTGCCGACCTGCCGATGTATCACCCGGATGTGCGCGCTTGGGAGGTTACGCGCGGCGGCAAGCATCTGGCGGTTTTCGTGGGCGATTACTTCGCGCGCGGCTCCAAACGCTCTGGTGCCTGGTGTTCTGCGATGCGGTCGCAGCAAAAGCTGGCCGGGGACATCCGGCCCATCGTGGTGAACGTCTGCAACTTCGCCAAGCCCGCTGACGGTAAGCCCGCGTTGCTAAGTTACGATGATGCGCGCACGCTGTTTCACGAATTCGGCCACGCGCTGCACCAGATGTTAAGCGATGTGACCTATCAACAGATTTCCGGGACCTCTGTTGCCCGCGATTTCGTGGAATTGCCCAGCCAACTGTATGAGCATTGGATGGAGGTGCCAGAGGTTCTGGCGGAATTCGCGACCCATGCGGACACCGGCGAACCGATGCCAAAGGATATGCTGGACCGTCTGCTTGCGGCCTCTACCTACGATATGGGGTTTCAAACGGTCGAATATGTCTCCTCGGCACTGGTCGACCTGCGGTTTCATAAGGGCGCGGCCCCGGCGGACCCAATGGCGCGACAGGCGGAAATACTGGCCGAGCTTGGCATGCCGCACGCGATCAGCATGCGCCACGCCACGCCGCATTTCGCGCATGTGTTTTCCGGTGACGGCTATTCCAGCGGCTACTACAGTTATATGTGGTCAGAGGTGATGGATGCCGATGCCTTTGAGGCATTCGAGGAAGCAGGCGGCGCGTTTGACCCCGAAATGGCGGCAAAACTGGAAAAGTTCATCCTGTCCGCTGGAGGGTCGGAAGAAGCTGATCAGCTATATACCAAATTCCGGGGAAAAATGCCGGGGGTTGAGGCCCTGTTGAAAGGGCGCGGATTGCTGGACGCTGCATGATGCAGGTCAAGGCGCAGTGACTGAAACCACAACAGATTAAGACAACGAATAAACGACGCGAGGAACAGGACATGTTGCAGATATCTCCACGACGGGTCGCCCATATCATCATCAGGGCACGCGAAATTGAGGCTAAGGTCGGCACTTGGGGCCGAGCCGGGGACGGGGTTGACGCGGATTCAATTCTGGCCTCGCGCCGGGGGGACGCCACCCAGGCAGAGCTAAGCGCCTTTATCAAGGGCCTGAATGACGACGAAAAGGCGTCACTGGTTGCGGTGATGTGGATCGGGCGTGAGACGTTTGAGGCCGAAGAATTGGCCGAGGCGATCCAGACAGCCCGCGAAGAGGCGACGACGCCAACAGAGGATTACCTGTTGGGTGTGCCATTGCTATCTGACTATCTGGAAAGTGGTTTGGAAAAGCTGGGTATCGACGTCACCGATGTCGAAGAAGATTTTCTAAAGACCTAATTCTTCCCAACGGCCCCTTTTGCATGAGGGGCCGTCGGCGAAACCGTTATGTGCCCAACCTATGCCAGATGATCGACCACGTGCAGATGCTGCGCCAGTGTGTCGACGGTCTCCATCCAGCGGGCGACGAGTTTCGGATCACTGGGTGCAGCGGTGACTCCGGCATGAATTTCACGGTTCAACACTGCCTCGACGGCCAGCGCCACAGGAACGGACACCAGCCGCGCCATGGCGGTGCCGCGGGCATCGCCCCAGGCATCCATCGTGTAGGTCTTGTGATAGACCGCCACGCCGTCTTTTTCCGCCTTTAGCGCGACACACATGATCACGCGATCCGGCTCGCCCTTTTCATAGGAATTTTCGGCCCAGAACTGGTCTGACATTTCCTGTAGCCGGGCATCACCGGCGGCACCTTCCAGGGTTTCCACCTCTGCAAAAACATCGGCCCAGGCATCGGCCCAGCCATTCAGCCGTAGGGTGCCGCGTACAAATTCGCGGATGCGCCAGCTTGGCTCAAAGCCATAATCCGCCATGAATGGGAGCGAATCGCGGTTTGGATAGACCTCAAACGACTCGGGCTGTGGCAGCGGCGCGGTGTAGCTGCTGATTGCATCCCAAGGACGCGAAACGTTGAGTTCGCTGAATTCCTTGATGGATTTGGATGGCGAGCGCAGGGCCTTTAACACGCCAAGCGGCGACCAGCTGAATTTATAGCGGAAGGCGTTGGTATGTTTGGGCACGCCGCCGCAGTAGGAAATAAAGCTAAGCGCATTGTCAGCGTCAAACGCATCACTGGCGCGGTAATCCGCCATCAGCCAATGCGCCATGCTGTGGTCGATGCCCGGATCAAGCCCGACCTCATTGACCAGGCAGACGCCAGCCTCGCGGGCCTTGGCGTTCAGATCGCGCATTTCAGGGGCGATGTAGCTGGAAGAAACGAAATGCGCCTGTTTGGAGATGGCAAGCTCTGCCAAGGGCACATGCCAGTCACCGGGCAGCATGGAAACGACGATGTCGCCCTTGGCCAGCGCGGTGCCAAGCGCGTCGATATCAAAGGCCTCGATCCGGTCGGTCAGGTCGCCTACAGCCTCGCGCGCTTTATCGGTGGTGCGGTTCCAGACGGTGACGTCATGGCCGTTTTCGATCAGCTTGCGAAGGCCGGGGATGGCGGAAAGGCCGGTGCCGCACCAGTGGATGGTCATGTGCTTATCCTTTGTGTGGTGCCGAAGAATTTTTTTGCCTCCGGCGGAGGTGTTTTTGAACCAAAGATGATCAGACAGCGTTGATGTGCGTCTCGAATTCCGACTTTGCGCGGCCCCAGACCCCAGCATCCAGCGCGTCGAGCGTCAGCAGCGATGGCAAGAGTTGCCCGGCGTAATCCTGGCTGCTTTCGACAGGCAACATGGACGGTAGATTGTCGATGGCGGTGACGTCCAACGGCGGTGTTTCATGCACGCGCAGGGCAGGGGCGTCCCAGGTGGTGACGCGGTCGTAGACTTTGATCGGGCTGAAGTCGCTGGACGGGTCGCAAGCAATATCGCCGATCACGGTCAGTTTTCGATCAGCGGTCGTAGCATCGACGGGTACAAAAACGGGGCAGCCGGGTTGGGCCAGAATGGCGTTCAGGAAGATGTCGTGTTGCAGCACCTCTGGGAAGGGTCCACCGTGGGCCGTTTCCGCGATGTCCCATTTGGTGACTTTTACGCCGACGGCTTCGCACAGATCGGTCGCGCCGGTGCCGACACGGCCAAGGGCACCAATGACGATGGCGGTGGGTCTTTCGCCTGTGCCCAGTTCCTCGGCGAGCTGCACTTGCAGGGTATAGGCGCTGGGGTAAACACCGACTGGTTTAGCGATGCCGCCTTGTTGCTGCGCGGCCCAGCATTTCAACGCGACAGCGGCCCCGGCATAGCCTGCCCAGTAGCCAAAGGCGGCGACGCGGCGGCCGGTTTCATCCACCAGATATTCCAGATCATAGAGGGTTCCACCGCCGGCCTTGAAGCGTTTCAGCAGGTTCTGTCCATCAGGCTGACCTTTATAGGCGTGGCCAAACATGATGTGGCGATGGGACAGGGGGGTGCCATCGTCTGGCAGTTCCTTTAGGCCGAAAATGATCGCATCCCTCGGCGCGTCGGGCCAGCTGTTTGCCGGCACGATTGTACAGCCCGCGGCGTGGTAGCCGTCTATGACCAAGGCGCGGGTGCGGCTTTCCTCGACGGTGACGTCGATGCCTTGGGCAAGCAGGGCCGCCGCGCCGTCTGGCGTCAGGCCGACTCGTTTCTCATGATCGCGTTGTTCGGCGCGGACCCAAAGATGTGTCATGGTGCGGTTCCTTTAACTGGTCGTACGGGCATAAGTGCGGTCGGGTATATCAAGATGCGGTGTGGCGTTATAGCCAGACAGGATGGTGCCGGCGGGCGTGACCTGTATCCGGTGCACAGAGCTGTTGAAGATCGGCGTCAGAACATGGGCAAAGCGCCGGGCGTCAAGGCCCAGCATGCTGCGTAGGATCATACCGATCACCCCGCCAGAGGTCACGCAAAGCACCCGCACACCGGGCTGCGCCGCCTCTTGCAGCACGGCGGTGACGCGGGTTTCAAAGGCTGCGAACGCCTCATTCCCCATGATCTCGGCGCGATGCCAGGCCTCCATCACCTGCGGGGCGTGGGCGGCGAATTCGCCAGGGCCGGGCAGGGGGATTCCTTGATGATCCTGTAAGGCACGGGCAAGATTGAAATAATCCATTTCATTCAGGCGATCATCGACAACAGGTGCGACGCCCATGTCGCCCATTCCGGTGGCCGTTTCGCGATGACGGCGCAGGCTGCCCATCAGAACGATGTCAAACGGGGCGTCGTGTTCGCGCAGATGTGCGCCAAGCCATGCGGCCTGCTGATGGCCGAGGTCAGACAGACGGTCATAATCATCCTCATTGGTGGCCGTCGTGTTGGCCTGACCGTGGCGTATTAGTGTGATTTCGCCCAAAACGCGTCGCTTTCCTTGGAAGGGACCTTGTTTCTGTGATCTGATATTCGCAACCGGGGTACAATAGCGAAAGAGGGTAATATGCTTCCGATCAAGTCGGATCGTTTCTTGGCGGATCTGCACAAGCTGCGCAGTTTTGGGGCCAGTGGTGTGGGTAAGGGCGTGATCCGACCGGCTTTTTCTGCGGCTGACGTCGCTGCGCGGCAATGGTTGGCGGGGCAAATGGAAGCTGCTGGGCTTGAGCCTCGATTTGATGCGGTGGGTAATGTTTTTGGGCTGGCAAAGGGCAGGGGCCTGCTGATGGGCTCGCACAGCGACAGTCAACCAGAGGGCGGCTGGCTGGACGGTGCTTACGGCGTGATTGCCGCGCTAGAGGTCGCGCGGACGGCGGTAGAGGCGGGCGGGCCGCCGGTGTCTGTGGTGTCTTTCCAGGACGAGGAGGGCCGGTTCGGGGCCACCGTTGGCAGTGGGGTCTGGACCGGGGCTGTGCCCTTGGCAGAGGCCGATTTAGCAAAGGATTCACAGGGGGTTAGCCTGCACGACGCACGGCAGGCCGTGGCGCATCTGGTGGGTGCGCCGGTGACGCCGGATCAGTTTAGCGGCTATATTGAGGCGCATATCGAACAGGGGCCGTGGTTGGAACAAGCTGGGCAGGCGGTGGGCGTTGTCACCGCTATCGTCGGTTTGCGAGAGCTGGAGGTGACGCTGACGGGGCAGCAGAACCACGCTGGAACGACCTCTATGGCCATGCGCAGGGACGCGGTGCAGGGGATGGTTACGATATCGTCGCTGGTGAATGCGCGGCTGGCCGACATCGCGACAGAGCGTACTGTTTGGACTATCGGGCGCGTCGAAGTCTCGCCCAACACCGGCTCGATTGTGCCGGGAAAATGTGTGTTTTCAATGCAATGGCGCGATGCAGATATCTCGCGGCTGGACAGGATGGAGGCCGTGATACGGGCCGCTGTGCAAGAGGGCGCGGCGGCGCGGGGGCTGAGTATGACGCTGTGCACGCAGCCATCGTTAGTGCCTGTAGAGATGGATGCGCGGCTGCAGACTGCCTTGGCAGAGGCAGCGGAAACGGTCGCGCCGGGCCGCTGGCAGCGGATGCCATCGGGCGCGGTGCATGATGCCGGGTATGTGGCCAAATTGATGCCCGCGGCGATGCTTTTCGTGCCCTCTATCGGCGGGATCAGTCATGACTTTGCCGAGGATACGGCAGAGGCGGATCTGGTGACCGGGGTGGAGGTTTTGGCAGAGGCTGTCGCGCGGTTGGGATGAGAAAACCGGCCGCACAGGGCGTACACAACCTGTACACAGAGCGTACACCGCCCGTACACAGGCTGTATGTACAGCCGGTTAAAGGCAGAAGGCCTTCTGCTTCAGTAAAGGTGCATCATCCCCTTTAGCCACGGCAACGCCGAGGCCGCGACGAGGCCGACCACTGCGCCAATACCCAGGCGCATTGGTAGGCGTGGAAAACGTGGCGCGACGGCGGAAAGGCAACCGCAGACGATGGCGTAAAAGGCTAGCGTGATCGGGTCCATGCCTTTGGATATCACAGAACGGGTTTTGCTGCAGTCCCGAAATCCGGCCTCACGGATTCGTGGTCGCGTTAAATGAACAAGTGTTCATAAACCCTGTTGACCTGAAGCCTTCAAAACGCTCTAGTATCCAAAGAGGTTTGGGAGACCTCTGGCAGGGCCAGCCATCAGGGAGGATGACGTGCCGGATACGACCAATCAGTTGGCCGAGTTTGCCTCTATTCCAGCGCTGTTGGCGCGTAATGCGGCGACGTTCGGCGACAGCCCCGCCTATCGCGAAAAAGAATTCGGGATCTGGCAAAGCTGGACCTGGGCGCAAGCCGCCGAGGAAATTCGCGCCACGGCGCTGGGCTTTCTTTCAGTGGGGATGGAGCGCGGCGATTATGTGGCCGTCATCGGGCGTAATCGTCCGGCGCATTACATGGCTATGGTGGCCGCACAGATGGTCGGGGCCATTCCTGTGCCACTATATCAGGACGCGGTTGCCGAAGAGATGACCTATGTTCTGGATCACTGCGGCGCGCGGTTTGTGGTGTGCGGTGATCAGGAGCAAGTCGACAAGGTGATCGAGGTTCAGGAAACCATCCATCACATCGAACATGTGATCTACAACGACAAACGTGGCATGCGGAAATACGACCATTCGCATATGAATGCGCTGGCCGATATTCAGGCCGAAGGGGTGGCCGGGCATCACCGCTATGAAGCCGAGCTTGAGGCACGCATCGCAGAGCTGACTTACGACAGCACCTGCGTGATGTTGTATACCAGCGGCACGACGGGCAAGCCCAAGGGCGTGGTTCTATCCAACCGCAGCATCATCGAGGCGTCAAAATCGAGCTCTGAGTTCGATCATCTGAGGGCGGATGATGAGGTTCTGGCCTATCTGCCGATGGCCTGGGTCGGCGATTTCATATTCTCGATCGGGCAGGCGTATTGGACGGGGTTCTGTGTCAATTGCCCAGAGTCACCTGAGACGATGATGACCGATCTGCGCGAAATCGGCCCGACCTATTATTTCGCCCCGCCAAGGGTGTTTGAGACGCAGCTGACCAATGTGATGATCCGCATGGAGGACGCCGGGCGGTTCAAGAAGTGGCTGTTTGACGCCAGCATGGCGGTGGCGCGGCGCGTCGGGGCGGATTTGCTGGATGGCAAGCCGGTGGGGGCGTTGGATCGGTTCAAATATTTCCTTGGCGATCTCTGTGTTTACGGGCCTTTGAAGAATACGCTTGGATTCTCGCGGGTGCGGGTCGGTTATACGGCTGGCGAGGCGATTGGGCCGGAGATTTTCGACTTTTACCGCTCGCTAGGGATCAACCTGAAGCAGCTTTATGGTCAGACAGAGGCCAGCGTGTTCATCACGGTGCAGCCCGATGGCGAGGTGCGGTCAGACACGGTTGGTGTGCCTGCACCGGGGGTCGAGATACGGATTGGCGACAATGGCGAGGTATTCTACCGCTCGCCCGGTACTTTTGTGGAGTATTACAAGAACCCGGAAAGCACCGCCTCGACCAAGGATGCAGAGGGTTGGGTGGCGACGGGGGATGCCGGATTTATCGAGGAAGACAGCGGCCATTTGCGGATTATCGACCGGGCCAAGGATGTGGGCAAGATGGCGGATGGGCGGTTGTTTGCGCCCAAGTATGTTGAGAACAAGCTGAAGTTCTATCCGAATATCCTAGAGGCTGTGGTGATGGGGGCGGATCGCGACCGCTGTGTGGCGTTCATCAACATTGATCTGACAGCGGTCGGCAACTGGGCAGAGCGGAACAACATCGCCTATGCGTCCTATCAGGAATTGGCGCAGCACCCGCAGGTATTGGGCGCGATTCAGGCGCATATCGAAGAGGTTAACCGGTCGGTCGCGCAGGATGCGATGTTGTCGGGGTGTCAGGTGCACAGGTTCTTGATTTTGCACAAGGAACTGGATGCGGATGATGGCGAGATGACGCGGACGCGGAAGGTTCGGCGTAACATCGTTGCGGAGAAGTTCGCCGATCTGGTGGGGGCTTTGTACGATGGGTCAGCCGAGATTTATACCGAGACCGAAGTGACCTATGAGGATGGCCGCAAGGGCAAGATAACCGCAACGCTGGAGATACGCGATGCGGCGGTGGTGCCGGTGGATGGGCAGAGGATGGCGGCGGAATGATGGGCGGACGCTCCCGCGCGATGCGCGTATCGCCCCGCCCACCATCCCGTAAAAGAGGACTGGTTCTGAGCTGCGCTGTCGAAAGTCGTGTGGCATTGGTCAGGAGGGTAACGGCTGGGCGCACCAAACAGCAAATGCTCGGCGCATTGGTTGCTGTTTGCGGAATTATGACAGTCAATTCGGCGTTGGCGCAGGTCGTGCAAGTGGCAATCTGGAACCAGAGCGTCGAGCGATGCCTGTCGGCGGTTGAAGGCGGCACGAAGCTGGATGTTACGGGTTACAAGAATTTTTCTAACATCCTTGGGCCTGAAAACGCGGAATGGCCGGATGACGCATTCTGGACTTTTGGCGCGATTATAATCCAGCAGCACGTACTCCCGACCGGTGCGACGGGACCGATCCGTGTTTGTGAAATTCAAACGCAGTCAGGGATATCCGTAGACAGCCTTGCGGTGATTGCCGAAAACATGACGGCCTGGTCGGACGATCTGTTGCACGAGGGCCGGTATGTTGTGCGCAGAACGCGACCTGCGATCGAGGGCTCCTCCCAGATGGATTTGATTTCTGTCGGGAAAAATCCCCGTGGCTGCAATGTTTCCCTTGTGTGGCATGTGAATCCTGCCAGGGGCGCTGATTTGACAATCAAGGAAAAGGCAGGCCGGGAGTGTGCTGTCGAGACTGCTGCGGGAGAGTCGGAATGAAAGATACGGCTGATAGTTACGTCACCCCGGATGGGCGGACCATTGGTGGGGTGCTGATGGAGATGAAGAATATTACACTGCGATTTGGGGGGGTTGTCGCGATCAAGGACATCTCTTTTGATATTCGCGAGGGGGAAATTCGTGCCATTATCGGGCCGAACGGGGCTGGTAAGTCGTCGATGTTGAACGTGATTTCCGGCTTTTATCATCCGCAGGAGGGTGAGGTCTGGTTCAAGGGGGCCAAGCGGCCCTCGATGAAACCGTTTCAGGTGGCGCGGCAGGGTATTGCGCGGACGTTTCAGAATATCGCGCTGTTTGAGGGCATGTCGGTGTTGGACAATGTGATGACCGGGCGGTTGACGCAGATGAAGACCGGGCTGATGGCGCAGGCGCTTTGGTATGGCAAGGCGCAGGCGGAGGAGTCGGAGAACCGCGAAAAGGTCGAGAAGATCATTGATTTTCTTGAGATTCAGCACATTCGCAAGACCCCGGTGGGGCGGCTGCCCTATGGGTTGAAAAAGCGGGTCGAGCTGGCGCGGGCCTTGGCGGCGGAGCCGATGCTGTTGCTGTTGGATGAGCCAATGGCGGGGATGAACGTTGAGGAGAAAGAGGACATGAGCCGCTTTATCCTGGATGTGAATGACGAATTCGGGACCACCATTGCGCTGATTGAGCATGACATGGGCGTGGTGATGGACCTGAGTGACCGGGTTGTCGTGATGGATTATGGCAAAAAGATCGGCGACGGCTCGCCCGATGAGGTGCGCAACAATCAGGCGGTGATTGATGCGTATCTGGGGGTGGCGCATGACTGAATTGGGGCGTTGGTATAGCGTTGGATTAACGTCAGCGACAATCCAAAGTACATTTCGTGCTGTTTTGGTTCTCTGTTCAGTGGCTGTACCAAGCTTGGTTGCCGCAGAAAACCGTCCAAAAAATATGGCCGACATGTTTGTTGAACACTGTCTCAGACCACTTGAATCGAGAACTGTGAGTGACAAAAGCTCACTTTTCAGATGGAAGCGTTCTGAAATTGAAGAACTTGGCGAGAAAATGGGTTTCAACCTTGAAGAGCGCGATGTCTGGTCTCGGCACGACGGCTTTCCGGCGTTGGTTATTCACAGAGCGTCCCAACCCTGTGAAGTGATGGCCCTTGGAATGGATCGTCAGGACACTGCCGAGGCTTGGGATAGCGTTGTGTTGGCTGTCGATGCCCGCGAGAGAAAACGAAGCCTCGGAGCAAGGGTCAAGGGTAATCGTGAACATTTCTACGGTGCTTTTCAGCTGGAAGATGTCGGATTCGTTCAGTTTTTCGGCAACCATCTTTTTACAAACGGCCCCGGATTTTTGACCTTTTCTGCAATCCGAACGGGGAATGCGTCGCTGGCATGTGAGCTGTTTCCAAAGGAGTGTTCCTGATGCCTGACCAACTATTATACGCAATCGAAGTCACACTGAACGGGCTGATGGCGGGGGTGCTTTATGCGCTTGTGGCGCTTGGGTTCGTGCTGATCTTTAAGGCGTCGGGGATTTTCAATTATGCTCAGGGGGTTATGGCGCTTTTTGCGGCGTTGACGTTGGTGGGGATTATGGATGGGCAGGTGCCGTTCAGCCATTTGATCAATGCGATTTTTGGCACGGATATTCACCACTTTGGTTGGCATGTGCCGGCGGTGCTGGCGATTATGTTGACGATGGTCTTGATGGTCGGGTTTGCCTGGTTGGTGAACCGGCTGGTGTTGCGGCATCTGGTGAATCAAGAGCCGATCATTCTGTTTATGGCCACGATTGGGTTGGCGTATTTTCTGGAAGGCTTCGGCGACATCATGTGGGGCAGCGACATCAAGAAACTTGATGTTGGTCTGCCGCAGGGCGGGTCGTTCTGGTTGGAGGAAAACACCGCCTGGCTGGGGGGCGACGGGTTCTATGGCTTTTTCATAGATAAGCTGGATATCGTGGCGACCATCATTGCGGCATTGCTGGTGATTGGGCTGGTGGTGTTCAGCCAGTACACCAAACAGGGGCGTGCCTTGCGGGCGGTGGCGGATGACCATCAGGCGGCGCTGTCGGTTGGAATTTCGCTGAACTTTATCTGGGTGCTGGTCTGGTCGGTGGCCGGGTTTGTCGCGCTGGTGGCGGGGATCATGTGGGGGGCGAAGTCTGGCGTGCAGTTTTCGCTATCGCTGATCGCGCTGAAGGCTTTGCCGGTTCTGATGCTGGGGGGCTTTACGTCTATTCCGGGGGCCATCGTGGGTGGCTTGATCATCGGGGTTGGCGAAAAGCTGTTTGAATTCACGGTGGGGCCGATGTTGGGCGGCGCGACGGAGAACTGGTTTGCCTATGTGCTGGCGCTGGCGTTTCTGGTGGTGCGGCCGCAGGGGCTGTTTGGGGATAAGATTATTGAGCGTGTTTAGCTTGATCTATTCCTCGAGCTGCTGGGCGGCGCGGACGACGAAGGCGGCCAGAATGGTGACGCCGAGGGTCAGCGCGAGCATCGAGTCCTTGATCAGCCAGGCGACGAGAGAGACGCAGATGGCCAGACCACCCAGCGCATTGAGGCTGAAGCGGAGCAAGTTTACCGGCTCTGCCGTGGGCTTTCCAGGCTCTGGCGTGTCGGGGGCGAATTCCGCCTCTTCGATGTGTTCGGTCAGATTTTGGCGCAGTTTGCGAACCTCTGCACCGTTGACGTCGCCGCGTTTTCGGGCCTCTTCCAGCCGTTGGAATTCTTCTAGAATGGTTGCCATTGTGCCAAGCTCCTGTGTCAGGGGCGTTGGTGGCGGTGAACTGCGGCAGAAATGGGATGAAACTGTAGAAGCTTGTGACCTGGTTAATGGCTGTTTGAGGCCGGGAGGGCGACTGCGTTGTGCGGATGCACAACGACACCCGCCCGCCCGGAGCCTTCGATTTGGCGCAGGTGTTGTAGGGAAAATTTTGTGATGCGGGATCGTAAATCCATGCTGAAGTGGATCGCCAATGGTAATGTGCTGGGCTGGTCTGTGTTTTGGGTGTTCGGCTATTTGGCGTTAAGTGCGCCGATGGAGGCGACGGGCCAGATGGTTGGCGCGGCGGTGGCGGCGTTCTTAGGGTTGGTGCTGGGCGTGTGGTGTTATTTGCAGCTGATGCGGGGCGATGCGTGAGCCATCATTCGCGCATAGGGGTGCTGTGCATCGATTGCCAGACGGATGATCTGGGACCGGCGACCGCGTATTGGTCGGCGATGCTGGGGATGGACGGCAAGGTTGACGCGGACGGGAAGTATACTGTTTTCAATGATCACAAGGGCTATCCCAAGGTGCTGTTGCAGGCGGTCGATCACCCGCCGCATGTGCATTTGGATATCGAGACTGATGATCAAGAGGCCGAATGTGCGCGGCTGAAGGGTTTGGGTGCGCGGGAAGTGTCGCGGGTGAAACAGTGGATCGTGATGGAAGCGCCGACGGGGCATCGGTTTTGTCTGGTTGCGCCGCAGGGGGATGATTTTCCGGGTGATGCGGGGGAGTTTGAGGCGTGAGCGTTCTTGCACATTTTTCCTTTTTCGTAGGTTTTCTCAGTTTGGGGTTTGGCCTTGTCCTTGTGCATATCGGTGCAAGGTCAGTTCGGGCGATCGGGCAAACCTTTTGGACTGAAATGCTGGAACCGACTGGGGCTGAACAGGGAAATAGAGAATTGTGGGAAAATGCCATGAATGACCCCTTGGGATACTCTGAAGTTTCGCAGAAAATTGGGCTGACCGCGTTGATAGCCTTTGTGGTTTCATGGGCAATTTTCACATGGATTTTGGGGGCGTAATAAATGTTCTATCGTGAAGCTGGTGATTTCAGCACGACCTATCCGGCGGACAGCCAGACATTTCCGATCAAATTTGATCGATATCGCTACTATGCGGTGTTGGTGTTTGCCTTTGCCGTGGTGCCTTTTGTCATCAATGACTATTGGGTCAGCGCGATTTTCCTGCCGTTTCTGATTTACTCGATTGCCGCGATCGGGCTGAACATTCTGACCGGGTATTGCGGGCAGGTCAGCCTTGGGACCGGCGGGTTTATGGCTGTGGGGGCGTATGCCTGTTACAAGTTCATGACCGGGTTGGATTTTTATCTGATGGGTGTCGATGGCGAGTGGGTGAAATACGCGCTGCCGCCGATCAATATCTTTTTCTCTGTGTTATTGGCCGGGTTTGTGACGGCGATTGTGGGGGTTTTGTTTGGCCTGCCGAGCCTGCGGATCAAGGGGTTTTACCTGGCTGTGGCGACTCTGGCGGCGCAGTTCTTTTTGGTGTGGTTGTTCAATAAGTGGGAGTGGGCCTATAACTATTCCGCTTCGGGCCAGATCAACGCGCCAACGCGCGAAATCTTTGGCGTAGAGGTGACGGGGCCCAGCACCGAGGCCTGGGCGACCTATCTGTTCTGTCTGGTGTTTGTGGTGATCTGTGCCGTTATTGCGCGCAACCTGACGCGTGGGTCGGTTGGGCGCAAATGGATGGCGATCCGCGATATGGATATCGCCGCCGAGATTATCGGGGTGAACCCGCTGCGCGCCAAATTGACGGCCTTTGCGGTATCGTCGTTCTTTGTCGGCATCTCGGGCGCGCTGTTTTTTAGTGTGTACCTGGGCGCGGTCGAAGTGGGCGAGGCCTTTGGCATTCAGAAGTCGTTTCTGGTCTTGTTCATGATCATCATCGGCGGGTTGGGCAGTATTTTCGGTAGCTTTGCGGGCGCGGCCTTTATGGTTTTGATGCCTGTTCTTTTGAAAAACCTGCTGGTGACACAGCTTGGCTGGCCCACCGACCTTGCCGAGCATTTCAACTTTATCATCGTTGGGGGGCTGATTGTGGTATTCCTGATTGCCGAGCCGCATGGGCTGGCACAGCTTTGGCGGGTGGCGAAAGAGAAGCTACGACTTTGGCCGTTCCCGTATTAGGGTTGGGTAAAAGATGCGCATGAAAGCGTATCTGACGAACGAAGAATCAAAGGGAGGAAGACAAATGAAAAAACTGAAACTGGCAACATTGGCATTCGCCGGTGTGATGACTGCAGCGGTGCCTGCGATGGCGGATCTGGTATTTCCGTCGTTGTCCTATCGGACCGGGCCTTATGCGGCGAACGGGATTCCGTTTGCGGATGGCTATGCCGATTATTTCACGCTGCTGAATGAGCGTGACGGCGGCATCGGTGGCGTGCCGATCAAGATGATCGAATGCGAAACCGGCTATAACACCGAAAAGGGTGTGGAATGCTATGAATCCACCAAGGGTGAAGGCGCGTTGGTATATCAGCCGCTGTCGACCGGCATCACCTATCAGTTGATTCCCAAGGCGACGGCTGACGGCATCCCTGTGCACTCGATGGGCTATGGTCGGACGTCTGCCAAGAACGGCAAGGTGTTCAGCAACATCTTTAACTATCCGGCCAACTACTGGGACGGGGCGTCGATTGCGGTCAAGCACCTGATGGAAGTTAATGGCGGCAGCGTCGAGGGTAAGACGATTGCGCTGGTCTATCATAACTCTGCCTACGGCAAAGAGCCGATCCGCACGCTGGAAGAGCTTGCGAAAAAGCACGGGTTTGAATTGAGCCTGCTGCCGGTGGATCACCCGGGCCAAGAGCAAAAGTCGCAGTGGCTGCAGATTCGTCGTGAAAAGCCGGATTATGTGCTGATGTGGGGCTGGGGCGTGATGAACCAGGTTGCTATTCAGGAGGCTGCGAACATCCGCTACCCGATGGAAAATTTCATCGGCATTTGGTGGTCTGGGTCTGAAAATGACGTGTTGCCGGTTGGTGATGGTGCCAACGGGTACAAGGCATTGACGCTGGCCAACCCCGGCGCGGATTATCCGATCTTTGCCGATCTGAAGACCTATGTTTACGACAAGGGCATGGCGGCCGGTGCTGGCGATCAGTCGGGCACGGTTCTGTATAACCGTGGCATGTATGCGGCCATGTTGGCAGCAGAGGCTGCGCTGACGGCGCAGGGCATTCACGGTGCCACCGATCTGACCCCTGCAATGATGCGCGACGGCATGGAAGCGTTGGTGATCACCGAGGCGCGTATGACCGAGCTGGGTCTGCCGGGCTTTGGCCCAGAGTTCACTGTATCCTGTGAAAACCACGGTGGGTCTGGCCTTGGCAAGGTGCAGCAGTGGAATGCAGGCACCGGCAAATGGGACCTGATCACCGATTGGATCGAGTCGGATAAATCCATCATCGACCCACTGGTGATGGAAGATTCCGCTGCCTTCGCTGCGGAAAACAACATCGAAATGGGCTGTAACTAAGCCAGTCCTTCCCGGCCGCGACATCTGTCTGCGGCCGGGAAATTACAGAAATTCTGACGAGAAGACGCGCCAATGCTGGATGATGGAAACACCACAGAGACCCTGCTTGAGGTCAACAATATCGAGGTGATTTATAACCACGTCATCCTAGTGCTGAAGGGTGTGTCACTGAAGGTGCCCAAGGGCGGGATTACGGCCCTGTTGGGGGGCAATGGCGCGGGCAAGAGCACCACGCTTAAGGCGATCAGCAACCTGCTGCATTCAGAGCGGGGCGAGGTCACCAAGGGAACAATTGAATATCGCGGCAAGCAGATTGCTGGGCTGAACCCGTCTGACATGGTCAAGGCCGGTGTCATTCAGGTGATGGAGGGACGGCATTGCTTTGAGCATCTGACCGTCGAGGAAAACCTGATGACCGGGGCCTATACGCGCCGGGATGGCAGTGGGGCTGTGAGTGCCGATTTAGAGATGGTCTATGACTATTTTCCACGCCTTCGCGAGCGGCGGAAATCGCAGGCGGGCTATACGTCTGGTGGCGAACAGCAGATGGTTGCGATTGGTCGCGCGCTGATGTCACGGCCCGAGACGATTTTGCTGGATGAGCCCTCGATGGGGCTTGCGCCGCAATTGGTCGAAGAGATTTTCACCATTGTGAAGAATTTGAATGAGAAAGAAGGCGTGGCGTTCTTGCTGGCAGAGCAGAATACCAACGTCGCGCTGCGGTTTGCGCATTACGGCTATATTCTGGAATCCGGTCGTGTGGTGATGGACGGCCCAGCGGCAGAATTGCGCGAGAACCCGGATGTGAAAGAGTTTTATCTGGGTGTGTCGGACGAGGGACGGAAATCTTTTCGGGATGTTCGGTCTTACCGGCGTCGCAAACGTTGGCTGGCCTGATGCAAACGGAATCGCGCGGGCACCTGGATTGATCAGGCTGCGCCGAATGGCCAGGACGCAAGTTATGACCACGCAAGCCAAATTGATCCTATTTGCAGTGTTGGCGCTGTCGCTGATTGCGCATGGCCTGTATCTGACACAGCCGTTTTTTACCGATGAGCGTCCGCTGGTTAACAGCCATATCGAATTCGTTGATCAGGGCACTTTGGTGCCGACCATCGCGAATTACCCCTCGTTTTACATTTACCTATCCTTTCCGGGCACGTTGATTGGGGTTGCGGCACAGACTGTGCTGGCCGGATATGATTCATTGACGGACGCCACGGTGCGGATGTTGTTGACGGACACCGGGCGGATGGCCTTGGGCGGGCGGATTGTGACGCTGTTGTGCCTTTACCTGGTGGGTTGGTTTACCTGGGCCGGGTTGCGGCAGTTTGTCGGCGATTGGGGGGCTGGATTTGCTGCGCTGATGGTGGTTTGCACGCCGGGCTTGCTGCAATATGGGTCTTACCTGCTGCCCGACGTCCCGTTGATGATGTTCTGTCTGATCTCCATGATACTGGCGATGCGGGCGGTCAGCGCGGCGGACCGGGTTGCGGGGCTGCGGCTGTTGTATTTCGCATCGGCCTGCGCGGGTTTGGCGGTATCGACCAAATACAACGGCGCGGCGATGGTGCTGATTGTCGCAACGGCGGGTGTGATGCTGTGCATCGAACAGGGACGTATTCGGGGCGGATTGCTGGCGAAGACGGCACTGAATTCGGCGGGATTGTGTTTGGCGGCATTTCTGTTGGGCACGCCGGGCTGGTTGATTGACCCAGGGTTTTTCTGGGGCGCATTGAAATTTGAAATTGCCCACGCCCGCGAGGGGCATCTGGTCGCGGATGGCGTTCCGTTTCTGGGGCAGATTGAATTGTTTCTGCGCCACACGCCTGTCATTTTCATCGCCGCCTTGGGTGGCGTGCTTTGGTGGGGGATACGCCTTCGCGACCGGGTCGGCGGTATTGCCTTGGCAGTGGTGCTGGCCGGGATTTTTCTGGCGGCGCAGTCCAGCAAACAGAGCTTTCAGTACTTGCTGATCGTTCTGCCGGGGCTGCTGTATTTCGCAGGTCTCGCCGTCAGCGGGTTTGGCGGTGTGGGACGGGGTGTTGCCAGCCTTTGCGTCATTGTCGCGCTGGGGGGCAGCTTGTTACAAGCCTGGCCAATGACGCGGGCCAATACGTCAGACCTGGCGCGCGATTGGCTGGATAACAATGTGACGCCGGATCAGACGATTGCGCGGGCATGGAATTATGTACCGGGCCTGCTGTCGGAACAGCAATTCGAGAAGTTGGCCAAAACGGCAGAGTTCGCAGAGGTTGCGGCGGAAATGAAGCCCGCGCAGCCGACGCTGAGGGTTGTGCGCTATCCCTACTCGCCGGGTTATCCGGAAACCGGGGGTGCCGATTTCATTCTGACCAGTTCCCGGGTGTTTGACCGGTATTATACCTACGGCTGGTTTACCGCCACGCCGCCTTCGCCATTGTTTGACGTGTTTCGGACCCGCAAAGCGTTCTATGACGGCTTGTTTGCCTCGGATCTCTGGCGGCTGGTGTTTGAGGCCGACACGGGCAACGGCCCGCGCACCCTGATTTATGGCCGGGCCGATGGATAGAGCGCTGGTGTCAACTGTTCGAGTCGGCCTTAAGTTCGGCAATCCGTGCCAATGCCTCTGTGCGGGTATTGCGAATGTTGGGGCGGAAACCCTGGGTTTCGGCGCGCAGGCGAATGTCGGATTCGGTTTCGGACCCGGCCTCGTAGCGAACGGTGCCGAGCGATCCGCCGACGTTCAGGTCTTTGCCGCGCTTGGCCCATTGCACCCAGGCAGCGGGGGCGACGTGGCAGTTGTTGTAGTTGATCAGGAAGTACCAGCGCCGGCCAGAGGTCTCGATCCGGGCTTGCAGGTAGTCGATAAAGTCGTCGACGTCGCGGCTGTGGCTAAGGGTGAAATCGGACAGGTCGATGTCCATGATCAGGTCATCATCAAGGAATTTCACTCGCGCGGCGAATTCGTCCTGGGTATGGGTCGGCGTGTGTTTGATCTTTTTGACGCGTGTGGATTTGAAGGTTTTCAGCCGGGTGATGGCGCTGTCGCGATCGGCAAACAGGTTGGCGTCAAACGAGTCGGTGCCGGCAGAGCGTTCGATCTGACGACGGGTTTCGTCAGAGGCGTCATAGCGCACAGAGCCCATGGAATGCGCCTTGTTCAGAACCTTGCCGCGGCGCGAAAAGGCGAACCAGGCATCCGGGTCGATGCGGCTGTTGGAATAGTCGATCATGAAGAACCAAAGCTCTTCGCCGGTGTCGTGAATGCGGTCTTCGACTCGGTCATAAAACGCGTTCACCTCTTGCGAACTGCCAAGGTCGGTGCCAGAAAAATCGACCTCCATGATCTGCAGATCGTCAAGGAAATGAATGCGTGCGTCGATTTCTTGTTGGGTCAGGGTCGTTCGGTCCTGCTGGCCGGCATCACTCATCGTATCACTCATTCTATCACTCGGCCTTTTCTTGGGGTCACAGTCTTTCCGCGCGCCCGTTCAAGAGGAATGGGCGACGGTATACAATTGTCTACAATGTCGCTGCGTCAACCTGACATAGGTTTGAGGGCAGCTCTTTGACGGGGATCAAATCATGACAGGCTTTTTCGACTCATTGGAAACCCGCAGTTCAGATCAGCGCGAATCCGACCAATTGGCGCAGGTGAATGCGCAACTGGCGCGGGTGGCGGCGGCTCCGGGCGTTTGCCGGATTGATAGCGCGCCGCTGGCGTCGTTGGCCGATCTGGCGAAGCTGCCGGTGTTGCGAAAATCGGACCTGGCGGGCTGGCAGGCGGAAAACCCGCCGTTCGGCGGCATCCCGGTTGGCAATGTCACGCAGGTCTTTCAATCGCCCGGCCCGATCTATGAGCCGGGCAGCACGGCGCATGATTGGTGGCGGATGGGCCGGTTTGTGCACGCCTGCGGCATCGGTGCGGGTGACGTTGTGCAGAACTGTTTCAGCTATCACATGACCCCCGCCGGCATGATGTTTGAAAACGGCGCGCAGGCCGTTGGCGCGCGGGTGTTTCCGGCAGGTACAGGGCAGACAGAGCTACAGGCGCAGGCGGCGCAGGCGCTGGGCGTTACGGCCTATGCGGGTACGCCCGATTATCTAAAGGTGATTCTGGATAAGGCCGAGGAACTGGGTTTGACGTTGCAGATTTCAAAGGCTGCCGTGGGTGGCGGGGCATTGTTTCCGTCGTTGCGGCAGGAATACGCCGACCGGGGCATCGCCTGCCTACAGTGTTATGGTACCGCCGATCTGGGCAATATCGCCTATGAAAGCCCCGCGATGGAGGGATTGATTATCGACGAAGGCGTGATTGTCGAGATCGTGACCCCGGGTACGGGTACGCCGGTTGCCGAGGGTTCGGTGGGCGAGGTTGTGGTGACGGCGCTGAACGTCGGTTATCCGCTGATCCGCTTTGCGACCGGGGATCTTTCGGCGATTATGCCGGGGGTTTCGCCCTGTGGACGCACGAATAAACGCATCAAGGGCTGGATGGGCCGCGCGGACCAGACGGCCAAGATCAAGGGCATGTTTGTGCGACCAGAACAGGTGGCCGATTTTGTCGCGCGCCATGACGAGGTTGCGCGCGCCCGTGTGGTTGTTAGCCGAGAGGGCGAGCAGGACGCGATGCAGGTGTTGGTAGAGACCGACGCGCAGGATACCGCCCCCTTTGTGGAGTCTGTCGCCGAGGTGATGAAGTTGAAGGCGCAAGTTAAACTTGTCGCAGAAGGAAGCTTGCCTGATGATGGCAAGGTGATCGACGATCAACGGGATTATGATTGATCTGTCGGGTGTTTTGCGAAGGAGGGGTTTTGGGATGAGAAGATTTATAGCAGCAATGCTTGTTGTCTGCGGTGCGTGGGGTGTGACGGCTGCGGCTTGGGCCGAGGATCTGGCTGTGATCCTGGCCAATGAATATTATCGCAATCACCCAAGAGTACAGGACACAGGTGCTATTCTGAATCTGGATGGCGATTTTCGCCGCGCCGGGTTTGCGGTTGTTCAGTTGCACAACACCGAATCGAATTTTGACGATGCGGCAGCGGATCAGCTTTTGCAGCGGATCAGCCGGGCGAGGCGGCTTGTGGTTGTGATCAGTGGCCATATTGTACGATCCAATGACGATGGCTGGTTGCTGCACTCTGATGCGGGTCGGGTGAATGCGCTAAGCGTCGGGCGTCAGGCACTGCCGATCCGAACTTTCCTTGCGTTTGCCGCCGCCAAGCAAGGCGAAGCCGTTGTTGCGATTGCAAGTCGGGATCAGGGTCTGACCCTCGGGACCGGCGTGAAGGTTGGGTATCGCCCGCAGCGCATTGGACAGGGTGTGACGGTTTTGACGGGCTCGCAGCGGCAAATCAGCGGTTTTATTGCCAACAATCTTTTGGTGCCGGGCCGCACCTTTGGCCAAGCGCTGCGTAACGCGCCGGACGGATTCCGTGCGGCAGGGTATTTGCCCCCTTCGCGGGCTTTCCTGCCAGGATTTGACAACGGGCCGGTGGGGAACCCGCTGGCGTTGGAAAACGCGGTTTGGCAGCAGGCGCGCGCCGCCAATACGATTCGCGCCTATGAGGATTTTCTGGGCAGCTTCCCGAACGGGCAATATGCGGCAGAGGCGCGGCAGCGACTGAACGAACTGCGGTTGACGCCACAGGATCGGGCGCGGATTGCCGAGGAAGCCTTGCGGCTGACGCGGGATCAGCGCCGGTCTATTCAGCGCAACTTGACCTTGCTGGGGTTCGATACGGCTGGGGTCGATGGCATTCTGGGCAACCGCAGCCGTCACGCGATTGGCAAATGGCAGGCCAGCGTCGGCGTGTTTCAGACCGGATATTTGAACGCGAATCAGATTTCGCGATTGCAGGTTGATGCAGCGACACGCGCTGAGCAACTGCGCCGCGAGGCAGAGCGTCGACGGCAGGAACAGGAACGCCGCGACCGGAATTACTGGCAGCAGACCGGGGCGTCGGGCACAGAGGCGGGATATCACGCCTATCTGCATCGCTACCCGGACGGGCTTTATTCTGATCAGGCGACCGAGGCCTTGCGCGAGATCGAGCGCCAGCAGCGACGTGAGGCGGAGGCCGAAGAACGCCGGGCGTGGGATGAGGCGGTGATGGCTGGCACGGTACAGTCGTACAAGCGGTATCTGAACGCCTATCCGCAGGGTCGTTTTGCCGAAGAAGCGCGCGCGCGAATCAACAGCCTGTCAAACCCGGAGACCCCGCCAAATGTGGTTGCGGCAGCCAAGGCGGAAGAGAATCGTTTGAACCTGAATCAGGTGACGCGGAATCTGATTGAGTTGCAGTTGAGGAAAGCGAATCTTGATCCGGGACGGGTGGATGGCAAGTTCACAAAGGAAACCCGGCGGGCCTTGCGCAAATATCAGCGGGCAAATTCACTGGATGTAACCGGCTACGTAACCAAAGCCACAATCGTTCGGCTGCTGGCGGATGCGGTAAACTGATACCCGTCGCGCGCCCGAAAGGGCGCGCCACGCCCGTCCGCAAACGGTGCCTAAATACAAACAACAAAAGCCGCCCCGAAGGGCGGCTTTTTGCCTTGCGATGCGAAAAGCTTAACCCTGACGGGCTTTAAAGCGCTTTTGCGTCTTGTTGATCACGTATACGCGGCCTTTACGGCGCACAACGCGGCAATCGCGGTGCCGGTTCTTAAGCGAACGAAGCGAGTTTCTGACCTTCATTGGTCTTCTCCTGCAGTCGCGGCGCGCCCTCGCGCCGGTGAAAATCAATGCCCCTTTTGACGGGGGCGGATGGTGGGCGATACTGGGATCGAACCAGTGACCCCTTCGATGTCAACGAAGTGCTCTACCGCTGAGCTAATCGCCCGGTCTGGCGAACAACGTCCTGTTCAAAAGAACAAGACGCGGGGAACCCCGCGCCGGTTTGAGCCGTATAAAAGGAAGTTTTGCCCGGTTCAAGGGCTTTTGCGGTGGATAAAATTAAGACTATATTGTGTGACAGAGGAGAGCCGATGCCCAAGCCTGCTTATACGCTTTGCAAACCGGTCGCACAGACGACCAGCGTGATTTTTGCGTCGCCCCATAGCGGGCGCGATTATCCGTGGGATTTCCTAAGCCGTTCGGTGCTGGATGAACGGGTGATTCGTTCGTCGGAAGATGCTTTTGTCGATCTGCTGTTTGAGGATGCACCAAATTACGGCGCGCCCTTGCTGGCGGCCACGGCCCCGCGCGCGTTTATCGACCTGAACAGGTCGGCCGAAGAACTGGACCCGGCGCTGATCGAGGGCGTGCGCAAGTCGTCACATAATCCGCGTGTGACCTCTGGCCTGGGGGTGATTCCACGTGTCGTGTCGAATGGGCGGCCGATCTACAGTGGAAAACTAACGCTGGAAGAGGCGCGCGGACGGCTGCGAGATCATTGGCATCCCTATCACAGCCGGCTGCAAAGCTTGCTGGATGAGACCCGCGCCAGTTTTGGCGAGGCGATTCTGATTGATTGCCATTCCATGCCCCATGAGGCCATCGACAGTGTCGGCACCGGCGACACCCCGCATCCGGAAATCGTGCTGGGCGATCGTTTCGGGGCCGCCGCCGGGCAGCATATCGTTGACCGAATCGAAGCCGCCTTTGCCGCCGCTGGTCTGCGCGTGACGCGCAATTCGCCGTTCGCCGGGGCCTATACGGCGCAGCATTACGGTCGGCCCTCAAAGGGGCAGCATGTCATTCAGGTGGAAATCGACCGCGCGCTTTATATGAATGAACGGCTGATCCGCCCCAGCGGAAATTTTCCGGCGTTTCAGGAGTTGATTCGCGGCGTGATGGCCGAAATCTCTGAGATCGGTCGCCACGATGTGCCGGTCGCGGCGGAATAACCCCTAATCTATCGGATCAAACAACGCGTTGTTCATGGAACAGTCGCGAATCGTATCGCTGCCGCAGGTGCGGGGTTTTAGATCGCGGGTCAGGCAAATGCGGGCCTCTTGGATACGGGCGTTTTTGCAGGTGATGGTGATCATGTCGGGTTTCAGATTTGGGTTGGCCTCTAGGAATGCCTGCTCAATCACATGGGCCGGAACTTTTACGGGCTTGTCGAGTTTACGGAACACGGCGGGGCGGGTGACGGCATCGTAAGCCAGCCGGGCCAGCGCGTAAAAGTCATCGGAGGACAGGCCAGAACAGCGGCCGTGTTTGTTCCATTGATGCCAGGCAGAGCCGCTGCTGCCCATGATATCGACCATTTCGGCCGTGTCTGCGCGGGATGGGTTGCGATGGGAGGTGTGGCATTTGCTGGGCCAGCCCGTTTCATATTGCGGCCAAAGCCCGTGCAACACCCAACCAAGCGGGCGGTCGCATTGCGGATTTCCGCGCCGCTCTCCTTCCAGGGCGCAGAAGGTTGGCGACCATGACAGGGACAGCACGTAATAGTCAAAGTCGCCGGTGCCTTCGCCCTCGGCTTGGGCTTGTTGGGCGGCGAAGGTGGTTGTCAGCAGCAGTATGATGAGCCAGCGCACTACAGCGATTTGGGCTTTCAGCCGTGGAACGTGCAACAAACTGCGCGTTCGAGCATAGGCGAGAGGCAGCGTTGTTTGTTTCATCTTTAGGCCATATCGCATTCGGGCTTTTCCTTGGGGGGATCTGGGGCTATATAGCACGCAACTTCCCTGAAATTCTGGTAAGGGTCCAGTCGGACCAGCCGATTTCCCCGGCGAAGGAAGATATTGTTTCAAGGAGACGCATCATGGCGAAACCGATTATGGCAAAAGCCACCGCCGTCTGGCTGGTGGACAACACTACGCTTAGCTTTAAACAGATCGCGGATTTCTGCGAGCTGCATGAGCTTGAGGTACAGGGCATTGCCGATGGCGATGTTGCCACGGGCGTCAAAGGGTTTGACCCGGTTGCGAACAACCAGCTGACGCAAGAAGAGCTGGACGCGGCGGAAAAGAACCCGATGCACAAGCTGAAGCTAAAGTTTTACGCTGCCGCCGTGGGCGAGGAAAAGCGTCGTGGCCCGCGCTATACGCCGCTGTCCAAGCGTCAGGATCGCCCGGCGTCTATTCTGTGGCTGGTGAAATTCCACCCGGAACTTAGCGATGGTCAGGTCAGCAAACTGGTGGGCACCACCAAGCCGACGATTCAGGCGATCCGCGAGCGGACCCATTGGAATATTGGTAACATCCAGCCGATCGATCCGGTTGCCCTGGGTCTGTGCAAACAGACCGAACTGGACGCAGCCGTGCAAAAGGCCAACAAAAAGCGCGAAGCCGAGGGTATTGTCATGAGCGATGATGAACGGCGCAAGCTGGTCTCGACCGAGCAAAGCCTGGGCATGGAGCCGGAACCACGCATGCCAACCGCGATTTCCGGGCTGGAGACATTTTCGTTGTCTGAGGACGATGAAGACGAGAACAAGAATGATCCGCTGCCAGACGCGGATAGCTTCTTTAACCTGCCATCGGGCGAGCAGCCGGACGTTGACGACGATTAAGTTTGCCGGTTTGGTGAATTGTAAAGGCCCCAAGGTACGTCCTTGGGGCCTTTTTCATGCCGTAATATCTGTGGGCAGGTCTTTGCCGAATTCGAGGCAGGGCCGGGATGACCGCCTGGGCTAACCGGGGTATGGTTCGGGAAACTCCAGAGGGTGGTTCGAAAATGCGTTGGATGATTTTGTTGTGCCTGATCGTACCGGCACCGGTGGCGGCGTTGGAAATTTGCGACGATTTGTGGTTCACGCGGAATCTGGTGTTTCACCGCGCGGGGCATTGTTTTGGATCCGTGCTGGGAAAAGCGGTGTTTGGCGACGAGGGTTGTAACAAAGACGGTGGCGCGCCGGACAAGGATGCATTGGCATTGATTGAGCGGGTGCGCGGGCTGGAGGCGGAATTTAACTGTGATGTCGATACAACTCAGGATTTTCTGGCGGTTCCGGTGTTTGAGCAGCGTAAGGACTTGATTGACCTGCCGTTTCCCAGCGAGATTGAGAGCGCCTGTGTCGGCTGGAAGGGCGGGCGTCTGGCGCTGCGCAAGGCACATAAGGACGGTGCCGAACTATTGGGTGCGGTACGGGACGGCGATACGTTGTTATTTCAGTATCAGGACGTCGGTGACTGGATGTTCGTTGAGGTGCAGCAAAATGGCATCCCGGCGGGGATGGGCTGGGCGAAGCCAGAGATTTCCAAAGAGAACTGCGAAATGGTCGCGGGTTAGACCGCTTTGCGGGCCTTAAGCGCCGCCGTAATCGTCCCGTCGTCCAGATAATCAAGCTCTCCGCCGATGGGTACGCCTTGGGCCAGAGTCGTCACGCGGACGCGGTGTTCCAACTGGTCGGCGATGTAATGCGCGGTGGTCTGGCCATCTATCGTGGCATTCAGGGCCATGATGACTTCTGTTATGTTTTCGGTTTCGACCCGGTCGATCAGCTTGGGAATGCGCAGGTCCTCGGGGCCGATGGCATCCAGCGCCGACAGTGTGCCGCCCAGCACATGGTAGCGGCCTTTGAAAACGCCGGACCGTTCCATCGCCCAAAGGTCAGCCACATCCTCGACCACGCAAATCTCGCCATTGGCGCGTTTTTCACTGGTGCAAATCGGGCAGACATCATTGCTGCTGATATTGCCGCAGTTCAGGCATTCACGCGCGGTGGCGGCGACGGTGTGCATCGCGTCAGCCAGCGGCGACATCAGCAACCCGCGTTTCTTTATCAGATGCAGCACGGCACGCCGGGCAGAGCGCGGCCCAAGGCCGGGCAGCTTTGCCATCATCTCTATCAGAGTTTCGATTTCCTTGGGCGCGTCGTTCATGCGGGGCAGGTTAGGCGAATTTGATTCCGGGGTGAATCGGAAAATACCGGTTTTCGGGACGGCGGAAAACAGTTTAGCTGGGGTGGGCAGACAGGAGTGTTCGTATGCAGACCCCGAAACAGCTTGGTGATGTGTCGTTCTGGTACGCGGATATCGGCTTGCCCGATCTGCGCCCGGTGTTGGATGGCGATACGGCGGCGGATATTTGCATTGTGGGGGCCGGGTACACCGGGCTTTGGGCGGCGTATTACCTGAAAAAGGCCGATCCGGGTTTGAATGTCATCGTTGTCGAAAAGGAGTTCGCCGGGTTCGGTGCCTCTGGCCGTAATGGCGGCTGGCTGACGGGCGGGTTTGCTTGGGATCATAAGAAATACCTGACAACGGGCGATGATGCGGGCGTGCGCCGCATGGTTCAGGCGATGAACGGCACGGTGGATGAAGTGATCGGCGTGGCCGAGGCTGAAGGCATTGACGCGGATATTCTGCGCACGGACGAACTGGTCGTGGCGACCAGCCCGGCGCAACTGGTGCGGTTGCGGGCCGAGATCGCCGAGCGCCAAAGCTGGGACGAGGGCGATGACCGGGTGTTTGAAATTGATGCCGCGGCGGCGCGGGCGCGGGTGTCTGTGCCGGGCATTGTCGGCGGCATGTTGGTGACCAATGTGGCGCGGGTTCAGCCCGCCAAGCTGGTGCGTGGGTTGGCCGTCGTTGTGGAACGGATGGGCGTGCGGATTGTCGAAGGGACGGCTGTTGGGCAGATCAGCAAGGGGCTGGTGGAAACCGACAAGGGCAAGGTGCGCGCACCGATTGTGCTGCGCTGTACCGAGGGGTTCACCACGCGTTTGCCCGGTGCGCGGCGCGAGTGGTTGCCGCTGAATTCGGCGCAGATCGTGACGGAACCCGTGCCGCAGCATATCTGGGATAAGATCGGCTGGCAGGGGCATGAGATTTTCGGCGATTTCGGCAATGTCTACTGTTATTGCCAGCGCACGCGCGAGGGGCGGATTGCGGTCGGCAGCCGGGGCACGCCTTATAAATTGGGCTCTGGCATTGATGATCGCGGTGGGCCGGATACGGTGACGGTCGCGCGGCTGACGAAGATATTGTATCAGCATTTCCCTGATACGCGTGAGCTGGCGATTGATCATGCGTGGTGTGGCGTGTTGGGCGTGCCGCGTGATTGGTGTGCGACCGTCGGGCTTGACCCGGCGACGGGTATTGGTTGGGCCGGGGGTTATGTTGGGGTTGGCGTGTCTACGTCTAATCTGGCCGGGCGGACGCTGGCCGATCTGGCACTGGGACGGCGAAGTGATTTGGTCGATTTGCCTTGGGTGAACCGGAGTGTGCGCCAGTGGGAGCCGGAGCCGTTGCGATGGTTGGGTCTGAACGGGATGTACAGCCTGCTACATGCCGCCGATGCGCGAGAGGCGCGTGGGATCGCGGCACCGTCAAAATTGGGACGGTTGGGGTATTGGTTGGCGGGGCGCTAATTTTAATGAGGGATGTATAGAATGCCAAAGGTGATCTGGATGTCTGATTTGCATTTCGTCCCTGTGGGCGATGTGCTGGGCCATGATCCGCGCCGACAGTTGGATGCGGCCGTGGAATACATCAACCGGTATCACGGCGATGCCGCGTGTTGCGTGATTTCGGGCGATATGGTCGACCGTGGCACGCCCGAGGGATACGGCGCGTTGCGCGGGCATTTGGACCGGCTGAGCGTTCCCTATCTGCCGATGGTGGGCAACCATGATGATCGGGGCTTGATGGTGGAAAACCTGCCTGTGCCAGCGGACCGGTTGGAGGAGTTTGTGCAATATGCCGTCGACGTGCCGGGGGCGGTGTTGCTGTGTCTGGATACGTTGAGTCAGGGCGAAAGTGCTGGCGCATTATGCGCGGCGCGGCTGGATTGGGTTCAGGCGCAGTTGCGGGCACGGCCCGATGTGCCTGCCTATCTGTTTATGCATCACCCGCCGGTGGCTCTGGGCTTGCCCGCGCAGGACCCGATGGGGTTGCGTGATGGGGCTGCGTTTATCGATATGCTGGCGCAATTCCCGACGGCGCGCCACGTCTTCGCGGGGCATGTGCATCGGCCCTGTTTTGCGACGGCGCGCGGGATTGGCGTCACCACGGCGCGGTCCGTGACGCAACAAGCCCCCGCACCTTGGCCCGCCTGGGATTGGGACAGTTTCGCCCCGGCGCCCGAGGCACCTTCGATAGGCGTGATCGGGATCGACGGGGCGGATATGTGGCTGCAACAGGTAGAGTTTTAGCGGTGTGCTCCGCTTAGAACGGCAATTTGAAATCCGCCGGCAGGCCTAGGCCCTCGGTGATTTTGCTCACCTCACGTTGGCTGCGGTCGGCGGCTTTGGCCTGGGCGTCTTTGATGGCGGCGAGGATCAGGTCTTCGACGACTTCTTTTTCATCGGGCTGAAAGATCGATGGGTCGATATCAAGCGCGGTCAGTTCGCCCTTGGCCGTCGCGGTCGCCTTGACGAGGCCTGCACCGGATTCACCGACGACGGTGATAGAGGCGAGGCTTTCCTGCATGTCGGCCATCTGGCCCTGCATTTCCTTGGCTTTTTTCATCATTCCGGCCATGTCGCCGAGGTTGCCTAGTCCTTTGAACATCTGATGTCTCCTGTTGAAGGGGCTGGCTGGTAGATACGTATGGTTGCGCTGTGGGGCAAGGGGCAGTCAGCCCGGCGGGCGTCCCAC
>Ga0315339_1000424_pt1 | contig 54075 bp, 45 predicted proteins | sample ASW17metaG_FD_204514 | JGI IMG/M metagenome (GOLD analysis project Ga0315339, IMG submission 204514) | Ammonia-oxidizing marine archaeal communities from Pacific Ocean, United States - ASW #17 | ecosystem: Environmental > Aquatic > Marine > Oceanic | place: USA: California | collected 2016-12-05 | reverse complement strand
CCATCAGTAGCACCGCAACGAACGCCGCTACCACCGTGCCCGATCTCCCATTCTTCATGACTTGTCTCCGATTCCGAGGACCTGCCCTACTGCCCGATATGCTCCGGCACCGGCATGACTACGTACGGGTTATATGTATTCGTGTTGACCGTCGTTAGCATCAATGTCGTCTCCCCCTGCGTCCGTACGATTCGCTTGGGAAGCATGATGTCGGCCCTGTAGTCGTCCCAGTTCTGGTCGCCGTATTCAGCGTAGGTCGTATCGGAAACGATGCCTCCTTCTGTCTCAACCTTCACGATGTAGATGCCGACCAAGTCAGCCAGCGCCTCCGGATGCGGCACCACTAAGCTCGCGTCCTTCCGCACCGTTGCATGCACGGTTACGTCTGACACTGGATCCGGTAACGGAAATGACAGCACCGCAGCTTCACCGCCAAGCGTTTCCATTGTGGCAAACGAACCCGCCAACGCCGCGGCCTTGACGACGCCGTAAGGCGTCGTCCAAAGGCGCACAAGACGTTCGCTCAGTTGACCTGGCGCCAGCGTCGCGTTCATCCCGCGTTCTGTTTCGTTCCATGATGCGTCTCCCGAGACGACTTCAATCCTCCGCTCGCTCGCACCCGTGGATTCGGCTAACGTGAAGTCCTCGCGCATCCCGGGATAGGAATAGTTGAGGCTCATTCGGTATTCCGGCACGTCGAAACGTTGACCCCCAACCAACAGGCTCCCACTGGCCCAGTGCTCCAGGGTCAGGGTCGAATCCACCGCCGCAGTGTCCTGATTTGAACGTCCGCGCAGCATCCCCATTGAATTGGCCATCTCACGGACGAGAACGTCAACGGTATCGGGAAGCTCAGTGGAGGCCACAGGTCGCTGCGCGCGAACGGAAACAATCTGAGAACCAACAGCCAACAGAGCCGCTATGGCGAGAACCGTGATTCGTATACCTCTCATTAGTCGAGATCTCCTAAACGTCAGCTACATGCCAGCAGAGGCCACTAATCCGTCAGCGGCGAAAAATACTACCGTCCCTCATCTTGCTCGGCCTCAGAGAGCATCGCTTCGAATCTTGTCTCGGCTCCCGCCACGTAAATGCGAAACCCCGTAGAGTCGAAGCAGGTCGTACACCTCGGGTCAACGGGAAGAGCCGGGTCCAACTTCTGGGGAGGATTCTGCGGGTGATTGTGGAAAAAAAGGCTGGGAGGTTCCAGCGCCTTCAGCCTTTGAAGCGTCCTCTGCGTGTCGGCGACAACCGTCGAGTGCCTGGGGTTATTGAAAAGCTGAGCTCCCGCATTCGGGATTTCACCGCCACGGAAGGCAACGGAATAAGTATTCCCACTGTCCAGAACAGTCGTCATCCACATCGTTGCTCCCTGCGTGTGTCCTCCAGTCCAGAGAGCGCGCAACGTTACTCCGCCCAGCGTGACGGTATCGCCATCCTCGATCACGCGATCAACCTGAACGGGCTCAAAGTTCCTCGCCCCGATCGCTGAGTTGTCCCGGCCTGACTCAAGTGCCTCTGCATCGCCACCGAGCGCGACAACCTGCGCTCCGGTCACTCGCTTCATAGCCGCATGTCCCTCGACGTGGTCCCAGTGTGCATGGCTTGAGATCATGATCCGAATGTCTTGGATGTTAAATCCTAGTTCCTCGACATTCGAAACGATTAGCGAGTGCATTTCAGCACTACCCGTGTCGTGGAGAATGTGACCCTCTGGCGTTGTGATGAGGTAGGAACCGTATTGGCCGCCGACGTAGTAGATGTTACCTATGATGCGGAACGGTTCCGGAGCTTCACTTACCGCTTGAACACTCTCCTGTTGCGCCGCTTGACCGAGCAGGCCAACGGACGCGATGGCGGCACTCACTACTATCAAGGCACCTGTCAGACGCATAAGGCCTCCTTCAAACCCGAATGCTTGCCTCTTCTGCTTCGAAAACCGGCATCAAACACCTTCCCGGTTCGACACCAACCCGGTGAAGCATACCCGAACGGATCGCTTGAGCGTGACGACCATTAGTCTGTAATGATCGGGCTGGCGGTCGCGATTCGGTACAATCATCCAAAAATTATGTCTCTCGGCAATTCCCCAACTGACTCGATTCACATGACCAGCCGCCTCGGTGTGCTGCTAACCCTCGCGGGGGTGGCCGCCATGGTGATGCCGGCGCTGGCCCAGGAACCTCCGGCGAGGCCGTTCATCATCCGGGCGGTCGATACCGCACTCCCTCCGGTCATCGACGGAACGATCGAAGACTGGGAGTGGGCTGGCGCCGCGCGCGGCGAGGACTTCATCCAGTTCGAACCGAACCGTGGCGATGCGGCCGAGCTGCCAACAACGGTCCTCCTTCTGTACGACGATTCGAATTTGTATGTTGCCTTCGAGGCCTATGACCCTGAAGAGCCTATGGCCCAGATGACACAGCGTGACGCACCGTTGTGGGCGGACGACTCTGTGCAAATCTATATCGACAGTTTCCACGACCAGCGATCCGGCTACATGTTCATGACCAATGTCCTGGGCACACAAATGGACGGGCGAATCGCGGAAGATGGAATGAGCAACGACAACAACTGGGACGCTCCGTGGGCGTCGGCCGGACGCCGGACCGATTATGGATACTCAGCGGAATTCTCCATTCCGTTCAGCTCCATCCAGTACGCAGCCGGCACCGACACAACCTGGGGCATCAACTTCGCTCGGACGCGCATTCGGAGCCTGGAACGCACCTACTGGGCAGGCCCGGTGGACCACTGGGGTCGAATGTCACAGGCTGGCGATCTTGTGGGGCTAAGTGTTCCGGAGCCGACCCGTCGGCAACAGATCGTGCCGTACGCACTCTCCCAGATACAGGATGGTCTTTCATCGACCGGTTCAGTAGGCTTGGACGTCCGTTACGCAATCACCCCGCAGACTTCGACGTTCCTAACGATCAATCCCGACTTCGCGACGGTAGAAGCCGACCAAGAAGAGATCAATCTCACACGGTTCGAAGTGTCTCTTCCCGAGAAGCGGCAGTTTTTCATCGAAGGTCAAGAGCTGTTCAATCAACGGATCCAGACCTTCTACTCCAGACGCGTCTCGGACATCACTGCTGGAGCCAAAGCCCTCGGCCGCCAGGGGCCTTGGACATTTGCGCTCTTGACCACGCGCGGAAACATCCCAGGTGCGTCGTCTGGTGCAACCTACACGGTGGGCCGCGTGCGTCGCGACGTGTCCTCACGGTCGAACATTGGGTTCCTCATCGCCGATCGCGAGTACGAAGGACAGCGTCGCGGGTCGGTCGAGCTGGACGCCAACCTGTTCTTCACCGAGAACTTTGGACTCACAGGACAACTCATCGAGAGTTACGGCGAGTACGGAAGTGGAAGCCTGGCCTTTTTTCTCCGGCCCTCCTACGATTCCTCGACAGCTCACGCACACGTGCTTTACTCGCACCTCGGCGATCGCTTCGCCGACAACGTCAACGCCGTTGGATTCATCCGGGACGATGACCGGCGTGAGCTCGATAGCGCGATCGAGAAGACGTTCTGGCCGACTGGGGGCGCGGCAGAACGGATCGTTTATGAGTCAGCCTACAACGCCTACTGGGGGCAGACAGGCACACTGCGGAGCTGGCAGGTCGATGAGACCTTATCTGTGGACTGGCGCAATAGGTGGAGCACTTCAATCGCTCACACGCAGGAGTTCAAGAGGTTCGAGAAGGGCTTCCGTAACCAGCAAACGGAATTAGAGTTGGGCTACAACACACGAGCCTGGGAGTCATTTCGTGGGGGATTGACCTTCGGGCACAACTTCGACGCCGACTTCAAGCTCTGGAGTACTGCGGCGCGATATACGGTCACGCCGGAGCTTTCCGCTGAGTACGAGCTGCAGCGGCTCGTCCTTGATCCCGATCCAGACGATGCAAGCACTTGGATCCACGTCGTCCGGGCGAATCAGTTCTTCACGAAGGACCTGTTTGTCCGTCTCTTCCTCCAGACCAACTCAGCAATCGACCGGAGAAATGTCCAGGCGGTGTTCGTCTATCGGTACATGCCACCGTTCGGGACGATTCAGGTTGCCTACCAGCGAGGCACCGCAGGGTTCGGGGAGCGATCGAACCAGGGCAACACGCTATTCACCAAGATCACGACGGTGTTCTAGACGCCAAGCCGTACGCCAGACGTTCCCTACGCCGCCCAGCGGGCGCACTCATCACATCAGATAGAATAAACGTCATCGAAACGTGTCAGTAATCTACGTAACGTACAAGTAGACGCATGAAACGTATGCTGCTCACGCTCGGAGTGCTTCTTTCATACCCTCACGCGATCCAAGGTCAAATTGTGTTGCCCGTCGAGCTCGGCTCGACGCCTGCCCCCCAAGCGCAAGCCGGGAGCAACAGCGGGGAATCGACCTACGATAAAACCTGGCGTCGGTTTACCGAGTGGTACGTGGACGAAGCAAATCCCATTGTTCAGAAAGTCTTGTTCAGCGGACGATTCCAGCACGAGTTTGCAACTCTCAATGCCAACCACGGCGACCATGACGAGTGGAACGTCCGTCGTATGCGTTTTGGACCAAAGGTGACGCTCTTTCGCACATTCACACTGCACAGCGAGATAGAGCTCAACCCACAAGAAGCCGCTCCCCTTTATCTCCGGTTCACAGACTTTTACTTGCAATGGAGCAAAAGCGAGCGTCTCGCAGTGACGGTCGGCAAGCATGGCGTCCCCTTCACGGCGGATGGGGCGACCTCGTCCAAGGAACTCCTCACTATCGACCGAAGCAACTTGACCAACAACATTTGGTTTACCCAGGAGTACATTCCTGGCGTTAGCGTATCGGGCACCCTCGCGCCATGGACCTATCGTGCAGGGGTCTACTCGGCAGGCGAAGCAAACCGCGAATTTGGCAACTTCAATGGAGGGGCCTTTGCACTTGGTGCTCTCGGTTACGATTTCGCGAAGTCCTTCGGAGTAAACCAAGCACTGCTGACTGGCAGCTACGTGTATCAAAACACCGATACACGTAATACCTTCACGCAACAACTTGAGCACATTGCGTCAGTCACTTTCAGGTTTGACGCCGGCAGATGGGGCGTACGAACGGATGTCTCGACAGGCTTGGGCTACTTGGGGCAGAGCAACCTCTGGGGCGTGATGGCGATGCCCTTTGCGAACCTCACCGACAAACTCCAGTTCGTTGGTCGCTACACTCTCCTAGACAGTAAGGACCCGAATGGCCTTCGACTTGCGACCTACGAAAAGCGCGTGGTCTCAGACCGAGGGGACCGATACAACGAGCTATACCTCGGGGCTAATTACTTCTTCTACGACCACAAGCTCAAACTGCAGACGGGCGCTAAGTTCGCGGATATGAACGATCACGCTAACGATGGTGGTGCCTATTCCGGCGTGTCCTTGACAACCGGCCTTCGTGTCAGTTGGTGAGGTGCTGCCGAGTGGCACACGCTGCGCTGTGCCGCATTACGATCTCACCTGCTTCCATGACGAGCCTGGCTACCTCGCGCCGATAGACAGCCCGTTCGGCTCGAAACTGTTCTTCATGTCCCCGGAATAGACCGGGTCATAATGAAGGGACGAACTCGACGCAGGAATCGAGATTCGCCCACATGGCATCCTGAAGACATCGATGGAGACCAGATGACTGAAAAGGAACAACCCCTACTACTCCGCGAGACCGCCGAGGGCATTGCCACGCTGACACTGAACCGCCCGAGGCAACGCAATTCGCTGTCGATGGCGTTAATGCGTGCGATTAATGAAGCACTCTCGGACATCGCCGAAGATGGCGAGGTCAAAGTCGTCATCATTCGGGGCAACGGTCCTGCGTTTTGTTCGGGGCACGACCTGAAGGAAATGCGAGCAAATGACCGTGAGGAGGCGCATACCCGCACGCTGAAGGAATGCGCCAAGATGATGACAAGGATCGTTGAACTACCAAAGCCGGTCATCGCACGCGTGCACGGCATTGCGACGGCTGCTGGCTGCCAGCTTGTCGCGACCTGCGATTTGGCCATCGCCGCCTCCGACGCACGCTTCGCTACGCCCGGCGTCAACCTCGGCCTGTTTTGTTCGACTCCGATGGTGGCGTTGAGCCGCAATGTGAGCCGGAAACATGCAATGGAGATGCTGTTAACGGGCGAGATGGTTGATGCGGCGACGGCCGAACGGTTCGGCCTGATCAACCGCTCGGTCGCTCTGAGCGAACTTGACAACGCAGTGCATGCGCTGGCGGCCAGGATTTGCTCGAAGTCCGCCGTCGCCGTCGAAATAGGCAAAGTGGCCTTCTACAAACAGCTTGAAGTTGGCCTCGCGGAAGCTTACGAGTACACGGGCACTGTCATGGTGCGGAATATGATGACCCACGATGCCGGAGAGGGCATCGATGCATTCATCGAGAAACGCCAGCCGGAATGGACCGGTAGCTGATTGAACGAATCGCTGTCACAAGGTCGCTGTTAAATTGACGAGACGAGGGCGTCGCGATCCGTCAATGACTCGGCTCGAGCATGGTTCAGCAGGCACAGGTCACGACGTCTGTAGGCGAATCTCAACTCATTCGTTCGGATTCTTCCCTTCTTCTGGGGGAGTACCTCCAAGTGCTGTAGCGGGTTGCGCCGCACCGAACCCAAACAAGCTCTGGCGCTCAACGACGAAGTGCAGCAGTAGTCCCACGAGTACCGCGTATGCAACAGAATTTGGGTCTGGTGTCGCCAATGTGACGGCCACCATGCCTGCAACTCCCCTCTCCTCCGTCGTTTTCAATTGCTCTATGCCCACCCTGATACAGACGTACGCGGTGAGGATAAGTGTGAGGGATAGTGCGATTGGCAAAACAGGCCTAAATAGTGTCACCAGCGGCAGAATAAAGATTGCGACTAATCCGGTGAGCCAAAACGAACCCCCACCACTGTAAATTGAGTCCATCGCCTTACGACCCAATGCGTAACGCTCAGTAATGGTGACGTGGGCCGCTGTCCAAAGTGGGCCAGCCAGGCCAGGCCACGGTGCGAGAAACGAATGAATCGCGTTTCGTATCGCTGTAACCAAATGCACTCGGTTGACATCGTCATCGATGGCTTCATCTTTTCGTAGGTGATCAATTCGCTCGACCAGAGTGAACCCGACGACCATATCGCCGAAAGCGATAACGTAGGCCACCAGGGCCGTTGGAATGGCCAGCAGGTAGATACTCACATCTGGGAATCCAACCGTGAACGGGAGGTACTGCCACATCAAAGCGATGTCCGGACTGGTGACACCCCACTCGATACTCGGTAGATCGTATTCGCCGATGCCCCAACCGACCGCCATGCCAGCAACAACGCCCGGCACCATTCCATAACTTGCGATCACGTTTGCCAGCGAGCTGTTCTTCGTTGCGTTCTTAAAGGACACCGAAAATAGGATGTATACGGTGACAAACGCGCCAACCAACAAAGAGATGGGCGTTGCTTCAACACGGCCACCGGGAGTCAATTCGCCCATAAGAGCGGCTATGCCTGCGCCGATAATAATGCCGCCCTTTAATGAGCGGGGTATCACTTCAACCAGCTTAGTTCCCAGTCGGGTGACTCCCAATATCAGAAAAATGAGGGTGACCTCGATTTGCAGGGCGAACAGCGCCTTGATGGCATCCGGCCCTGGTTCGAAACCGTTCAGATAGAGCAGAACAACGGGTATCGCCGGAGTAATCCAGCCCGGGACGAGCGGCACTCCAAGCAGTACAGGCAGTGTGTAGGCAAATGCAGCAACGATGGTAAATCCGAGCGCAGCTTCATAGGGCAGACCCAGATATTGTTCCAGCAACGGAATCATCGCCAGGCCAACCACGAACATCACCAGGCCTTGCAGTGTTTCTATTGCTTCCCATTTGTAGTGTACGAACGGAAAGCGCACCTTGAACGGCCCGATCGGCCAGTGCGGTTGTTCCTCGCCGAATTTCCGCTCATAGAGGGACATCGTCATACTCCTTCCGTTGCTAGCCCAGGATCTGTTTCGCCATCGCCTGGAACTGCAAGCTCGAGTTTGGTCTGATTATAGAAGGAGTCGCCTGATTAATTTGGCCTCACCAAGGGTTCCAAGTTGGAACCAGATCAGGGACTGGCTGGCGGCGATGGCGAGGCTTAGAGAATCGGCCTCAACACCATAGAACCTTCAGCAGAGCTGAGGACGCCGCCATGCTGTCGTTAGCCTGCCCTGTACGGGTATTGTGACAAAATCGACGTAATGGGCACCGCCAAGGACCAATCGAGTCGGCGACAAAGACATCGGCGCAGCGTCGCCGCTCCGGTACTGCTGGCGGCGGCCTTGCTCGCCGCGGCCGCCGCGGTCGTCGTCTGGGCAATGTCGCCGGCACGCCTCCTCGGGCAGCTGGAGCACGAGGAGGTGTCGGCTTTTTCCCATATCCGTGTCCGCCGCAGCGGCGACGTCCGCACGCTGACGTTCGTGCGAGACAACGGTAAGGAGGTCCCACAGAGCCGCGTCAATCTGGCGGCGTCCCACAGCTTGATCCAGCCATACGCGCGCGCCATGTTCGCCAGTTACCTCTACCAGCCTCAGCCGCGTCGCGTGCTCATCGTCGGCCTAGGCGGCGGCGCGATGGTTCGCTTCCTGACCCATCACGAACCGCAGGTACGCATCGACGCCGTCGAGATCGACCCTGCCGTCATCCGGATCGCGGACGAACATTTCGGCGTCCGCTCCGGCGCGAACGTCCGCGTGCATACCGCAGACGGGGTGGCGTTCGTGGAATCCACCTCAGACCGCTACGATCTGATCTTCATGGACGCATTCCTGCGTCCCTCGAGCGACACCGACACCACCGGCGTTCCAACGCGTCTCAAAACGCAGGCATTTCTCGGCCGCCTGAAACAGGCGCTAGCCCCCGGCGGCGTCGTTGCGTTCAATGTCAACGAACACGACAATATGGCCGACGACATCGCTGCGGTCGCGGCTGTGTTCGACCACGTCGCGGTCTACCGCTGTCCTCCTGCGGACAACAGGGTGGTCATCGCCTCCGATAGCGGCACTACGGACGACCAAGTGCGCGCTCGTATCGACCCACTCGATGCGCGCTTCGGGCGAGCGCTGTCATTCGCCGATCTTCTGCAGAACCGAGAGTAGCGCGGACGCCGGTCGTGCCGACCGACCACCAGACGGCCTCTCACGCGCCAGCGGTATGAGCCCTACTGAGGCGGCAGTGAGCCGAGATATGAGGAAATCGCGATGATGTCATCGTCCGTCAGATTGGAGACGACACGCTTCATCAACTCCGCAGCCTTCCCCGCGCTCGAGCCATATCGCATAAGGAAGAGCTGTCGCGCGACATACCGCGGTTGCAGTCCAGCGAGCCGCGGGACTTCGCCCAGGCCTAACTGTGCCTCGCCGTGACACAGCGCACATTGCACCGTCTTGCCGGATGTGTCGCCTTCGACCAACGCCTCGCCTCTGGCGATACTGCCAGGTGGCACGTACGCGATAAACCCGGCACGCGGGTCCCGGATTGCGGTGCCGAACGGATCCGCAGGGATTTGAAGAATACGGCGTCCAATCGGCTCGGTGCCTCCGTTCGGATCGAGCTGACGATGACGGCCCTGGGTGCCGATGAACGTCTTTGGCGGCGTGGCGGTCTCGATGACCTCCACAAATTTCGTCGGTGTCAAAGCGGCGAAATACTCGGCGGCCTCCCGAACGTCCTCGTCCGACGTGAGCTGCGCGATGCGGCCCATGCGGTGCTCTTCCTTGCGCGTACCCGCCTTGTAGTACGCCATTTGCCGGATAAAGTACTCGACCGGCAAACCGGCGAGGTCGGCGGATTCCGGATGGCCCTGGCCGGACATCAGATGGCACGCGCCGCACGCGAATTGGATCCCCGGACCGCCTGTTACCGATCGTGGCGCGGGCGGGTGTTCGTCGGGAAACCAGTCAGGCGGAGTCAAGCTCCCGGCGATCTCGGCAGCATCGTACTCAATCGCACTGCCGGGCACCCGCACGATGCCTTCCGGCCGCATGGGACCGTACGCGGCGTTCTCCTCCGGGATGTTGAACGCCCACTCTGGGAGTCCTTCTGGGTGTGTGAGCGCCGTCTGCGCGCTGAGCTCCTGCGCGATTAGGAGCGAAGCGAGGGTGCACACGAGGACTGCGATGCGGGAGGGTGTGCTCGTTCGAAGGATTCGGCGGATCATGGCGACTCCCTCTCCTAGTTCTCAATAAACGTCGACTATAAATTACCCTGGCAAGCGTGACGAAGTCTACCAGATGGGACCAAGAGGCTGTCCACATTGGTACTGCTGATTCGCGCTAGTGAACGGCGTTCTCTGCCGTCGTCGTGACGCCGCCTCATTTCTATTCTTTGGTCAACACCTTTTCACCCTATTTATTGAGCCGCCACGCCCACCCGGCGAGCGCTGTCGTTCGCCGATCTTCTGCAGAATCGGGAGTAGCGCGAACGCCGGTCGTGGCGACCATCACCAGAACTCTTAGTCGCCTAGAAAGCCGGAACCCGCACGAGCACGTACGTGATGTGCCCCCCGTCCGGCACCAGGTACCCGTGGGGCGTCTCGCGCGGAATGTGCAGCATATCTCCGGCGCTCACGGAATACCGCATTCCACCCTCGATGCCAGAGCCCAGGCTCCCGTCGCGGTCGAGCATTTCGCCGCCGACGAGCAACGTCCCTTCGCCGCTTTGTATGTACACGACATCGATGACGCCACTATGGATCTCGGGGATCCCGTCCGCGTCGCGATGGATGAACCGGAAGCGGTGGGCCCCGGCGGGATTGCCGTAGTCGGCGAGCGTCTCGCGGGCAGAGTGGCCCTGGCCAACCTGGGTCGAGAGGGCCACATCCCGCTGTTGCAGTTCCGAAGTTTTCCACATCGCGAATCCCGGTGGATCGAAGTCGAGCACCGGCGCGTTGTCGAGGGGCACAACCTCGCCCGTAAATGCCGGAACCCGCACGAGCACGTACGTAATGTGCCCCCCTTCTGGCACGAGGTACCGGTGGGGGGTCGCCGCAGGAATGTGGATGACGTCGCGGGGGCCGAGTTGATATCGCGTCCCGCCCGAAATGCCCGTGCCCGTGCTGCCCGAGCGGTCGATCATTTCGCCGCCCACGACCAACGTCCCTTCACCGCTCCTGATGAACACGACGTCGAGGCCGTCGTCGTGAATCTCGGGAATTCCGTCCGAGTCCCGACGAATCATTCGGAAGCGGTAGGCTCCGGGGGGACTGCCGTAGTCGAGGAGCGTCTCACGGGCGGAGCCGTCCTGGCCGATCATTCTCGAGAGCGCGACATCCCGCTCGGCGAGCGCCGAGGCGCTCCACAGGGCAAATCCCGCTAGCTGGGCCTGTAGCCCCGGCGCCGTCGCCATCGCAACTGCCGCGATCAGACTGAGACGAATGAGGACAGTCATCAGTTAGTCCACCAACCGATCGTAGTCGCCGGGGTGTGCAGCGGTCTCGATCAGGGCGCTTGCGACCTCTCGAATTCCTCCGCCAGTGGTGGCGACAGCGGGTAGATATCGCGGAATCGATAGTTTCTTTCCTGTAGCAATTGCAGCTGGAACTCTTCCCGGGCTGCTTTCTGGTCCGCGTATTCCAACACCCTGTCCAGAAGCTCCGGTGGGAAGAAGACTACCCCACCCTCGTCTCCAACGACGATGTCCCCCGGCAGCACGGAGACACTGCCAATACGTACCGGTACGTTGTACTCCGCGCCAAGCCAGGCAGTACTCCGAGGATCGGAGAAGCGGTGCAATACGGGGAAGCCCTGGAAGCGGTCGTCTTGCAGTCCGGCAAGGTCACGCAGACCGCCGTCGATCACCACGCCCGCTGCCCCGCGCATCTGTATTCCGGTGGCACCCATGTCTCCGAATAAATTGTGGCCATCGCCGCCCCCGAGTTCGGCGACCACCACGTCACCAGGCTGAGCCTCTTCCGCCGCGCGTGCATAGTATCTACGATCCCAGTTTCCTTCCTCAGCCAGCACATTGACTGCCCGCGCCAGGTCTGGTCGCGGCGGCAGGAAGCGCATGGTCAAGGCTCGGCCCACCAGGCGTTCGCCGGGACGAGTGTTGGCGAAGTCGCGAACATAGTTGGTACGGTAGTCGCCCACCGCGAAGAATATGGTCTCCAGGGACACGGATCTGAGTCGATCGAGTTGGTCCTGGGTTACCTCCGGCCGTCCTGGCGTCAATACCTCCATGATGGCGGAGAACGAGGTTCGGTTGGCCCGGAAATCATCGGGAGCCTGCACGTCCGGTTTGAAGTCCTGGTCGTAAGCCACCTGTGCATCGGCCACTGCGACGAAAACGAAAAACGTCACTGCGGTGAGGAAGTGAGCTACGCGCATGGGACAGACTCCTTGTTGAGAGGCGATGTCATCGCGGATCAACTTAGCACCAATTGGCTTGGGAGGCGGGGTCCCCGACGGGATGGCGTCCCCACCGGGATTCGAACCCGGGTTTCAGCCTTGAAAGGGCCGCGTCCTAGGCCTCTGGACGATGGGGACACGATGAAAGACAAGCGTCACGCTATTTCGAACCACCCATCTTACCAGTAGCCGATCATTCGCCCCGCGCCAACTGCGGTAAGCCAGCAACAAAGGGACACTGCACCCGCAATCGCAAGATGGCGACGCTCACTCGTTGACAGTTCCCGCTGATCACGTACGCGCCAGCCGGCCAGCCGACTGAGCACCCATACATTAATCAGGCCGAGACCAATCGCGGAAAACTTGATCGCGAGAAACGGGTTTCCGATGTACTCGGTCCCGTTCGTACTCAGCATCCCAATGCCGGTGATGACTGCAAGGGTAAATCCGCCTTGTGCCACGGGGACCGTCGCACGCGATAGAGCGGCCAGTGGAACTCGGCGCCACAGACCCACTAGGTGCAAGTCGAGAATTAGGAGCGAGCCGAATAGCGATGAAATGCCGAGAATGTGTCCGAGATTGACGATGCCGTACGTCCAGACGCCTGACTCCCGCATAAACACACCCAGCACGGAAGCCTCCATCCATGCCAGCAACTCGGCCACGTCAGCCTGCCATAGAACGCAACGACGTCAGTGACGGTTCGGATATACGTCGAACACTTCGTCGTTCCACGTCACCCGTTCTGATTTCATCTCGAAACGGCCAGCCGTCATATTCCGATGGCCGCGCACGGTCACTATGGAGCCGACCGGGATGCTGTTTTCCCTGAGACCCGCACGCTGCGATCGCGCCGGCGGTGCCAGCGTAATGTCCCAGAGCTGCTCGCCCACGCGGACCTTCATGGTCGCGTGCGGACCGGCCAGACTCACCATTTCGAGCGTTCCGGTCACCTCTGATTCTTCGCTGGCGTTACCGCCCCAGCCATGATGTGCGAACGCGGGGACACTGAGAGTCGCAACCAGCGCAACAATGGCGAGAACGAGGCAAGTTGACTGCTTCTGCATGAAGTCTCCTCCGTGGCTCAAGTTCCGCGCCATTCTATCTGACATATCTCGTAAACCGGACCGTTCGCGCCCGGTTGGACAGGCGCTCACACCTTGTGTATTCTCGCTCGCGGAAGACTATTCGGCCTGGTGGCCGCACTGCGGGTCATTCGTCATTGAGAGGATCACATCATGCAACCGAGCAAACATTCCAGGTTTATTGGAGGCGCGAGCGGTTCCGCTGTGCTCCTGTTGTGCGTGCTGGCCGTATCCTGCGCTGGGCAGCCCACGGTCGCGATTGATGCCGATGACATCGGCGGCACGGTGATTGGCCCCAACGGTCCCGAGGCCGGCGTGTGGGTCATCGCCGAAACCAACGACCTCGACGTTAGGTACATCAAAAGCGTGGTCACCGATGACGAGGGTCGCTACGTGGTACCAGACCTGCCAAGCGGTAGCTACGACGTTTGGGCGCGTGGTTATGGACTAGTCGATAGTGCCAAGAGTACGGCATCGCCGGGTGACCTCCTGACCATCTCGGCCACCCCGGCGCCGACCCCTGCCGACGCAGCCCAGTACTATCCGGCCATCCACTGGTATTCGATGCTGAACATACCTGCCAAGGAAGAGTTTGGCGGTGCCAACCCACGTATCCAGTCCGGCGTCACGCAGACCAGCTGGCTGAACGGCATGCGGAGCAACGGCTGCATCGGGTGCCATCAGATCGGCCAAGCTTCGACTCGCACTGTTCCCGAAGCCTTCGGCATGTTCGAGTCGGGTGAAGAGGCGTGGACCCGCCGCATCCAGTCTGGACAGTCTGGCGCGCGAATGCTGGGGGCGCTCACTAGGCTCGGTGGTCAGAGCGTGGCCAATTACGGCAACTGGCTGGACCGTATCGCGGACGGTGAGTTACCCCGAACCGTGCCAGACCGCCCGCAGGGTGTCGAACGTAACATCGTCGTCACGGTCCGCGACTGGATGAACGAGAAGCAGTATCTGCATGACCTGATTTCCACCGACAAACGAAATCCGACAGTTAATGGGTACGGTGCGCTGTACGGCTCGCCTGAGTACAGTTCAGACATGATGCCGATTCTCGATCCGGTCAATAACACCACGACCTTGTTCAATATGCCCGTGCGAGACAAAGGCATGTCTCTCAGCCTTGGCCCTGGTCACGCCGCTGCGCTCGATGCACTGCAACCGTCAGCGTACTGGGGCAACGAACGAATCTGGGACACTAAGGCCAACAACCACAACTCCATGCTCGACTCGACAGGCAGGGTGTGGCTGACTGCCGCGATCCGTGAATCCGAAAATCCGGACTTCTGCAAGGAAGGCTCCGATCACCCATCCGCCATGTTGACCCCTCGCGATAACGCCACGCGGCATCTCGCAATGTACGATCCCGAAACACAGGAATATACATTCGTCGACACCTGTTTCAGCACGCATCATCCGCAGTTTGGGTTCGACGAGAACGAAACACTCTGGACCAGCGGCGGCGGTCCAGTGGTCGGCTGGCTCGACACCAACAAATTTGACGAGACCGGTGATGCGGCGCAGTCCCAAGGATGGACGGCGTTGATCCTGGACACCAACGGTAACGGGGAGCGCGACGAATATGTGGAAGCCGATCAACCGATCGATCCCAGTAAGGACAAGCGGCTGATTGCCGGCTTCTACGCCGTCATGCCAAGTCCGGTAGATGGTTCGATTTGGGGTTCTCGCGCATTCGGAACCCCTGGTTCCGTCATGAGGCTGGATCCCGGCGACAACCCACCGAGCACAGCGCTGGCCGAAATCTACAACGTCCCGTCGCCAGGATTCGGGCCACGCGGCGCCGACATCGACGGCGAAGGAGTAGTCTGGGTGTCGTTGGCCAGCGGGCATCTCGGGAGCTTCGATCGGCGTAAATGCACCGCGCCACTAAACGGACTGGAGGCCGCCACGGGCGATCACTGCCCTGAGGGATGGACCTTTCACCAGTACCCAGGTCCTGGATTCGACAGGATCGGCGACAACAGCGCCGAGTCGAGCTATTACACGTGGGTTGACCAACACAACACGTTTGGCCTCGGCAACGACGTGCCAATATCGACGGGCAATCTCAACGACGGCCTAATCGCCTTCGATAACGGCGAAATGGTGGTCCTACGCGTACCCTATCCGATGGGTTTCTACGCAAAGGGACTTGACGGGCGGATCGACGACCCCGACGCCGGCTGGAAGGGACGCGGGTTATGGTCGGCCAGCGGTGACCGCACACCGTGGCTCATGGAAGGTGGCAAGGGCACCAAGCCACTCGCCGTACACTTTCAATTGCGCCCCGATCCGCTCGCGAAGTAGAAGGTAGAAGCACAGCGATTAATTCAGTCCTGGGAGCCTGACAACGAGATTCGCAGCCATCGTCTCACGTCACACTATTCGTGCTCCTGCTTGCGGGTCACGGAACGGCCGCACTGGCCCAGATTGCGCTATTGAGTGGCACTGACCTGGATGGCTGGGTCACTTCTCGAAATGCGAACAGGCATGCGAGCGAGGGTGGCGTCGAAGCCAACAGCGGGATCTTTATTCGCTGCGCGGATTCGGGTGCGATTAGTCCGAACTCTTGCTACGAGGTAAACATTTTCGACCGGCGAGAAGGCCTCACCTACCGCACCGGAGCCATCACCGACTTTGCGGCGCCGGCGGCCCAGATCAATAGAGGCGGGCAATGGAACACTTACGAGATCAGGGCTGAGAGCACGAGACTGCTGGTCACGCTAAACGGCACAGTCACTGCGGACCTTGAGGACAGCACGCATTCCGAAGGCCCACTTACACTGCAATACTTCGCTGGTGCCGTAAAGTTCAGGAACGTGCAGCTCACGCCCCTCTTCGATATCGGCTAATCGACCCGTTCGTCAGCGGAACCGGCGTGGTTGCCAGCGGCGTGCGCGGTGCGCGGCAAGTCGATCCTGGCGCTCGAAGATCTTGATCAGGACTACGCCGGCAACAAATCCGCCCACGTGCGCCCAGAACGCCACGCCACCAGACTGTTCCGTCGCCAGGCTGGTCACGCCACCTGCCACCTGCAAGAAGGCCCAGTAGACCAGCATTGCCCAAGCGGGTAACGCCATCGAATAAAAGAAGAAGCCGAGCGGGATCATCGTCCAGACGCGCACACGTGGGAACAGCACAAGGTAGGCGCCCATCACGCCGCTGATGGCGCCTGACGCACCGACCATTGGCACGGCCGAGACCGGGTTGGCCCATACCTGCGCCATCGCAGCCGCCAACCCACACAGCAGATAGAAAGCGACGAAGCGCGGGCGTGTCATCGAATCCTCGATGTTGTTGCCGAAAAGCCACAGGAACCACATATTGCCCAGTAGATGCATCCATGATCCATGCAGAAACATGGACGTTACAACGCTCGATGTCTGTCGACCGGGTTCCGTGACGCAGGCCAACCCTTCCCCAAGATCGAAGACCGTACCTGCGGGCAGTGAAAGCGTCAGCTCACCTGGGATGAGGCCCAGATTGCAAACCGATTCTGCGAGCAACAGTGCGGTGCCCCCGCCTTGAACAACCAGCCAGGTATACGTCGTACCGGCAATCAGCGCCAACGTCACAAACGGCGTGCGTTGTGTCGAGTTTTCGTCTCGGTAGGGAAACACAGGATCTCATAATATCGTGGGTACGAGCTACGAACTCGCGCCCCTAGTCTGCCGCTATGGCCTGGACAATGGCCGATCGCAAACGGGGGTCTTCAGGGGTTACGCTACTTGGAAAAAAGGCGACAATCCTGCCCTCCTTACCGATGACATATTTACTAAAATTCCACGCTGGCAGATCGCCCGACAAACCAAGCCAACGATAGATCGGTGACTGATCCGCCCCCTGCCGCGTGACGACTTTCTCAAACATCGGAAACGTCACGTCGTAGGTGAGTCGGCAGAAGTCGGCGATCTCCTGCGCACTTCCCGGTTCCTGCCCACCAAAGTCGTTACTCGGAAACCCGAGCACACTGAAACCCTGACCCTGCATCTCGCGATGCAACTCTTCAAGGCCCTTATACTGAGGGGTGTACGAACACTTGCTGGCCACATTCACCACCAGACTCACGGTCCCCGAGTACTCGCCGAGGTCCGCCGGCACGCCCATAAGCGTTGTGGTCTTCAAGTCGTAGAAAGACACAGAGACCGCTCCAGATTCAATATCCGACTGTTGCCCAGTGGCTAGCAACAGGGCCGCCATGCAAACCGCAAGTATCCCAGCACATACGACCGTGGCACGGCTCTTCCAAAAGCTTATCTTCACCCTGTCCCTATTTAGCCTGGCTCGCGCACGGAACCCGGCTCAAGAACGACGTACGTCGGCAGTCCAATCGCGCCGAACCGCTGCATCACCTCCCGAACGGTGGGTTCCTCCGGATCCTCCGCCTGGAACTTCACTCGCACGTAACCGTCGAGCGCAGCGATGACCTCCGGATCGGCGAGCGTCGTCACGTCCATCGTCAGACAGTTCTTGCACCAGGTCGCCCACATATCGACGAGCACGGGCTTCTGCTCGCGCTCGGCCACCGCGAGCCCTTCAGCGAGGGACGAATGCCAGCCTTCTTTCAGTTTCTGCTCCACGCTCGCTACTACCTCAGTCGCGTCAACCCACCGATCGGCAAACAACGTGTACCCGAGATATCCGTAATACACCGACGTACCCAGAATCAGGACTCCGAAAGCGTGTTTGACGTGAACCATCCATGCGCCTGGCTTTGGTATCGCGCTGATGCCGGCGCCAGCGAATGGCCATGGCAGCGCCATGCCGAGACCTAACAGAAATGGCAGCGCCAATGCCGCCGTCGTGCCTCCCGAATACAGGCTGCCAGAGAACAGCACAACCTGGATCACCACTGGTGCAACGCACGCGCCCGCCAGCAACGCAGCGACCGAGCCCATGCCGAACGCCACCAGAAACGAACCGCGGCCGCCCTTGCCTATACTGAGGCGCGTTGACCACTGCGAGAAGTCAATTGTGAACACATCGAACATCGCCAATCCAAGCACCACGAACACGCCGGCTATAGATACATTGAACCAGGGCGATGCGTTGATCGTCCCAAATGTACCAGCAGTCAAAATCACTACGAGGCCAAGGACGCCGTACACCAGGGCCATCGCAGCCCCGTAAGCACTGCCCAACAAGAATCCACGGCGTCGAGAGCCTGCCTGCGCCCCGGCACCAATGATCGCAAGGTTGATCGGAATCATTGGTAGCACACAGGGTGTCAGATTAAGCGCCAGCCCCCCGAGCACCACGATAAACAGGATGGCCAGCAGCCCTCGGCCTTCGAACCATCCCTGCTGCTTCACTCCCGATTCGGCGTCCTGGATGAACCCGAGAAAGGCATCACTCCCTAGATAACCGCCTGTCCCCGCCACGACAGTAAAGTCATCGATAAGGACAAGCGGGTCGGTTATAACGTTCGTTGCAGCCACCGTAGACGCGGCTTCGGCCACGACAACGTCTGGCGCCGGTGGTGCCATGCCGGTTCCGAACGCGATACTTACAAAAGCCTCCTGATTTCGCTCAGTCAATACCTCGCCCTCAGAGACGACGTTGACCCTCCATTCGATCGGAACTGTCACCGGTAGGTAACACACGCGCTCATCGCAAGCCTGATAGCGAAGACTGGCGGGAATCACGACCGAGCCAAGCGGCATACCATCCACAACGCGAAGCTGCACGCCAATCAGAAATTCCTGCTCGTAGACAGCCAGCAATTCCTCGATGCCTTCCTGCGCGAGATCGGTCGCTTCCGGGTACACGATCTCTTCCACCGATACGCCAGCCGGCGCATCAACCGTCAGAACAATTGGAATCAACGAGGGATCGCGCGGCTGGTTCGCATTGGTATGTAGACCCTCGGGAAGCGTGACCTGAATCGCCGCTTGGACGACGGCCCCTTGCGACACGCCCCCAGCAGCCAGCAGCGGCGTGACCTCAGCAGTAGGAGGCCGGAGAATCTGTGCTTCAGAGACCCCTGCCCCGAGGACAAGAGCGAGCGCAACTCCCAGAAGGCTAAATCGCCGACGGCGCGAGACGTACGGGATATACATACAGCTAGGTGAGTTTACCAAGGAAATCCTTTAGTTCACACGACGTCTGTAAACAGCTCCAGAGAGCCCCAAGTGAGCCCAACGACGTCGACATCCCAAAAATCGAGACGCCCTCGAATGCCAGGGCTTTGACGATCGCGTGTACCCGCGTTCAGATTGTTTCCAGTGTTCCACACACCCACCCCCCAACAAATCGGCACAAGCCACACAACAGCCAATTAGTGTGAGACGATGAACTCGTTGTTTGCTCGCTAGCAGGTTGAAAGAACGAGGCGTACACGCGAACCGTGACGCCAATCAGGAGAAGGCTGGATGACAAAGTCGTGGGTGCGAATCACGATGGGAGGGCTAATCCTGGCGCTGAGCACCACCCCAGTTCACGGACAACAAAGCTTGGCGGCAATCTGCAACCCTGAGGGAAAAATCGCCAACCTCGACTTCACGCTCAAGGATCTAAACGGAGACGACGTGTCCCTCAGCGAATTCAAAGGGAAGGTAATCCTCCTCGATTTCTGGGCTACGTGGTGCGGACCCTGCAAGGTAGAAATCCCCTACTTCATCGACTTCTACAACACGTACCGCACGCAGGGCCTGCAGGTGCTCGGATTCGATGTCGACGACGAAATACCGGAGCTCACAGCGTACGCGGAGCAAATGGAGATGAACTACCCCATCTTAATTGGAGCTGGGCGCGACGACGTGCTTAAAGCGTATGGTCCGATGGTGGGACTGCCCACCACCGTCATCATCGGAAGGGATGGCAGAGTGTGCATAAGTCACACCGGACTCACCGAGAAAGAAACCTTCGAGGAAGCGATTCGGGCTCTCCTCTAATTCCATCCCCATCTCAAGCAGCTCACTCAACGCGAGCGTCGACGACGCGCCTAGCCTTCAACTCCCAGCGCGGAAGTGACTCAGGCGGCACGACGCGCGTAGGAATGCGTAAGCCGAAGCGGTCACGGAACGTACGGCTCACGGCCACAGCAATCTCATCGCTTGCTTCAACCTCAACGGTCAACTCGTCCGACGCACCCTTACGCGTACGGATAATACGAAATTCACGGACATCGAACATGCGCACGATCGACTCTATGGACGACGGATATACGTTCACACCCCGCAGGACAATGAGATCATCGGTACGACCAATGATGCCATCAGGCAGCATCAGAAACGTCCGTCCGCAGGCGCATGAGCGATCACCAAGGGTGACAATGTCTCCAGTCCGATAACGAATCGCAGGCCAGCCCACTCGACCCAAATTCGTAATGACCAGCTCACCCGCCGAACCCTTGGCACATGGAAGGCCCGTCTCGGGATTGAGGACCTCGGCAATGAATTCGGCTTCGTTGACGTGCAGCCCGGTACGCGCCTCGCACGAGAATCCGTACGCGCCAACCTCAGTACCCCCTGCATGGTCGAATGAGGCCGCCCCCCATGCGTTTTCGATACGGGAGCGTACCGACGGAATCGACGCGCCCGATTCACCAGCATGGACCGTGACACGCACCGCGCCGTTGCGAAGCGACATGCCCTCAGCTCCCGCAACTTCAGCTAGTCGTAGCGCATAAGTCGGAGTACACAGCAGCACTGTGGCGCCGCTGCTCTCCATAAGTCGAAGTCGAGACCGTGAATCAAGGCCACCGCCTGGAATCGGCATGGCACCGAGACCGCACGCAGCCGCATATGCGCTCCAGAAACCAATGAACGGCCCAAACGAAAACGCAAAGAAGATGCGGTCACGCGCGGTGACACCAGCAGCCGCGTAGACATACCGCCAGCACTCCGCCCACCAGTCCCAGCTTTCCTGGGTGTCAAGAATGACGAGCGGTCGCCCCGTCGTGCCGGACGTCTGGTGATAGGCCACGTACTCGTCCGAAGGATAAGTCGCGATCTCACCTAATGGCGGTAACCCAAGTTGGTCATCCACAAGCTCGGCCTTCGTCGTAAACGGTAGTGCGTAAAATTCATCCCAGGACAACGGCGAACTAAGCGCACCGTATTTCTTTCCGTAAAACGCGTTCCCGGGAAGAGCCCGAGATAGTAACGTGTTCAGGCGCACAAGCTGACGCTCGCTCATCATCTCAGGCGGTGCGGTCTCGAGATCAGTTCGATACATGGTGCGAACTCCAGGGCGACGACCTATGTGGATCTCTCCTCGAATGGCAGCGTGGTTAGTGACTGTCTCCGCCGTGTGCGTGTGTCGAACGCGAAGAGGGTCAGCGCCGTGAACACGACCATTAGCGACGACAATTCGAGCGACAGTCGAATGCCGATGTACGCACCGAGCACGCCGACGGTGAGACCACTCCCCGCTCGGAGTCCCAACATGGCAGTTATGAAAAGTCCCACGATGGTGCCACGCTTGGCGGCCGGAGCCAGCATTTGTACAAGTGTCTGTGCCATTGACGTAAAGGTGATACTGAACACTCCCGCCATGACAAGCAACGCCACCGCCAGTTGGTAATTTTTCGCCATCGGAAACAACCCCATCGTCAGTCCCCAGAAACCGGCACAAACAATCGCCGTTCGCACCGTTGGACGGAGAATATTGGCGCCCTCGAGCAGTAGGACCCCAACGATGGCACCTGTCGCATTGGCTGCGAGCAAAATGCTATAGCGTATGCCAGTGTTCTCTGCGTCGAACATTTCCGCGTATTCTGGCATCTGCGCCTGAAACGCATTCCCGACAAAAAACGATGAGGCCCCGGCGAGCGCGATCATCATCACAATCCGCTGTTCCAGTCCGTCTTTGAACACATTACGCGCGATCTCGGTCAAGCTAGCCGAATGTACGTGACTTACTGCCCCGCCATGACCCGTGTAGGGTATCCGCCGCACGAAAACGCTAAACGGCACGTAAATCAACACGTTGACCAGAAGTCCCCAAGCCGGGCCAAGCAACAGCATTAAGCCACCGCCAATCGCGGGCCCTAACAAAATCGCGAGGTATCGACTTGTCGCATTGAGACGAATCGCGCTGGGCAATTCTTCTCCCGAAACCATGTCGTGAATGATCAACTGAGACGCAGGTGCACCGAGGACACCTGCCGCACCATGCACTATAAGAATGACCGCGGCATGCCACATCTGCAGCGTGCCAGTGAGAATGAGAATCGCCCACGCCACTGACGCCGACATAAACAAAGCCTGCGAAATCTGGATGAGCTTGCGACAGTCATAGCGATCGGCGAGCGCACCCGCGTGTAGCGAGAACAATAAAAACGGCATCCAGTGACTGATAACAGCGAATCCTGCCAGTGTCGGAGAACGGAATACTTGGAAGATGACCCAGTAACTGATCACGTGTTCAATGTTGTCAGCGGTCATCGAGAGCAGGTCGACCATAAAGTACCGACGATAGGCCTTGACGTGCAACGCGGCGAACCTCGGAGCTCGCATCTGTCCCCCATGTGCCGCCAGACCCGTATCTCCCATCCCTGGAAATGGTAATTGAAGCGCGCCGATTCTCGCCGAACCGGCCGCTGCAGACATCAGACTGTCGCGAAACTCAGGCTAGGTGTCGTGGGGGGCAACGAAGCTGCGCTGGCAACCTTCAACAACCCGCTCAACCCCGCAGCTCGGCGTCAAAAGTGCATGAAAGGCTGAGAATGTGAAGGCCGCGTGGAACAGCTGGGTTAAAACAGTATTGCCATCCCAGCCATACGGCGCAACCGCCGGCTACTCCGACCCGTCGCCGCGCGCAACGTCGATCGATCGCTCGCTCCCCTCCCCCATGACATGCAGGCGCCACGGGTTACAACATACCTCGCAGTCCTGAAAGAAACTTCCAGTCACGTCCGGTTCCACGTATACGTCGCAATCCTCACCACAATAGGGGCAGGCGACGACAAACTCGTCGGCACTCATGCCACCATTATCTCGTCGGGCCACTCAAATTCAGGACTGACTAAAGGTTTCCCTGCTTCCTTAGTGATCTACGCCTTTCAGCACTTGGCATTCAACATGCCCAGTGGCATAGTGGCCGCTCATATGTCTTCTCAGGTAGCGGCAATACCCGTCAAGCAGCGCAGTGCGGCAACCGATTCGGCTTGGAGGATCATCCGTGCCGCGAGTGCCCTGGCTAGGACACTCGGACAGCCTGGTCGAACCGAAGTGTTCGGACGGGACAATCTAGGTGGGTTGCGTCCAATATCTGCCGATAGCCCAGATGCTGTGCTCGCTTGGCATCCGAACACCGGCTGGGAATCCCGACTGCCGCCTGGAAATCAAGTTTCGGAATTAGTAAACCTGTACCTGCCGATGTGCAGCGCGACGGCGACACATCCGATCACAGTCGGGCACCTTGGGCAAAGCCTGGACGGATTTATCGCAACACCGTCCGGCGATTCACAGTTTGTGACCGGAAGGGACAACATCGTGCACGTGCATCGCATGCGGGCACTTTCCGACGCGGTTGTCGTAGGTGCAGGAACCGTAGCGGCCGACGATCCCCTACTCACCACCCGACACGTTTCAGGCCCCAATCCGTTACGCGTCGTCTTCGATCCAGATCGGAGGCTGTCGTCGACCTTCCGTGTCTTCAGCGACCCAGCTGTGCCGACTCTGTATATATGCGCGCGTTCGCACATTGCGGCTGGCGAGAGCCACCTAGGAGACAGCCTCATTGCTGGCATCGACCACCACGGACCAGCCGATGGGGCTGTGCAAATTCTGCAGCTCCTACGTGCACGCGGCTGTACGCGCATTTTCGTCGAAGGAGGCGGAGTTACGGTGTCGGCTTTTTTGGAAGCTGAACTTCTCGATCGCCTTCAGATCGCGATCGCGCCGGTAATCATCGGAGACGGCCGTCCCGCAATCCGCCTTGAGCCACACACGCTCCTTCGAGATTGTCGTCGTCCCAGCTACCGCGTGTTTCGCATGGGCGGCGATGTACTCTTTGACTGCAGCCTGCGCGAGCGTACCGACACGGGCGACGGTCCATCCCACGGTGCGGTAGATCAAATCATCTAGAGAAACATGCGAAGACTGTCAGTGCTTCTTCTGGCTGTCGTCCATGTCCTCCTACTGGAGGCGTCCGACCAGAGGCCCCCTGTTGATTTCAGCGCCGAGCCAACATTTCGCGTCGCGACGTTCAATATCCACAAGGGTGCGAATCGGCCCGGCTTGTACGATCTTGAGCAGACCATAGACCTAATTCAGTATCTCGACGCAGATCTCGTCGGCGTGCAGGAAGCGCTTCGCAATCACGCCGGATTCAAGTGCGACGACCAGCCCGCACTGATCGCCGACGGACTGCGCCGGCGCACCGGCCGACCGTGGACGTACGTGTACGCGCAGTCATGGGTCACCGAAGACCGGCGCTGCATCGAGCGCGGCAACGGAGACGACGTGGAAACCGAAGGCTTGGCGTTCTTTACACCTGGGCGCATTATCGACTCGAGCTGGGTGCGTTTGTCGAAAGGCCGCGTTGGTTTAGCAGTACGGACCGCATCGATGCCGGACATTCCCGTAATCGTCACTCATCTTGCAGCGACCCGCCAGAACCATGCTGCTCGCGAGAAGGAACTCGAGACGCTCTTGCCATGGGCTGCGAGGCTGGGCCCAGGGATCCTCCTGGGCGATCTCAATGCCAGGCCGGACGCGAACGAGCTTGTATCAGTGTTGGCGCAGTACCGAGACGCGTGGGCGGATGCCGTCAAGCGTGGTGATGCTCGCGGCGTACTCTCGGGGTCAACACGACCAGGACGTCGCGTATCACGTATCGACTATGTCCTCTACGCGCCTAACGTCAATCTTACGCTCGAGTCGGTAGAAATCGTCGATCCGTCAACGTTGCCGAACCTCGGCGGCGTCTCGGACCACTTCCCCGTTGTCGCAACATTTCGTGCCGCGCGACCTGCCGCCCGCTGACCTACTCGATCCTCCGGAATACAATGAGGTCGTACCCGATCCACCCGCGCGCCAAGCACTCCTGGAGAGCCGCGCCTCCGAGCAAGTGATCGAATCTTGACGGGTTGATTGAGAACCATTCGCACACGGCGCACAGTCCGTTGGCCACACGATCGCGCACGCGCCGTAACTCAAGCGCGGGTGTTAGATCCACGGTCGACTCTAGTTTGAATCCAGCCGCCTGAGCCAACGCCCGCACCTCATCTTGACGGAGCAACGCGTTAACATGCCACCCACGGCAGAATCTGTCGACAGTCTTCGTGGCAACATTCCCTGTAGCCAAGCGCCTAAAGTCGTCGCAGATCACGAGCAGCCCCTTGGGCTTCATAAGACGCCGACACTCAGCAAAAAAGCGATCCGGCGCAGGACTGTGTATAAAGGACTCAATCGCATAGATTAGATCCGCCTGTTCTACGTCTGGCGGAAGATCGCTGTAGTCCCCTTCGATACACGCCACGCGGTCCGACAGCCCTCGATTGATCGCGCGTCGCATGCCGAGCTTTGCCTGCACTCGGCTCAACGTAATACCTGTGCCGAAAATCGGTAATCGCTCCGCCAGATAACAGAGGCTCGCCCCAACCCCGCACCCTAGATCGACGACATGTGCGCGAAGGCCCACATCAGGCGGATCCCCCTTTTCCGCAGCACTTGAAGGCTCCGGTATATCGATCAGCGCGCGCACCATGTCGGCGATTTGGTCCTCGACATGGCGAAACGCCTGCTCACGTGTCGTCACACCATGTCCCCACACTGCACGATGGATAGCACCCAGCCTTCCCCCCTGCCCGTACCTAATAAACGCAGCAGTATGCCGATCGTAGTAGCGACTAATAGCCCTCGAATTGAAGCGGGGAACCCGGGCCGTCGCCCTATCCATGTTGCGGCCACCCGGCAAGATCGTCGTGACCGACGGTCAGATGCGATCGACCTGTATCCACATGCGCAAGTCGGCGTCCGCACCAGTCAAAGATGAGCGAAGCACGTCCTGGCGCCATCTCTGTTGCAGCCCCCGCCCAGCCTTTAATCAACGTCCGTTGTAAGTCGGCGTCTGCTGGCGTCAGAACCCAATCGCTCGCTTCGCGGCGTACGCTGTACCCCGCTTGCTCGAAGCACCATTCAGCGCACGATACGGCATCTGGGCCGGCCGCCAACCCACCCAAGCCCTTGTCTGTCTTCTGGTGCTGATTCATCAGATCCCGTACCATCCCGTCCTCCGATTCGTCCGGAAAACAGGAGAACTTACCGTTGTAGGTAATGGTAAAAAGAACCGTGGCATTCACCTCTCGGCAGCACGCGGCCACCGTCAACAGCCAAGACTCAGAGACGAGATCAAGTAGCGCCGACCCTGTCACGAGGTGTCGCCCGGCAAAAATTTCGTGTTGATTGAGCGTTCCGAGATCCATTTGCTGCGTCTCGACTTGAATCGCCGTATCCGCGCCCTGCAAACTGCACCGTCCAGGCCTCGCTCGAACCGCGCATCCTCGTGCTGCTCCCCAAGTGGCCATGTCCTCCTGTAATGCACTCAGCAGCACCTGGCTTGAATCAACTACCAGCCAATCCTGCGAGCCTCGAAGTCGCTCGGCCAGAAAGCGAACGTTCGATCCCCGTCCCGTGGCAAGGTCAAGGAAACGCAACTCCTCGCCTTTCGGCAAGGCATCCGCGATCGCCCGCGTCAAAGCGATTGAGCGCGCGCCTGTGTCGACAAACTCGCGCAGTCGAAGCCACTCCAACAAGGACTCATTCATCGACGATCAACACATGCAGAGCGGCCGACATACGATCAGACGCCTCATCCCAGCTCGTCAATCGCTGCCGTGCACGACAAGCTCCCTCCGCCAGACTCGATCGAAGCGCTGGATCCTCGATGACGCGTCTGAGCGCATCGATTAGCCCCTGCTTGTCGCCTACCGGAACTAGAAGGCCTGCGGTCTCACCCACCAAATCCGGAATCGCTCCGGTCATCGTCGCCACTACCGGAAGTCCACAAGCCAGCGCTTCGGCAACCGCCATTCCATAGGTCTCCTGCTCTGTAGCTAGGACGAACACATCCGCTGCGTCATAACAGATTGCTAAAGCCTTCTGATCAAGAGCCCCTACCAACGAAACGCGATCTCCCAACCCTAGGCTGTTCACTACGTCGCGAAGTCGACCGGCAGTCCTTGCATTGCGGGTGAGGCTACCGGCGCAGGTTAAATGCCACGACCGGCAGGGCACAGCGGCGAGTGACTCAAGGAGCATCTCGTGGCCCTTACCGGGGTGCACCGTCGCCACTGATAACAATTGGAGAGGACTCGGCGCACTCGAGCCGCGCGCAATAGGCGCCGCATCTGTGCCAGGCTCGATAATCACGATTCGATCTGAAGCCACCGCATACCTGGCGAGCAGATCCTGCGCGGCGTGACTGGTGACGATAACCAGCGCCGCTGCCTTGAGGGCCCGATGTTCGGCCTCCTCGAATCGCGCCATCGTATTCGAATCGAGACCCACGGCCGTAGCAAGCAGTTGATGCACGAGTGCGACGACACGCACGCGTTCGGCTTCCCGCGTAATTAGATCAGGGATGGCACCCAGCGCCAGGCTGTCAACAATCACGATGGATCCTGTCGGGATGGCGGCAAAGGCAGCATCAGCCTGCTCGAGCGAGCGAGACGTCGGATAAGGAAAGCTGGCGTCCAGTTCCAGCACGTCCACCTTCCAGCCTCCTTGCTGAAGGCCCGCCACGATGCGAAGGTCGTAAATGGTGCCCCCTGTGCGCGCGTCGAGCGGCCCAGGGACTACCAGCACGACGGATACCATCGCTATACCAATGCGCTCACGCACCCGTCAAACGCCGCCGACGCAATATGCGATTCGTGCAACGTTACACGGATACGTTCGAGCCCAGACGCGCCAGAGCCAAGATCGCCGCGTCCAATCGCCGCGACAAGACCGTCGAACACGACGCGCGCAAGAAATTCCGTGGACGTATTCTGCCCAATGAACGCCGGCAATTCATCGAGGTTCCGATAGTTGAGCTCGGCTAACACCTGGTGCAGCGCTGCGGCTGCGCGCCCGATATCAACGACCAGGCCATCGGAATCGAGTTCCGGCCGCGTCAGCTCCACGTCTACGACGTAGGTGGCACCGTGTAACCGCTGAGCGGGCCCAAACACCTCTCCCTTGAAGCTGTGAGCTATCATGACGTGGTCTCGCACGGTCACGCTGTACATCGAACACTCCTTCTGAAATCAGTCTGGCATCCCTGTAAACCGCCGGTGCTCACAGCACTATGCACTGCCAGCGTGACCGAAGGGTCGAAGCAAATGCTACACATAGCGAATCCTGTGGCACAGCGTGTCGCCTGGCTTCTCTGTCAGCTGCGCCATAAGACTAGGCAACGTCTCAAAAGCGCTCTCCCCAGTGATTAGCGCATCAAGCCTCGCCTCGCTAAGCAACCGCAACGCGAGTTCCATCCGTCGACGCATATCCCATCGTGCCCGTTGCCCTGGGGCGACGCGTCCAACCTGAGACGATTGAATCGTCAATCGTCTGGCATGAAACGCGCTGCCGAGAGGCAGAGAGACACTTTGATCGCCAAACCAGCTCAACTCGACGATCCGAGCCTCAGTCGCGGCAAGCTCCAACGCAAGATTCAGACCCGCAGGCACTCCACTTGCATGAATCACGACGTCTGCTCCATCGAGGGCAATCCTCGGTTCAGCAAATCGGACCCCAAGCACTCGGGCTACCTCTGCTCGACGGGGATTCGTGTCCACCAGCTCTACTTCGCAGCCAGGGATACCCGACGCGAGCCATGCGGTCAGACATCCAACTGCTCCAGCACCAACGACCGAGATACGATCGCCCAGATGCAGTTTTGCGTCCCATACACCGTTGAGCGCGGTTTCCAGATTGGCTGCCAGCACTGCACGGGCAGGCGGTACGCCATCCGGTACCGCGTAGACAGCTGTGGCCGGCACGATGAAATGTGTTTGATGGGGATGCAGCACGAAGACAAGCTGATTCTTCAGCGTGTCAGGCCCACCGATAACGCGACCCACGCTGGCGTAACCGTACTTGACCGGCGAAGGAAAATCGCCCACCTGAAATGGTGCACGCATGCGATCCCATTCGCTTTGAGGAACGTGCCCCCCGAACACAAGGGCTTCGGTTCCACGACTGATACCGCTATACAACGCCTGCACCACGACGTCCCGCTCAGTCGGAAGCGGCAGCACTTCGTCGCGGATCTCACCGTTGCCTGGCTCAGTCACCCAGAATGCCTTCGCCCGCTTCTGCATATGAGGACATTCTGATGCGGACCACGCCCCGTTACAACGTTGCTCTCGCAATCGGCGTAGGAATTCTCAGCAGCGCCGGCGCCGGATTCGTCGCAACCGACACACTTGACGCGAGTTTCGGCTACCCTCTGCGAGCGCTTGCCGTCCTTGCAACATTGATTACCACCGTGCTCTGGGTTGCCGGTGACCAACACCCGTACCCGGTAATTGGCCTCGCCAACTACGTGACGGCCGCTCGTGCGGCCCTCGTTGCGCTTGCTGCGAGTGTCCTCGGCCAACCCACAAGCTCGGAAATCCTCTGGGCACTTGTAGCGCTCACGGTTGTCGCGAGCGCACTGGATGGCGTGGACGGTTGGGTAGCACGTCAGACTGCTATGACCAGCGAATTTGGAGCCCGTTTTGACATGGAGACCGATGCTCTGCTGATCCTCGTGCTCTCGGCTCTTGTCTGGCAGCATGACAAGGCGGGCATCTGGGTCCTCTTGTGTGGCCTCATGCGTTACGGATTCGTCGCAGTAGGCTGCCTGCTGCCGTGGCTCGCGCAGCCTCTGCGCTCAACCTGGCGAGGTAAAGCAGTCGCTGTCAGTCAGGTCCTTGGACTCGCTGCGGCCCTCACGCCAATCGTGCCTGTACCGCTGAGCAACCTGGTAGCTGCGTGCGCACTGGCAACGCTGGCCTGGTCGTTCACGATCGACGTCCGCTGGCTGTCGCGCCAGTCCAGCGCGCCTGGCCTAGACTAGTTCTCGTCATGTCTATATTCGAAAAAGTAGCGTCACCGGCTAGCGCTCTGCGAGTCCTGTCGCTGGTCATGGGGATCTTCCTGGTGTGCATGGGCCTCACCAAAATAGGCTGGCTAACCGACAGCGCTGACTTGGTCCGCACGTTACAGGGATGGCGCAGCGATGCGGAACCATGGATTTTGTGGTACCTCGACGTCATTGCCATTCCTGGCGCACCAGTTTTCGCACGGGTGGTGCTGCTAGCAGAGCTGGCGGCGGGCACTGCGCTTATTCTAGGCGTGCACGTACAGCTAACTGCCGCGTTGGTCCTGTTAATGGTCTTGAACTTCCACGTCGCTAGCGACGTGATCTTCCACTACGACTATCTGACCAACGGCTACGGCTTGCCAGTGCTGGGTGGTTTGCTGGCACTGATACTATCCCGCACGCGGTTACCCTTCAGCGTCTTGAAATAGACTCGACCTACTGCACACCGGAAGACATCCTGGGACCCGCGGAGAGTGGTGCATCAAATGCATCGAGCAACATTGGCACCAAGGCGTGCATGGAGCCGATTGATGGGAGACGCGGGGACAACCCGTCCTGGAATCCGTGCTTAAGCAGTCGTTGCACAACCTCTTCTTGAGTCCCCGTCTCGAACCCGAACACAGGTGTCGCGGCGCTAGCACCACCTCTGGTCCTGGGCCCGATCACGTGCACGGGCACGCGCCACGGCGCATCAGGTCCGCTCACAGCCGCGGGCGGCTGATGGTCCCCAATCACAATCATGACGCGATTGTCGCGCTGCTCGCGCAGATACCCAGCGAGTGAAACGAACTCGTACGCTATTGCCTTCGCGTAGCTCGGCGCGAGATTGGTAAGGTCTGGGCTGGCGGCTATCGCTCGCTCCACCTCAGCCGGTTCGTACACCTCCGCCGTCAGTAATCGAGACCAATCTGGCTGGTACGGAGCCACCGGACCGAACGGCGCGTGGGATGTACTTGTCGGAAACACGACGAAAATCGGTGAGCGCGACTCTCGTCCCCCCTCCAGTGCTTCGAGCTTGGCGAGCGCATACTGATCCGGAATACCCCACCATCCGAATTCCGGACCCTCGTACTCAAGGAGGTCTCGTCCATAAATCGTGTCAAACCCGTAGAATTCACCCTCCGGCCAGGCTTGTCGCATGCCGGGCATCAGCGCGACCGTCCGATATCCACGCCGGGCGAACGTAGTGATCATGGTGTCCCGCCCCGACGCCATCAACGACGTATATGCATACTGGTCTCGCACCTCGACGCCAGAAATCAAACTCAGATGCGCAAGCCATGACGAACCGCCAAACGTTGGAGATTCCACATAAGCCGACACGACGCGGCGGCTGGTCTCCTCAATAGCCGCCTCAAAATCCGCGAGGCTCTCAGCCACAACTTCGGCGATTGCGGGTGTTTCGAAGACCACCGCGCCGTACGACTCAACAAAGACAACGAACACATCACCGCCTCTGAGGCCTTCCAAGCCTACATCCAACGCAGGGCTTGGGCCGAGGGCTGGTGCAGCTGGTGCCGGTCCAAAGGTGGCCAGCGCATAACGCGCCTGTCGTGCATAAGCAGGCGTTACCGGGTCCGCGAACGAGGCTCCAGGAAACCCGCCCCAGAGTTGCTGCGCGATCCACAAGGCGCTGACGGCTCCAGCCAGACCGCCCACCACGAGTCGCGATCCCGCATGCGCCATGCTTCCTGTAATCAGCCTAATCGCCAGGTAGGCCAGAGCGTACGCCACGATAATCCCAAGCACACCAACTCCGACAACAGTCAGAATGAGCCACCAGGGCGCGGCGCGCCCAAGCATGGAGGCTACGTTGCCGAGGTGTTGCGAATCCCAATACAGATTGAATTCTCTGCCGTAGAGCCCTGGCGCGGTCACGTCAAGATAGTGACCAGCCACCAGCACAACCCAGATCCCCGGTAGAATCCTCCGCGACAGCCACCCGGACCACCGGTACGCCACTGCGAGGAATAGCACGCCTAAGGCGAGCTCTGGCGAGAGCGCGCTGCCCCATCGAACCTTCAGCGTTGGCCAGATGTTTTCAAACGTGAGCGAAGCGTTAAGAGCGTAGATAGAAACGACCAGCGAGGGCCAGCCACGCCATCCGGACAAGGACAAGAATGGACCCACCACGCTACACCGACGAGAGCAGATGCCCCAACTTATCCTTCTTCGTCTTAAGGTACCGCTGGGTCAAAGCTGTGGGCGGAATTTCGATAGGGAGTCGCTCGCTTACCGACAGGCCTTCGCCCGTCACACCAGCCAGCTTTCTGGGATTATTGCTCAGTAAACGGGTCGTTTTTACTCCTAGACAGCGAAGCATCTGAAGCCCTGGTCGGTAGTCGCGAAGGTCGGCAGGAAACCCGAGTCTCTCGTTGGCCTCAACCGTGTCCGCGCCCCCATCCTGAAGGCCATAGGCACGAATCTTGTTCACTAGGCCAATACCACGACCCTCCTGATCGAGATAGAGCACAATCCCGCGGCCTTCCGTGACGATTCTCTGCATGGCTGCGTGGAGCTGTTCTCCGCAATCACAACGGGAAGAATGAAACAGATCTCCCGTGAGACATGACGAGTGCACACGGGTCAGGACATCTTCCCCGTTGCCGATTTCCCCTCGGACGAGTGCCACGTGGGTTTTGCGAGAAAAAACGCTCTTGAACACGTGGATGTCGAACTCACCATAATTTGTAGGGAGCTTGGCCGATGCCATTAGACGTACACGCGGAAGTCGAAAAACAAAAGTCAGAAACGAAAACGTGCTGCGGGTCCATGTCATCATCGGAAAGAACTGGTGGCGATCATCGTGGGCTGTAATCGTAGGAGGGGTCGAGCGGGGTGTCAAACAATGTCCAGCCTACCTAGCCCTATTCCTTCATCGCAAATACTCTTTGCATGTAGACTCCAAAAAAAGGAGCACCAACAACTATGGCTGACACCGAACAGAACTATAAGAACCACGCTCGCTTGTTTCCTCCGTTTCACTTCTTCGTGCTGCCAGTACTGCTCGCCAATGTCCTGTACAGCGCGAGGCTCGCCTGGGGGGAGCCGTCGCTGAGCATGGGCTTCGGCGTACTGGTGGCAGTTGCCTTACTCATGGCGGCATTGTTCACGCGAATGATTCCGCTCAAAGTGCAAGACCGCGTCATTCGTCTCGAAATGCGTCTGCGTTTGCGCGAGGTGCTCCCCGCTGACCTGCATGGGCGGATCAATGATTTAACAACCGAGCAACTGATTGGACTGCGTTTCGCACCCGACGGAGAGCTCACCGAACTGACACGGCAGATCCTCACTGGAAATCTCGTGACCAAGAAGAGTATCAAGGAGGCCGTGAAAGAGTGGCAGGCTGACAACGAGCGTGTCTGAACGCCATTCGGTGACGAGCCCCGCGCCCCCCTCACCTAGGGCAGCAGTTCAGCCTTCTTGGCGTACACCGTTATTAACTTGCCTGCCCATACTGGTGCACTGCTAGCTCACCGCCGCACCTGAGAGACGTGGATGCCACTTGCATCTGATGATGCAGGCAGGCATCCTAGTTAGTCATGACTTTCCTCCGTAGCGCTTTCCTGACTGCGGGTCTGGTGACCCTCGTGTCCTTTTCCGCATCGGCTCAGGCGCCCGCCAGCATTGATGTTGCGACCCTGGGCCCTCAGATTGGAGATCAGGTCGCTGATTTTCGCCTTCAGGACCAGGCCGGCATCACGTTGACACGGAACTCAATCATGGGTCCCAACGGCGCCCTCCTCGTGTTCTCACGCTCGATGGACTGGTGTCCATATTGCAAGACTCAGGTAATCGATCTCCAGCACCGACTGCCAGAATTGAACGCGGCCGGACTCGGCTTGGCGGTTATTACCTACGATCCACCGGCTGTAATGGCTGACTTTGCCGCTCGTCGTGGAATCACGTTCTCCCTGCTCTCGGATCCGGGCTCGGTCACAATCGGGGCCTACGGCCTTCTCAACACGACCGTGGAAGCAGCGTCATCCAATTTTGGCATCCCCTTCCCTGGCACCCTCGTACTCGATCGTGATGGCGTCGTAACTGATCGCTTCTTCGAACAGGCCTATCAGGAACGCACCACAGTCTCGAGCATGATGCTGACGTTAGGCACAAACAGGCCGCCCGTCACAGCCAGCCGTATCACGACTGACCACCTTCAAGTCACTACCTACGTCAGCGACGAGGTGGTGGCACCAGGCTCCCTCTTCTCGGTCGTGTTCGACGTCTCGCCTCGCGAGCGCATGCACGTCTACGCTCCAGGCGCAGAGAACTATAAAGTGATTGGGCTCACGCTTGATCCAGATCCTCTGCTCGTTACGCGTCCGCTAAACTATCCGATGTCAGAGATGTATTTTTTTGAACCACTTAACGAGCGGGTGCCCGTGTTCGAATCAGCGTTCCGGCTCACACAGCTCATGAACATCAGTGCCGCACGCGAACACCGTACGGCACTCGCGAACCGTGAGAGCTTCACAATCACCGGCACGCTCGACTATCAAGCGTGTGACGACAGAGTCTGCTTCAATCCCCAGTCTGTCCCGGTCTCATACGTGGTCCAACTCAGATCCCTCGATACAGAACGTGCCAACGTGCAATCAACCGGCGACGCCAGATAACCACGAAACATGCCACGACTTACACTTTCGCTGACTCTCGTTGCGGTGGTGACCGCTTATGGGACAGTCGCCACACAGTCGACGAGCACGAACATCGTCAGGGAAGTGCGCACCACCATTTCCGACAACGATTTTGCCACTGGGCAGGCGCTTATCGATGATTACCTGGCGACATATGGCGTCACCCCGGAGATGATCGCAGCACTTTCATGGCTCGCTCGCGGCACTTATGCCGCAGGCCAATTCGATCAAGCTGCGCAGTATTCCGTCGACACATATGACCTGGCGGTCGCCGCGCTTGAGACGCGCCGTCTCGAGGATGACAGCAACCTCGAATCGGCACTTGGAGCCGCCATCGAAACAGATGCGCTAGTACGGGCTGCGCGTGGCGACCGCTCTTCAGCGGTGTACTTCCTTGAACGCGCGATGGAAACCTACCAGGACAGTCCGATCCACAAGCGCCTGCAGAAGAACATTCATCTACTGAGTCTTGCGAATCAGCCAGCACCAGCCATCGTGGCACCAGAACACTTGGGACCCTCGGCCCAAACGCTCGAAGAGCTAAAAGGGAAGGTCGTGTTGCTCTTCTTCTGGGCACACTGGTGTCCCGACTGTAAGGCACAGGTCCCCGCGATAGCAGCTGCGCTTAACAGGTACCAGTCGCAGGGCTTGCGCGTAGTTGCCCCCACGCAACGCTTTGGGTATATCACCTCCGGACTCGACGCGTCGCCGAACGACGAGCTGCGCCACATCGCGCAAGTTTTTGAGGACTCGTACTCAGCCCTCAGCGACCAGAGTGTGCCGATCAGCGACGTGAACCACAAGCGCTACGGTGTATCGACAACGCCGACGTTGGTGCTCGTCGACCGGGAAGGAATCGTTCGCTTGTATCGTCCCGGAAACATGAGTGAGGACGATCTCGACGCCGCGATTCGCGAATTGCTCTGACTCAGAGCTAGCACACTGACGAGCGGATATTCCCCCTGTTAACCCAAGTGCTTGTCGTCATCGGGCGAACATACTAACGCCGGCCGCATCTTCTCGTGGATTCACTCGACACGACAACCCTTCCACTTCGCTACCGAATAGTCAGCGATGCACCCCTTCCCGATGCAGTCTTCTCGGCGCTTTACGCAGACAGACTTCCGGTGGCTTGGCTAGACAGCAACGCTGTCGGCGACCCGCGGTCTCGCTTCTCCTTCATGGCTGATGTCGACGACCCACTTAGCTACGCTGTCCGATATCGCTCACGGGCCCAGGAGGTGGAGATCATTCGGCGCACTGACCGTTCAATTGTCCGGCAGAGCCTCTTCGACTTTCTCAAGACCGCGCTTGCCCGGGAACGAGTCATCGCCCAGGAGTTCCCGTTTCCATTTCACGGTGGTTTCCTCGGTTACTTTGGCTATGAGCTCAAGGGGGAGTGTGACGGCCGGTATGTGCACGCGTCCGAGCTCCCAGACGCCTTCCTCTTGTACGTACATCGCTTCCTAGCGTTTGATCACCAGACGGGTAGCTGCTTCGTCGTTACCGTGGGCGACACGGGCGACGAGGAGGAGTGGCTGGATCAGACCGCTGCCGCTGTTCGCGCCGCTCCGCGCGCAAGAATGGACCGACCTCTGGCCAAGACAGAGTGCGTACATTTTGAACTGGATCAGACACGTGATGCCTATGTACACCGCGTATCCCAGGCCCTTCAGGAGATCTCGGCCGGCGAAAGCTATCAGGTCTGCCTGACAAATCGTATTCGCACGGCCTTCGCCGGGGACCCCCTCGCGCTCTACCGCCTTCTCCGCCGGCGAAATCCGTCTCCATTCTCCGCGTTTCTGCGTACGTCCGATTTCTCTATCCTTGAAACCTCCCCAGAACGTTTTTTGAGCATTGATTCCAGCGGCGTGATCGAAACGCGCCCGATCAAGGGCACAATTCGGCGTTCACTTAATCGAGTTGAGGACGTGAGACTCGCTGACGACCTCTTGAAGAGCGATAAAAACCGCGCCGAACACCTCATGATCGTTGACGTATTGCGCAACGACCTTGGCCGCGTTGCGAGATTCGGATCGGTCCGCGTCCCTGAGCTTATGGCGATCGAAACGCGAGCCACTTTGCACCATATCGTGAGCAGCGTCCGCGCCGAATTATCTGAATCCTGGGACGCCATCGACTGCATCAGGGCGGCATTTCCTGGAGGCTCTATGACAGGCGCGCCGAAACTACGCACGATGGAGATCATCGACGGACTGGAAACAAGCGCGCGGGGAGTATATTCCGGCGCGTTGGGATACCTCTCTATTGACGGTGCAGTCGATCTCAGCATCGTCATCCGCACCGCTGTGGTAGCCAACGGCGCAATTTCAATTGGCGTCGGTGGTGGAGTTGTCGCCACCTCTGATCCTCAGGATGAATTCGACGAAGCCATGCTTAAAGGCTCTGCGCTGATGGAGGCCATCCGGGAGTACCAGAATCGCGGCACGTTGCATCAGCACACGCCAGCGGGGATCTGGTAGCGATCAATGTGGATTCAACTCAATGACCAAATCATGCCGGAGGAGCGGGCGGTCATATCTGTGTTCGATCGCGGGTTTCTCTATGGCGATGGCGTCTTTGAGACGATGCGCGCCTATCAACGGCGCGTTTTTCGCTTCGACGACCACATCGCGAGATTAATTGCGTCAGCGGCCGCGCTCAAAATCCGCCTCCCTCGTACACCGTCGCAAGTCATTGACGACATTCACCACCTCCTCGAAAAAAACGACCTGAATGACGCGGTCATACGTGTGGCGGTATCGCGAGGGCGCGGTCAACGCGGGCCAAGAATAGAAGGCGCCGACACGCCAACCTACGTGCTGGCTGCCGACACGGTGCCAGACGGTCTACGCATGAGCCAGACGACAGGCATCCGACTTGGACTCTCGGCGATCCGCCGCATTTCCGCCGACGCGCTACCGCCTGGCGTTAAGCACGCAAACTATCTCAACTCCATTCTCGCACTTGAAGAGGCTCTGCAATCCGGTGCGGACGAGGCTGTGATGTTGGACGCGAATGAACATGTCACTGAGTGTGCAGCGGCAAACATCTTCTTTATCCACCGGTCGTGTGTACACACCCCGCCTCCGAGTGTCGGGATATTGACGGGTGTTACGCGAGCGCTAGTGCTCGCTTTAGCTAAGACTGCGACACTCGCGACTATGGAGTCACCCTTCGGAATGGATTCGCTACTCGCCGCGGATGAAATCTTCGTGACAAACAGCGTAATCGGACTCTGTCCAGTCCGGTCCGTAAACGGGAAGACGTACGCCGCTCCAGGTCCAGTGACCCAGCAACTCATTAGCCTCTATAGCGCCCAAGTATGTGCGGACACCGGCGGCATCCATTAACCTAGCCCACTACCCTGCACTCACCGCTCCCAGCTAGACAGGTATCTGCTCACTATTCCGTCCACAGAGATCGCCCCGTCAGGTGTCGCAAATTCGAAAAACCACCGGTGTCGAATATTGTGATTACACTGATCTCGAACTGTTGGACTCAACAGCTGTAACACGTTGAAAACACACCTATTAAAATAATGCCTCGACCTTGGCTTCGACTCCGCTTGGTGTGATTCCGGCCTATCAATCGAAACGGCGTTGATCCCAGGGGCAACGACCGACTAAAGTTGCCACGGTCCGAGACTCCTTGACGGACATACTTGGCTAGGAGACAAAAGCATGAGCAACGTCACTTTGAGGGTAAACGGCAGCATTCATACCGTGGACATAGAACCCTCGACCCCCCTTCTCTACATTTTGCGAAACGATCTTGGCCTTAAGGGTCCACGCTTCGGATGCGGACTCGGCCAATGCGGGGCATGTACCGTGATTATTAACGGTGCAGCTGTTCGCTCATGCATCACACCGACGTCATCGGTGAGCGGCGAGATCACAACGCTCGAAGGCTTAGCCAGAGACGGCAACCTGGACCCTGTCCAACAGGCCTGGATCGACGAGCAGGTACCACAGTGCGGTTTCTGCCAGAACGGGCAAATTCTGACGGCCAAAGTGCTCCTAAGTCGGAATTCGAATCCGACCGATACCGAAATTCGGCAAGGCATGGCCAGCACGCTCTGTCGTTGCATGACCTATTACCGCATCCAGGCCGCCATAAAACGAGCTGCTAGATCGATGGCTCGCGGCACGACCGGCAACACGGGAGTTGTGGCATGACCGCTCCTACACGAACACCAACCACGGTTAATCAGCAGATAGAATCGGCGGACACTCTCTCTCGCCGTGGCTTCCTGAAAGAATCGGGCCTGCTCGTAGTCGGTTTCAGCGCAGCAGCGGTTGTCGGCCCGTTGGGTTTTGAGTCAGTGAAGGCTTCAACGCAGATCCAGGCTAGAGGCCCCTATCTAGATCCTGACTTCAGACAGCTGGACGCCTGGATCGCCATCCGCGAGGACAGCACAGCCACCTTCTTCGTAGGCAAGACCGACTGTGGACAAGGCACGGGCACTGCATTTCGTCAGATGATGTCTGACGAATTGGACATCGCGTACGACCAGACAAGCCTGGTAATGGGCAGCACGGACGTGACCGTTGATCAGGGCGGATCTGGCGGATCCGATGCGATCCAGGTCGACGGCTGGCCTATGCGGCGCGTTGCCGCCGAGGCCCGGCGCGTCTTGTTGGAACTCGCCTCCGAGCGCTTTGGTGTGCCGCCGCCACAGCTCAGTATTCGCCGTGGCGTCATCACCGTCATCGCTGATCCAAGCCTAACTGCAACCTTTGGCGAACTAATCGGAGGCCGGCGATTCAACATCACGCTGACCGGCGACACGATCAATGCGACAACAGGCATTGCCCCCGTCAAGGCGGTGCAGGATCTCGAAATCGTCGGACAGTCGCTCCCGCGATACGACATCCCGGCAAAGGTCGACGGGTCTCTACAATGGGCTGTCGACGTCAAGTTGCCAGAAATGGTCCACGCACGCAACGTGAAGCCGCCGTTTGTGGGTGCGACTCTGGTCAGCATCGATGAGTCCTCGGTTCGCGACCTTCCGGGATTCATCAGCGTCGTGACCCGTGACAATTACGTCGCTGTTGTCTGCGAGCGTGAAGAGCAGGCGATCACCGCCTCGCGGCGCTTGCAGGCTGAGTGGATGAAGCCAGCCACGGCGCCGTTTCCGGCCTCGGAGGATCTCTTCACCTACATGCGGAGCGCGGCGCCGACCTCGACACGCACGCCGACCGTCATAGGGGACCCGGCTCGAGCCATCACCGGCGCGGCGCGTGTCGTCGAAGCTGATTACGATGTTCCGTACCAAGGTCACACCGCGATCGGCCCAGCGCATGCCACGGCCGACCCGTCGGGGGGACAGATGACGATCTACTCTAACGATATGAAATCCTACGGCATGCGACGTGGCGTCGCTGAGTTCCTGCAGATACCACAGGATCAGGTACGTGTCGTCTGGATGGAGGGCCCCCAGGCATACGGACGCACCGCGGCTGACGATGCCGGCTTCGAAGCCGCGTTCTTGGCTAAAGAAATCGGTCGTCCGGTCCGAATGCAGTGGATGCGAGACGAGGAGACCGCATGGGACACCAAGGGACCGGCGTACGCCATCTCGATGCGTGGTGGACTCGACGACCAGGGTCGACTCGTCGCTCTGGAATATAACGCTCGGGCTGCTGACTATTACCATGTTGGCTACAACGAGCCTGATACCGTCCTGATAGCGCAGCTGCTCGGTGTCAGACGGCCGATCCCTCCGAGCGGTCGTGCTTCCTTGCCGTCCAGCATGTACGCCATCGAAAATCAACGTATGACTGGCCAGGTCGTGAGCATGCCGCTGGCGCATGAAACGCCCCTGCGCACTGGCAACCTGCGGGATCCAGATGGGCCCCAGGTAACCTTTGCCTCCGAGTCATTCATAGACGAGCTCGCTGCGGCGGCCAACGCCGATCCGGTCGAGTTTCGACTGCGCCTCCTCGGAGACAGCAACGACGATGACAGCGGCTTCAAGCGTGCTCGATCGATCGCGGTCGTGAGAGCGGCAGCTGACGCATTCGGATGGGACACGCGACCGTCACCCAAACCCGTTGGTGCCGGCAACCTTCTTACCGGTCGTGGCATCGCGTACACCTACCGCAACCAGACCGTGGTTGCACAGATTGCGGAAGTGGAAGTCAATCGCATGACCGGCCACGTCTGGGTAAAGCGGCTTGTCTGCGCCCACGACTGCGGACTAGTCATCAACCCGGAAGGGCTCCGCCGCACGGTCGAAGGTGCAATGATGCACTCACTTAGCCGAGTACTGCACGAAGAGGTCACGTTCGACACGGAAAAAGTCACCAGTGTGGACTGGAACACCCATCCCACGCTGAACCATGAAGACACACCAGCCCAAATCGACGTCGTTATCGTGAACGGTGACCCGAATCCCGACCGTCCAGACCTACCCCATTACGGGGCAGGTGAAACGGCTTGTAAGCCGTTGATGGCGGCTGTTGCCAACGCAGTCTACGATGCGACGGGTGTGCGCATCCGCCGTGTACCGTTCAGGGACGCGCGGGTGCTTGAGGCGTTGCAAGCCGGACGCGTGTAGACAGCTACTGCCATGATCTCTCGACTGCCGCAAATACTTGTCGTTGGCGCGGGGATAGTGGTCATCGTCGCAGGCCTACGATCTGGCGTCACACTTCTAGTACCCTTAATCCTCTCGGCGTTTCTGGCAACGGTGCTTTATCCCAGCGTCGCGTGGATGGTAGCAAGGCGAGTGCCGTCAGGCATCGCAGTCCTGATTACAACTATGCTTATCCTTGCCGCCTTCACTGGACCCGGCCTCATCGTGCAGAGGGCAGCTCATACATTTGCCGCCTCAGCTCCTGAGTACCGAGCAGACATCGAGCACGAACTAATGCCCTGGCTGGAGCGACTCGGCCTATCGGAGACCGATGGACCGGGCTGGGTATCACTAATCGATCCAGGCGCGGCGTTCGACCTTGTCCGCACGCTGTCGTCTGGAGCCGCATCACTGCTCGGCAATACCTTCATCGTGCTTCTGACCACCGCCTTCATGCTGCTTGAAGCGAACAACCTACGGCGACGAATCCCGATTGCTCTACGCCTCGGCCCTGAGCAGGTCGCCGGAACCGAGCAGGCCCTAGCTGCTGTCCACCAATATCTATTTATCAAGGCTCTGGTGAGTCTAACCACTGGCCTGGCCGTCTGGCTTTGGCTGCTGCTAATTGGTGTAGAGTTTCCGGTCCTCTGGGGCCTACTGGCCTTTATCCTGAACTTTATTCCGAACTTCGGATCTCTACTGGCGGCGGTGCCGCCAGCACTATTGGCGTTGGTTCGAAGCGGACCGACGGACATGCTGGCCGTCTTGATCGGATTCGCAGTAGTGAACGTCGTTCTTGGCAATATCCTCGAACCACGGATCATGGGCCGCCGACTCGGCTTGTCTCCCCTTGCCGTTCTGCTCTCGCTGATCTTCTGGGGTTGGGCCTGGGGCTCCGTGGGACTTATCCTGGCCGTCCCGCTCACGATGGTTATCAAAATTGTGATTGAGCACTCCGACGTACGGTGGCTCGCGCTGCTTCTGGGCGATCCAACTGCTAACCCGACCGTTAACGGTGAAACGGAGGCACGGACGGATCAAGCTTGATCGCGACATAGCCTGCGATATCGCATGTCAGATGCGGCCGTCGGTCGCCGGGACGTTAGAACTCGCTGCACACAACTGCGAAGACTATGTGTTACTCGCTTAAAACGACTGACCAGTCTATTGGCAGTAGGAACAGAAAAACAGTTGGTCTTCCCGTCGACTCTAATTAGCACGAGGCACCACAGCCACGTGGGATAATCTTCGGCATGCCGTTGAAATCATTACGCGCCTGGTTGGCCGTCGAAGACTCGGGAGCGCAGGGCTCCACAAGAGAACAAGACTTCACCCCCCTCAGAGAAACGCTCGATGCTCTGGACCATCTCGACCCTGAACAGGCGCGCTACCTAGCTTCGTTCGCATACCTGCTCGGCCGTGTCGCCCATGCCGACCAGAACGTATCCACCGAAGAGACCAATGCCATGGAGGCATTGATACGGGAGCAGGTCGATCTCTCCCAGGACCAAGCGATGGTTGTCGTCCAGCTGGCCAAGACTAGTAACCTGCTATTCGGCGGCACCGCAAATTACCTCATTGCCAGGGAGTTCTCAAAACTCGCAACGCACCACCAGAAGAGCGCACTTATGCGTTGCCTCTTCGCGGTGTCTGCAGCTGATGATGTGATCTCGCTCACTGAAGAAGGGGAACTCCACCGAATCGGGAAAGAGCTTGGGATCGACCACGCACACCTCATCGCACTCCGCGTAGAGTACCAGGACCACCTCCCTGGCCGCTCGCGCGGCTCACGCTCAGCGAGCCGCTTGTAGAGTGGCGCTCGGCTCGACGATTTATAACTTCGACATCGAACTCAATGACGCTGACCGGCACGTGTACGAATCGCTCTCGCTACGAATCGCCCGCCATCCCTCTGAGTCCGGTGAGCATCTCGTAACTCGCCTATTGGCTTATCTCCTTGAGTTCACGGAAGGTATCGAATTTTCGCTAGGCGTATCGGCCCCGGACCAGCCGGCGCTTGCTGTTCGCGATCTCACCGGCGCCATCACTGCTTGGATCGATGTCGGAATGCCTGACGCGGCACGACTTCACAAGGCATCAAAGGTGGCAGGTCGCGTTGCCGTCTATACCCACAAGGACCCCGCACGACTACTAAAGCAACTGGCGGGCCAGAAGGTCTATCGAGCCAACGCGCTAGAACTTTACGCGATCGACCGCGCACTCGTGGAAGCTCTCGCCTCTCAGCTGAGTCGGCGTGTCTCTTTTAGCCTATCGGTCACAGACCACGACCTCTACCTTTCAATCGGCCAAAACAACCTGTCGGGTACAGTAACTAGCCTGAACCACGGCAACTGAGCCACGTAATCTCAATACGCCGACGCGAGCCCGGCTGTGCCCCAGCACAGTCCGTTCCGGATTGCTCGCGCTTGACCGTGTCGGCCTGCCGAGCCAAGATCGCTATCAGAGCCCTTGCCAGAAAAGCCCCCTTACAACGAAACAGCGGCGTCCCGCGTCCATGCTGTCGACGCACTCTTCCTGGACACTGAGCGCGCGATCTCAGGATTTTCTCTGTTTCCGCGCTCATCGAACCCCTCGGTGCCCCAGAATATCCAGGGCCTGGTTTCCGAGCGCCTGGTTCACGAGCGATTGCAAAACCTTCGCCAGCTCGACGTCGACGAATACGTCCTGGCAACCGTAGCACCAGCTGAAAACCCTTCGCGCACCGGGATCAGAGTCGCTATCAATCAGCTGCGCTGGCCAGTGGTCCGGGAACTTGCAAGAGGGCCACTCTACGCCGTCGAGGTCCTTCTCACGATTGCCGGCGAGCAGCGAAAAGTAGGCCTCCTAGCGCAGGACCGCAGCCATAACAACGGTGCGTGGATGCCGGAACAGCATCTGCAAGCCGTGCAAATCGCCCGTGAGTTTGCACTCCAGTCGACCCCAGTCGTCACATTTATCGACACACCCGGCGCCATGGCCGATGCCGACGCAAACCAATCGAATCAGGCGCATGCCATCTCCCGACTCATTGCCGAAATGGCCCAGCTCCACGTGCCAACGATAGGAGTGATTTATGGCAACGGCTACTCCGGCGGTGCGATTCCGCTAGCCACCACGAACATCCTTCTTTCCTTAATTGACGGGGTCTTCAACACGATACAACCGAGGGCTCTCGCCCATATAGCCCGCCACCACAGCCTATCGTGGCAGGAGTGCGCCAAGGCTGTCGGCGTCTCGGCCTACGAACTACACGCCCAGGGATATCTCGACGGCGTAATCGACTACACGCCTCTCGCCGGGAAACTAGGCATTGATAATTTGGAGCGTGCCATCTGCTCCAGCATCGAAGCAGTTGAAGACCTCGGGAGTCACTTCGCTGACACTAGCGAAAGCCTGTTCGCTCACTACGGACGTTCTGTTCGACGCTTTGTTGCACCGACTGGACGAGTTCAGGCACTTAGTGCTCGCAAGGCTCTCTCGACCATTGAAAATCCAACACAGCAGCCAAATATCTACGGAGTCGCCTACCGCCATCTCCGCTATCTTGGTCTGCGAAAGCGCATTCGTTTCACGACGGTCAAAAAATACGGCCGTGTTTCACGTGTCGAACTTCCGGCCGGCGATCTTGAGCAACGGATCGAGCGTGAACACCGTCAGGCCTTCCAGCATTGGCTAGGAAGCCCCTTAAAGATCAAGTACGACGATGCAATCAATCAGGCCTGGGTCAAATTTCAGGAGCAACGTGTGTCGCTCACACGGGATCGAGGCGCGGTAGCATCCTTCTTTCTCGGCACCCGAGAGAACAACTTCGAGATAGCCCGCAACACGCTCCTGCTTGAATTGGGCTTTCACGTGTACAACGCATGGAAAAGCCGAGCATCGGACCATCTGTGCCAGCTCATTAACCACCTCGAACACGCAGACGACACGGTAACCCTCACGCACGGCGATCTTAATATTCTTGATCTCCTTGTCGATTCGGATCTCAGACAAGCATTTGTCGACGAGTGTCGTCTTTTAATGCTCTTTGATGCCGTCTACGACCACCTGCTCGCCCAGCTTAAATCCGTAGCCTTTGAGGCTATGGAAACCAATCGCATTTCTCACGATTCGGTGCGTAACCTCATGACGGCAGCGATGGCGGACGTCGTTGACGGAAGAGTATCAATTCCAGGGTCTGCTAATGGTGACAGCGACCAAACGCTTCCGGATCGCTTCTCCGTCTGGCTACGTCGCCTCGTCAAGTACCGGCGACGCAACGTGCTAATGAAATTCGTTGCCGAATGGAAGAAGGCTGCGTCACCATCGGTCTCCGAGCCGCTATTCGGTCTCATTACTTTCTTTTTTGACCGTCTTCTACCGAGCTACTACGAAGCAGAGCGTGGCGGCCGCTACGACGGACGAATCCGACCTCGAAATATAGGGATCAAGGATTTCTGGAATCGCCTTGATCGTGCATATAAAGACCTGCTAATCCAGGACATTTTGACGACGACGAAACGCCTTGAGGTGATCACTCCCAAGCGGATTATCGACACCTTCTTCAGCGACGTCGAGGAACTCGACCGCGACATGATGACAGTCGATCCGGCGGCTTTTCCAGGCTTCCGCGCAGCGATCGAACGAGCCCTTGAGAATGGCGTCGTTCCCTGCGGTACGGTGAGCGCTCTGGCGAGTGTACAAACGCAGGCATCTGAGACGCAACGCGTTGGCGTATTCATATCAAATCTGACGTTCCAGGCGGGCTCATTCGACATGGCGAGTAGCGTGAAGCTCTGCCGTCTACTCGTCCGATGCGCCGAACAACGCCTGCCGGTGGTCGCCTTCGTCTCGTCAGGTGGGATGCAGACCAAGGAGGGCGCTGGCGCACTTTTCTCCATGGCGATCGTCAATGACCGCATTACCCGCTTCGCGCGCGACACCGGTCTCCCCATCCTAGTCTTCGGTTTTGGTGACTGTACCGGCGGCGCACAGGCCAGTCTGGTCACGCATCCGCTTGTTGAAACATTCTACTTTTCCGGTACGTCGATGCCTTTTGCAGGGCGAATCGTAGTGCCCTCACACCTTCCAACCACGACGACTTTGTCGAATTATTTATCGGAGATCGAGGGGGCGATGGAGGCCCTCGTTACACACCCCTTTGCACCTGATCTCGATCGTGAGCTACTTGCAGTTGATCCGGAAATACCTCTCCCTCGTCTGCAAGTCGCTGACGTTATCGCGAGTGTCGTACAAGGCAAGTCCCCTCGACCTTCGGAAGCGACTCCTGCCCAACCTCCCCGCGCACTGAAGATTTTTAGGCCAGTGACGAAAGTCCTGATTCACGCACGGGGCTGTACGGCCACAAAGCTAGTCGCTGCCGCGCACGAACACGACCTGCGCGTTGTTCTCGTTCAGTCAGATCCCGACATGGACTCTGCTGCCGCCAAGACCCTCCTTCCGTCTGACTCTCTTGTATGTCTCGGCGGTTCCACACCAGACGAGAGCTACCTTAATGCGCACTCGATAATTCGCATTGCTGAAGCTGAACATTGTGACGCTTTACATCCTGGCATTGGGTTTCTTTCCGAGAGCTCTGCCTTCGCCGATCTGTGTTCGCGACACGGCCTGAATTTCATCGGACCTGACGTCCAGAGCATGGAACAGACCGGAAACAAATCGAACGCCGTGCGGACCGCGCGCCGGCTCGGCATTCCGGTTGTTCCCGGGAGTCACGGCGTCGTTACGGGACCGGACGCAGCGGCGGCCATCGCCGAGGCCATCGGTTTTCCGGTCGTGCTCAAGGCCGTGCATGGCGGCGGCGGACGAGGCATCGCAATCGTGTATTCACCGGACGACTTACACGACACGTTCCTCAGGATGGGAGCAGAGGCGCAGTCGGCGTTCGGAAACCGCGATCTCTACATAGAAAAGCTGATCGTGCGCTTTCGTCATGTCGAAATCCAAATCCTGCGAGACCGACACGGCCACACACGTGTGCTCGGGCTTCGCGACTGCAGCGTTCAGCGCAACCAGCAGAAAGTCGTTGAGGAATCCGCCTCAGCCCTGCTTCCGGAAAAGCTTCGCGACGCCGCTTTTACTCATGCACGCGCACTGGCTGACGATGTCGGGTATACGGGTGCGGGAACCGTAGAGTTCATCTTTGATCTTGATGCGCAGCAAATCTATTTCATGGAAATGAATGCCCGCCTACAAGTAGAACACCCCGTCACTGAGGCGACAACCGGCATCGATATCGTACGGGAGCAATTCAGAATCGCATCGGGTGAGTCGATCGAACACCTCGTTGTGAAAGAAAGGGGCTACGCCATCGAGCTCCGCATTAACGCAGAACGCTTCATACCCGATCCTGAGCAGGTTGTTCGAATCGTCCCAGACCCTGGCTTGATCACAGTGTGTGCCCTGCCGCAGACCGCAAATGTTCGGGTGGTATCCGCCGTCGAGACAGGAGACCGGATCTCGCCCTTTTATGACAATCTTGTGGCGCAGGTCATAGCGTACGGGTCGAGTCGTGCCGCAGCGATTGCCTCGCTTCTCGAATGGCTCCAGACGGCACGCCTCGAAGGCATCGGATCAAATATCCCGCTCCTGAAACAGATCCTACTCGACGATGAGTTCGTCGAGAGCCGACACGACACCGGCTACATAGCTCGGCTGTTCAGGCACCTGGATATTCACGCGCTGGTCGAGGAGGTTGAAGCACTTCGTGGTAATCGAGGAGCACTGGCTAGATCGTCGATACAGATTGAGGGCAGCACCGAACTCAAAGTCGTAGCGCCAGGCTCATGTATTTTTTACGCTGCGCCTGGGCCGAACCTAGCAGAATTTGTAACGGTTGGCGCTCGTATCCGCACCGACACTACGCTCTGCCTCACTGAGGCGATGAAACTATATGAGGAGTTATCTCTGGGAACGTTTAACCGAGACGAAATCATTTACCCGACCGACCTTGATTACGAAGTCGTCCGAGTGCAAGCCCATAACGGACAGCTTGTCACTGAAGGTGACCTGCTTTTTGTTGTCCGGCCCTGTTAGGTCTAAGCGTCTGGTCAACGAAACCATTCGGGAGCAACAGAGCGAAACCTGCCGACAAACCGGCTGCGTTCATCGTATCGAGCGACTATGCTCGTTCCATAAGCTAGGGGCAATATTAAACGCCCTGCGGCATTCTTTGACATGCCGAACGCTCGTATTCGCCCTTCTCTTTCCTAGTGGCGCTGCAGCGCAAGAGTCAGGTGCCATCGTCGGCGTCATCCTAGATTCACTTGGCTCAAGGGTCCCGGGTGTATCTCTGACCCTCGTGGGAGAGCAGGGACAAGTTGGAAAGCGCACGGCTGACGCTGAGGGCGCATACGGATTCTCTGGTCTTGAGTCCGGCCGCTATCACGTAGCAGCGACTACTCCTGGCTTTTTGCCAGTGACGTCTGAGGCAGCGTACGTGAGCAGCGGCGGACGCGTAACTGTTGATCTCACATTGCAAATCGGACCACTCCAGCAAGCAGTCGTCATTACGGCCTCGGCCTCGGAGCTACCACAGGCCCAAACCGGCGCACCTGTCACCGTAGTTGGTCGCACCGAAATCAACGCGCTTGATAAACCCGATCTACTCGAAGTACTGCGCCTGGTGCCAGGCTCGCAGATTCAGCAGACGGGTGCCCGCGGTGGCACGACATCGCTGTTTATTCGTGGAGGATCCGCCAGTTTCGCTAAAGTATTGATTGATGGCATCGCCGCCAACGACATCGGCGGCGCATTCGACTTCTCCCAGCTGCAAACTACCGGCGTCGAACAGGTCGAAGTCCTACGACAGGCGAACAGTCTCATATATGGCAGCGATGCACTCAGCGGAGTTGTCAACATCACCACGAGCCGCGGTCGCACACGCATCCCTGAGGTCAGCTATTCGGCTCACGCGGGGAACCTTAGCACCAAAAATAGTTCGGCGTCGCTTGGCGGCGCGTACCGTCGCTTGGACTACTTCTCACAGTACTCCTACTTAACCACCGAAAATGACGTGCCCAACAACCAATATCGCAATCACACATACGCGGGCAGAGTCAGCTTGGCTATCGGAGGAAGCACAGATTTAAGTGCCACACTTCGACAGGTCTACGGTAGGACGGGAAGTCCAAACAGTTTTAACTCTTTCGGCCTAAGCGATGATTCGACCTCTGCATCACATCAGAACTATCTCGGCGTCACGGCTCGTTCGCAGTGGACCAACCGCTGGCAGAGCACCTTACGCTTCGGCTCAACGGACCAGACCTCACACTTCGAAAACCCTACACCCACCGGCGAAGCCTTTAGCCCTTTCAAATTCGGCACGAACTATCTCGGGAACGAGGTGACATTAACTGGCGCCAATGGCCACACCGCCACCGGGCGTGCAATCCTGGATTTCGACGGTACGTATCCTGCGATATTCAACAACCGTTTCACACGACGCACACTCTCAGGCGAATCAACGTACACAATGGATTCGGATGTGCATATATCGGTTGGCGGGCGGTTCGAACGCGAACAAGGATACAGCGACCCCGAGAAGGAACCGAATACCACTCGCAACAACGGCGGCTTGTTCGTAGAGGCTCGAGGCAGCATCGGCGGTTCGACCTATGTCGCCGTTGGTATTGGTTACGAACGGAACGCCGCGTTTGAGTCCGTCACTACCCCACGACTGTCCGTGGCCACCTATCTCCGTCAACCCGAGCGGGGCACGGTGGGTGACACCAAGATCACTCTCAACGTCGGTAAAGGCATTAAGGCGCCGAGTGTGTTTCAGGAACAGAGTTCGCTACACATAATCGGACAGGCGTCCTCGTCTAGCTCTACAATCCCACCGATCGGTCCTGAACGTAGCCGCACTTTCGATTTCGGAGTCGAGCAAAGCTTTACGGATGCCGGGACGCGTTTACGCGTTCTATATTTTCACAATCGTTTTAACAATCTAATTGAATTTGTCAGCAAGAACGTCCTGCCACAGGTGGGAATCTCTCCGACGATCGCCCAGGTCGCCACGTTCGGGGCCTACGTGAACTCGTCATCCTTTACGGCACAGGGATTGGAAGCGTCAGGGGAGGCACATCTGGGAGACAGCGTTCGGTTGATGGCCTCCTATACCTACATGGACGCCAAGGTTACCGAATCGTTTGCGAGTAGCGCACTACAACCGGCGATCAATCCCTCGATTCCAGGGGTAGCAATCGGCGCATTTTCCCCACTCGTTGGCCAGCGCCCGTTCCGTCGGTCGGCCCATTCCGGTTCACTGATGGCAAATTACACACAAGGCCGTGGGCAAGTGACGTTGTCAGTCTATTTTTCCGGAAAGCGCGATGGGAGCACCTTCCTGAGTGACGCGCTTTTTGGCAACTCGCTACTCTTGCCCAACAAAAATCTCGAGGCTGCCTATCAGAAGATCGATCTCGCGGTCACGTATCGCGTGAACCGACGACTCAGGATACATGCAAACAGCGAGAACCTACTGAACAAGAGATACGAGGCATCTTTCGGATTCCCAGCACTTCCCCGAACGGTACGAGCGGGCATCACAGTCTCGCTTGGCGGCGACGACTGATCGTTGCAGCCTGCTGCAACGTAACCGAATTCTACCTTACGAGTAACGCCGCGACGGTCTGTTCGTACGCAAGCGACAGTGGTCCAATATCGGCTACCCGTACAAACTCATCAACAGCATGGACCGATCCATTTACGGGACCGAATTCCACCAACTCGGTGGACACTTCGAAAAGAAACCGGCCATCTGAGGTGCCGCCGCCTGTAGACAACGCCGGCGTAACCCCCGTCGTGGCGAAGATGCTTCGACTCAGTGTTTCGACCAATCGGCCTGGTGGCGACACGAACGGCGCGCTACCCAGCCTCCAGGCCACTGCACCATCGACACGGTGCCGATCGAGAATTTCTTGAACGCGCGCCTGCAGGCTTTCGGCCGACGACGCCAGACCAAAGCGGAAATTAAATATTATGTCCAGGGAACCTGGAATGATGTTGTCAGCGCCGGCTCCGGCATGGATGTTCGATATCTGAAAACTCGTAGGTGAAAACGACTCGTCACCACGATCCCACTCAACGGTCGCCAGATCTACCAGAGCAGGCATTGCCGCATGAATCGGATTACGTGCCTGGTCAGGGTATGCGACATGGCCCTGGATCCCAATGACGCTCAGCACGCCGTGCAGCGAACCCCGACGCCCGTGCTTAATGGTGTCGCCAAGCTTTTCAGAGGATGTTGGCTCACCAATAATGCACGCCTCAAGAGTTATTCCTCGCTGCTGTAAAAGATCCGCGACGGCTGCGGTACCGTCTACCGCTTCACCTTCTTCGTCCGATGTGAGGAGCACCCCAATCGAGCCGAAATGATCCGAATGAGCCACGACAATTCGCTCGGCTGCAGTAACCATCGCTGCCACTGACGTCTTCATGTCGGCGGCGCCGCGCCCGTACAGACAGCCGTCACGCTCTACCGGTGTAAACGGATCACTGGTCCAACGTTCAACAGGGCCTGGCGGTACTACGTCAACATGTCCCGCTAGACACACGACTGGATCAGCATGACCGTGACGAGCCCACAGGTTACCGGCAGTTCCACGGTCGACGCGCTCGCACGCGAAACCAACCGCATTCAACCGTGAGGCAATCAGATCGAGACACCCCGCATCGTCTGGTGAAATCGATCGGCACGCAAGCAGCCGCTTCGCCAGCTCGAGCGTCTGGGTGGTCGCGTCCGAGGCAGAGCCATATTCGACCATCGTTTCGTTAGGTCCTCAGCAACTCATTGATCGACGTCTTCGCCCGCGTAGCCGCATCAACACGCTTAACGATCACCGCGCACGCTAGAGAGTGACTACCGTCACTCGCGGGAAGGCTCCCTGGCACAACGACTGACCCAGACGGCACGCGTCCGTAGTACACATTTCCAGTCGTCCGATCGTAGATCTTCGTGCTCTGCCCTATAAACACCCCCATCGAGATAACTGAATGGGCCTCCACGATCACGCCTTCAACGATTTCCGATCGGGCACCAATAAAACAACCGTCCTCAACGATGGTGGGTGTCGCCTGAATCGGCTCAAGCACGCCGCCAATACCCACTCCCCCAGAAAGATGTACATCCTTCCCTATTTGCGCGCACGATCCCACAGTGGCCCATGTATCGACCATCGTGCCCTCGCCTACATACGCACCAATGTTCACGTAAGATGGCATCAGCACCACGTTCCGGCCGATGAACACGCCTGTGCGCACAGTCGCTGTCGGCACCACACGAAAACAGCCCTCTCGAAACTGTGCGTCGGTGTAGTCCTGAAAAAGCAGCGGCACCTTGTCGAACCATGCCGAGCCTCCTCCATTAGGCATGACCGCGTTGTCGTGCGTGCGGAAATACAAAAGCACAGCCTTCTTAACCCACTCGTGCGTGACCCACACCTCGTTGATCTTCTCGGCAACTCGAATACGACCTCGATTAAGCCCGTCGACAACTTCGTCGAGCGCATCGAGTAAATCGCGTGGAGGGTCGGAAGGAGACAAATCGGCACGGCGTTCAAACGCGGCATCAACGACAGAAGCAAGAACATGTGTGCGCATAACGGACAGAGGCCTCGTAGCGTAACCCTAAATCAGTGACAAAATTCTGCAATGCGACGAGCGCCTTCGACGCAGGCATCCACATCGGCGACCAACGCCATCCGAACATAACCTCGACCAGGATTGACACCGTGTACTTCACGAGCCAGGTGCTGTCCCGGTAAAACCGTCACGTGCTCGGCCGCGAACAGATCCCTGGCGAACCGTTCATCATCGCCCCCCGGGCAAGCGAAGGATTCAGAAGTTCGGGCCCTCTACCTTATCTCAGGCAACAGCGTCACCTGCACATACCGGTTAGCGTTCAGATACACGCGTGCCGCGTCTCGCAGGGCACGCATCGTAAGCTGCTCGTAGAATGGCTCCCTTTCGAAAACCTCCGCAACGTCTTCGCCAAACTCATACTTGGAGGACATACGAGTTAAGAGATATGCATTTTTCTGACTATTAGTCTCAAAGTCACGAATGAGCGCCGCGCGAGCGTCGAGGACCTGCCCACGACTCGGACCATCTCTCTTGAAGTCCTCCACCACCTGAAACGCCGCCCGCACCAAGCTCTCTGTTCTCGCTGGGTCGCACGCAAAATTGATCGTAAACCGGTACTTCTCCACCGGATATTTTGCAAAAGTCGGCACAACGCGCACACCGTAAGTGCCTCCGAGATCCTCCCGAAGACTTCCCTGAAGATTGCCGGCGAGGCTTTCCGCCATGACCCTAGCGAGCACACGATGCGCCTCGTCATTCTCGAACGCTCCACTGAACACAA
>Ga0315339_1000423_pt1 | contig 54177 bp, 62 predicted proteins | sample ASW17metaG_FD_204514 | JGI IMG/M metagenome (GOLD analysis project Ga0315339, IMG submission 204514) | Ammonia-oxidizing marine archaeal communities from Pacific Ocean, United States - ASW #17 | ecosystem: Environmental > Aquatic > Marine > Oceanic | place: USA: California | collected 2016-12-05 | reverse complement strand
TGCACGAGACCGAACATCTGGCGATTCAGCGACCATCCGATTCTTGAATCGCAAAGCGATCCCCAAGTCCAGGAAAATCCGCTAAAAATCACGAAGCCGGGAAACAACCTGGGCAGTTACCATTTTTCTGCATGTAATTAAGGCGGGAGGAGCCGAGCCGTACAATTCGATAACCCGTAGCGTTATAGCAGCAAGTCGTGACGCACGGGCCAACACACCTTCGCAAGCGCGGAACTTTCTAGACGCCATGCGCGGCCTATTCCGGTGGGCGCACGATAGCGGGTTCGTTTCCGTAGACCCGACTGAGGGCGTGAAGAACCCGAAGCTCCCGAAGGGGCCGGGGTTTGAGGCGTGGACCGGTGACGATATCGCCGCGTATGAACGCCGCTGGCCGGAAGGCGCGAAGGAACGTGTGTGGCTGCACGTTCTGCAATTCACCGGTTTACGGCGCGGCGACGCGGTACGAATAGGCAAGCAGCATGTTCGCGACGGCATCGCCACAATAAAGCAAACCGAAAAGAACGGCGTCGAGGTCACAATCCCGATACGCGAAGACCTCGCGCGCACACTTTCTTCTGGTCCGACCGGCGACCTCGCATGGATATGCGGATCACGGGGGGAACCGCTGACCAAGGAGACATTTGGTAATTTCTTTCGCGCCGCCTGTAACGCTGCCGGACTGAAGGGTAAGAGTGCGCACGGCGTCCGAAAGATAGCGGCGACGCTTGCGGCCGAGGCTGGCTTGACCGTTTCCGAACTCGAAGCACTGTTCGGCTGGACCGGTGGGACTATGGCTTCGCATTATACGCGGACAGCGAATCGGAAGGCGCTTGCGATCCAAGCCGCGCGGAAACTCACGGCACGCGAAAAAGAAGGAAAAGTGAACACCCAACGCCCGCACCTTGAAGATGGTGCGGGAATTGGGGAGAAAATGCCAATGAATTCAAAGGCGAAATGCTAAAATGGTGCGGTCGAGAAGACTCGAACTTCCACGGGTTGCCCCACAGCGACCTCAACGCTGCGCGTCTACCAATTCCGCCACGACCGCAAGAGCGGAACCATGTATCAAATCGAATGCCGCCATACAAGCCAAGCGCCAGCTAGCCGGGGGCACGGCTGAGGCTCTTGCCCGCAAGACCGCGCCGGACTATCTCCAAGCCATTAGAAAGATTGGAAATGGCCGGCTCTCGCACAAATCTTGACCGCTCGATGTTGCCGCCGGCCGATCATCCTGCAATCGAGTGGCTGGTCGCCGATCGGCCAATCCCCTATCCCGACGCAATTGCGGCAATGGAAGCCCATGTCGCGGCAATCGCCAGCGGCCAGGCGCCCGAGCGCGTCTGGCTTCTCGAGCATCCCCCGCTCTACACCGCCGGCACCAGTGCAAAGCCGGGCGACCTCCTGAGCCCGGATCGATTTCCGGTTTTTTCGACCGGGCGCGGCGGCCAATACACTTATCACGGTCCAGGACAGCGCGTGGCCTATGTGATGCTCGACCTCAACCGCCGCCGCCAGGATCTTCGCCTCTATGTCGCGACGCTGGAAGAATGGCTCATCAAGACGCTTGCCAGATTCAATGTGCGTGGTGAGCGGCGCCAGGATCGTATCGGGATCTGGGTGGAGCGGCCGGAAGGCGGCGTGGGACGCGAGGACAAAATCGCCGCCATCGGCATCCGGATCCGCCGTTGGATTTCCTATCACGGTGTCTCGCTCAATGTAGATCCCGATCTTGAGCATTTTTCCGGCATCGTGCCATGTGGTGTCGCCGACCACAGCGTCACCAGCCTCGCCGATCTCGGAAAAATAGCCTCGATGGCGGAAGTCGACGCGGCGCTACGCCGGGAATTCGAGGCGCTGTTTGGGAAGACCGTAGTTGCTAGTCCCTAGACCGGATCGTGAAGGCCCCGGTGAGAAAGTCTACGTATTCCACGACAGCAACGTTATCGACACGTGCGCCGGAAGGCCCAATCCAAGACGCGGCGATCATCGCCTCAACGGCGTCGCCATCACCGTAAAAAACCGCCTCGACAGAACCATCGCGCCGATTGCGGACAAAGCCCGACAGGCCTCGCGCATGCCCATGACGCTCGGTCCAGGCACGAATGCCGCCGTGGGCATGGCGATGTCGATTCAATTCATGTGTGCTGTTTTGGTCTGATTCGTCCCAACCTTGTCGGCGAGCCCTTTCAGATTGGCGTCCAAAATTTTGCCCATCATCATTTTCATCATTGTTTGACCCAGCAACCATCCGAACGGTCCGTATTTCACGCGATATTCGAATGTCCATATCACTGTCGAACGCTCGCCATCGATTGGCTCAACAGAAATTTCTGCATGGGCTTCATGAAGAGGCATAGTAGCCATTTCCGACAAACGGACACGATACTTGTGATTGGCTTCCCACCCCGTAACCTCTTCGACCACCGAAGTGCCGTCGGCGAAATGATTGCACCGTTTCGATCCAACTCCGTCATCTCCGTCCGTGAGCGCATCAACGGTGTTTATTAGTGGCGCAAATTCATCAATATGCATGAAGCGGCCCAGGACCGCCCATACAGCATCGGGCGTGGCGTTGATCGTGCGGATTCGATGGAAATGGATCATTTGATTTCCTGATTTCTGGCAATCGTGCCGATTTTCATTTTTGCATCGGGTGATTGATAGGGTTGCCCTGCTGACAGCATGGTGTCAGCAGTATGGCAGTAGGAGTAAGGAATGCGTCGTACCGAGCGTCTTTTCCAGATCATCCAGATCCTTCGGGCAAACCGATCCCCTGTGACCGGGCAAAGCCTGGCCGGGGAATTGGAGATATCGCTGCGTACCTTATACCGCGACATGGCGGAGCTCATTGCACAGCGTGTGCCGGTCACTGGAGAGGCGGGAACAGGTTATGTCTTGGACGACGGGTACGATATGCCGCCGTTGATGCTGACAGCGGATGAGTTGGAGGCGGCGGTACTTGGAGCGGCGTGGGTTACCGCGCACGCTGATCCGTCTCTTGCACGAGGAGCAAGAGATCTGCTGACGAAACTGTCTGCGGCAATTCCACAGGAGCTGCGCCCGATTATTCTGGATGCGGGGCTAAGGACCGTTTCTTCCCGACCAAAAGTACGTGAGCGATTTGACGGTGCAATTTTACGACATTCAATCCGAGAACGGATAAAGCTGCACCTTGTCTACCAAGACCAAAACGGAACGGTTTCCGACCGGGTTATTTGGCCGCTTTTCATCGCCTACTTTGACGAAGTTCGCATAGTCGTCGCCTGGTGCGAAAAAAGGGACGACTACCGGCATTTTAGGACTAATAGAATTCAGTCTCTGGAAAGACTGCATGACAAATATCCTGCGCGTCGTGCGCTCCTAATAAGGGTTTGGGATGAACTTCGGGCGAAAGAAAACCCTAGCCACGGAACAATAGCTGAGATCAGCCACGACGCAGAAAACCAACAATAAGAGCTCAGAGCAGCCGTTGCATCCCATCAGATCAGTGGGTCACGAGCCTAGTCTGTCGAGCGCACGGTAAATTGACCGGTCAGATGATCGGCGTGATCGCTGACGGTGACCGCCTCGACACGCGCGCCGGACGGCCCGGTCCAAGACGCGGCGATCATCGCCTCGACCGCGTCGGTATCGCCGCAAAACACCGCCTCGACCGAACCGCCACGCTGGTTGCGGACAAAACCCGACAGGCCCCGCGCATTCGCCTGACGCTCGGTCCAGGCACGAAAGCCGACACGCTGCACACGACCCCGGATCGTCACCAGAACGTTGCGTTGGGTCATTAGTTGGTTCGCTCCACGTATTCGAACAGACCAATCTACTCGAACTCGACGATGACCGCGTCGAGCGCCAGAACATCACCGGGATTGGCATTGACCTTGGCGACAACCGCGTCGCGCTCGGCGCGCAGAACATTTTCCATCTTCATCGCCTCAATGATTGCCACCGGATCGCCGGCCCTGACCTCTTGGCCGACAACAACATTGATCGCCACGACCAGTCCGGGCATCGGGCAACGCACAAGCTTCGAGGTGTCGGGCGCCTGCTTCTCGGGCATCAGCGCGGCAAGCGCGGCAAGGCGCGGCGTCATCACCCGCGCCACGACATCGACGCCGCGATGCATCAGCCGGGTACCGCCGACGACCGAACGCAACTGAACAATAATTGGCTCGCCATCGATCGTGCCTGACCAGATCGGCTGCCCGGGAAGCCAATCGCTTACGACCCTCACCGGTCGCGCGAATGCCGGCGCCTGCATCTCGACATCGACGCGTGAAGAAGATCGGGCCGCAATTACACTCAGCGGAACCGCTTGCGCACCCATCATGACCACCCAATCCCCCTCTACCGAAGACGACGCGCCATTGAGGCGTCCGGCAAGCCCGGCGCGCCGACTTCGGCGATTTATCTCGGTGCTCATGGCCACAATGGCAAGATGATTCAATAGATTGACTTCTGGCCTTATCCAATTGAATCCACCGCTGTATTCCTCATCAATAAATGCCGTCGACAAGGCTCCCCGACGCCAGCGCGGATGATCCATCAAAGCCGACAAAAAAGGCTGATTATGGTTCAGTCCATCAATGACAGTTTGGTCGAGAACATCGGCCATCGCCTCAACTGCCGTCTCCCGGTCGGGCCCATGGGTCACCAGCTTGGCGATCAGCGGATCGAAATGGATCGACACCTCGGAGCCTTCGACGACACCGCTATCTATGCGGATCGTCTTGCCGTCCGTGGTGCCTTGCTCGGGAACGCGATAGCTATTGAGGCGGCCGATTGAGGGTAGGAAATTGCGATAGGGATCCTCGGCATAAAGCCGCGTCTCGATTGCCCAGCCATTGAACGCGATGTCTTGTTGCGCGAAGGCAATTTCTTCGCCGGCGGCAATCCGGATCATCTGCTCGACCAGATCGATACCGGTAATCAATTCGGTTACCGGATGCTCGACCTGAAGACGGGTGTTCATCTCAAGAAAATAGAAATGCCGATCATCGTCGCTGAAGATAAACTCGACGGTGCCGGCTGAATCATATCCGACGGCTCTGGCCAGGGCGATTGCCTGAGCACCCATTTCCGCCCTCAACCGTGCGTCGACCGTTGGCGAGGGTGCCTCCTCGACAATCTTCTGATTGCGTCGCTGGATCGAACATTCGCGCTCACCGAGATGAACGATATTGCCGTGCCGGTCGGCGAGCACCTGGATTTCGATATGACGCGGACGTTCGACGAAGCGCTCTATAAACACCCGATCGTCACCAAACGACGCCGCCGCTTCCGAGCGCGCCCGGTTAAATCCTTCCGGGACCTCGTCAAGCGTGCGCGCGATCCGCATGCCCTTGCCGCCGCCGCCGGCCGAAGCCTTGATCATCACCGGCAACCCCACGTCTTCGGCAACGGCCAGCGCATGTACTTCATCATCGATGACGCCGAGATGACCAGGAACCGTTGCGACGCCCGCCGCCGCGGCAAGTTTCTTCGATTCGATCTTGTCGCCCATGGCGGCAATCGCCTTGGCGTTCGGTCCGATGAAGGCGATGCCGCTAGCGGCAACGGCCTCGACGAAAGCCGCGCGCTCGGACAGAAAGCCGTAGCCCGGATGCACCGCGTCGGCGCCGGTCCGCCGGCACGCATCAATGATCTTGTCTACCACCAGGTAAGACGACGATGCTGGCGGCGGGCCGATATTGACGGCCTCGTCGGCCATCTCGACATGCAGCGCATCGGCGTCGCTGTCGCAATAGACGGCGACCGTCGCGATCCCCATCTTTCGCGCCGTGCGGATGATGCGCACCGCGATTTCGCCGCGATTGGCGATAAGAATCTTGCCGAACATCGCTACGCTATACCCCTTCCGAAAGCCTTGCCGATCTTGTATTCCGCCTCCGTCGCGCCAGCAACCGGGTCGGTGTCCCTCTCTGAGATCGGCAAGCCGTTGTTCCCTCAAAAACCGCTCTTGCCAATAGCCCTCCAAGCTGAAACCTTGGCGATAGGATTTGTAAAAAGAGAGAGTCTGCAATGGATGTTCGTGCCGCATTGGCCGTCGAAGCTGGCAAGCCACTTGAAATCGAAACCGTTCAACTCGAGGGGCCCAAAGCCTTTGAGGTCCTGGTTGAAATCAAGGCGACCGGCATTTGCCATACCGACGAATTTACTCTGTCCGGCGGCGACCCCGAGGGGCTTTTCCCCGCGATCCTCGGCCATGAGGGCGCCGGAATCGTCGTCGACATCGGGCCGGGCGTCACCAGCGTCAAGAAGGGCGACCACGTTATCCCGCTCTATACGCCCGAATGCCGCGAATGCCCGTCCTGCCTGTCGCGAAAAACCAATCTCTGTACAGCAATCCGCGCTACCCAGGGCAAGGGACTTATGCCCGACGAGACATCACGATTTTCGATTAACGGCACACAATTGTTCCACTATATGGGTTGCTCGACATTCGCCAATTTTACGGTGCTGCCGGAAATTGCAGTGGCAAAAATCCGTGACGACGCTCCTTTCGACAAGGTTTGCTATATCGGCTGCGGCGTCACCACCGGCGTCGGCGCGGTCATCAACACCGCCAAGGTCGAGCCCGGCGCGACCGCGATTGTCTTCGGTCTCGGTGGCATTGGCCTCAACGTCGTCCAGGGCCTGCGCCTTGCCGGCGCTGATATGATCATCGGCGTCGACGTCAATCCGGACAAGAAGGAATGGGGCGAGCGTTTCGGCATGACCCATTTTGTTAATCCCAAGGATGCCGGCGGCGAGCTTGTTCCTCACCTTGTCGACATGACCAAGCGCGGAGCCGATCAGATCGGCGGCGCCGATTATACCTTCGACTGCACCGGCAATGTCGACGTCATGCGCCAGGCGCTGGAAGCCAGCCACCGCGGCTGGGGTCAATCGATTATCATCGGCGTCGCCGGCGCCGGGCAGGAAATTTCAACCCGCCCCTTCCAGCTGGTCACCGGGCGGTCGTGGAGGGGCACGGCTTTTGGCGGCGCCAGAGGCCGAACAGACGTTCCCAAAATCGTCGACTGGTATATGGACGGAAAGATCGAGATCGACCCGATGATTACCCATTTGTTGTCGCTCGACGAGATCAACAAGGGCTTCGACCTGATGCATGAAGGCAAAAGCATCAGGAGCGTGGTGGTCTACTGACAGGTTTCAGCTAGCTTTTTCGATCAGCGGCTTCAGCGCCGGGTGGATTGATGGGGATTCGTCGCGCAGGAAACGCAGTAGCGCCTTTTCATTCTCGTGCAGCTCTCCGTCGCGTCCGATGCGCTCTGCCAGCCATTTGGCTTCTTCCTGATTGACGATTTCAGCGGCGGCAATCTCCTGGCTCTTCTCCTGGTTCCGGATCGCGGTGGCCTTCTCACCGGTCGGCGTGGTGTAGGCCTCGAGAATTCCCGCAAACCCGCCGGAGACCATGCGCGTCAAAAAAGTACCGACCCCGCCGCTCGGTGAATTAAGCCACGCCTCTTGGCGAAGCGCCACCTCGCGAGGCGGTGCGACATAGCCCGACGCCGCCATGACGCAATTGGCAAGCGCTTTGGCGAACAGATCGGACCAGGCCGGATCATTGTCTGCCTCGACGGTCCGGTCATTGATGTTGAAAAGAATCTCCGCCTCGACGCGCGTAATCGAAATCCCGGCATCGCCGGCGAAGGCATAAAGGATGCGGCGGATGAGATCGGCCTCGGCCCGGCCGATTCGACCGGGCTCAAGCCTGCCTCCATCGGCAAGCGGCCCGACACCGTCGACGACGGCGCTTTCGACTTGGTGCAATGTGAACGCAACCAGCTGCTCGGGAGATTTCATCGCAACTTCAAGAATCTTTACCAGAAGCTCCAGCTCGCTCGCCGTCTTGATCAGCCCATCCTTGCCGACCCGCGCGATCAGCCAATCGGCGTTGGCCTCGTCGATATAGCCGAATGGCTCCTGTTGGCGGACGATAAAATCAGTACCCGCCTCGACCAATAGCGCGCGCCATTGGGGATCGGAATTGTCCGCCGCCTCGTCGATCGCGAACAGCCCGTCAATTTCCGCCGGATCGATCGAACCATCATCGCCATAGACCGCACGCCGTGCATCAAGCGTGTCCTCGGCGCTCACCTTACCTGTCGCGCGTACTCTCGCCAGAATATCTCCAACCGGCATTTTCGCGTCCCCGTTCGAGCCCATTTGGCGCCCACGCTAGCCAGGAATAGCTAAGGAACATTTGACAGAATGAAGACAGGATCGTGTCACCGCCGGCAAACCCAGCCAATCACTTGGTACTTGGCGAAGGCGCGGCCCGCCTGAGCGGCATCATTGCGAGGATACCAATTGCCGGGCCAAACGCCATCACGGCAATGACCATTGGCCAGCCAAAGTAATCTGCGAGAATTGGCGTTAGCTGGACTGTGGCAATCGTCAAGGTGAAACCAAGCGCCGTTTGCAGGGTCAACAAACTGCCCGACAAATGCGCTGGGCAGGCGTCGGCGACAAGAGCTGAAAACTGGGCCGAGTCGGGAATCACCGCGATGCCCCAAATCACTATGAGAATGAACGTAATCCACACAGGTCCGCCGAAGGTAATCGCAGTCAGCAGCGCGGCGGTCCCGCTTGCCGCCATGGCAATTATGGTGACTTCCGCCTTGCCGATGCGATCGGCAAGGAGCCCGGCCGCAACACAGACGAGACCACCTAGACCGATGGCGATGAATGCGGTGAGCTTGCCAAGACTTTCCGCCGCCGCATCGTTCATGGTCGCGCCATAGGAGGCGGCCGCCGCGACGCCGACCCAAGCCCACATCGCATAAAGCTCCCACATGTGGCCGAAATAACCGAGATAGGCATTTCGGATAGTCCGGTTCGTCCAGGCAAGGCGGATCGCGCCGGGCTCGAAACGGGGTGAGCGGGCGTGATGGGGCCCAAGACCGGTAGCAAGCACCAGAACCGCGCCAAGGCAGGCGAGAAGGCTCACGGTGACAACGGTGATCCGCCAGTCGGCGCCGCCTAGGAAGGCGGCAAGATAGGGCATGCTACTGCCCAATGTCAGAGCGCCGACGACAAGACCGATGAGCAGTCCACGGTCCGCCGTTCCCCATCCGACCGCAATCTTCATTCCGACCGGGTAGACGCCGGCTAAAAGCATGCCCGTGGCAAAGCGCACCGTAATCGCCATGTCTCCGCCGAGCGGTGCGATCAGCAAGACCGCATTGGCCAATGCGGCGGCAAGGGCGGCGAGCGCGAAGACCCGGCGTGGATCGAAACGATCCGCAATCCCGCTGATCGCCACGATCAGGGCTCCAACCACGAACCCGCCCTGGACACTGGTGGAAAGCAGCGCTTGGCGCATCGGCCCGATCGCCGCTTCCCTAATCATATCGGGAAGTACCGCAGCGGAGGTAAACCACAGGCTCATAGTCACCATCTCTGCGAGAACGAGCAGGACAATCGAGCGAAGCTTTGATTCAGGCATTATTGAGAACCGATTTTGTGGGCGCCCAAGACGGCCCAAGAGTTGCACGATCGGTTGGGTAAGAACAGGACGTCACCCTAAGCCGGGCTGGTCGGCGATATGCCACGGCGCTTGTTGCTTCAGCGAAGCGACGACGATGTCGAGGAAAGCACGCGCGTCAACCGACATATGGCGCCGGCTCGGGTAAATGGCATAAAAGCCCTGTACCTTGGTCGCATAGTCGCCAAGCACTCGCTTCAGCCGGCCAGCCTTGATCTCATTCCGGGCAATCGCTTCGGGAAGTAGCGCGACGCCGAGACCAGATAGCGCCGCGTGGGTGGCATAACTCATACTGTCGGCGGCAACCCGCGCATTGACCACGACCTTGATTTCGCCCTCCGGTCCACGCAAATGCCAGACTGCGCCCTCCGCTAGGCTCCCATAAACGACGGCGCTGTGATTTTTCAGATCGCCCGGATTGAGCGGCGTGCCGCACCGTTTGAGGTATCCGGGACTGGCGCACACGATCCTGCCGGCATCGGCCAGTTTGGTGGCGACAAACGAGGAATCCTGCAATTGGCCAGACCGAAATGCCAGATCGATACGCTCGTCGATCAAATCGACATAGTGATCGCTAAGCACCAGTTCGACTTTGGCCTGTTCATAACGTTTCAGATAGACCTCGACCCAATCCCCGAGACCGCCGGCACCATATTCGATCGGCGCCGATATCCGTAGCACCCCCCTTGGCGTCGCATTTGTCTTGTCGACCAGCCCCTCGGCGGCTTCCAATTCGTCCAACCCCTTGCGGCATTGCTGGTAATAGGTCCGGCCAATGTCGGTTAGCGACAATTTTCTGGTCGTGCGGTTCAACAGACGCACGCCGAGCGCCGCCTCTAAGGCGCTGATTTTACGGCTGACACTGCCCTTGGGCAGCCCCATCGCCCGGGCACCGCCGGTAAAACTACCCGCTTCGACGATACCGACAAAGACAGCAACGGCGTTGAGATCGGTCACGAGCACATCCCTTATCGACGCATATAAGAAACAATAAATCGCAATTCCAACATATAATGCAACAGCGGATATGTCTTACATCGGCGTCATAGGAAATCCACTCAACAAGGAACAACGATCATGCCAGACAAACGAACCGTTCTCGTCGCAGGCGCTACCGGCCAACAAGGCGGCGCCGCAATCGACGCCCTTCTAGCGCGTGGCCACAAAGTGACCGGCGTGACCCGCAACCCCAACAGCCAAAAGGCAAAGGCGTTAGCTGAACGCGGCGTGACACTCGCTGCCGGCGATTTCACCGACCACGACGCCTTGGTCCGCGCCGCAAGCGGCGTCGATGCCGTCTACGCGATGACCACCCCTTTCGAGGCGGGCATCGAGGCGGAGATCAAACAGGGTGTAGCGCTGGTTGAGGCGGCTAAGGCGGCGAAGGTCGAGCATCTGGTTCTGGGATCCGTCGCTAGCGCCGACAAAGCCACCGGCATTCCGCATTTCGACAGCAAGTACGAAGTCGAGAAGCATCTGGTCGCCTCCGGTTTACCCTACAGCATCGTTGCGCCGGTCTATTTCATGGACAACGCCGTGTCGTCATGGGCATTGCCCAGCCTTAAGGAGGGCAAGATCGCCATGGCATTGCCGGCGAACAAAGTGCTCCAGCAGGTCGCGGTCAGCGATATCGGCGCTTTCGCAGCCTCGCTGATCGAGCGGCGCGAGGCGGTCTTCGGCAAGCGCTATGACATTGCCGGCGACGCATTAGTTGGGACGCAAGCCGCCTCTGTACTGGCCTCAGCCACCGGCCGCGCAATCGCGTTCGAAGGGTTTCCAGCTGACGCGCTGCGCGCACAGAGCGAAGATATGGCGCTGATGTTCGAATGGTTCGACCGGGTTGGCTACACCGCCGATATAGTGGCTCTACGACGTGACTTTCCCGAGGTCCCGTTCCTCACTTACCAGGACTGGGCAGGTGGACAGGATTGGAGCGTATTGGGATCGGGCGCGGCTCTCTCCTCGGCGGCATAGCAGAAGCCTTCGGAATCCGAACCCGCCTGATCGGCACCCATTGATGCGGCGCTACATAGTGGCGCCGTATCAACAATAGATTCAATACATCCGACATTCGGGTATGGCTCATTCACCGACTCAACCGGGTCGGCATGGCCTCCCACTCGACACGGTCCTACCCATCGGCCAGAATCACGCTTGGCGTATAAATCGGACGGCATGGGATCGATGGTTCAACAAAGCGATGCGAAGGCCCCGCGCATTTTTATCGACGGTGACGCTTGTCCGGTAAAAGAGGAAACCCTGAAGGTCGCCGCCCGCCACCATCTGCAAGTCGTGATCGTTTCCAATGGTGGGCTGCGCCCCTCGCGCGACCCGATGGTTAGCCACATCGTCGTGCCGAAAGACGCCGATGCAGCCGACGATCGGATCGTCGTAGAGGCGGCGCCGGGCGATATCGCCGTGACTGCCGACATCCGCCTCGCCGCCCGCCTCCTCGAAAAAGAAACCAATGTCCTCGGCCCCGACGGACGCGCCTTCACAACGGATTCAATTGGCGTGGCGCTGGCGATGCGCGATCTCTCGCAGCACCTTCGCGAGACCGGAGAGAGCCGTGGCCTAAACGCCAGCTTTACGCGCCGCGATCGATCGCGCTTCCTTGAGGAACTGGACAGAATGGCACGGCGGGCAAAGGCAAACTCCACCAAGAACTAACGATGGCTTCGCTCAGCCAAAACCGTCGATCCAAAACGATCATCCGATGGTCGTAAATTGTGCTATTTCAGTACGTTACAGTGGAATATTGTCGTGTTTCTTCCACGGATTCTCCAACCGTTTATTGCGCAGGAGCCTCAGCCCGCGAACAATCCGGCGGCGGGTGGAATGCGGCATGATCACATCATCGATATAACCGCGCTCGGCGGCAACGAAGGGTGACATGAAGCGCGCCTCATATTCGCTCGTGCGTTCGGCGATCTTGTCAGGGTCGCCGGCCTCCTTGCGATAGATAATCTCAACCGCGCCCTTGGCACCCATCACCGCGATTTCCGCACTCGGCCACGCATAGTTGAGATCACCGCGAAGGTGCTTTGACGACATGACGTCATAGGCGCCTCCATAGGCTTTGCGCGTGATGACAGTGACTTTGGGCACTGTTGCCTCAGCGAACGCAAAGAGCAGCTTGGCGCCATGCTTTATGAGGCCGCCATATTCCTGCGCCGTACCCGGCAGGAAGCCCGGTACATCCACAAATGTGACAATTGGAATATTGAAGCAGTCGCAAAAGCGCACGAACCGCGCCGCCTTACGGGAGGCATCGGAATCCAAAACACCGGCAAGCACCATCGGTTGGTTGGCAACGAAGCCGATTGTGCGGCCCTCGAGCCGGCCAAAGCCGGTGACAATATTTTTGGCGAAGGCTGATTGGATCTCGAAGAAGTCGGCCGCATCGACAACCTTTAGAATAAGTTCCTTGATGTCGTAGGGCTTGTTGGGGCTGTCGGGAATAAGCCGATCGAGCGAGGCTTCCTCGCGATCTGCCGGATCGGAATTATCGATCTTCGGCGCTTCGGCGCAGTTCGACAACGGCAGGAAATCGATAAACCGCCGCAATTCGCCCAACGCCTCGACATCGTTTTCATAGGCCCCGTCGGCAATCGATGATCGCGTTGTGTGAACGCCGGCGCCACCCAGCTCCTCGGCGGTTACCGTCTCGTTGGTGACCGTTTTGACCACATCTGGGCCAGTCACAAACATGTAGGAGGTGTCGCGGACCATGAATATGAAATCGGTCATCGCCGGCGAATAAACGTCACCCCCGGCGCACGGCCCCATGATCACCGAGATCTGCGGGATCACCCCGGAGGCAAGCACGTTTCGCTGGAATACTTCGGCATAGCCGCCAAGTGCTGCCACCCCTTCCTGGATGCGTGCCCCACCGGCATCGTAAAGGCCGATGATCGGCGCACCGTTCTTCAGCGCCATGTCCTGGATCTTTGTAATCTTCTCGGCATGGGCTTCGGAAAGCGATCCGCCAAAAACGGTAAAGTCCTTGGCAAAGACAAAGACCGGCCGGCCACTCACCGTTCCCCAGCCGGTGACCACGCCGTCGCCGGCGATTCTGTTCTCGGCCATGCCAAAATCTGTCGCCCGGTGTTCGACGAACATGCCGAATTCTTCGAAAGACCCCTCATCGAGAAAACCATGGATGCGCTCGCGCGCGGTCAGCTTGCCACGATCGTGCTGAACCGCGATCCGCGCCTCGCCACCACCAAGGCGCGCCTTGGCCCGACGTTGTTCCAGCTCTTCGAGGATTTCCTTCATGGCTCTCGTCCCTTGCCGGCAAGCATCACGCTGATTAGCACAGCCGGTGATTCCTTGAAAAACGCGACCGGCTAATCGTTCAAACACGCCGCGAGGATCACCCCGGCCGCTTCCATCTCGCGCCAGCGAAGAGCCCGCGTTTCGAGCGCCAGATCATCCTCTCCCCATTGCGCTATCTGCCAATCCTCATCGACATGGGCGGCCAACCAGGCTGCCTCCGGCGACAGGTGACCATGCGCGACGGAAAGCGCGATCACCACCGAGCCGGTGAGTGTCGTCACTGTGTGGATTGCGGCGAGCGACAGCGCGTCACAGCTTTCAAGCGCCTCGTCGATCGCGGCAAGCGTGCGCGGATCCTGGGCGACATGGACGATGCCCTCTGCTAGGGCAAAGCGCGCGCCGAAGGTTTCGCGAGCGAAAGCGAGAAGCGGCGACCACAGCTCTTCCTGCCGGGCGACCAAATCATCCGGACCATCGGCGCGATAGCAAATAAGATCGCTTTGGCCATGACGGGCGATATCGGCGCGAACCGATTTCATCTGATCGGCAACCGCATCGATCGCCGAATTGACGATGCGGGTGAGCGGCATCGACGCCGGATCGATATGCTCGCCCTGGGCTCCCCACTCCGCGGCGAGTGCATTGGCAACGCTCTCATGTGCAAGCGCCAGCGGATTGCCCGCCGGCGTTTTCGCGACGCGCCCATCGAGAAGAATTGCGAAGCCAATATCATGCGGTCCGACGCTTGCATCCTTGTAGGTTCGGCGCGGTGGTGAGGGGCGGCCGATATGCCTGGCCGCGGCCAATGGATCGGGCCGCTGGTTCTCAGTCATCGTCGTCCGGCTCACCAATGCTGGCCACGTCGAAACCAAGCAGGTTCCAGCTTTGTTGCATGTGCGGGGGCAGCGGCGCGGTAACGTCGATCGTTCCGCCGGCCGGATGCGGCATGACGATCCGCCGCGCATGCAGATGAAGCTTGTTCTGCATGCCGCCCGGGAAATCCCAGTTTGTGTCGGCCTCGAAATATTTCGCGTCGCCGATGATCGGGTTGCCGATATGGGCGGCGTGGGCGCGTAGTTGATGGGTTCGCCCGGTCACCGGCCGCATGGTAAGCCAAGCGAGCTTCTGACCGGCCTGCTCAGCGACAGAATAAAGCGAAACCGCGTGGGTCGAATCATCGTCGCCGTGGCGGGCGACGCGCATCCGTTCGCTCTCGGCGCCCTCACCTCTGGCGAGCCAGGTTGAAATCCGCCCTTGGCGCGGTTTGGGGACGCCCTTGACCAGCGCCCAATAAATCTTGCGGGTTGAGCGGGTCCGGAACGAAGCCGCCAGTTTCGAGGCGGCCAGCCGCGTGCGCGCCACCACCAGAACGCCGGACGTATCGCGATCGAGCCGGTGGACCAGCCTTGGCTTTTGTCCTTTCCGATCGCGCAGCGATTCAAGCATCGCATCGATGTGGCGGGTCAGCCCCGAACCGCCCTGGACGGCGAGGCCCGCCGGCTTATCAAAAACCAAAACCTGATTATCCGCGTGGAGAAGGATCGAACTCAGAAAATCAGCATCCGGCCCGGTCTTATCCGACACACCGGCTATTCCCGGCCTGCGCGCTGACGCGCCCGCCGCCACGCCCAGCGGCGGAATACGAACTGCCTGGCCCGAATCAAGACGCGTACTGGTCTTGACCCGCCCGCCATCGACGCGGACCTGACCGGAGCGCAGAAGCTTTTGCAGATGACCGAACGAAAGGTCAGGAAAGTGCTCGCGGAACCAGCGGTCAAGGCGCATGCCGGCCTCGTCCGGCTCGACGTTGCGCGTTTCGATATTTGTCATCGGCTGAAGCTATACGAACTTCTGGCGCATAGCATCAGGCTAGCGACCTGACGAGGGCGAGACCGGCAAATAAACCGGCGATCGAAACGACCACGGAGACAATTGCATAGGCAAAGGCCGCGGCAAGCGCGCCGCGTTCCCAAAGCAGTACCGCATCCAGCGAGAAAGCCGAGAACGTCGTAAACCCGCCCAGAATGCCGGTCGTCAGAAACAGTCTTGTATGTTGCGGCAGGCCGGTATCGGCCTTGAAGGCGAACCACGCAACAATGAGGCCCATGGCAAACGAGCCAAGAATATTGACGATCATTGTGCCCCAGACAAAGCCGGAGCCGAGAAGACGCGCGGCCGCGATATTGACACCGTGCCGGCCAGCCGCGCCGATGCCGCCGCCAACAAACACAAGAAGGGTCTGGATCATCGGATTCCCCAAATTTCTAGCCGGCCGTCCGACCATAAGCGGCGGCGGAAATTGATCAATTGTCTTCGCCGGTTTCGATCGTCTTCAACTTGTCGACATAGTCACTCGGAAAACCATGGGCGAGCGCGCCACCGATAATATGTGCCATATAATCGGGCGATGGGCGTCCTTGTGTGTCGTCTGGAACGGCGACATAGGTCACCGCCTTCGTCGTTTTGCCTGGTGATTGCTGCACAGATACATCGATGCGGATATAGCTGTTTACCGCTGAGGGATTGACCGGATCATGCCCCTCGCGCGCATCGAGGCGCGTCAAATCCTCGTCGCTGAGTTCGTAGATCACGCCCCAAACGACACTGTCCGCATGGGCTTCGACACTGGCGACAGCACAGCCGCGCACCAGCGAATGACGCGGGAAACAAAGCTGATGGCCGGTAAGTTGGGCCGAACCTGTTAGCTTGGCGTCCGGGCACCGATGCCCCATCTGGACCTGGTCGAGATTCGACCCGTAGGCAAAATAATTCAATCCGTGCGCTCCACGTCAAACGAGTCATTTTGGCGAAGCCTACCCCCTCGGGCGACGTCACGGAAGCTCACGACGGCGCCGTTCTTATCGCCAGGAGGGCGCCGAGATATGCCTTTGGCAAGCCATGATAGCGGGCACCGTCGTGGATCAACCCCATGTAGTCGACTGACGGCAAAGCTGTGCCCTCGTCGGGCAGAGCGACATAGGTTGATGCGGAGAGCGGCTTCGAATGGCCGAGGCGATGAACGTTCACCTGTCGCCCAACATGCTCATTCAGTTCAGACCGCCCGTTAGGATCGAAGCCGTGGATATGGTCGAGGATCGGCACATCCTCTTCGGGAACCTCATAGAGCGCGCCCCAGACGGTGCCACGAGGGTTTTCAACGATACTGATCGTCGCCGAGCGGTCCGAGCGCGAATAGCGTGGGAACGAAAGCCAATGATCCGCCAACCGCGCGATGCCGAGACTTTTGTGGCCGGGCGATCGGTGCATCATCTGAGCGGGATTGAGGTCCGGACCATAGGCGAAGTAGATCATCCTCCGCCCCGCTCCTTCCGTAACTTCGTCCAATAGTCGAGCCGCTTTCTGATCTCCCGCTCGTAGCCTCGCTCGGGTGGATCATAGAAATTCTGTCGGCCGATTGCGTCGGGAAAATAGTCTTGCCCCGAAAAACCTTCAGGTGCGTCGTGATCATAGCTATAGCCTGAACCATAACCCTCGGATTTCATCAGCGTCGTCGGCGCATTGAGAATAGTTTTCGGGGGCAGGAGCGACCCGCCTTCCTTGGCCACCCGCATTGCCGCCTTGAACCCCGTATAAACGGCGTTCGATTTCGGTGCGGTGGCGAGATAGACCGTCACCTCGGCAAGCGCCAATTCGCCCTCCGGCGAGCCGAGATACTCGTAAGCGTCCTTGGCCGCGATGGCGATGGACAATGCCCGCGGATCGGCAAGGCCAATATCCTCCACCGCCATCCTGACCAACCGGCGCCCGATATAAAGTGGTTGTTCGCCGGCATCGAGCATCCGCGCCAAATAGTAGAGCGCCGCATCGGGGTCGGACCCGCGTACCGATTTGTGCAATGCCGATATCAGATTGTAGTGGCCGTCCTGGCTCTTGTCGTAGACCGGCGCGCGCCGCTGGACGATATCCTGGATTGTCGTGGGATCGAAGATTTCACCATCGCGTGCCGCCCGCCAAACCTCCTCGGCTAGTGTCAAAGCCGCGCGGCCGTCCCTGTCGGCCATCGAAATCAGCATCGCCCTTGCGTCATCGTCGAGCGGCAGCGCGCGCCCTTCGACACTTTCGGCCCGCGCCAGTAATTGGCCGATAGCCTCATCATCGAGTGGATTGAATACGAGCACACGCGCCCTTGAGAGCAGAGCCGCGTTCAATTCAAACGACGGGTTCTCGGTTGTCGCACCAACCAGTGTGACCGTGCCGTCTTCCATGACCGGCAAGAAAGAATCCTGCTGCGTCCGGTTGAAACGATGGATCTCGTCGACAAACAGAAGCGTACCTCGCCCCGTCTCGCGGCGGGCGCGCGCTTCTTCAAACCCCTTTTTAAGATCCGCTACACCGGTGAAAACCGCCGAGATTTGTTCAAAATGGAGGTCTGTCTCAAGTGCCAGAAGTCTCGCGACAGTTGTCTTACCGGTGCCCGGCGGCCCCCAAAAGACAAGCGAGCCAAGAGACCCCGACGCCAACATTCGTGCCAGCCCGCCATCCGGCCCAAGAAGATGGTCCTGGCCGACGACATCGCTCAGTCGTTCCGGGCGAAGACGGTCGGCAAGTGGCCGCGGGGCCGACTTGTCCAATCCCGCCGCCTCGAATAGCGACGTCATCCGCCACCCTACCCTCTAAATCTGGAGCGAAGAATTCGTCCATTCCGTTCTATTGTCATTCGCCACTGTCCAACGCTCTGCGCGGTGGCGGCGGCCAGTTGACGCGTCGATTCAATCGCTTCGCCATTGACGGCGACGATAATGTCGCCACTCCGAAATCCCGCCCTGGCGGCGGACGATCCTTTTTCAACCGAGCTGATGATTACGCCGTCCTGACCGCCTTCATAGCCAAGTTCCTCCGCGACAGCGGGCGACAAATTAACCACTGTCGCCCCACCGAAAGGCGAGCCGCTGGCGACCTCAAGCTCGTCGCGAGGCACGGATTCGGGCGCCGCTTCAAGCGCTAGATTCGCAAAATACTCCCGACCCTCTCGAATGATCCCGACCTTGACCGAGGCGCCGATACCTTTCGTCGCCAACCGGTAGTTAATGCCCTTGGGCCCGCCGACCTCAACACCGTCGACCGAGATGACGAGATCGCCAGTGGCAAGCCGGGCGTTGTCCGCCGGGCTACCGGGAATGATTTGCGCGATTAATGCGCCACGCGGCCGGTCGATTCCAAGTCCCTCGGCAATATCGGCGGTGACCTCCTGGAAAATCGCCCCGACCCAGGGCAAGCGCACATGCTCGCCACGCTCGGCGGAGTCGACCACCACTTCGACCATGTTCGAAGGAATGGCGAAACCAATCCCATTCGAGCCGCCGGAGCGCGAATAGATCGCCGTGTTGATGCCGACGACAAGACCATCCATATCGATCAACGCACCACCTGAATTGCCCGGATTGATGGCGGCGTCCGTCTGGATAAAAAACTGATAGTCGGAAACGCCGACCTGCGTGCGCGAAAGCGCCGAGACAATGCCATTGGTCACCGTCTGGCCGACACCGAACGGGTCGCCGATCGCCAGCACCAAATCACCAACCTCGACCGCGTCGGAATCGGCGAACTTAAGATATGGAAACGCGCCCTGGCCGTCGCGGATCTTCAAAACGGCAAGATCGGTGCGTTCGTCCTTGAGGATAATGTCGCATTCGAACTCCCGCCGGTCGGCGAGCGTTACCTTGATCTCATCGGCTTTGGCGATGACGTGGTTGTTGGTGATGAGAATTCCGGATGGATCAATTATGACGCCGGACCCGAGCGAGCGCTGGACACGCTGACGGCCCGGACCGGCGCCCCGATCGCCGAAGAAGCGGCGAAAGAATGGGTCGGAAAACAGCGGCGACGCCCGTCTTTCTACGACGCGGGAAGCATGAACATTGACAACTGCCGGCGCCACCCGTTTGACGATCGGGGCGAACGATAGCTTGACCTCCGAACTGGAGGCCGGCACCTGCCGATCCGCCGTCGCCGTGACCGCGCCAAGCGCCACGACCAACGGCACCGCGAGAAACATGCTTCGACTGCCATACTTCATAAAAGGCTTCCCGAATTTCGCATCATGTGTAGATGGCATCCAAAATGGGGCACGGAAATGACCACGAGTTATTCTCCCAGACGCCCGGTGCTGCGCCAGGATCACCAATCTCGCTTGACGCGGCTGATTTTAAGCGCGCTCAGACCTCCGTGATCGTCGGCATTCCCCGTTTCTCGTTGGCCCGATCGCGCCATACGAGGTAGGTCGCGTCACCATCGTCTGTAGCAACGGCCGTGTGCACCATATTAGCCGGTATGTGGAGCAAGCTGCCGGTCGGCACGACAAATTCCCCCCCGTCCATATCGACCTTGAGCGATCCCTCGAGAAGATAGTTGAATGTCTCGTCGGGATGGAAATGCGGCTTGGAGCCGGTGCCGGTCTTCTTGGTGACCAGCGCGCAATAAATTCGCTCGCCATTGAAAGCGGCGCCCTGGCCGCTCGAAGTGTTGCCGAGAACGGCGCCCTTAGCCATGTTGTGGAAGTCGACTACATATCTGTTCGACATTGGCGCATCCACATTGCCAACCACGATATTCGCGGTGGCGCCTGGCATCCGGTGGTAATCAGGCGGCAGCTTCGGCCGAAATGCCCTCTTCCGCCTGCTGCGCGGCGTGGCGCGCCAGATCTTCGGCACCCTTGGCCGCCTTGTCGCGGTCGACAAATTCGATGACCGCAAGCGGCGCTGAATCGCCGTAGCGGAAGCCAGCCTTGAGGACACGGGTATATCCCCCGGCACGCTCCTGGTAGCGCGGCCCAATGGTATCAAATAGTTTTTTGACCATGTCGAGGTCGCGCAATCGTGAGATTGCCTGCCGACGGGCATGGAGATCGCCGCGCTTGGCGAGGGTCACGAGTTTTTCGACGATAGGCCGCAGATCCTTGGCCTTCGGCAACGTCGTGGCGATCTGCTCGTGCTTGATCAATGAGGCCGCCATATTGGCGAACATCGCCTTTCGGTGGCTCGCTGTCCGGTTTAGCTTGCGGCCGGATTTGCCGTGGCGCATGGCCCTCTCCTAAAATGCTACGCGGCGCGTGCGTACTCAGTAGTGATCTTCATAACGCTTGGCCAGATCGTCGATATTTTCTGGCGGCCAATTTACAACTTCCATACCCAGATGGAGCCCCATCTGGGCAAGCACTTCCTTGATCTCGTTCAGCGACTTGCGACCGAAATTCGGAGTTCGCAACATCTCGCCCTCGGATTTCAGGATAAGATCGCCGATATAAACGATATTATCGTTCTTCAGGCAATTGGCCGAACGCACCGACAGTTCGAGTTCGTCGACTTTCTTGAGAAGCGCCGGGTTGAAAGCCAGTTCGGGAATGACGACCTCGGCGGTCTCCTTTTTCGGCTCTTCGAAATTGACGAAAATCGTCAATTGATCCTGGAGTATCCGCGCCGCGAACGCGACCGCGTCATCGGGCGTCAATGAGCCGTCGGTCTCGACCGTCAAGGTCAGCTTATCGTAGTCTAGAATCTGCCCTTCACGAGTGTTTTCAACCCTGTATGACACTTTCTTCACAGGCGAATAAAGGCTGTCGACGGGAATTAGGCCAATCGGCGCGTCTTCCGGCCGATTGCGGTCGGCGGTGACGTAACCCTTCCCGGTGTCAACGGTGAATTCCATGCGGATTTCAGTGCCCTCGTCCAGCGTGCAAAGCACCAGGTCCGGATTCAGGATCTCGATATCCGAAATAAGCTGGATGTCGCCGGCACTGACAACGCCCGGTCCCTGTTTACGCACGACCATCCGCTTCGGGCCTTCGCCCTGCATCCTGATCGCGATTTCCTTGATGTTGAGGACGATATCGGTAACGTCCTCGCGAACCCCGGCAATTGACGAAAACTCATGCAACACACCGTCGATCTGAACCGCCTTGACGGCGGCCCCTTGCAGCGAGGAAAGCAGCACGCGCCTAAGCGCGTTGCCCAGCGTCAAACCAAATCCCCGCTCCAGCGGCTCGGCCACGACCGTCGCGGTGCGTTTGGCATCGGAACCGGGATTAACCTCGAGCTTGTTCGGCTTGATCAGTTCTTGCCAGTTCTTGTTGATCACGTGCGCATCCTTTCAGTCAGTTCACCGCCGTCAGAACGGTGATAACGCGGCCGATACGGCGGCCGCAGAAAGCCGGATTTGTCGCTAGTGCCCGTCAGACGCGACGGCGCTTGCGCGGCCGGCATCCATTGTGGGCAATCGGTGTTACGTCGCGGATCGATGTGATCATGAACCCAGCGGCCTGGAGAGCACGCAATGCCGATTCGCGGCCTGAACCCGGCCCCGAAACCTCGACCTCGAGCGTCTTCATGCCATGCTCGCCAGCCTTCTTGGCCGCGTCTTCAGCCGCCATCTGCGCGGCATAAGGCGTTGACTTTCGCGAACCCTTAAACCCCATCAAACCGGCGGACGACCAGGAAATGGCATTGCCCTGCGCGTCGGTGATCGTGATCATCGTATTATTGAAACTGGAACTTACATGCGCGACGCCCGAAGTAATATTCTTGCGCTCACGGCGGCGCACCCGGCCTGCTTCCTTCGCCATATCGAACCTTTCGAGCTAATTGAGCCCTGCGGCGGCGGCCGCGTGGCCGCGCCCAAACCTGACCTACGCTTTATTTCTTTTTGCCGGCAATCGCCCGAGCGGGGCCCTTGCGGGTGCGCGCATTTGTATGGGTGCGCTGCCCACGAACCGGCAGTCCGCGTCGGTGACGCAGGCCCCGATAGCAGCCAAGGTCCATCAAGCGCTTGATATTCATCGCTACATCGCGACGAAGGTCGCCCTCGACCATGTAGTCGCGGTCAATGACTTCGCGGATCTGGATGACCTCGGCATCGGAGAGTTCGTTGACCCGCCGTTGAACCGGGATACTCACCTTCTCGACGATCTCCTTGGCCTTGGTCTCGCCAATGCCATGAATATATTGAAGCGCGATGGTCACGCGCTTGTTGGTCGGAATATTGACGCCTGCAATGCGAGCCACGCTCGTCTCTCCTTTGAGCCGCCGGAAGCAGCCATATTGCGCCGGTCTCGTCGAAAACCACCGACGGAACACAAAAAAAGCCCCCGGCGCACGATTTCTGGAAGATCGGCACCGATAACCTGAAAAGTCAGAATTAGTGCCGGTAGATAGCGATTGGACGGGTCTCCGTCAACCGATTACTGTGGTATTTTCATGCCTCCGTCGCAACTGATAAATAGTCCTCAATCGCCGTTGCGACCTGATCCATGCTTTCCATGCCGTCGACCCGCTTGATCATACCCGTTTTCCGGTAGTATTCGGCCACCGGCGCGGTTTGGGTGTGGTAAACTTCAAGGCGCTTCGACAGGGTCTCCAAAGTGTCGTCAGGGCGGGCACCACCGGTCTCTTCGGCACGTGTCTTGATACGGTCCTGCAATTTTTTGTCGTCTACGACAATCTCGATCACCAAATCGAGATTGTTCCCTTTTTCGGCAAGCAGATTGGAAAGCGCCTCGGCTTGAGCCACCGTGCGAGGAAAGCCGTCCAGAACGAACCCATTGGCAGCATCCGGCCGCGCTAGTCGTTCGGCAATGATTTCGACTATGACGTCGTCCGGCACCAGATCGCCGCGATCCATGATCGCTTTGACGCGGTTCCCGACAGGTGTTCCAGCGGCAATCGCCGCGCGCAGCATATCCCCAGTCGACAAATGGACGATGCTATGCGTGGCGACCAATCGCTTTGCCTGAGTGCCCTTGCCCGCCCCCGGAGGGCCGAGCAATATCAGCCTCATCGCCGCCTTCCCCCGAGCTTCGACTTCTTGACCAGACCCTCATATTGGTGGGCAAGAAGATGGCCCTGGACCTGGGAAACGGTATCTAGTGTGACGCTGACGACGATCAGAAGTGAGGTTCCGCCGAAGTAGAAAGGCACACCCGTATAGCTGATCAGGAATTCCGGCAGGAGGGCGACAAGCACCAAATATACCGCACCCACAACGGTAATCCGTGTGAGGACGTAATCGATATATTCCGCGGTTCTGGCGCCCGGCCGGATTCCAGGAATGAAACCACCGTGCTTTTTCAGATTGTCGGCGGTATCGGTCGGGTTAAACACGACCGCTGTGTAGAAAAAGGCGAAAAAGGCGATCAAGGCACCGTAGAGCAACAGGTAGAGCGGCTGACCGCGCCCCAAGAGCGCCGTCACCGTGTTCAGCCAACCTGGGCCCTGCCCGGCTGAAAAATTGGCAAGCGTGATCGGCAACAGAAGCAGTGAGGAGGCAAAAATCAGCGGAATCACGCCGGCGGTGTTGATTTTCAGTGGCAGATGCGAGGAATCCCCCTGAAACATCCGATTGCCAACCTGCCGCTTGGGATATTGGATAAGCAACCGACGCTGGGCTCGCTCGACAAACACGATTACGGCAATGACCACGACCGCCATGACCGCGACAGCCAAGATAACCGCCGTCGAAATCGCGCCTTCACGGCCAAGCTGAAGAGTTCCGCCGACCGCCGAAGGCAATTCGGCGACGATGCCGGAAAAGATGATCAGCGAAATCCCGTTGCCGATCCCTCGACTGGTGATCTGCTCGCCGAGCCACATCAGGAAGATAGTGCCACCGGTCAGGGTGATGACCGTGGTCAATCGGAAAAACATACCGGGATCGAGGACTAGATTGGTGCCGCCTTCGAGCCCGACAGCAATGCCGTAGGACTGCATGACCGCAAGAATGACCGTGCCATAGCGGGTATATTGATTGATGACCTTGCGACCCTGCTCGCCCTCTTTCTTGAGCTGCTCGAGCGTCGGGACGATAGACGTCATCAACTGAATAATAATTGAGGACGAAATATACGGCATAATGCCGAGGGCCAGGATAGCCATCCGGCCAATGGCGCCGCCGGCAAACATGTTGAGCATGCCCAGGATTCCCTGAGACTGCTGCTCGAACGATTGGGCCAGCGCATCGGGATTGATGCCGGGAAGCGGGATATAAGTACCAAGCCGATAAATGAGCAACGCACCGAGCGTGAACCAGATGCGTTTCTTTAGCGCCTCGGCCTTGGCGAATGCGCCAAAGTTGAGGTTGGCTGCCAGTTGTTCAGCGGCAGATGCCATTATTCGCTCCGCTCAGGCGATTACTCAGCCTGCTTGGCCCCCGACCCGACAATCTTTACCGATCCCCCAGCCTTTTCAACTGCTGCCAGGGCAGTTTTCGACCCGCCAGCAATTTCAAAGGAAATCGGTGCTTTCAACTCTCCATTACATAGGAGCCGAACGCCATCTTTCACCTTTTTGATCACGCCCGCTGCCTTCAGCGTCTCGGCATTCACCGAAATCTTTGCGTCCAATTTGCCGGCATCGATTGCCTGCTGAACCCGGCCGAGACCGACCTGGTTGAATTTCTTGGCGAAAATATTCGTGAATCCGCGTTTCGGCAAGCGACGGTGAACAGGCATTTGTCCGCCTTCGAAGCCCTTGATGGCAACACCGGAGCGAGACTTCTGGCCCTTGACCCCGCGGCCGGCGGTCTTGCCTTTGCCTGAGCCGATACCGCGCCCGACCCGCTTGGTGTTGTGCGTCGCGCCCGGCAGGTCGGCGATCTCGTTGAGTTTCATGTCCGTTTTCCCTTACGCCTCGTCAACGACGCGGACAAGATGCGCCACCTTGGCGATCATGCCGCGCACCGCCGGCGTGTCTGGAAGTGTCCTTCGACGCCTCATTTTGTTGAGACCGAGGCCGATCAACGTGGCGCGCTGATCGCGCGGCCGCCGTATGGCGCTACCAATCTGCTCAACCGTGACGGTCTTGCCGTCGCTCTTCGTGGCCATTGCGGTTTTCCTTCCCCGGTCCAGATCAGGCTTCGACCGCTTCAACCGGCTCGGCGACAGCGTCGCGCCGGCGCGCTTGCAGGGACGACACCTTGATGCCGCGACGTGCCGCAACACCGCGCGGGCTGTCTTCCTGCTTTAGGGCCTCGAATGTGGCACGGATCATGTTGTATGGATTTGACGAGCCGTTCGACTTAGCCACGACATCCTGCACGCCGAGTGTCTCAAATACAGCGCGCATCGGACCGCCGGCGATGATGCCGGTTCCGGCCGGCGCGGCACGCAAAACCACCTTGCCCGCGCCATGCTTGCCGCGAACATCGTGATGAAGCGTACGACCGTCGCGAAGCGGGACGCTGAGCAGTGTGCGCTTGGCCGATTCGGTCGCTTTTCGGATCGCCTCGGGCACCTCACGCGCCTTACCATGGCCGAAGCCGACCCGGCCTTTCTGGTCACCAACCACGACCAGCGCCGCAAAACCGAAACGTCGACCACCCTTGACGACTTTGGCAACACGATTGATGTGGACGAGCTTGTCGACAAACTCGTTATCGCGATCGTCCCTGCCCCGATCGCGACCGCCTCGTTGGCGCTGTTGTGATTCTCTAGCCATGCTATTCGTCCGTTCGTCTGAAATCGTTATCGCGAAGCGCCCGCCTCGGGCCTAGAAACTCAATCCGCCCTCACGGGCTCCCTCGGCCAATGCCTTGACCCGACCGTGAAAAAGATACTGGCCACGATCGAATACTACATCCTTGATCCCCGCCGAGACAGCTCTCGCGGCCACCAGCTTTCCAACTTCGCTGGCCGCGGTGGTATCAGCGCCGGTCTTGAGCGCCTCACGCAAATCCTTGTCACGCGATGACGCCGCGGCGACGGTGCGGCCACCGACATCGTCAATCACCTGCGCATAGATATGCTTCGAGGAGCGAAACACGCTAAGCCGCGGCCGGCCATTGGCCGCGCGACGGAGCGCTCGGCGAACGCGGGCAGCACGGCGTTGGGCTGTGGTTTTTATCATGAATTCACCCGCTACTTCTTCTTGCCTTCCTTACGGAAGATCTTCTCGTCGGCATACTTCACTCCCTTGCCTTTGTACGGCTCGGGAGGACGATAACTGCGAATCTCGGCGGCAGCTTGACCGACCTTCTGCTTGTCGATGCCGCTGACTACGATCTCTGTCGGCCTCGGCGTGACGACCGTGATTCCTTCCGGGATCGGATAAAGAACTTCGTGACTGAAGCCGAGAGCCAGCTGCAGATCCTTACCCTGAACGGCGGCGCGATAGCCGACGCCGTTGATTTCGAGCTTGCGTTCAAAACCCTTAGTGACGCCTTCAATCAAATTCGCGACCATGGTCCGCGACAGGCCCCATGCCGAACGCGCCTGCTTGGACTGATCGCGCGGCGCGACCGCAATCTCGTCCTCGTCCAACTTTACCAGGATATCGTCCGTGGCAACGAAGGAGAGTTCCCCCTTCGGCCCCTTGACCGACACCTTTTGACCGTCGACCAATGCGGTGACGCCCTGCGGCACCGGTATCGCTTGCTTGCCAATACGAGACATCAGACCATTCCGTCCGTTCGGGATTCCATTGATTCGCCTCAGAAGACCCGGCAGAGGACTTCGCCGCCGACATTTTGGTCGCGTGCCTCCGAATCCGACATCACCCCCTTGGGGGTCGACAGGATTGACACACCGAGACCATCCATGACGCGCGGCAAATTTCTTACCGAGGCATAGACCCGCCGACCCGGTTTTGAAACGCGTTGGATTTCGCGGATAACCGGTTCGCCATCGTAGTATTTCAATTCAATCTCGAATTCCGATTGCCGACCATCGAAGTCGACCATCGCATATCCTCGGATATAACCCTCAGCCTGAAGGACCTCCAGGACGCGTTTGCGCAGCGAAGAGCCAGGCGTCGAGACTTTCGACTTCTTACGCATCTGTGCATTACGGATACGGGTCAGCATATCGCCGAGCGGATCGGTCATCGTCATCGGGTGCGCCTCCTCACCAGCTCGACTTCACCAAACCGGGAATCAGCCCGGCGGACCCCAGATCGCGAACCGCAATGCGGGAAACATTGAGCTTGCGGTAATAGCCGCGCGGCCGGCCCGTCACTTCGCAACGATTGCGCACACGCACCGCCGCAGAGTTGCGCGGAAGCTCGGCAAGTTTCAACCGCGCCTGAAAGCGCTCCTCGAGCGTCAGGCTTTGGTCGCTGGCCACTAACTTCAATTCAGCCCGCTTGCCGGCGTACTGTGCAACCATCTTGCGTCGACGCTTATTCTTCTCGATTGAACTCTTTTTTGCCATTCACCTGTCCTCGTTCAATGCGCTCGCGCGGTCACTGACGAAATGGAAAATTGAGAGCCTGGAGCAACGCCCGGGCCTCTTCGTCGGTTTTCGCTGTCGTGCACACGATCACATCCATGCCCCAGACCTCGTCGACCTGGTCGTAGTTGATCTCTGGAAATACGATGTGCTCTTTAATGCCCATCGCAAAATTGCCGCGCCCATCGAAGCTTTTGGGATTGAGGCCACGAAAATCGCGAACCCGCGGCAGCGCCACAGTAATCAGCCGATCCAAAAACTCGTACATGCGTGCCCGGCGCAGCGTAACCTTGCCGCCAATCGGCATGCCCTCGCGGAGCTTGAAGGTAGCGATCGAAAGGCGCGACTTGGTCAGTGCCGGCTTCTGGCCGGCGATCAGCGCCAAATCGGCAAGCGCCGAAGTCACCTTCTTGGAATCTGCGACCGCTTCGCCGATACCCATATTGAGTACGACTTTGTCGACACGCGGAACTTCCATCGCGTTCTTGTAACCGAACTGTTCGACAAGAGCCGGCCGGGCCTTGTCCTGATAGTCGGCCTTGAATGGCGGCTGGTAGGCTGTCTCAGCCATCGATCACGTCTCCAGAAAGCTTGGCGTAGCGGACCTTGCGGCCATCCGGCGCGTTGCGAAAGCCGACTTTCGTCGCTTTGCCGTCGCGCGGATCGGCAATTGCGACATTCGACAGATGAATCGGCATTTCTTTGTTGACGATGCCACCGGGCGCCGAGGGAGTCTGACGCTGATGCCGGCGGGCAATGTTGATGCCTTGCACAACTGCGCGATCCTCGGTTGGGATTACCCGCAAAACATCACCGGTCTTGCCCTTGTCCTTACCAGCGGTGACGATCACTTTGTCACCCTTTCTGATCCGCGCGGCCATCACAGCACCTCCGGTGCGAGCGAAACGATTTTCATATGGTTCTTGGCGCGAAGTTCCCTCGGAACCGGGCCAAAAATTCGCGTGCCGACTGGCTCGGCCTGGTTGTTGATCAGCACGGCCGCGTTGCGGTCGAAGCGGATGACGCTGCCGTCGGCGCGCCGTATGTCCTTCGCCGTGCGGACCACTACCGCCTTCATGACATCGCCTTTCTTGACGCGACCACGCGGTATCGCCTCCTTGATCGACACGACGATGACGTCGCCGACCGAGGCGTATTTCCGCTTGGAGCCGCCAAGCACTTTGATGCACATGACACGCCGGGCGCCGGAATTATCCGCCACTTCGAGATTGGTCTGCATCTGAATCATGACAGTATGCTCTTCTTCCTTCGGCGTTCGGCACGCATGCGCGCGACGAGCGCCGGTCTTCTACTTGCCCGCCGCGTCCGCGGCTTCAACCACGACCCAGCGCTTGTTTTTCGAAATCGGCTTTGATTCTACAATCGCTACTTTGTCGCCGGTTTTATGACTATTGGCCTCGTCGTGGGCCTGGTACCGCTTCGAGCGCCGAATTGTTTTCTTAAGCAGCGGATGGGTGAAACGTCGCTCGACGCTAACCACCACGGTCTTGTCGTTCTTGTCGCTGACGACAGTGCCCTGCAAAACACGTTTCGGCATGTCTTATCCCTCAAGCCTTTGCTTTGACGCGCTTTTGCGCGCCAATCGTGGTGACGCGCGCGATGTCGCGGCGCACCTGGCGCACCCGCGCCGTGTTCTCTAGCTGACCCGTCGCCCGTTGAAAGCGCAGGTTGAACTGCTCTTTCTTGAGCTTCACCAGCTCGTCGTCGAGCTGATCGACCGTCATGTGTTGCGCGTCAGCCGCTTTCATCGTCCTGTCCTCAAGCCTTTAGCCATCAATCCGGAATGCGCGTGACAAACCGGGTTCTTACCGGCAGCTTGGCCCCACCGAGCCGTAATGCCTCACGCGCGACGTCACCCGGCACACCGTCGACCTCGAACATGATGCGGCCCGGCTTAACCCGGCACGCCCAGAATTCCGGCGTCCCCTTGCCCTTGCCCATGCGCACCTCGGTCGGCTTTTTCGAAACCGGCACGTCGGGAAACATACGGATCCATACGCGGCCGGCACGCTTCATATGGCGCGTGATCGCCCGCCGTGCCGCCTCGATCTGCCGGGCGGTAACCCGTTCGGGCTCCAGCGCCTTCAGACCATAGGCTCCAAAAGTCAAAGTCGCCCCAGAGCTCGCAACACCATGGATGCGGCCTTTAAACTGTTTGCGGAATTTGGTTCGCTTGGGTTGCAGCATGATCGTCGACTCTCAGTATTAAGCAGCCGCATCGCGGCGACGGGAACTACCCCCGCCCTGCTCGGCGCTTTCGATCTGGCGACGTTCGGACGCCATCGGGTCGTGCTCCATGATCTCACCCTTGAAGATCCACACTTTGATCCCGCAGGTTCCGTATGCCGTGTGAGCAGTAGCCACGCCATAATCGATGTCGGCACGAAGCGTATGCAAAGGCACCCTGCCCTCGCGATACCACTCAGTGCGCGCGATCTCGGCGCCGCCCAAACGACCCCCGCAGGTAATCCGGATACCTTCGGCGCCAAGCCGCATCGCCGATTGCACGGCGCGCTTCATGGCGCGACGGAACGCAACGCGGCGTTCAAGCTGCTGGGCGATCGAGCCGGCGACGAGATAGGCGTCGACCTCCGGCTTGCGGACTTCCAGGATGTTGATGTGAACGTCCGAATCGGTCAGCCCCGCAACTTTCTTGCGAAGTTTCTCGATATCGGCGCCCTTCTTGCCGATGACAATACCCGGCCGCGCCGAATGAACCGTAACCCGACACTTCTTGTGCGGCCGCTCGATAACAATTTTCGATACCGCGGCCTGCTTGAGATCCACCATCAGCGCCTCACGGATCCGCATGTCTTCGTGCAACAGCTGCCCATATTCGCCCTTACGAGCGAACCAGCGCGAGTCCCAAGTCCGATTGATGCCGAGCCTGAGCCCGATCGGATTTACTTTCTGGCCCATCAGGCAGACTCCTCGACTTCGCGGACAACGATCGTCAGGTGCGAAAAACGCTTCTGGATGCGGCCGACCCGGCCCCGTGCCCTGGGTGTCCACCTTTTCAGCATGAGCGCATTTCCGACATGTGCCTCCGCCACGACAAGCGAATCGACATCAAGGTCGTGATTGTTTTCAGCATTGGCGATCGCCGACTCCAGGGTCTTCTTGACGTTGCCCGCAATCCGTTTGCGGCTGAATGTCAGGTCGGCCAACGCACTGGCAACTTTCTTGCCACGAATAAGTTGGGCGACAAGATTCAACTTCTGAGCCGAGCACCTGATCGTGCTGGTTCGGGCGCGAGCTTCATTGTCCTTAAGAACCCGCTCTCGCTTCGGCTTGCTCATCCTCAGGCCCTCTTCGACTTCTTGTCTGCCGTATGGCCATGAAAGGTCCTCGTCGGCGAAAACTCACCGAATTTATGACCGACCATGTCCTCACTGACCTGCACCGGCACATGTTTTTGGCCGTTGTATACGCCAAAGGTCAGGCCGACGAATTGCGGCAGGATCGTCGAGCGCCGGCTCCAAATCTTGATCACCTCGTTGCGGCCACCGGCGCGCGCCTTATCGGCTTTGCGCAGGACGAACCCATCCACGAAGGGACCTTTCCAAATCGAACGGGCCACGGTCAGATTCTCCGATTATTTCTTGCGCGCATGACGGCTGCGCGCGATGAATTTGTCAGTCCGCTTATTATTGCGGGTCCGCTTACCTTTTGTCGGCTGGCCCCACGGGGTAACCGGATGGCGCCCCCCCGAGGAACGGCCCTCGCCACCACCATGGGGATGATCAACCGGGTTCATGGCAACGCCACGTACACTCGGCATTTTGCCAAGCCAGCGATTTCGGCCGGCCTTGGCTATCGTGATATTGCCGTGGTCGGGGTTTGACACCGCACCAACCGTCGCAATGCAATTCTGGTGAACCAGCCGCTGCTCCCCGGAATTCAACCTGAGGATAGCGTAACCCGCATCGCGGCCGACATACTGGGCATAAGTGCCGGCCGATCGTGCAATCTGGCCGCCGCGCCCCGGTTTCATTTCAACATTATGGACAATCGTGCCCACGGGCATTGAAAACAGCGGCATCGCGTTGCCGGGTTTGACGTCGGCCCGAAGCGCCGAGATGACCGTATCGCCAACCGAAAGGCGTTGAGGCGCCAAGATGTAGGAGAGTTCGCCGTCCTCATAACGGATAAGGGCGATGAAAGCGGTCCGATTTGGATCGTATTCAATCCGCTCGACTACCGCCGGCATGTCGAGCTTTTTCCGCTTGAAGTCGACCAAACGATAGGACCGCTTGTGGCCACCACCACGCCAGCGCACCGTAATCCGACCTTGATTATTGCGCCCGCCCGAAGAGTGCTTACCCTCGGTCAGCCCTTTAATCGGCTTGCCCTTGTACAGTGCCGAACGATCGACGAGCACCAGCTGGCGCTGGCTCGGCGTTGTCGGTTTGTAGGTTTTGAGTGCCATCGCCCTAGCCTGCTAACTCGTTCACAATCCGGTCGTCACGTCGATCGACTGACCCTCTTGGAGGGTTACGATCGCACGCTTGATGTCGCTCTGGCGACCTTTGATACCCCGGAAGCGCTTAGTTTTCCCCTTCCGGACAAGTGTATTGACGCTCTTCACTTTTACCTTGAAGAGGGTTTCGATCGCTGCCTTGACGTCGCCCTTTGTTGCATCGCGCGCGACGTTGAAAACGACTTTGTCCTGTTCCGAAGCCATGGTCGACTTCTCGGTAATGACCGGGCTTCTGATAACGTCGTAATGGCTGAGCCCATTCATTTGAAACGCTCCGTCAACGCCCCTACGGCCGCCTTGGTCAGGACCAAAGTATCGCGCCGCATGATATCGTAGACATTGATCCCCTGAATCGGCAGGACATCGACACCGACAATGTTGCGCGCCGCTTTCTCAAAATTCGCATCAATCGCCGCGCCGTCGATAATCAACGCATTGCCAAGTCCGAGCTTGGTCAGGTGCGCAGCGAGCGCCTTGGTCTTCGGCTCGCCGATCGCCGCCTCGGAGAGGATCATCAATTTGTCCTCTTTAACCTTGTCGGAAAGGGCATGCTTGAGCGCAAGCACACGCACCTTCTTCGGCAAATCATGCGCGTGGCTGCGCACAACCGGCCCAAATGCCTTGCCGCCGCCGCGAAACTGCGGCGCCGACTTGGCGCCGTGACGGGCCCGGCCGCCACCTTTCTGATTGCCAAACTTCTTGGTCGACATGGCGATCTCGCCACGCGTCTTGGTCTTGTGCGTACCGGCCTGTCGCTTGGAAAGCTGGTAGCGCACCATGCGTTGCAAGATATCAGCGCGCGGCTCAAGCCCGAAAATTTCGTCAGGCAAGGCGATCGACCCGTCGGCTTCGCCCTCGAGACTGGTTACTTTGCTGTCCATCATTCTGCCCCAGTCTCGGCCGGCACGGGCGCTGGCGCGGAATCATCGCCACGCTTCTTAAAGGCGCCGGGCATCGGCACCCCCTCGGGCAACGCCTTCTTGACCGCATCGCGGATCAGAACGATTCCGCCTTTAGAACCCGGCACCGCGCCCTCGACCATGATCAGCCCACGGTCAACATCGGTGCGCACAATTTTAAGGTTCTGCGTGGTCACGCGTTCATCGCCCATGTGACCGGCCATCTTCTTGCCCTTGAACACCTTGCCTGGATCCTGGCGCTGGCCGGTCGAACCATGGGCTCGGTGACTGACCGAGTTACCGTGCGAGGCGCGACCGCCACGGAAATTATGGCGCTTCATAACTCCCTGGAAACCCTTGCCGATCGAGGTGCCGGTAACATCGACAAACTGGCCGACAACAAAATGGTCAGCGGTTATTTCCGCGCCGACGTCAATCATGTTTTCCGGACTGACGCGAAACTCCGCGACTTTACGTTTCGGCTCAACCGAAGCCTTGGCAAAGTGCCCGCGCATCGCCCGCGACGTGTTCTTCACCTTGGCCAGGCCGACACCGAGCTGAACGGCGGTGTAGCCGTTTTTCTCAGCGGTGAGCTGTGCAACGACTTGACAATTGCCAAGTTTCAGCACGGTCACCGGCACTTGCTCTCCCGTCTCCATAAAGACACGGGTCATGCCGAGCTTTTGTGTGATCACTCCAGAGCGCATGGCTATGTTCGCCTTCCTCGCTCGCGCTTACAACTTGATCTCGACGTCGACACCGGCGGCCAGATCGAGCTTCATCAGCGCGTCCACGGTCTGCGGCGTCGGATCGACGATATCAAGCAGCCGCTTATGCGTACGCATTTCAAACTGCTCGCGGCTTTTCTTGTTGACGTGAGGTGAACGGTTGACGGTGAACTTCTCAATCCGGGTCGGCAGCGGCACCGGTCCACGCACACGCGCGCCGGTCCGTTTGGCGGTATTGACAATCTCGCGGGTCGACGCATCGAGGATGCGATGGTCGAAAGCCTTGAGACGTATCCGGATATTCTGGCCGTTCATCAATCGGTTCCCAAATCAGGCAGGCGCGGCAAGATCGCCGCGCCCATTCCCTTCTTATTCTTCTATTTTACGATCGAGGCGACGACGCCGGCACCGACGGTGCGGCCGCCCTCGCGGATGGCAAAGCGGAGCTTTTCTTCCATGGCGATCGGCACGATCAGCGTCACCTCCATAGAGACATTGTCGCCCGGCATCACCATCTCGGTGCCTTCGGGAAGCTCAACCACGCCCGTAACGTCAGTCGTCCGGAAGTAGAACTGCGGGCGATAATTCGTGAAGAACGGCGTGTGACGCCCGCCCTCATCCTTGGTCAGGATGTAAGCCTCAGCCTTGAAGACGGTATGCGGTGTAATCGAGCCGGGCTTGCATAGCACCTGGCCGCGCTCAACACCTTCGCGGTCGACGCCGCGCAGCAGCGCGCCGATATTGTCGCCGGCCTCGCCCTGATCGAGAAGCTTGCGGAACATTTCGACGCCGGTCACCACGGTCTTGCTGGTGTCGCGGATACCGATGATCTCAACTTCCTCGCCGACCTTGATCACCCCACGTTCGACACGACCGGTCACGACCGTGCCACGTCCGGAAATCGAGAACACATCCTCGATCGGCATCAGGAATGGCTGATCGACCGGACGGGTCGGTTGAGGAATGTAGGCATCGACTTCGACCATCAACTGGAGGATCGCATCGTGGCCCTGCTCCTTGCTGCCATCGCTGAGCGCTTCGGTAGCCGAGCCGCGAACAAACGGAATGTCGTCGCCAGGGAACTCATACTTCGACAACAGCTCACGAACCTCGAGCTCGACCAGATCGAGCAATTCGGGATCGTCGACCATGTCGACCTTGTTAAGAAAGACAACAAGGGCCGGGACGCCGACCTGTCGAGCAAGCAGGATGTGCTCACGAGTCTGAGGCATCGGACCGTCGGCGGCCGAGACCACAAGAATGCCACCATCCATCTGCGCAGCGCCGGTGATCATGTTCTTCACATAATCGGCATGTCCGGGGCAATCGACATGGGCGTAATGCCGATTTTCGGTCTCATACTCGACATGGGCGGTGGCGATCGTAATGCCGCGAGCCTTTTCTTCCGGTGCCGCATCGATCTGATCATAATCGGTGAATTTCGCTCCACCAGATTCAGCCAGCACCTTGGTAATTGCCGCTGTCAGCGACGTCTTGCCATGATCGACATGACCAATCGTGCCAATGTTGCAATGCGGCTTGGTCCGCTCGAATTTCTCTTTGGCCATCGGAGTTCTCCGTCTTTCCTAATTTCCGTTGACTGGCGCGATCAGGCGTACTTCGCCTGAATTTCCTCGGCAACCGCCTGAGGTACCTGTGCATAGTGATCAAAATACATGGAGTATTGCGCACGCCCCTGACTCTGTGAGCGCAACTGATTGACATACCCAAACATGTTGGCCAGCGGCACCATCGCGTTGACGACTTGAGCGTTGCCGCGCGTATCGGTACCGGCGATCTGGCCACGACGCGAATTGATATCGCCGATCACTGAACCGAGATACTCTTCCGGCGTGACCACTTCGACCCGCATGATCGGCTCAAGCAGAACCGGTCCGGCCATCCTCAGAGCTTCGCGCAGGCAGGCGCGCCCGGCGATCTCGAAAGCCAGTGCCGAAGAATCGACATCGTGATATTTGCCATCGGTCAGCGTCACCGAAACGTCGACAACCGGGAAGCCAATCAAAACACCGGAAGTCAGCACCGACTTGACGCCCTTGTCGACGCCGGGAATGTATTCCTTCGGCACGTTGCCACCGACGACCTTGGACTCGAAATGATTTCCTTTGCCGGCGCCGCTCGGTTCAATCTTAAGTTCGACCTGCGCAAATTGACCCGAACCGCCACTCTGCTTCTTGTGCACATAGGTATGTTCGAGAGGCTTGGTAATCGTTTCGCGAAAGGCGACTTGCGGCTGCCCGACGCTCACATCGACCTTATGCGTCCGTCGCAGAATGTCGACCTTGATATCGAGATGCAGCTCGCCCATTCCCTTGAGGATTGTCTGGCCACTTTCCTGATCGGTCGACACATAAAATGACGGGTCCTCGGCGGCAAGACGCGCCAGCGCCACGCCGAGACGTTCCTGATCCGCCTTGGTCTTCGGCTCGACCGCGATCTCGATGACCGGATCGGGAAACTCCATCTTCTCCAGTATGACCGGGTTCTGTATGTCGCAAAGCGTATCGCCGGTCCGCGTATCCTTGAGGCCGGCAACCGCGATAATATCGCCTGCAAAGGCTTCCTTGATGTCTTCGCGATGGTTGGCATGCATCAGAAGCATCCGGCCGACACGCTCCTTGCGATCGCGCGGCGAATTGAGGATCGACATGCCCGATTCGATCTTGCCGGAATAAACCCGGCAAAAGGCCAGAGAGCCCACAAACGGATCGTCCATGATCTTGAAAGCCAACAGAGATAGCGGCTCGCTGTCGGACGATTTGCGAACCACATTGGCGTCGTTGCGCGGGTCAGTGCCCTTGATTGGCGGCACTTCTAAAGGCGACGGGAGATAGTCGACAACCGCGTCGAGCAGTGTCTGCACGCCCTTGTTCTTGAACGCCGAACCGCACAGCACCGGATAGAATGCGCCGGTCAGCACGGCTTTGCGGATAAGGCGCTTCAACGTTGCTTCGTCTGGTTCCTTACCTTCGAAGAAAGCAGCGAGAACCTCGTCGTCGAGTTCGACCGCCGCCTCGATAAGCGCGGCACGGTGCTCGTCCGCCTTGTCCTTGAGGTCGGCCGGGATGTCGATGACTTCGTAAGTCGCGCCCTTGTCTTCCTCGCTCCAGATATAGCCCTTCATCTGAACGAGATCGACGAGGCCCTTGAAATCGGCCTCAGCGCCGATCGGCAACTGGATGGCGATCGGCTTGGCGCCAAGCCGCTTGACGATATCGTCGAGACACTTGAAGAAATCGGCGCCGGTTTTGTCCATTTTGTTGGCGAAGACGATGCGCGGCACGTTGTACTTGTCGCCCTGGCGCCAGACTGTTTCGGTCTGCGGCTCCACACCCTGATTGGAATCGAGGACGCATACGGCTCCGTCGAGCACGCGCAGAGAACGCTCGACCTCGATGGTGAAATCGACATGACCGGGTGTGTCGATGATATTCAGGCGCTTACCGTTCCAATAAGCGGTCGTCGCGGCGGACGTAATCGTAATGCCGCGCTCTTGCTCCTGCTCCATCCAATCCATGGTGGCCGCGCCATCATGGACCTCGCCGATTTTGTGGCTCTTGCCCGTATAATAGAGAATTCGCTCGGTGGTCGTCGTCTTGCCGGCATCAATATGCGCCATGATGCCAAAATTACGGTAGTTTTCGATTTCGTGTTCGCGGGGCATAACAGGCCTCTTACCAGCGGTAGTGCGAGAAGGCACGGTTGGCTTCGGCCATCCGATGCGTGTCCTCGCGCTTTTTGACTGCGTTGCCGCGATTGTTGGAGGCGTCGAGCAATTCGCCTGAAAGCTTGTCGATCATGGTTTTCTCGTTGCGGCCGCGCGCAGCGGAGAGCAGCCAACGGATTGCCAACGCCTGACGTCGGTCATGGCGGACCTCAATCGGCACCTGGTAGGTCGCACCGCCAACGCGGCGCGAACGCACTTCAATCTGCGGCATGACATTATCAAGCGCCTGACGAAATATCGTGACCGGGTCCTGCTTGGTCTTGTCCTCAATCTGAGTGAATGCGCCATACACGATCTTTTCGGCGACTGATTTATTGCCGGCATACATCACCGAATTCATGAATTTGGTAACGACTTCATTGCCGAACTTTGGGTCCGGATTGATCGGGCGCCGGTCGGCGCGGTGGCGGCGTGACATCTGTTCGGTCCTCGGCCCCTAATTGACGCGAAAACGACCCAATTACTTGGGCCGTTTGGCTCCGTATTTGGAGCGACGCTGTTTGCGATCCTTGACGCCCTGGGTGTCGAGCACGCCGCGAATGATATGGTAACGAACGCCGGGAAGATCCTTTACGCGACCGCCGCGAATCATCACCACCGAGTGCTCTTGAAGATTGTGCCCCTCACCGGGAATGTAGCCGATAACTTCGAACTGGTTGGTCAACCGGATTTTGGCGACTTTGCGCAGCGCCGAGTTCGGCTTCTTCGGGGTCACCGTATAAACGCGCGTGCAAACACCCCGCTTCTGCGGGCACGCCTGCATCGCTGGCACCTTGTTGCGCGTTACCTGCACGCTACGCGGCTTGCGAATGAGTTGGTTGACTGTCGGCATCTGTGGCCTTCATTCCAGTTTTGGAGGCGAACCTCCGAGTGCAAAACGCGCGAAAAATCCACGCGACAGGTAAAAGCGCCGTCTTCGCCTCATCGACGAAGGGACGCCCAAATAAACGCAGAGGACCGGCCCGGACGAGCCCGGCGGTCATGCACCGGCGATCTGACACTGACTGTCAGGTGCAGCGTTTGAGATTCATCGATCGAGGCGCTGATGGAGGCGCGCCATGCCGATCACGGAAACCCACTGCCTGCCGCAAGAATTCGCGGTATGTATCGGCCGCTTTCATCCAAGTCAAGGATATAATGGCTGAAATCGGGACATTCTGGCCAGGATTGTCGGTTGGTTCCGAGCCAGACAGAGCCAGGCGCAGCGGCTGGATGAAATCGGCCAAGCCTATCGTTCGATCAGCGCACGGATAAAGAGCATATTCAGCATCCGCGGTACTGTTTCCAAAAACGGCAGTTGCGCAACGCGAAATGGCACCTGCCCAGGGAAAAAGCGCTGCAAAAGAAATACACGGGTGGCAGCCCAGCCGCTCATCTTGCTACAGTGATCATCCGGCAGGGCAGTGGAGGAAGCGAAATGGCATCTGAGGACACATACGACTATATCATTGTCGGCGCCGGTAGCGCCGGTTGCGTGCTTGCCAACCGGCTGACCGAATCCGGGCGAAATCGCGTCCTCCTCCTCGAGGCCGGCGGCGAGGATACAAATCCCTGGATTCACATCCCGCTCGGCTACGCCAAGCATTTCGTCAATCCGAAGATTAATTGGCTTTACAATACCGCCCCCAACCAGGAATGGGTCAATCGTCCGGTGATGGCGCCGCGCGGCAAGGTCGTCGGCGGTTCGAGCTCTATCAACGGCATGATTTACATCCGCGGGCAGCACGAGGACTACGATCATTGGCGCCAACTCGGCAATGTCGGCTGGAGCTACACCGATGTCCTCCCCTATTTCCGCAAGGCCGAAAATCGCGAGCGCGGCGCAGACGAATTTCACGGGACAGGCGGGCCTCTTCATGTCAGCGATCCACGCGAAACCCACCCGCTTGGCGAGGCATTTCTCCAGGCCGCGAAGAATTCAGGCTACAAAAGCAATCCCGACTTCAACGGCGCCGAGCAGGAGGGCTTCGGTAACTATCAATGGACGATCCGTAACGGCCGACGACACAGCGCCGCGAAGGGCTATCTGAAACCCGCACGAAAGCGTGCCAATCTGACTGTTGCCACCAACGCTCACGCCACCCGCCTCCTCTTCGAGGGGAAACGGGCGATCGGGATCGAGTATCGGCAAGGACGCGCATTGCGCAGCGCCCAGGCCAGCGGCGAGGTGATCGTCTCCGGCGGCGCCTTCAATTCCCCGCAGCTGTTGCAACTCTCTGGTCTTGGGCCTGCTGAACTTCTCAAGTCCTTTGGCATCGAGCCCATCGCCGACCTCAAAGGCGTCGGTGCAGATCTCAAAGACCACTTCAACGCTCCAATTATGTACAAGGTCGCCAAGCCCATCACTGGCAACGAACTCGCCAATCACTTCCATCGGAAAATTAGTGCCGGCATCAATTATGTGCTCGCCCGGCGCGGGCTTCTTGGCATGGCGGTGTCTTCGTATGGCGGATTCATTAAGACAGATTCGATCCACGCCTCGCCCGACATCCAAATATTGCTGATGCTTTTCAGCACCGACCGGGCTGGACCGACCACACATCCGTTTCCCGGCATCACCGTGACGGCCACGCTCATGCGACCGGAAAGCAAGGGGCATGTCCGTATCGTGTCGGCCGATCCGTTCGCGGCACCCGAAATCCAGCCCAACTATCTCGCCGCCGAAAAAGATCGCGCTTCGTTGATCGCCTCGGTACATGCCACGCGCCGGCTCATGCAGGATCCGGCCATCTCCCCCTATCTCCTTTCGGAATATACGCCGGGCACAGGGGTGGTCAGCGACGACGAAATTGTTGAATTTCTCAAGGAGAAAGGCCGGACCAGTTTCCATCCGGTCAGCACCTGCCGGATGGGAACCGACGCGACCGCAGTGGTCGACGAACGTCTTCGTGTCCGCGGCATTGAGGGGTTGCGGGTAATCGACGCTTCAGTCATGCCGGATCTGGTCTCAGGCAATACCAACGCCCCAACCATCATGATCGCGGAAAAGGGAGCCGACATGATTATCGCCGACGCCAAGGCAGCGTCCACGGCACGGGCGGCGTAGCGCCCTAACAAGAAGCACCTAGTCGATCGGGGATATTCTCAGCGAACAAGCAAGTCGGCCGAAGCCGACTTGCCTTGATTGCCGTTCAACACATCAGGTCCAACCAGCTCGCCTACTCGGCTGCGCCGGCCAGTTCTTCTGCTTCCTGGGCCTTTTCGGCCGCGATCGAGTTCTTTTTGCGCTCCTCGAGGATCAACTCGTCGCGATGGGTGGCGACCGTTTTGATAGAGGAGATCGAGCCGCCAGTGCCCGCCGGAATAAGCCGGCCGACAATGATGTTCTCCTTGAGGCCCTCGAGCGGGTCGACCTTCCCCTGGACAGCCGCCTCGGTGAGAACCCGGGTGGTTTCCTGGAAGGAGGCCGCAGAGAAGAACGAACGCGTCTGCAGGCTCGCTTTGGTGATCCCGAGGAGAATCGGCACGGCTACAGCCGGCTTCTTGCCATCGGCGATCGTTCGCTCGTTGATCTCGTTGAATTCAAGCTCATCAACCTGCTCGCCCGGGAAGAGATCGGTGTCGCCCTTCTCGGTGATCTCCACCTTCTGCAGCATCTGCCGGACGATCACTTCGATATGCTTGTCGTTGATCGTCACGCCCTGCAGCCGGTACACATCCTGGATCTCGTTGACCAGATAGGCCGCCAACGCCTCGATGCCCTTGATCGCCAGGATATCATGCGGCGCTGGATTTCCCTCGACGATGTAGTCGCCCTTCTCAACGGTGTCGCCTTCCTGAAGATGGAATGGCTTGCCCTTGGCGATGAGATACTCAACCGGCTCATCACCCTCGTCGGGTGGGTCGAGGACGATCCGCCGCTTGTTCTTGTAATCGCGACCAAAGCGAATCGTTCCATCGATCTCGGCGATGATGGCGTGGTCCTTCGGCCGCCGCGCCTCGAACAGTTCCGCCACCCGCGGCAGGCCGCCGGTGATGTCACGGGTCTTGGCGCTCTCCAGCGGAATACGGGCAAGCACATCGCCGGCATGGACCACGGTTGTCGCATCGACAGAGAGGATTGAATCGACATGCAGCAGGTAGCGCGCCTCCGCACCACCGCGTCCGCTCTTACGCGCCTTGGCGTCCTTGCCCGTGACCGTGATTGCCGGCTTGAGATCGGTGCCGCGCGGATTTGCGTGCCAATCGGTCACGACGCGCTTGGTGATGCCGGTCGATTCGTCGGCCGACTCGGCAACCGAAATCCGGTCGACGAGATCCTCAAATCCGACGACGCCGTCGACCTCTGACAGAACCGGACGTGTATAGGGGTCCCATTCAGCCAGACGCTGACCACGCTCGACTTTGTCGCCCTGGTCGACATGAAGGCGCGAGCCATAGGTAATACGGTGGGTTGAGCGCTCCGTGCCGTCGCTGTCGACGATGACGATCTGCATATTGCGGCCCATAGCGACCAACCGGCCCTCTGAATCCTTGACCATATTGCGGTTGCGAATCTCGATCTTGCCTTCGAAGTTCGAGTCGATCGTTGACTGATCGACCACCTGCGCCGTGCCGCCAATGTGAAACGTCCGCATGGTCAGCTGGGTACCGGGCTCGCCGATCGATTGCGCGGCGATGACGCCGACCGCCTCGCCAAGATTGACCGGCGTGCCGCGAGCAAGGTCGCGGCCATAACACATGCCGCAAACCCCGGTCTTGGTTTCGCATGTCAGCACCGAGCGGATTCGGAACGCTTGAACCTTTGCGGTTTCAATTTTCTCCACGTCCCGTTCATCGATGGTCGTGTGGGCCGGAACAACGACCTCACCGGTCGCCGGCGCCACCACATCTTCGGCCGTTGTGCGACCGAGTACGCGCAAGCCAAGGCTGGCGACAACCTGACCGGAATCGACGACGGCTTGCATCTTCAATCCGTTTGTCGTGCCGCAATCATGTTCGGTGATGATGCAGTCCTGCGCCACGTCGACGAGGCGCCGGGTCAAATAACCCGAATTGGCAGTCTTCAACGCGGTATCGGCGAGTCCCTTGCGGGCGCCATGGGTCGAGTTGAAATACTCGAGTACCGAGAGCCCTTCCTTGAAGTTCGAGATAATCGGGCTTTCGATGATCTCACCCGATGGCTTCGCCATCAGGCCGCGCATGCCGGCCAGCTGTTTCATCTGGGCCGGAGACCCACGGGCGCCCGAATGGCTCATCATATAGATCGAGTTCATCGGAATCGTACGGCCGTTATCGTCTTTCTCGACCGCTTGAATGCGCTTCATCATCTCGTCGGCGACTTTGTCGGTGCACTTGGCCCAGGCATCGACAACCTTGTTGTACTTTTCGCCCTGCGTGATGAGGCCGTCATTGTATTGCTGCTCGTAATCCTTGGCGAGCTGCGCTGTCTCGTCGACCAGTTTTGTCTTGGAATTCGGGATCAGCATGTCGTCCTTGCCGAAGGAGATTCCGGCCTTGAAGGCATGGGTAAAGCCGAGCGACATGATCCGATCGCAGAAGAGAACCGTCTCCTTCTGACCGCAGTGCCGGTAGACGGCGTCGATCGCGTTGGAAACCTCTTTCTTGGTCATCAGCTTGTTGACAACATTGAAGGACAGGTTCGGATTCTTGGGCAGCAACGCGCCGAGAAGCATCCGACCGGGCGTGGTCTCGTAGATGCGCGTAACCAGTGTTCCGTCCGCCTCCATCTCCGTGTAGCGACCGCGAATCTTCGAGTGCGGGGTGATCGCCCGGTTCAACATCGCCTGCTCGATCTCGGCAATATTGCCAAATGCCATTCCCTCGCCGGGCTCGCCATCGGACATGATCGACAGATAGTAGATACCAAGCACGATATCCTGCGAGGGAACGATAATTGGCTGACCGTTCGCCGGGTGCAGGATATTGTTGGTCGACATCATCAAAACACGCGCTTCGAGCTGCGCTTCCAGCGACAGCGGGACATGCACGGCCATCTGGTCGCCGTCGAAATCGGCATTGAACGCGGCACAGACCAACGGATGAAGCTGGATCGCCTTACCCTCGATCAGCACCGGTTCGAAGGCCTGAATGCCAAGCCGATGCAAGGTCGGCGCGCGGTTGAGCATGATCGGATGCTCGCGAATGACCTCGTCGAGAATATCCCAGACCTCGGGCCTTTCCTTCTCGACCAGTTTCTTCGCCTGCTTGACCGTCGCCGAATATCCCTTGGCATCAAGGCGCGAATAGATAAATGGCTTGAAAAGTTCGAGCGCCATTTTCTTCGGCAAACCACACTGGTGGAGCTTCAGCTCCGGCCCGACGACGATCACCGAGCGACCGGAATAGTCGACCCGCTTGCCGAGAAGATTCTGGCGGAAGCGGCCCTGCTTGCCTTTCAGCATATCGGAAAGCGACTTCAACGGACGCTTGTTGGCGCCGGTAATGACCCGGCCGCGACGTCCGTTGTCGAACAGCGCATCAACCGCCTCCTGCAGCATGCGCTTCTCATTGCGGATGATAATATCGGGAGCCCGCAATTCGATCAGCCGCTTCAAACGATTGTTACGATTGATAACCCGGCGATATAGATCGTTGAGGTCTGACGTCGCAAAGCGGCCGCCATCGAGCGGCACCAGCGGGCGCAGATCGGGCGGGATCACCGGCACGACCGTCATGATCATCCATTCCGGGCGATTGCCGGACTCGATGAATGATTCAACCAGCTTCAGCCGTTTGGCGAGCTTCTTTGGCTTCAGCTCCGAAGTCGACTCGGCGATTTCCTGACGCAGATCGATGGCGATCTTCGGCAGATCGAGCGCCAGCATCATGTCACGGATCGCCTCGGCGCCGATTTTGGCTGTGAAGGAATCCTCGCCATACTCATCCTGGGCCTTGATATATTCGTCCTCGCTAAGCAGCTGACGCTCCTTGAGCGCCGTCAGGCCCGGCTCGATGACGACATAATTCTCAAAATAGAGAATCCGCTCGAGGTCCTTGAGCGTCATGTCGAAGAGCATGCCGATACGGCTCGGCAGCGACTTCAAAAACCAGATATGGGCAACCGGCGCGGCGAGCTCGATGTGGCCCATGCGTTCACGACGCACGCGCGCCAAGGTCACCTCGACGCCGCACTTCTCGCAGATGATGCCCTTGTATTTCATCCGCTTGTACTTGCCGCACAAGCACTCATAATCCTTGATCGGCCCGAAGATCCGAGCACAAAACAAGCCGTCCCGCTCCGGCTTGAAGGTTCGGTAGTTAATCGTCTCCGGCTTCTTGATCTCACCAAATGACCAGGAAAGGATCTTATCCGGACTAGCAATCGAGATACGGATTTGGTCGAAAACCTGCGCCGGTGCTTGAACCGGATTGAAGATATTCGCGATCTCTTGATTCATCGATTGTCTCCTTCGGTGCGACAGAGCGGGCTAGCCAAAGATCCCGATCGGTGCCGCATGCATAATTCCAATTACCTCAACAATGGCGGCGAAGCGGCCTATTCGGCCGCGTCCGCCGTCGGCACGCCGCCTGGCAGAGATTGGCGTGCCTTTGAATTGTCGAGTTCAACATCAAGGCCGAGCGAACGCATTTCCTTGACCAGCACGTTAAAGCTCTCCGGAATGCCGGCCTCGAAGGTATCGTCGCCACGCACGATCGCCTCATAGACCTTGGTCCTGCCGGCAACGTCGTCCGACTTGACCGTCAGCATTTCCTGCAAGGTGTAGGCCGCGCCATAGGCTTCAAGTGCCCACACTTCCATTTCGCCGAACCGCTGACCGCCAAACTGCGCCTTGCCGCCCAGCGGCTGCTGGGTCACCAGGCTGTATGGACCAATCGAGCGGGCATGGATCTTGTCGTCGACGAGATGGTGAAGCTTAAGCATATAGATGTAGCCCACCGTCACGGCGCGATCGAAAATCTCACCGGAGCGCCCGTCGTAAAGCCTTGATTGACCGGACGGGTCGAGGCCCGCCTCGTTCAGCATATCGACAATATCGGGCTCGCGCGCTCCGTCGAAAATCGGCGTTGCGATCGGCACACCGGCAGTTAACTGCTCGGCGAGCATGACGACCGAACCATCTTCGTAATCGGCGACCTTCTCGTTCTTGGTGTTGTCGCCATAGACCTGTTGCAGCACCTTGCGCAGCGGCTTCATGTCGCCGTTCTGCCGGTAGCTCTCGACAAGCTTGCCAACCTTCAAACCCATTCCCGCACAGGCCCAGCCGAGATGCGTCTCCAGGATCTGTCCGACATTCATCCGGCTCGGCACGCCGAGCGGGTTCAGAACGATATCGACATGGGTGCCGTCCTCAAGATAGGGCATGTCCTCGATCGGCACGATCTTGGAAACCACCCCCTTGTTGCCGTGACGGCCAGCCATCTTGTCACCGGGCTGAATCTTGCGTTTTACCGCGACAAAGACCTTGACCATCTTCATCACTCCAGGCGGTAGTTCGTCACCGCGCTGTAGCTTTTCAACCTTGTCGATGAAGCGTTTTTCCAGCCGCTTGCGGCTCTCGTCATACTGATTGCGCAAGGCTTCGATCTCGGCCATGAGCTTGTCGTTCGAGACCGCGAACTGCCACCACTGGCTGCGGGGGTGCTCGTCGAGAGAATCCCGCGTGACCTTGCCGCCCTTCTTGAATCCTTTCGGACCGGCGACCGCCACTTTGTTGTTCAGCATATCGGCGAGACGCCCGAAGACGTTGCGATCGAGAATCGCCTGCTCGTCGTCGCGATCCTTGGCGAGACGTTCGATCTCCTCGCGTTCGATCGCCATTGCGCGCTCGTCTTTTTCAACGCCATGGCGGTTGAACACACGCACTTCGACGACCGTACCGGTAACGCCCGGCGGAACGCGAAGCGAGGTATCGCGAACATCGGAGGCCTTTTCGCCAAAGATGGCGCGCAGGAGTTTTTCTTCCGGCGTCATCGGGCTTTCACCCTTGGGCGTGATTTTTCCGACCAGGATGTCGCTGGCGACAACTTCGGCGCCGATATAGACGATGCCCGCCTCGTCGAGGCTTCTCAGCGCCTCTTCCGAGACGTTGGGGATGTCGCGGGTAATCTCCTCGGGACCGAGTTTGGTGTCACGCGCCATCACTTCGAATTCCTCGATATGGATCGAAGTGAAAACATCGTCACGAACAATACGCTCGGATAGAAGGATCGAATCCTCAAAATTGTAGCCATTCCAGGGCATGAATGCGACCAGCACATTGCGGCCGAGCGCTAGATCGCCGAGGTCGGTCGAGGGACCGTCCGCGATGATATCAGAGCCACCGACAACGTCACCGACACGCACGAGCGGGCGTTGATTGATGCAGGTATTCTGGTTCGAACGCTGGAACTTCTGGAGCCGGTAGATATCGACACCCGACTTCGAGGCGTCGAGATCTTCGGTCGCGCGAATAACGATACGGGTTGCGTCGACCTGGTCGACGACACCGCTTCGCCTTGCACCGATCGCGGCACCTGAATCGCGGGCAACGATTGCCTCCATTCCGGTGCCGACAAGGGGCGCCTCCGCCCTGACCAGCGGCACCGCCTGACGCTGCATGTTGGAGCCCATCAGAGCGCGGTTGGCATCGTCGTTCTCGAGGAACGGGATGAGCGCAGCGGCAACCGAAACCAGTTGCTTTGGCGACACGTCCATGAAGTCGACCCGGTCACGCGATACCATGATCACGTCGCCGGCGTGCCGGGAGGTGATCAAATCCTCGGTCAGATGGCCCTTCGCGTCGAGAACAGCGTCGGCCTGGGCGACCGTGAATTTCGCCTCCTCCATCGCCGAGAGATAGACAACGTCTTGGGTGACGGAGCCGTCCTTGACCCTGCGATACGGGCTCTCGATGAAGCCGTATTTGTTGACCCGCGCAAAGGTCGCCAGCGAGTTGATCAAGCCGATATTCGGACCCTCGGGCGTCTCGATCGGGCAGATCCGGCCGTAATGCGTCGGATGCACATCGCGCACCTCGAAACCGGCGCGCTCGCGCGTCAGACCGCCAGGCCCAAGCGCCGATAGCCGCCGCTTATGGGTGATCTCGGAGAGCGGATTGGTCTGATCCATAAACTGAGAGAGCTGCGAGGAGCCGAAGAACTCACGCACCGCCGCCGCCGCCGGCTTGGCATTGATCAAATCCTGCGGCATGACATTGCCGATCTCGACCGACGACATGCGCTCCTTGATCGCCCGCTCCATGCGCAGCAACCCGATGCGGTACTGGTTTTCCATGAGTTCACCGACCGAGCGCACGCGACGATTTCCGAGATTGTCGATATCGTCGATATTGCCCCTGCCGTCGCGCAGTTCGACCAAGGTCTTGATCACCGCAAGGATATCTTCCTTACGCAACACGCGAAGCGTATCGGGCGCGTCGAGGTCGAGGCGCATATTCATTTTTACCCGGCCGACCGCGGAAAGGTCGTAACGCTCCGAGTCAAAGAACAGAGATTTGAACATCGCCTCCGCGGTATCGACGGTCGGCGGCTCGCCAGGACGCATCACCCGGTAGATGTCAAACAGCGCATCCTCGCGTGACTCGTTCTTGTCGACGGCAAGCGTGTTGCGGATGTAAGCGCCGGTGTTGACGTGATCGATGTCGAGGATCGTGATTTCTTTCTGTCCAGCCTCGAGCAGCGTCTCGAGGAGTTTGTCGGTAATCTCCTCCCCGGATTCGGCGTAAATTTCACCGGTTTTCGCGTTGACGGTCTCTTCGGCGAGGTAATGTCCGTAAAGATCTTCGTCACCGACTTTCAGCGCCTTGATGCCCTTCTCGGCGAGTTGGCGCGCGCCGCGCGCGGTCAGCTTTTGGCCAGCTTCGATAACCACCTTGCCGGAATCGGCGTCGACAAGGTCGGTCGCCGCCTTGATGCCACGCATCCGCTCGGCGTCGAATGGCAGCCGCCAGCCGTCCTTCACCCGCTTGTAGGTGATCTTGTTGTAGAAGGTGTTGAGGATCTCCTCGCTGTCCAAGCCAAGGGCGAACATCAGCGAGGTGACGGGAATCTTCCGCCGCCGGTCGATCCTTGTATGGACGATGTCCTTGGCGTCGAACTCGATATCGAGCCACGAGCCGCGATAGGGAATGATCCGGGCCGCGAACAGGAGCTTGCCGGAAGAATGGGTCTTGCCCTTGTCATGGTCGAAGAAGACACCCGGACTACGGTGCATTTGGGATACGATAACGCGCTCGGTACCGTTGACGACGAAAGTGCCGTTCATTGTCATGAGCGGCATTTCACCCATGTAGACTTCCTGCTCCTTGATGTCCTTGACCGACTTCGCCCCGGTTTCCTCGTCGATGTCGAAGACAATCAGACGCAAAGTTACCTTGAGCGGCGCCGAATAGGTCATGCCACGCTGACGGCACTCGTCGACATCGTATTTGGGCGGATCGAAATCGTAGCGAACGAATTCGAGAAGCGCCGTGCTGGAGAAATCGGAAATCGGAAAGACCGATTTGAAGACCGCCTGCAGGCCCTCGTCGCCGCGTCCGCCTTCTGGTTCATCTACAAGCAAAAATTGGTCGTATGACGCTTTTTGAACCTCAATAAGATTCGGCATTTCCGCGACCTCGCGGATGGAGCCAAAAAATTTGCGGACCCGTCGACGGCCAGTGAACGGCTGGTTCATGTTCACTCCTCGTGTGATGTAAATGAACTCCTGACCGAAAGGTCGCCATCAGCGCGGCCTTCAGGACAGCGGTTCGCTGTTAAGTCTTGATCGCGGCCGGCCCCGGACAGACCGGAGCCGGCCAAACGCAACACGCTACTTCAAGTCGACCGTGGCGCCAGCTTCTTCAAGCTGGGCTTTGAGTTTGTCGGCCTCATCCTTGGAGACGCCCTCCTTGACAGCCTTGGGCGCCGCTTCGACAAGATCTTTGGCCTCTTTCAGACCAAGACTGGTGATCGCGCGAACTTCCTTGATCACATTGATCTTGTTGGCCCCGAAGTTGGTCAGAACGACGTCGAACTCGGTCTGCTCCTCGACCGGAGCCGCGCCACCCGCGGCGGCCATCATGGCAACCGGCGCGGCGGCCGAAACGCCCCACTTCTCTTCAAGAAGCTTAGATAACTCGGCCGCCTCAATGACGGTAAGCTCCGACAATTCGTCGACAATTTTCGAAAGATCAGCCACTACATTAATTCCTTTACGGTTCGAACCTTGTTTCCATCCGAGAACGACATCACGCCGCCTCGCTCTTGTTGGCATAGGCTTCCACGACACGAGCAAGCTGTTCGGCCGGCGCTACGACGACTTGGGCAATACGGGTGGCTGGCGAAGAAACCAGACCGACCAGTTTACCCCTGAGTTCGTCGAGCGACGGCAACGCGGCAAGTGCGTTTACGCCATCGGAATCGAGACTTGTGCTTCCCATCGCTCCGCCAAGGATAACGAGATTCCCGTTGGCCTTGGCAAAGTCGGCGGCGACCTTGGGGGCGGCGACCGGATCATTCGAATAGGCGATCACGGTCGGGCCCTTTAGCAGGTCCGTAATAGTCTCGACTTCTGTGCCTTTAAGGGCGAGCTTGGCGAGTCGGTTCTTGGCGACTCTCACACCGGCTCCAGCTTCCCGCATTTTCGACCTTAAGGCCGTCATGTCGGCGACGCTGAGACCGGAATAGTGGGCCACGACGACAACCCCGGTGTCCTTGAACACCTGGTTCAGCGACGTGACGAGCTCGCTTTTTTCAGCTCTATCCACTGCCTCACTCCATTTGGCGGCCAATGCTGATTGGGACCGCCGGTTGCAGATGCCGCCGCCTCCGCGCATACCGCGCTTCGCCAACGACGCTTACCGAGCCTGTCCCCCAGCCGGCACGCCAATGCCCGCATGGGTCTCACAAGAGGTTCGAACCGGAGTTTCCGGCTCCCTCCCATCTATTGCAGGCAATTCGATTAAGCCGGCAGACCGGCACCCGCAGTCTCGGACAGGATTTGGACCGCGGGGGATTATCTCCTCCGCCGCCCGCCTTGCCGTCCGGGTTGCCCCGAACGGAAGTCTTTAGTCGGCGCCCACCGCGCCGAGCGTCGCGGTATCGACCCGGACGCCTGGCCCCATTGTCGACGACACCGCAACACGTTGAACGAATGTTCCCTTTGCCCCGGCCGGTCGCGCTTTTTGTACCGCGTCGGCGAAGGCCCGAATATTCTCGACCAGATCGGCCACCTCGAAACTCGCCTTGCCAATACCCGCATGGACGATCCCGGCCTTCTCGACGCGGAATTCGACAGCGCCGCCCTTGGCAGCGGCGACGGCTTCGGTAACGTCATTGGTAACCGTGCCAACTTTTGGATTTGGCATCAGACCACGCGGACCAAGCACTTTGCCGAGACGACCGACCAAAGGCATCATATCTGGCGTCGCGATGCAGCGATCGAAATTGATTTCGCCCTTTTGCACGCTTTCCACCAATTCCTCGGCCCCGACAACATCGGCACCGGCCTTTGTCGCCTCTTCGCCCTTGTCGCCCCGCGCGAATACCGCGACGCGCAGCGCCCGCCCGGTACCCTTGGGCAACGACACCACCCCGCGCACCATCTGGTCGGCGTGACGTGGATCGACACCAAGATTCATGGCGACTTCAATAGTCTCATCGAATTTTGCCGATGCGCGCTCCTTCACGGCATTAACCGCCTCGTCGAGCGGATAGGTCTTAGTGCGATCGATACCTTCACTGGCGCTGCGGAAGCGCTTTCCTGCGGCCATGCTCCTACCCCTCAACCTGGAGGCCCATCGAACGGGCTGAGCCTTCAACGATCCGCATCGCCGCGTCTACATCGACGGCGTTGAGATCAATCATCTTGTTGGTCGCAATTTCGCGGACCTGGTTTCTTGACACCTTACCGGCCACCGTTCGGCCAGGGGATTGTGAACCCTTCTTGAGCGAGGCTGCCTTTTTCAGGAAATAGCTGACCGGAGGCGTCTTCATCTGAAAGGTGAAGGATTTGTCCTGGTAATAGGTAATGACCACCGGGATCGGCGCGCTCTTTTCTTGATCCTGCGACTGGGCGTTGAACGCCTTGCAGAATTCCATGATGTTGATTCCGCGCTGACCGAGCGCCGGCCCGATCGGCGGCGACGGCGTTGCAGCCCCGGCGGGAACTTGAAGCTTCAAAATACCTGCAATTTTCTTCGCCAACTTTCTCTCCTAACATTGGCCGTTCCCGGCTCGGTTGGGATGCCGTGGTACGGTCCGGGGCTTGGCATGCGCCCTCGCCTTCCACGACGGATCACAATACCGGCTCCGCCGGCATTGCTCGGGTCAAAGCTTCTCGACTTGCCCGTACTCAAGTTCACCACCAATTCGCATTCGCGCGAAATGGCTCTTTTCATCAGATATCGGGCAAGCCCGACATCTCAAGGACCGGTTGATCTCGAATGACCTCGAGCGTCAAAGCTTCTCAACCTGCCCATATTCCAGTTCTACCGGCGTTGCCCGGCCAAAGATCGACACGGCAACCTTGAGCCGTGCGCGAATTTCGTCGACTTCCTCGACAAGGCCGTTGAATGAGGCAAACGGCCCATCGGCGACACGGACTTGTTCGCCGATGTCGAAACTGATGGAAGGCTTAGGTCGCTCGACGCCCTCCTGAACCTGCTGCATGATCCGCAGGGCCTCTTTCTCTGAAATCGGCATTGGCTTATTGTCGGCGCCCAAGAAGCCAGTGACCTTGGGCGTATTCTTAATCAGGTGATAGGCCTCGTCCGTCATCAGCATTTTCACGAGCACATAGCCCGGGAAAAACTTCCGTTCCGCGTCAACTTTTCGTCCCCGCCGTACTTCGACGACTTTTTCGGTCGGCACCAGGATTTCTTCGAACAATTCGTCAAGCCCAACCGCGTGGGCCTTTTCCCGAATCGATTCTGCGACCTTGCGCTCGAAATTCGAATAGGCGTGGACAATGTACCACTTGTTTTCCATTCCCAATTGCCCCGCCTAGCGCCCGACGCCGAGCAAATAGGATACGCCAAAGCTTAAGACCTGGTCGGCGGCCAGAAAGAACAAGCTCGCCAGAACCACCATGACGAACACCATCACGGTGGAAATGGCGGTTTCCCTGCGCGTCGGCCAAACTATCTTTGCCGCCTCCGAACGAACCTGCTGGAGGAAAACAAATGGGTTGGTTTTGGAGGCCATTCACCTGCTCACGAGTCAACGGCACGCAAACTACAAGGCTCGCGCGCCGTGATTGGATAGCGATACATAAAGCTCTGCGCTAGGATTCTCAAGCCTCAAATTGCTCAATTTGCTAACGAAATACCGCCGATTTCACTTATGTCCGGGATAATAGTCAAATCCGGATTGTTGCAACGCAACGAATTATATAGCAGTGACGCCAAATTTCGACGGAATCAAGGCATTGTTCCCGAAACTGTCACCCATGTCTTCGGTACAAACGGTTACCCACGTCCGCGGGTCGGACCCTGGTAAAATGGCAGGGGCAGAGGGACTCGAACCCACGACCTACGGTTTTGGAGACCGTCGCTCTACCAGCTGAGCTATACCCCTAAAATACCTGGCTGATCAGATATCAGAAATTACGACCGGAATGCCATAGGCAAGCTGGCCGAATATCGCCTTTGTCATAGTTATGTCAGCCATTTCGTGGCGCCTTGATTGGAGCGGGTGAGGAGAATCGAACTCCTGTCATCAGCTTGGAAGGCTGTTACCATAGCATAACTAAGTCGAACAAATATGCTGCTCCCTATCCACAATTTCTATTGATTTTCTTGATTAATTCTTTTTGATAGCTATTGTTAATAACGCGGGGTAACGCCCCCTAACCATCTAATTCTGTTACCCTAGCGTTACCCCGGAGGGGAAACAATGGCAAAGGCACTCACGGCGAAGTCGGTCGAACAGGCAAAACCAGACCCCAAGAAGCGCCGAGAAACTCCAGACGGGCTGCTCGCCGGCTTGTATCTAATTGTGCAGCCTAGCGGCGGGAAAGCTTGGGCGATCCGCTATCGCCACGGTGGTAAGTCGCGCAAGCTCACGCTTGGTGGATACCCCGCTTTTGGACTAGGCGAGGCTCGCGAAGCCGCTAAGGAAGCATTGCAGACAGTTGCCAAAGGCGGTGATCCTGCGTCACAGAAACGGATTGCCAAACAAGAGGCCGCCGAGGGTCGTGACTTGTTTGAGATCGTAGTCGCCGATTTTCTCAAGCGTCACCGGACGAAGCGCGACGGGACCGTTCCCCGCTCGCTTCCCGAAATCAAACGAATGTTCGAGCATGATGTCTTACCCCGCTGGAGCGGACGCCGAATTCAGGACATCACCAAGCGCGACGTGAACGAACTATTGGACGGATTGATCGACAAGGGTGTCGGCTCGATGACTAATCGAGTTTTCAGCATCGTCCGCTTACTCATGAATTGGGCTGTTGGTCGTG
>Ga0315339_1000422_pt1 | contig 54372 bp, 57 predicted proteins | sample ASW17metaG_FD_204514 | JGI IMG/M metagenome (GOLD analysis project Ga0315339, IMG submission 204514) | Ammonia-oxidizing marine archaeal communities from Pacific Ocean, United States - ASW #17 | ecosystem: Environmental > Aquatic > Marine > Oceanic | place: USA: California | collected 2016-12-05 | reverse complement strand
TGCAGTACGAAGAGCCGATTCGCAGCTCGCGTAGCAGCGGCCGCTCGACGCCATCGGATACCACCACCCGTGCGCCGGCGCCTGTACGATTGGCACGCCGGCCTACGAGGCGGAGCTGAACCCAGTTGCCGGCCTGGCTGCCGCCTTCGTTGCGCAGGTAGTCGGCAGTTTGATCGTTGTTGGCGACGATCAAGTCGAGGTCTCCATCATTGTCGACATCGGCGGTGACCGAGCCGCGCGACACTTTGACGATCTCGAAGCCGCTGCCGGCACTGGCGCTGCGCTCAGCGAAGGTTCCGGTGCCGTCGTTGACGTGCAGATGGTTGGGTTGAGCGTAGGCAATGCTGTCGCGGAACTCGCCGATATTGTCGATGATGTGACCGTTGGCCACGAACAGGTCGAGATCCGTGTCGTTGTCGAAGTCGGCCCAGTTCGCCCCGAAGCCGACGTGCCGCAGGCTGGGCTCTCCGAGGCCCTTTGCGAATGTCACGTCGTTGAAGGCTCCACCGCCGAGGTTCCGGTACAGCGAATTGGTCTCCAGATCGAGGTTGGTGACGAACACGTCGAGGCGTTGATCACCGTCGAAGTCCCCCCAGTCGGTGCCCATGCCCGCCTCGGCTTGCCCGTCGCCGCTGAACGCCACTCCGGCCAGCAACCCATCCTCGACAAATACACCATTGCCGTCGTTGGTGTAGAGGAAGTTGCGCGTCGAGTCGTTGGCCACGTAGATATCAACGTCGCCGTCGTCGTCGTAGTCGCCGAAAACGACACCAAGACCCTTGCCGTCGACTGTGTCGGCGACGCCTGCGTCCGCGGCGATGTCGACGAAGCTGCCATCGCCCTGGTTACGGTACAGACGGTCCGCAGCGGCTCCGTACACGTCGGGGTGGCAGTAGGAGCGCAGGTTGCGCCTCGGGTCGCCGCAGAACTTGTGGTTGTCCCACGTGAAGTCGACGTAATTGGCGACATACAGATCGAGGCGACCGTCATTGTCGATGTCCGCCCATGCCGCTGATGCGCCCCACTGCGGGCCGTCGACGCCGACGGCGGCTCCGACCTCGCTGAAGCTGCCATCGCCATTGTTGCGGAAGAGCTGATTCGGGCCGAGGTTCGTGACGTAGATGTCAGTGTATCCATCGTTGTCGTAATCGGCCGCGGCCACGCCCAACGACCAAGCCTCGCTCTCGACGCCGGTGGATGGAGGCGTAGCGGCGAACCGGCCCGCCGGGTGGCCCCGCAGCAGGGAGTTGCCTCTCGGCGCCGTCGCTTCCCCACCCGGAGCACTCGCCCCTTGCGCAAAGTACACGTCAATCCAGCCATCGCCATCGAGATCGGCCGCTGCTAGCCCTGAGCCGATGGTCTCGACCATGTAGCGCTCACCGGAGCCACCATGGTAGTGGCGAAAGCGCAGCCCGACATCTGCTGTCGCCTGGGAGAACGTTACCGGCAGCGGCGACTGGGCGGCGGGCCGGGCGAGCGGCGAGCCCAGCGCGATCAGCGCTGCGAGCGCGCAGGACGACAGCTTCATGGTTGGCTCAAGGTGTGAAGCAACAGCGCATCCGATTGTTCGAGGACCTGGCTTGCATGGTCAGCGGGTCGCCGTGGGGCTGGGCTATACTCGGAATCTGCCGCGCCAAGGCGCAGCTCAGTGTGATCTTATCGCCCTTCCGATGCCCCCCGAGTCGATGAGCAGGCCGAAGTATCTCTGGATCGCGTTACTCGCAGCGCCGTTGATCGCCGCTCACGCCGCGCCTGTTCAGCGGCCGATTGCGCCGCTCGCAGCCTACGATGAGCTCATCAGGACGCTGATGTCGGAGGCTGAGTCGCTCGCCTGGACGCGACTCCGGACCGCCGCCGAACGGCAAGAGTTCGTTGATCGGTTCTGGCAGGCGCGCGATCCGACTCCTGGCACGGAAGCCAACGAGGTGCGGCAAATATTTGAGCGCCGCGCCGCCCGCACCGCTCGTTTGTTCGAGGAGGCTGACGTTCCCGGTTACAGGACCGATCGTGGTCGGGTCATGATCGTGTTCGGTCTACCGGATTCCCAGGAGATGCGCGCTCTGCCGATCGAGGGCGAACCGGAGCTCGTGTGGTCGTATCTGCGAGCGCCGCTGAACGGCGGCGTCCGGTTCGAACGCCTCGATGACGGTTACGCGCTGACTTCCGAGGTCGATCTGGATGGTCAGATGTTCCTGGCGAGCATCGAGTCGGAGCTCCGCATGGAGTTGGCTCGGGCCGTTGGCGGGCGGGAGGACGCGATTGCCAAGGCCGCTCTCGACGAGGACATCGAGCCGGACGGGGAATCCGGCGAAGGCGACGAGACCCTCGAAGATGCCGGCGACACGGCGGACGATGAGTTGGCCGCCGCTACCGAGGCCGAAAAGGCCGCTCTCGACGAGGACATCGAGCCGGACGGGGAATCCGGCGAAGGCGACGAGACCCTCGAAGATGCCGGCGACACGGCGGACGATGAGTTGGCCGCCGCTACCGAGGCCGAAGACGACGGACCTGCTCCGGTCGAGGTGTCGCCAGAGGTCCAGATGTGGATGCAGCTCGTTTTCGGTGGCATCAGCCGCGACGAGCTCGAGCTACGGCATCGCTTGGACTACTTTCCGGCTCCGGATGCCACCTATACGGTGCTGTCGTTCAAGATCGGCAAGGAGGCGATGGCGTTTGTTGGTGCAGACGGCGAGCAGGAGGACGCCGAGAGCGATGAGACCGGCGACGAGACAGATGGCGAAGCCAACGACGCGATCGACGCGACGGACGACCTCGTCGCGGAACTCGAGCCGGAGGAACCGGGCGGCGACGAGGACGCTGACGACGAGGACGCTGACGACGAGGACGCTGACGACGAGGACGCTGACGACGAGGACGCTGACGACGAGGACGCTGACGACGAGGACGCTGACGAGCCAGAGGAGTCCTCGGCTCGCCTGAAGCTGTTCGGCGCCGTCTTGGAGGGGGAGCCTGGGTACGAGGACACGATCCACCGGTTCATCGTTCCGTACCGTCTGGACGAATCGGCGGGCGATGAAAATGAGAGTCCGACCTTGTCGCTGAGCGTGAGTCTCTATCCGGGCGAATACCGGCTGGCATGGGGGATTCTCGATGAAACGAACGGCAAAGCGGTGACGCGAGATGAGCACTTCGAGGTCCCTGACTTCGCCGTCACCGAGCTGACCCTCACTCGTCCGCTGTTGGCGCAGCCACCGCATGTCACCGATGCGACAGCGATCGATCCCCGAACGGTTTACGAAGGGATGCGATTGGGCCGCATGGTGGTTCGCGACGACCTGGATCGCACTTTCGGTCGTGACGATATCGTTGACGTGATCTTGCTGGCGAGTGGCTGGAGCTCCGATCCGGCAGCGCCCGGCAAGCCGAGACTCGAGGTGGGGTACCGTCTTCTTGCTGATCTCGAGGGAACCCGATCGCTGGCCGCTATCCCGCCACAGGTGCTCGACTTCAACGTTCTCGGGCAGCAGATTCCGCTCGCCCAGGTGAATCGTCTACAACCGGGCAATGACTACCGCATCGAGGTCACCGTCAGGGATCTGGTGAGCGGCATCAAGCGGGTCGTTCATGCGCCATTCCGCGTGAAGCCAGCCGACGAAGAAGGTGAGCCACAGTAACCCGGAGGCGTTTCGGTTCCCGCCGATAGTTCGGCAACCCGAGTTGCGCTGCCATTACCTGTCACCCTGCCGACGTGGCGCGCAGCGGTCTCGCCGAGCTACCCTCATTGCACCGCCCGCTTTTCCGCGGCGCATCCCCGGAGGGTTCATCCGATGCTCGATAGGCGCATGCTCGTGAGCGTCGCCGGGCGCATGCCTCCATGCCCCGGTGTAGCTGCCACCGTTGCTGCGCTCGTAGCAACGGTGTCGGTTGCGGGTTGTGCCAGCAGTAAACGCATTGCCTACGCGCCAAGCGAGCTCAAGACGGTGGTGGCGTCGCGCCTCGCCGGCGACCGCGTCGGCGATGTCGTGGTGCCGTTTCAGCCCACGCCGGAGATGGTCGCTCGAGCCCTGGAGTACGTCGATGGTTCGACGAGCGACGCGGGGCGCGCCGACATGCTGGCGAGAGCGATTACTGACCGATCCCAGTTTGGCCTGACCTACGAACGCGTCGCCACGACCGTAGCGCCGGAGACCGTTGCGAACGGTCAAGGCAACTGTCTTTCGTTGACCTCCCTGTACGTCGGACTGGCTCGCGCTGTTGGCCTCACGGCCTACTACGTCGATGCTTCGGACCGCATCAACGATCTGCTTCGACACGACGAGCTGATCGTCGACACGGGTCACATCGCCGCCACGGTTCACTCCGGGCGTGGCTGGTCATTGGTCGATTTTACCGGCGAGATCTCAAACTACCGTACCTTCCGGGTCATGGACGATCTCGAAGCCCTGGCGCACTTCTACAACAACCGCGGCTACGAGACGATCACCGTTGCGCAGGGAATCGATGCGGCTGTTCTATGGCGGCGGGCGTTGCGCGACTTCGAGATGTCGAGTCACGTGATGCCCGGGTTCGCGCGTGCCGACAACAACCGCGGCGTTGCCATGAGCCGGCTTGGCGACGACGACGGCGCCGAGGTTGCATACAGGGCCGCGCTGGTGTCCGACGATACCTTCTCGGCTCCACGCCACAATCTCGGCAACTTGTATCTACGGAAGGGTGACTTCGATCTCGCTGTCCATTGGTACGAGCGGGCCATCGAGCTCCAGCGCAACAATCCGTATGTGCACTTTCACCTGGGCTTGGCGAAGTATCGGTCGGGTGATGTAGCGGCGTCGATCGCGGCGTTGAAGCGTGCCATCGCCCTCAAGCACGACTACGCTGAGCCGTACTATCTTCTGGCGCGGGCCTATCGCGCGCAGGGTCGCTTCGAGGACGCCGAGCGCGTCAGCACCACGGGAAAGTCAAGGACCGGCATTGAGTGATGGGCGCTGGCCGCTCCGTTGCTCGCGGCGTTCGCAGGGATGGGAGACAAGTTCGATCTTGCGGTACGCCGGGCTATCGGGATCTGCGTGTCCAACCATGGTGCTTGCCGTCGCCTTGGCGATGCCCTCAGGGACGCTGAGCGCCTATCCCAGCCGCGCTCTTGCATTCGGCGGTGCGGTAGCCCAAGAAAGGCCGCAGGGCTCCTACGAGCCGCAGCGTGACTTCGCCGTCCGCCTCACCGCCCCGGCGTCGGGCGAGCAGGTTCTGGGCCGAGTAGAGCTCCGTGCAGAGGTCGAAGTCGATCGGCCCGACGCCGTACTTTTCGTCGAGTTCGAGATCGACGGCAGGTTGCTGTTTTCCGATGCCACGGCGCCATACGGGTTTGTTTGGCGGACGCGCCAGCTGGCTGTACACCGCATTGTGGCGCGCGCCTATGGGGCGGCGGGGGAGATCGTCGAAGACGGCATCGACACCGCGGCACCGCCTAGTGTCGCCGCGGCGAGTCGCTTCACCAGCCGGGTGGAGCGCGTCGAGATGTACGTGCATGTGGACAAGAAGCGCCGGCCGGACCGGCTGCTGGACTCGAGTGATTTCGTGATTACCGAAGAGGGCGTCCAACAGCCGATACTCGAGGTCGAGCACAGCAGCGATCTGCCGCTCTCGATCGGGCTGATGATCGATTGCAGCGGCAGCATGATTGAGCGTCTGGAATACGCTCTCGAGACGGCCGGTGGCTTCATCGACGGGCTGATGCAGCAGCAGAACGACGAGGCGTTCGTGATGTCGTTTGCAGATCTGCCGTCGGTGTTGCAGGAGTTCACCGACGATGTCGACCGCCTGTCGGCCTCGCTCGATCTGATCACCGCAGGTCGGTACACGCGCCTCTACGATTCCATTGTTGCGGCGGCGGGCGCTTTCGATGGCCACACCGGGAGGCGTGCCCTGGTGATCCTGACCGACGGGCATGATGGCAACAGCACGGCGGACCTGGCCGATGCCATCCAAGCTGCGCAACGCGCCGAGGTTGCGATCTATCCGGTCGGAGTCGGGCTAGACGCGCGCTATTTCTTCGAGCGCTGGGTCCTCGAGAAGATGGCCGTTGCGACGGGTGGGCGAGCGTTACACCTGCGTACTTTGGATGACCCGCGCAAGGTATATGACACCATCGCCGATGACCTGCGCCAGCAATACCGGCTGACCTACGAGCCACTTTCTACTGGTGGCTCCGGCGAATGGCGGAATGTCGAAATTCTTCTCGCGGAGCATCGCTCACACAGGATGAGTCAAGTTAGGTCGCGGCCGGGATACTTCGCCGAATAGCCGCTACGCTGGTGGGCCCAGTGGGCCCAGAGGTAGTCAGGGCGGGCCAATTTCCACGATCGGATCGCCCGGACCCTCGTTCAAGTGCAGCGATTGCGCTCGTTTGCACCCTCCTTCAGAATGTCTCGTTGTTGACAGTGTTTTCAGCTTCGTGCTAAAAGTCCGGGCCAACCTAGTACAGATCCATTGTTGCCGCTCGGCGACGCGCCGAGGCGGCTCCTGTGAGTCCTCAGGGCGCATCGCCACACCAGAGCTCGCCACGCGCTCTAGTCGCGGGCTGTTGACGTATCTCAACGGGAGGAAGCTGACGTGAGTTTCACTGCGGGAAACCTGTTCCGCCTATATAACCAGGGCGGCCCGTTCATGCACGTGTTGCTCTTATTTTCGCTGGTCGGCTTGGTGTTCGTCATCGAGCGCTTCTACGCCTTTTTTAAGGCGCGTGTGGACACCCAAGAATTTATCGGCAGAATTCGCACGGCACTCCTCAAGCGACGCAACGTGAAGGAAGCGATCACGGTCTGTGAGGAGTATCAGGGTCCGATCGCGAACATCATGAAGGCAGGCCTGATCAAGCACGGTCGTCCCCAGGAGGAGATCGAGCGCACCATCGAGTCGGCGTCGGCACACGAGCTGCATCGGCTCGAGCGTGGCCTCGGTGTGCTGGCCACGGTGGCCAACACCGCACCCCTCGTTGGCTTCCTCGGCACCGTGTCGGGTATGATCAACTCATTCGACGCACTGGCGCGCGCCGGGCTGTCGAACCCAGGTCTGGTTGCCAAGGGCATTTCCGAGGCGCTGATCACGACCGCCGGCGGTCTCGTGGTTGCCGTACCTGTGCTGATTGCGTTCAACTACTTCACGGGTGTGGTCGGCAAGTTCGTCCTCGAGATGGAGACGGCAGCGAATGTCCTGCTCGAGACGTACGCTGAGATGGGCGACTCGGAGTAGCTCCGACACGCAGTTAGCGCTTTCTCCCGGAACGGAGGGAGCAAGGTGACCCTATGCGACTAAAACAGCCGAAACGGCCGGCCTCCCTTATCCCGACTGCATCGATGGCGGATATCGCTTTCCTGCTGATCGTGTTCTTCATGATCACGACCAGCATCACGGTGGATCGCACGGCGGTTGCCCTTCCAACGAGCCTCGAACGAGTCGAGGTTCCCAAGGACGCTGCGGTGGTCGCAGTCGAGCGGGACGGCGTGGTGCACTTTTCGGATGGTGCCGAGCAGAGCCACGTGATCAACATGAGCGACGTACTGCCGGCGGCCGCTTTCGTGATCGAGAAGAACTCACTCATGTGGTTCATTGTCAAAGCTGACGGCGAGGCGCAGTACCAGTTCATCGACCAGGTGATGGAGCAGCTGCGACAAGCGTCAGTCCGCAACATCGCCATGCTGACGCAGCAAGAAGGCGTCGAATAAAGGGGGGAGGTCTTGAAGCTCAAGAAGAAAGGAAGCGACGTCGAAATCCCGACCGCCTCGATGGCCGACATCGCCTTCTTGTTGATCGTATTTTTCATGATCACGTCGGTGTTCTCGGTCACGCGCGGGTTGGAGTTCCAGCTGCCGAAGAACCAGGACACGCCTCAAGATGCGAGTCAGGAGGAGGCGATTCATATCCACGTCATCCCGGCCGGTGCCGACTGCGCCTACGAGGTCGATCGAGAGCAGATGAACCTGGCCGATATCCAGATTTACATCGAGCCCAAGCTTGCCAGGAATCCGAACAAGTTCGTCATCATCGATCCGGATCCTGAGGCTCCGTACAAATGCATGGTGAACGCATTCGACGAGCTCAAGCAGGCCCAAGTGAAGAACATCTCGATTCCCACCGCGGCTGAAAAGGCGTCGTGGGGCAACATTCTCTGAGCGGGGGTTGAAGACCATGGCCGACGAAGGCAACACGGCCGAAGGAACCAACAAGCCGGAATCATCCGCCGCTCCCCTGAGCTCGATGGCCCTCGAAGCATCGATCCAGAAGGATTCGGCGCAGCCGCTGAAGATGGCGTGGATCGGCGCGTTTCTGGTTCATTTCCTGTTGTTCGTCGTGGTGTTCCCGGAGTTCGGCGGGAGCGAGGCTACGGAGCAGGCGCGTGAGGCGGTGGTTATCAAGCGCTACAAGCCGCCAGAGCCACCCAAGCAGCAGCCCGAGAAGAAGATCGTCAAGAAGAAGACTGCGCGCGTGCCGATTCCCGATCCCACGCCCGATGATCCAGAGCCGATCGTCGAAGCCGAGGTCGAGTACATCGAGATGGAGGAGGAGCGCGTCGACACGGACTTCATGGTGGGCGGCCCTGTGGGCGGCCCACCAGTCATCGATCAGGGACCGATGCGCGTTGGAGGCGACATCCAGGCCCCTGAGCGGATCCACTACATTCCGCCTGAATACCCAGAGCTCGCGCGTCGTGCTCGGCTCGCCGGCATGGTCATCCTCGAAGCAACGATTGACCGTGAAGGTGCCGTAACCAACGTAACCACTCTACGTGGGCTCGGCCTCGGACTCGATGAGTCAGCGGTCAGGGCGGTCTCGGCGTGGCAATACACGCCAACGTTCTACAATGGCCGGCCAGTAGAGATTCTGCTGACGGTTACGGTGCAGTTCCAGCTCCAGTAGTCGCGTCAAGCGGCTCCCTGGCTAGGTACACGGGCTCCCCGCTACAATGAGACCTGGTAGCGAGGAGCCCGATCCTTAACAGGTGACCCATGAATACTCGAAGAATCTCGCAAACCCTTCCTTTGTTGACGATCGTTGCAGCGCTGGCATTGCCCTCTCCGGCGCTGGCGCAGGATCCGGACGCCTTGTGGCGCGCCGGGCAACAGTCTTTCCAGAGCGGTGACTTCCGAGCGTGCATCGACAACATGCAGAGTGCGCTCAGTGCCGGCGGTGAAGCCTACGACCGCTGGGGTTGGTTGCATATGGTCCTCGGCGTCTGTCTCGGCCAGCGCGGCCAGCGCGACGAAGCGATCTCCGAGTTGCAGACGGCGCTCGAATTGATCTCCGAGGACTCTGAGCGGTGGTCCGCCAACAACAGCCTGGCACAGGTGTACGTGGCGCGCGGCAACTCCGGCGACTATGATCGCGCCATCGCGGCCGAGAACGAGGCCGGCAAGTACGCTACGAGCGCTGCACAGCGCGCCGTTCATTCCAAGACGCTTGGCCAGGCCTATTACTTCAAGGAGGACTGGCGCAACGCGGTACGGCACTTGGGCGAGGCTGCAGCGGCTCGGAACACCGATGCTGACGTTGCCGGCAAGCTCGGCCGCGCATACATGGAAGTCGGCGACACCGACCTGGCGCGGACGTGGTTCGAGAAGACGCTTACGCTAGACCGCGGCAACGCCAGCGCCGTCACGAACCTCGGGCGCCTCTATCTCAACGAGGCCAATTGGTCGCAGGCGGTACGCTACCTCGAGCAGGCCGTGCAGCGCGATCCGCAGAATATGCAGATCCGCAACATGATGGGCCGCGCCTATCTCGGAGCGAGCCGCTACGGCGACGCCATCGCACAGCTGACTCAGGTCGTTCAGGCGCGCAGCTCGGACGGCAATGCACACTACAACCTGGGGCAGGCCTACGGGGCCGCAGGCAACGATGCCCAGTCGATCTCGTCGTACAGCAACGCCCTCAGGTATCTGGAAGGTGGCACCACGACCCGCGCCGATTGCCTGTACGACCTTGGCTTCATGTACGAGAAGGTGGGTAGCTTCGAGGACGCCCTTGGCGCCCTCGAGGACTCCGCTTCCATCTCGGCGCAGGCCAAGACAACGGAAGCTATCGATCGCGTCAAGGAACGCATTCGTCGTCAGGCGGCCGGAAGCTAGCGAATACATCAAGTATGCCGGATGGTGGTTTGAACGCAGGGGGCGCGGCTCACGCGGGTCGCGCCCCTCGTTTGTTTACCCGCGAGCCGCGTGTGAATTCAACGGGACACGATGTCTGATCGTTCGTGGGCGTTGCTTTTCATCCGCCTACTGCTCGGCTTGATATTCTTCATGGCGGGGACCTGGACGGTCTTCGACCTCGGACCCGTTGAGCATGCCCGCCAGTTCTTCGTCAACGACTATGCGGACTCGTTTCTGCCGACCTGGTTGCTGTGGATCGCCGGGCTGACCACTCCTGTCGTTGAGTTGGTTGCCGGGGCGATGCTGCTTGTCGGCCTTCGGGTCCGCGCGGCGCTACTGGCGCTCGCGGGCGTCCTCGTGATGGTCACCTTCGGGCATCTTTTGGCGGCGCCACTCTACGCGTTCAATACCCACGTGGTGCCGCGGGCACTGATGGTTTTCGTCTTGCTGTGGGCGCCGCGCGGTGCAGACGTCGCTACTTTGGATCGATGGCTCGAGCGTCGCCGGGTGCCCTGACTCAGGGCACATAGCAACGGCGTGCTATCCGCGTAACTCGGCCAGGAAGTCATCGTACTTCGCTGCGATCGCTTCCCATGAGTAGTGGCGACGAGCGTATTGTGCCCCCTGTCGCGCCAGCGCCGATCGCAGCGCCGAGTCTCTCAGCAACAGGTCGAGCGCCTCGCGGAACTCCTCGTAGCTCCGGTACCAAACGCCCCCGCCACCCTGTTGACAATGTTCCACATAAGCGTCGCTGGCTGCATTTGCTAGCACCGGGGTGCCTGCTGCGCTTGCCTCCAGCAACACGATGCCGAAGCTCTCCAGTGCAGAGGGTGCTACCAGCACCGTGGCCTCGGCAAGCCGGCGACGCTTTTCCTCGTTCGACACAAAGCCCAGAGCCTTGATCCAGGGCTCCGCTGGCAGCTCCATCGCAGTCTCGCCCATCAGCCAGAGCGTCGGTGACGCTCCGGTATCGGTGCGGTATCGTTGCACATGGGCGATCAGCTGGCCCACGCCTTTGCCCTCTTCGATTCTTCCGGCGTAGAGCAACGCCGGCGCGTCCGATGGCGGTTCGGCCACTGTCCGGGCAGCCTCCAGGAGATCGAGGTCCTCTACGCCGACGCCGATTACGCGTGAGGCGGCCTGAGCCTCCGGAAAGCGTCGCCTGACCAGTTCCGCCTCGGCCTCGGTGTTGAAGGCCAACCCGGCCGGGAGGCTGAACACCGCCTCGTATGTATCGAGATAGAGCGGCGCCTCGTCGTGCGCGGTGGGTACCAGAATGCTCCGCTCCGGGGCGGCATGGATGCCGTGAACGGTCGGATAATAGAGATACGTGAAAAACAGTAGAGCGTCGGCGTCATCGCTGCTCGCATGCAGATGGTCGACAAGCGTTGGTACGAACGGCCCCTGTGCATCGATCCATGCGATCTCGTCAGCCGGCGCATGCGTGCCACGAAAGAGCTGCTCCGAAAGAGCGTTGAAATCCGGCATGTGACGTTCGCGCTCGGTTCGGAATCGGTGCACGCGGACGCCATTCAGGGTCTCCCTGCCAGCCGGATAGTGGTTGGACCAGGTGCGGTAGGACTTGGCGCAGGAGGTCAGTACCTGTACGTCGTGTCGCGCCGCGAGCCCTTCTGCCACGCCTCGGCACAGCCTCTCGGCGCCACCGACGACGTCGATGCCGTAGCGCTGCACGATCAAGGTCAACTTCACGCGGCGGCCCCCGGGGCGCTGGAAGACGCCGGCGCCGGCCGTCCGGAGAGCTCGGCGAGCGCTGTGATCCAGCGCGGGATCACGGCTTCGGGCGAGAATACGGCGATCCGCCGTTGTGCGTTGCGTCGGAGCTGCCTACGCAGCAGCTGATCATCAGTCAGTACCCATAGCGCCTCGGCGACGCGCGCCGGGTCATCATCGCTGTAGGTTACGCCGGCGTTGCCGAGGGTCTCCGGTATTGCCGCAGCGTGGCGCGCCAGAATCGGCACGCCGAAGTGCATCGCCTCGATCAGCGGCGCACAAAAACCCTCGTGGTCGCTCGTACAGAGATAGGCATCGGCGGCGCGGTACAGTGTCACGAGGTCCCGATGGGACACGCGCCCGAGGAACATGACACGGTTGTTGAGCTCGAGTTGGCGGTACAGATCCGTTAGTGCGGTCGTATACGCGCCCAGGCCCGTCCCGCCCCCGACGATGTAGAAGCGCGACGACGGGTGTACATAGCGGTTGTAGTAGGCGGCGATGCGCAGAAAATCTTCCAGCCGTTTGTTCGGCGACAGTCGCCCAACGGTCAAGAAGACCTGGCCGGGCCAGGCGAGCTGCTCCGCCAAGACGGGCTCCGACTCCACGTCATAGCGCGCCAAGTCTATCGGCAGAGGCAACGTCGTGGTGCTCGAGAACCCCACCCTAGCAAGGTCCGCGGTGTTGTACTCCGATACCCCGATCGCCAGGTCGACACCGCCGGAGCGCGCCAGCTCGACGAGCTGGTCGCGACCTGTCTTTGTCAGACGCGCCACTTCCGGGCATAGCGGGAGCAACATTTTCGGCGGTGTGAGGTTGTGATACACGATCACCCGCTTGCCGGCGCACTCGAGTAGCTTGGTGTCCAGCGGTGAGGCCAGCGCATAGTGCAGGATGGTCACGTCGGCGCTTCCCGGCGGCTCGAATGCCTGGAGTGGCTTGACGCGTCCGGCCAGCTCACGGTCGATGGTCAGCGCGTAGATCCCGGCGTCGAACCCGGCACGCTCCAGCCCAACCGCCAGATGCACTGCCGCGTCGCCGGTTGCATCGCGCACGTGTGCTGCTGGTAATAGCTGATCAACGCGGATTCGCCGGGCGGTCATACTTCGATGCCGATCCCGTTGAGCTGTGCGAACAGGGTCTCGAGCCCGCGTTGCAAGTCGAACTGCGCGAGTAACTTCTGCTGTCGGGCCAGGAGTCGTCGCCGCAAGGCCTCGTCGGTGAGGATGCTGGCGACGGTCTCGCCGACGATCGCGGGATCCTTGTCCTCGAGGAGGAGGACGCCGCCCGCAGTCGAGAACGGGATTGCTGCCGCCGAGAATGCGATCACCGGTATGTCGCGGTGGATCGCTTCGAATAGCGGGACACAGAACCCTTCGTGCTCCGAGAGGCAGACGAACACGTCTGCCTCTCGGTAGTAGGCGCGCAGCTCTGCCCCGGACACATGCCCCATGAAGTGAACGCCACTGCTGCTTAGGTCGCCGATGAGTCGTTGCAGAGCGTGGTGATAGCTGGGGGTTGACCGGTGGTCGCCAACGATCAACAGCTGGGCACGATGGTCGACGTAACGCTGATAGTAGGTGAACGAACGGATGAGGTCCTCGATGCTTTTGTTCGGAACGATGCGACCAACGAACAGCCAGGTGGTGCGGTCTTCCTGGTGAAGCTCGAGCACCATTTGATCCGCATGCTCGGCGAGGCCGTCAAGGTCGAGCAGCAGCGGTAGAACTCCGGTAGGCTCGAAACCTAGCTCTTCAAGCTCGCGGCGGTTGTACTCAGAGTCGCCGAGCGCCAGCGCGGTTCGCTGGCGCAAAGCGGCCAGCTGCAACCGGCCTGCCGCGCAGCTGCGCGCGATCTCCAACTCGTAGGGGGCGAACCACTCGGCCGGGGTGATGTTGTGGTAGATGAGCACAAGCCTGTCGTCGATCTCCTGGGCCAGCTTCGACACCGCGGATCCCATCGAGTAATGGAGCAGAACGACGTTATCGGGCGCCGTGACTTCGTGGTATTCGCGATAGTGGCGGACCTCGAAGTCCATGCGCGGGTCGGCCTGCTCTACAAAGATCTCCGACTCGTGTCCAGCTGCACGAAGCGCGTCACGGATCTGCAGAGCCTCGTTGCCAATGGCATCACCGTAGGCCGCGGAAACCGAGAGCTGGTGAATCGCCGCCGGCTTCATGCGATGCCACCGCGTTGCCGTAGTGCCGTCATGCTTCCACGCCGATGTCTCGCAGGTGGGCGAACAGCGACTCAACGACGCTCTCCGTAGCGAGCCCATCCAGTACGCGTTGCTGCCGCGCCAACAAGCGGGCGCGCAACTTCCTGTCCTCGAGCACGCAAGCGACAGTCTCGGCGACGAGCGCCGGGTCCTTGTCCTCCACCATCAGGACACCGCCACCGGTGGAGTAGGGGATGCCTGCTGCGGCGAAGGCGAGCACCGGCAGCCCACTCTGGATGGCCTCGAACAACGGCACGCAGAACCCCTCGTGCTCGGAGAGGCAGACCAGGATGTCCGCCACCTGGTAATAGGCGTTGAGCTGCGCATCGGAGACGTGGCCTGCGAAGTGAACGTCGGTTGCGTTGACCTCTTGGACGAAGCGCCGCAGGTCGTGATAATAGGGGGCGAGGTGGCGATGCTCTCCTACTATCAGTAGCTTGGCCTGATCGTCAACGTAGTGCTGGAAGTACGCGAACGACCGAATCACATCCTCGACACATTTGTTCGGCGCCACGCGTCCAACGGTGAGCCACGTCGGGCGATCGTCATCGTAGCGATCGAGCACGCGGAGGCTCGCCGAGCCATCGATTGCCATGAGGTCGAGCAGTAGCGGGACCACCCCGGTGGTCTCGAAGCCGATCTCCTCAAGCTCGCGACGATTGTACTCGGAAACCCCGAGAGCTAGTGACGTGCGGTCGCGTAACTTCGAGAGTTGCAGTCGGCCGGCTGCGCAGCTGTGAGCGATTCCCAGCGAGTACGGGGCGAACCACTCGGGCGGGGTGATGTTGTGGTAGATCAACACCAGTCGGTCCTCGAGCTCGGCGACCATGGCCGATACCGATGAGGCCATCGAGTAGTGCAGCAGAATGATGTTGTCGGGCGAAGCGACGTCCCGATACTCGCGGTACGAGCGCACTTCGGCCCCCATGCTCGGGTCCAGTAGCTCGACGAAGATCTCCGACTCGTGCCCGGCAGCGCGCAGCGCTGAGCGCATCTGGCGCATTTCGTTGCCGATGGCGTCGCCGCGTGCCGCGGAGATCGAAAGCTGGTGAATGGCTCGGGGCTTCATGCGACGCTCTTGGCCGTTGTCGATGATCGTTCCACGTCAGCTAGGTCGTTGCTGCGGATCTCGCCGCGCCGCGTCATCTGCCTGGAGCCGGGTCAGCACGGTCTCATATTTGTCGACGATCGTCGGCCAAGTGTAGTTCGCTTTGTAGTATGCGTGCCCGCTCTCACCCAGAGCGGCACCGAGACGACGATCCTGGGCGAGCCAGCGCAGACATTCCGCGAACTCGGCGCTGTTGCAATACCACAATCCGCCGTTGCTGCGTTCTGACTGGCCTCGGATCACGTCGCAATGGCCGTTCACCACCACTGGCCGTGATAGCGCCCATGCCTCCAGCAACACCATTGAGAGGCTCTCGTAGAAGGATGGCATCACCAGCGCCGTCGACGCAGCGAGGGCATCGTACTTCTCCTGTTCGGTGACTCGTCCGAGGTGAATGATCGCGGGGTGCTCGGGGATCGACATTACGGCGCTGCCGGCGAGCACGAGCCGAGGTGGTCGCAGGCCTTCCTGTCGGAGGCGATCGTAGGCTCGCAGGTAGAAGTCGAACAGTTGCGCGCAGCCCTTGTTGCGGTCGATACGGCCGACGTAAAGCAGAAACTGCCCTTCGACATCGCGCGCGTTGCGGAAGCGGGCGGCATCGACTGGCGGAGGCTCGACGATCCCGACTCCTACCACTACCCCGGGTACCGATTCGTTCCCGGAATGATGGTGGATCATCGCCCGTTCCTCGTACGAGTTGTACATGATCGCCCGCGCCGACCGGAATACGGTGTGGTACAGGGGCAGCTCGATCGCCGGGTCCGGCTCGGCCGTCGGAACCAGCACGCCCTTTCCGTCGACCGCTTGCATCGCATGCCAGGTAGTCCAGTAACGGTAAGAGAAACAGATGAAGTAGTCGAAGCTATCGCGATGGTGCTCAATCCACCGCAACATCCTGGGCGAGTAGGGTCCTTGGGCATCCATCCAGGCGAGGGCGTCGCTCTTATCGTGTTGACGATGGAAAATGCGCTCCTGCAATCGGCCGAATCGCCGTGGATCCCGGGGCCGCCGCACCGGGAATCGGTAGACGGGGATACCGTCGAGGCTCGAGAGGCCGCGCGGGTACTGATTACGCCACGTCAAGTAGTCGGCCGCGCAGGTGGTTACGACGACGATCTCGTGTTGGCGTGCGAGCTGTCGTGCGATCAGCCGTGCGTGGAGCTCGGCGCCGCCAGAGATTTGCGTGCCGTACCGCTGAACAACGAGGGCGAGGCGCAATTGCTCAGCAATGCGTGCCGGTAGAAGCACCATCGTTGCGTTTCGCGAGATCATCGACGTGAGCCGATAGCTTCTGCAGACGGTGGCGCAAGGCGGCGTTCTCGAGCGTCAGCTCGTGGATGGCATTCGCTAGTCCGAGGTTGATCTTGAACTGCTTGTGTAGCGGTGTGTCGAGGTTGACAGCCAGCTTCACGAAAGGACGGAGCAGCAGCCGGACGGTGGTGATCAACCACCCGAGCGGGCCGGCGTGTGACGCGCGTAGGTCTTCTGGGGTGATGTTCCAATCGCCCTGGAGGCACAGTGCCTGTTGTAGCTCGTAGGGGCGGTCGTCGTCGAGATCAACGGTTTCCCGCAGTCGCTTCAAATGCTCAGGCGCGGCGGCGGCGACGGGCTCCTCGATGCTTCGCATCGCCGCGCGCACCCGCACCTGCTCCATGAGTCGCTTGACGTCGACGTCTTCGTAGTCGATCTCGTAGTCGTGATTGTCGGACATGGTGTTGGTCACGAAAGGCATCGGCGCGGCGCCGGAACGGATTCGGCGGGTGCAGCGTAATCTTAGCAGCGCGCGCTGCAAATCGAGCATTCGAAGGTCGCCAGAAGCAGCTACGCGAACCAAGGAGTGCGCTGCATTTCTGCAGTGGCTATCGTCATCGATAGCGCCCGCCTGGATGGGCGGCGGGCGGCTGCGCCACCATCGTTGGCTCCAAATGAACGAGAGCCGTCGCGGGACAGGGTCCTTACGACGGCTCTCGATGGTTGCCCGCGGCCAGCAACGGTCGTGCCGTGCTACATGGCCGGTGCGAACTGGAAGATCAACAGGATCGCAATCAGCAGCGCGTAGATCGCCAGCGACTCGATGAGCACGAGGCCGAAGATCATCGAGGCCCGGATTGGGCCCGCAGCGCTCGGGTTTCGGGCAATGCCTTCGAGAGCGGCGGCAATAGCGCGGCTCTGGGCAAGGCCGCAGCCGGCCGCTGCGATCGCCATGCCGAAGCCTGCGGCGAGTGCGATTGACCAGCCGACGTCGAAGTTGTTGGCGGTCTCCTGCGCCATTGCGAAGTTCGGGGTGAGTAGCGCGAACGCGGTGGCTGCGACGAGGGCGAGCCGCTTGGGCATCGGGATGCTCCTTTCCAGAGGGGGCCGTGGCCGGACGAGCCTTGCGGCCTAGTGTCCGTGCTCCAGTGAGCCGGCGATGTAAAGCATCGACAGCATCACGAAGACGAACGTCTGCATGAACGATACGAATACGCCCAGCGGCGCAAAGAGTACCGGCAGGCCAATTGGTAGCAGGAAGAAGAAAACGCCGGCGAGCGTGTGCTCGGCGAACATGTTTCCAAAAAGCCGGATCGATAGCGAGATCGGTCGCGACAGGTGGCTGAGAATCTCAATGGGAATCATCAAGGGCGACAGCCAGACAGGGTCGCCGATGAACTGCTTTAGGTACTGTACTCCCTGGGCGCGGATGCCGATGAAGTTGTAGATGAGGAATGAGCAGATGCCGAGGGCTGCCGTAGTGTTCAGATCCGAGGTTGGTGGTTGCAGCCCGGGGACGAAGCCCACCAGGTTCGACAGCAGGATGAACAGCGCGATCGGCCCCATCACCTTGGCGTACTTACGACCGTTCTCGCCGATAAAGGCGTCACACATCGTATTGATCGACGCCACGCCAATTTCGAGCATCTGCTGTGCCGGGCCCGGCTGGTACATCGAGAAACGCCGCGCCAGCAGCGGCAGGGTTACAAGCGACAACGCTATGACGAACCACGCCATGACGACCTGATCGCTGATGAACCCGCGGCCAAACACGGCGTCAAGACTGCCGTGTAGCCAGTTGTAGAGGGCAGAGACCTCGTGCTCCATGACCGTATTTGGGCGAGTTAGGAGCGGCGATCGGCGCCGGCGGAGTGGTAAAAAATCGCGTCCAGAAGGACCGCGATAACCAAAATCGAGAGCCCCAGGGTGACCGGAATCGGCCCCACCCCTGGCAGCAGGAAGATAGCACAGAGGCCCATAGCCAGCAACACGAAGCGACCCAGCAGGAGCACCGTTTGGAGCGCCCCCGGTGCTTCTTGGTCAGTGTCTAAGATGCCTTTCGCTGATGCCACTAACCCCTGAAAATTCAATAACATGAGGCTCCCGGACAAGAGCAGTCCAGCGACCTGGGCGAGCGACCATGTGGTGGCTCCGACGACGATCGCGAGGGCAATGAGAGAGTTGATCGAATTGCGTCTCAAACGTCGAATCAGGGCGTCGGTCTCATCCATGGTAGGCGGCTCGATCATGGGGTTTCGCTGTCGTGTCGCGCTATGCTGTGCGACCGGACAAAGGGATACATAGGAGAGCGAGCATGCGCGCGAAAGTTCTTGTCATGACCATGGCGACAACCCTACTGTGCGGCCTCGCCACCGATGCGGGCGCAATGCCAGCGCGGGCGCTATGTCGATATCGTCTCACGCCGGCGGACGGACAAACGGACAGCGCGACTGTGACGGTTCGCCGGCGCGGGTTGAAGGTCAAGATCCGTGGCGCCGCGCCGCGCCGAACACCCTCTACACAGTCTGGGTCGATCACCGTAGTCGAGCGACGGGAGGTCTCGCTGCCGACTACCCGCTCGACGAGGGCGCATTGGAGCGCGGCGTTGCGCCTGCGTTCGCCACGGACGCGCCAGTATACGACGGTATGTTGCCGGATCTGAATGCACTCATCACCGACGCCGACGGACACGCCCGTCTCGACGTAGAACTCGACTACAATCTGCTAGAAGCCGGCTCGAGTCCGGTCGTCGGTGGCGAGCTTGCTACCCAGGGCGCCAGCGTCGTCGGCGGCTACTGGCTGCGGCAGTACGAGACCGACCCCGGTACAGCGGCTTCGGCGCAGGTCATCGATCCCAAGAGCGGGCTGCCGCTATTGCCGCGGAGCACTCCGCAGGGCATCACGATTGTCTCGCACCCGGACCGAGTAACCCATGGCCACAGCCCCGGAGTCGGTGGTACCGATCACGCCTCGGCCTTCAAGGGTGACTTCGACTGCTAGGCCACTAGGGCCGGATCACGTCTCGTCTGAGCTGTCGTCCGCGCCTGTTCGCTCACTTACTTCCAGAGCGGAGAGCGAGCGCAGCAGATTGCGGATTGCGGCGACCACTCCGAGCCCAAAGCCGAGCAACGACAACCAAGGCGCCGTGTCGAGACGACCGTCCAGCCAGTAGCCACCCATGAATCCTAGGCCGATCGCCACTGGGAACATCGCTCCCACGTGTCCGACGGCGCTGAGCTGCCGCGCCCAGCTACGCGCGTCGCCTTGCTGCGGATCACGCGTTGCGCCCATGACGATCAGATCCGCAGGGTCAGAACTGCAGGGCGGCGCTTTGCACCCAGTCGATCAGCGGCGTGGCCCAGATGATGCCGATCACCGTGATCGACGCGCAGATGCCGAGCGTCATTTGCAGCGGAAGCGATCGGACAAGCGTCACGTCGGCGTCAGCGTCGGTCATGAACATGGCCTTGGCGAGGCGCAGATAGTAGAAGAGCGAGATCGCCGCGTTGATCGCGCCCAGGACGGCAAGCCAACCATAGCCAGCATCGATGGCGGCACCGAAGACATACCACTTGCCTAGGAATCCGATCGTCGGCGGAATCCCCCCGAGCGACAGCAAGAAGATCAGTGTGGCCACCGTAGCGCCGCCCGAACGGTGCACCAGGCCGTTGAAGTCGTCAACGCTCTCGCCGGCGAGCCCGTTGCGACGGAGCGCAATCACCATGGCCCAGGCTCCCACGTTCATGAACGTGTAAGCGGCGAGATAGTACATCGTGGCGGCGATGCCGTACGCGGTGCCTGCCGCCACCCCAACCAGTGCGTATCCTGCGTGGGCGACGCTCGAGTAGGCGAACATCCGCTTAACGTTGTCCTGCGATAGGGCCGCGACATTCCCGAACGTCATCGTGATGGCCGCCAACAACGCCAGAAGGGATGTCCAAGACGCCGTCATCGGCGAAAAAGCCACGAACAGGATACGGATCATCATGGCGAACGCTGCCGCCTTGGAGGCCACCGAGATGAACAGCGTGACGGGGGTCGGGGCGCCGGTGTAGGCGTCTGGTGCCCACAGGTGGAAGGGAACCGCGGCGACCTTGAAGCCCAGCGACACGATCAGCAAGATCAGTCCGAGCAGCAGGATCGGATCGGCCGCCAGATTGCCTTCAGCCAGCGTGGTGCCGATGGCCGCGAGGTTCGTCGTTCCGACGACAGCGTAGACTAGCGAGAGCGCGTAGATGAAAATGCCCGAGGACAGCCCGCCGAGGATGAAATACTTCAGGCTTGCCTCGTTCGAACGTCGGTCTTTCTTGAGGTAGCCAACCAGCACGTAGACCGACAACGCTTGCAGCTCGAGCCCCACGAAGATGCTGATCAGGTCGGCGCCACGGGCCATGATCATCATGCCGAGGAGCGCCACCAGCATGAAGAAGTAATACTCGGGAAGATGTGCCTCCTGGTCTTCCAAGAATCGGACCGACGCGGCAATGGCGAGGGCAGCGGTTACCAGAAACAGCACCGCGAAGAAGCTCCCGAACGCATCGACCGCGAGCTGGCCGGAGAACGCCGTGGTGACGCCGCGTTCGATCTGCGGCGATAGCCCGAGGGTAACTCCGGCGAGAGCGCCGAGCACCGTGAGGAGTGTGACGCTGGCGAACATCCGTCCGGTGGCCCGAGTTCGAGGCGCAAAGGCACCCCATACCAAGACGAGGAGCGATCCGATCGCCAGCGTTATCTCGGCGTTCAGCGACGCCAGGTCGGAGCTCGAAATCGGGAACCCATCCATACCCTAGTTTCCCTCGGTCTCCGCTTGAGCAACGGGCTCCTCGATCCGCGCCAGGTCGATCCCATCGCTCATGCGCAGCGCCTCGAGGCTGGGCAGGGATGGTGTTGGGATCCCGCTCCCCTCGAAGTAGCCGGGTTTGACGCGCTCGACGATCGCGTTCACCGGTGGTTCGAGCGTGTCCAACACTGGCGTCGGGTACAGGCCCATCCACACGGCAAGGAGCACCAGCGGCACGAGGGTGGTCACCTCACGCAGGCTGAGGTCGTTGAGGCCAGCGATCTTGTCGTCTTTGACCTCGCCGAACATGACCCGTTGGAAGAGCCAGAGCATGTAGGCCGCGGCGAGAACGATGCCCCAAACCGACCAGTACGCGTATACCGGGTTCCATTCGAACGCGCCGATCAGGATCAAAAACTCGCCGACAAAGCCGTTCAGTCCAGGAAGGCCCATTGATGACAGCGCGAGGATGCCGAAAAGCACCGTGAACACCGGCATGACCTTGGCCAGTCCCGAGAACGCGGCGATCTCTCGCGTGTGGGTACGTTCGTAGATCAAGCCGACGATCAGGAACAGCCCACCGGTCGAGACCCCGTGGTTGAGCATCTGCAGAACGCTGCCCTGCACTCCGATGGGGTTGAGAGCGAAGATCCCTAGCGTAATGAAGCCCATGTGCGAGACGGAAGAATAGGCCACCAGGCTCTTCCAGTCTTTCTGCATCAGCGCCACCAGGGCACCATAGATGATAGCGATGATCGAGAGCACCGCGATCATGGGTGCGAACCGGATCGATGCCTCCGGCATGATCGGCAGCGACAGGCGTACGAATCCATAGGCGCCCATCTTCAGCAGCACGCCCGCCAGGATGACCGAGCCGGCAGTGGGTGCCTGCACGTGAGCGTCCGGAAGCCACGTGTGGAATGGCCACATGGGTACCTTGATCGCGAATGCCAGGAAGAAACCCAGGAACACCCACCACTGCATGTCGGCGGGTACGGATAGCTGGTAGTACGCCAAGATGTTGGTGGACCACTCGCCGGTGACGCTGTGGTTGTAGAAGTACAGCGCCAGGATACCGACGAGCATCAGTACCGAGCCGGCCAGCGTATAGAGGAAGAACTTGATGGCGGCGTACAGGCGGTTGCCTCCACCCCAGATACCGATGAGGAAATACATCGGCACCAGCATGACTTCCCAGAAGATGTAGAACAGGAAGAAATCGAAGGCGATGAACACCCCCAGCATGCCGGTCTGCAGGATCATCAGGTAGACGTAGTACTCCTTGTTGCGCGTCGTGATGTAGTTCCACGACGACAGGCACGCGATCGAGCCCAGCAGCGTCGTGAGCAGGATGAGGCACAAGGAGATGCCGTCGATGCCAGTGAAATACTCCACACCGATCGGCGGGATCCACGGGGACCGTGTCACATGCTGCAATTCAGCGGTGCCGAAATCGAAACCGTGCAGCAGTCGTAGCGACAGCAGGAAATCGACCAACAAGACGATGTTCGCTGTCCACTTGATAGCGTTGTCGCGCTCCTTGCCGATCAGTAGCGCGATCGCGAGCGCGCCCACCGCCGGCAAGAAGACAACCAGGGTGAGTAGATTTCCGCTCATGGGTGCCTCGTTCTCTACAAGAACATGTAAGCGCTGATCAGCACGAACAGCCCGAGGGCGATGACCAGCGCGTAGTTTTGTACGTATCCAGTTTGCAGGGCGCGGAAAATCCACGAGCCTGCCCAAAACGTGCTACCGATCCCGTCCACTGTGCCGTCAACGACACGGTTGTCGAACTCGGTCGATGCGGTTGCAGCTTTTTTCGTTGAATCGGCAACCCCGTTCACGGTGCCGTCGATAACTAAGCTGTCGAACAGCCACAGGCCGGTCCCGAGGTCCTTGGTGCGGTTGACGAAGAGCGCATCGTAGAGCTCGTCGACCCAGTACTTGTTCCACAGCGTTCGATGTATTCCGGAAAAACGAGCTAAGGGATCTTCGCGCACGCCGGCTCCGTACGTCCGGTACGCAATGCCGATGCCCGCCAGCGCTACCGCTACCGAGGTCAGCATCAAGGCCCATTCGAGCGCCGCGTGATCCTCCCCGTCTTCCGCAGCCACGAGACGTGTAGAAGCCTCGGTCGGCGCGGTCAGCACTGCGCTGGTGAGGGCGATGTTGTTGTTGCCGGCGAGCCCTCCGAGCACCTGCGCTTCGCCCGGTAGCATCCCCACCGCGTGCTCGTCGTCGGTGGCCTCGCCACCGTGGCCAGCTTCGACATGGCCTCCGGTGATCGGCTCGAGCCAGCGGGCGATGTCGATGCGGTCGTGTAACGCTCCGAGTGGTCCGATCTGTAGGTTGGCGGGGATTCCCACGTAGCCACCGATAATCGCTAGCACCGCCAGGGCTACGAGGGGCAGTGTCATCAGGCGCGAGCTCTCGTGGGCGTGCGCCTCGACGTGCTCGTCCATGCGCGAGTCGCCATAGAAAGCTACCAGCAGCATGCGCGTCATGTAGAACGCCGTCATGCCGGCGACCAGCGTGCCTATCGCCCAGAGCCAGGGAGAGCCGTTCGGGCCTGTCCAGGCGTACCACAACACCTCGTCCTTGGAGAAAAAACCCGCCAGCCCAGGGATTCCGGCGATCGCCAACGTACCTACCAGGAACGTCTTGTGGGTCACCGGCATGTACTTGCGGACGTTGCCCATCTTCCACATGTCGAGCTCGCCGTGCAGAGCATGCATCACCGAGCCCGCCGCGAGGAACAGCAGCGCCTTGAAGAAGGCGTGCGTCATCAGGTGAAACACGCCGACCGCATATGCCCCGACGCCACACGCCAGGAACATGTATCCGAGCTGACTGATTGTCGAGTAGGCGAGGACGCGCTTGATGTCGTTCTGCACCATTGCGATGGAGGCGGCGAACAACGCTGTTAGCGCGCCGATGACCGCCACGATGGTCATGACCGTCGGCGACATAGAGAACAGCACGTTGGATCGCACCACCATGTACACGCCTGCGGTCACCATGGTGGCCGCATGGATCAACGCCGACACCGGCGTCGGGCCCTCCATGGCGTCGGGTAGCCAGGTGAAGAGTGGGATCTGCGCGCTCTTGCCGGTGGCGCCGATGAACAGCATCAGGGTGATGAAAGTGATGACCCCGGCCCCAACCTCGTAGTTGGCAGCTGCGAGCTCGAAAACCTCGTCGTAGTCGAGTGTGCCGAAGGTGAAGAAGATGGTGAACATGCCGAGCAAGAAAGCGGCATCGCCGATGCGGTTCACTACGAAAGCCTTCTTGGCGGCGTCGCCAGCGGATTTCTTCGTGTAGTAGTAGCCGATCAGCAAATACGAGCACAGCCCGACGCCCTCCCAGCCGATGAACATCATCGCGTAGGAGTTGCCGAGCACCAGCACCAGCATGAAAGCGGCAAACAGGTTCAGGTAGGTGAAGAACCTGTAGAAGCCCGGGTCGGGGGGATCATGCGCCATGTATCCGATGGCGTAGACGTGAATCAGGAACCCGACGCCGGTGATCACCAGCACCATGAGCGCCGACAGCGGGTCGAACTGGAAACCGAAGGGCACGACGAACCGGGCAGCATCGATGCCGGCATCGTTGTCGTGCATATGGCTCCACGAGGCGTCGATCCAGTCGTAAAGGATCACCTCCACATGGCGGTCGGCGGGCTCCATGCCGGCGAGCTCGATGAACGAACCGGCACCGATGATGAATGCCAGCAACATGCACACGCTGGCCAGGCCACCGGCGATCCTCTCGGAGCGGATGAAACGCGATCCCAGCAGCCCGTTGACGAGCATGCCGACGAGTGGCAGCAGCGGGATGAGCCAGAAGTACTCGATCACGGCGCGGCTAACCCTCCAGCAGGTGCACGTCGTCGACGTTCACCGTCTGTGCGTTGCGGAACATCGCGATCACCAAGCCCAGCCCGATCGCCGCCTCGGCGGCCGCCACGGTGATCGTGAAGATCGTGAAGATCTGCCCGGCGAGATCCGGTCGGTAGCGCGCCACGGCCACCAGGTTGATGTTGGCGGCATTGAAGATCAGCTCGAGGCACATCAACACCATGATGACGTTGCGGCGTGCCAGAACACCGATCACGCCGATGCCGAACAACACTGCCGACAACAGCAAGTAGTGGCCTAGTCCTAGCGCACCCATGTCAGACTCGCTTCTTGGCCAGATAGATTGCGCCGATCATCGCCACCAGCAGCAACATCGATGCGATCTCGAAGGGCAGCAGAAAGTCGGTATAGAGCGTCATTCCGATGGTTTCGGTATTGCCCTGGTCGACGGCGCGCAAGACGGTTTCGGCCTGCTCCGGCGCCGCTGCCAGCGCTCCGGCATTGCCCCAAAGCAAGTAGCCGATCTCGGCTACCAAGACCAGCAGCATCGCACCGGCCGGCACCCATTGCCGGTGCAAGTATTCGATCTGGTTGACCTCGTTGAGGTTCACCAGCATCACCACAAAGAGAAACAGCACGACGATGCCACCGGCGTATACCAGGATCTGTACGGCGGCCACGAACTCCGCCTGCAGCAGAATGAACAGCCCGCCCACGCCGATGAATGAAACCACCATATAGACGATGGAGTGCACCAGCTGGCGACTCGCCACCATGAGCAGTGCGCTCACGGTGACGATCGAGGCAATGATGTAGAAAGCGATGATCTCCATATGCGACTTAGTGTTCCGTGCGGCGGCTAGGTGGGCGCTCGTGGCGCAGGAAGCTCAGGTCGAGGGACGGCGACGAAGCGATGCCGACGTCGCTGCATCTAGAACCTACGAGTGTCAACTTACTCTCCGTACGGGACACTAGCGCTCGTAGTGAACGATATGGTGGCCGCTGTCGAGGATGCGGAGATCGTGGATCGAGTCGGCGCGGTTGTAGACCGCCGCCTCGAACTCGTTGCTGTGGTAGATCGAGTCCACCGGGCAAACTTCCTCGCACAGACCGCAGAACAGGCAGCGCGCGTGATCGAGGTAGAAGAAAGTGGCGTACTTGCCGCCCTTGCCCTTCGTGTAACCGCGCTCGCCGTCGAGAATGATGCAGTTGTCCGGGCAGATCTTCTCGCACAGATAGCAGGCGATACAGGTCGACTCGTCGACGCGCAGCATGCCGCGGTAATTCGGATGAACCGACTCGCGCTCCAGTGGGTATTGCACCGTCACCTTGGGGCGGAACGCGTACTTGAGCGTGAGCCACATTCCCTTGAGCAGCTCTACTAGCAGGAAGTTGCTCAGGAAGCTCCTTTTCGGTGCCGAGGACATGATTGCCGCCTGTGACGAATCGTGAGCGCGCATCAGCCTACCAGAAGCATGACGAGCCCAGTTACGAGCACGTTTGCGATGGCCAGGGGGATCAGCGATTTCCAGTTCAGCCGCATGAGCTGGTCGTAGCGATAGCGCGGGAAGGTGCCGCGGATCCAGATGTAGACGAACAGGAACGTGGCGACCTTGAGAATGAACCAGGCGCCGCTGGGGACCAGGTCGAGGAAGGCGAGTGCCTCGACACCCGGGAACGGCCGCAGCCACCCGCCCCAGAATAGCGTCACGTTGATGGCTGCCATCACTAGCATCGCCGTGTACTCGCCGAGAAAGAACAACGACCAGCGCATCCCCGAGTACTCGGTGAAGAAGCCGGCGACTAGCTCCGAGTCGGCCTCAGGCATATCGAACGGCGGCCGGTTGGTTTCGGCCACCATGGCGATAGTGAAGATTCCCCAGGCCACCGGCTGCAGGAACACGAACCAGACGCCCATGTCGCGCTGTGCTTCGACGATGCCGACCATCGATAGGGTGCCGGCAACCATGAGCCCTGATATCACCGCAAAAGTCAGCGCTATCTCGTACGACACCATCTGTGCGGCGGCGCGTAGCGCTCCCAACAGCGGATACTTCGAGTTGCTCGACCAACCACCGAGGATGACTCCGTAGGTGCCCAGACCGCCGATCCCGAGGATCAGCAGGATACCAACGTTCACGTCGGCGATGACGCCCGGTATGTGGTACTCCAACAGCGTGATCCCCTCGCCGAAGGGCACCAGCGCCAAGGTAGTAAACGCCGTGACTACGACGATGATAGGCGAAATCAGGAAGATCGCCTTGTTGACGCTGCTGGGGATCAAGTCTTCTTTCAGGAGCAGCTTGATGACGTCCGCGATGGGCTGCAGGAAGCCATGAGGCCCCACCCGCATCGGCCCCAGGCGACTCTGGATAAAGGCCAGGATCTTGCGCTCAGCGAGCACGATGTAACCGGTCGCAAGGCCGAGGATCCCCAGCAGAACACCGATCTGGAACAGAGGGATCAGCACGTTGACGATCAAGAAGTCGCTCATCGATCGACGTCTCCCAGCACGATGTCGACGCTTCCGATGACGGTGACGACATCGGCGATCAGGTGACCTTTGCACAACGGCGCGATCGCCTGGAGGTTGCAGAAGCTGGGCGCGCGGATCTTGCACTTGTACGGCGTGTCGCCATTGCCGCCGATGATGTAGTAGCCGAGCTCGCCACGAGGGCTCTCGACGATGTGGTAGGCCTCTACCGGATCCTTGATCCGGATCGACTTGGGCACCTTCGCGGTGATCGGCCCTTCGGGCATCTTGCTGAGCGCTTGCTGGATAATCCGCACCGATTGACGCATTTCCTCCATGCGCACGAGATAGCGTGCGTACGAATCGCCGTCGGGAAACACCGGCACGTCAAAGTCGATCTGGTCGTAGCCGCCGTACGGCAGCGCCTTGCGGATGTCGTAATCGACTCCCGAGCCGCGGATCATTGGCCCCGAGAGACCCAGCGCAGCGGCGTCTTCGCCGCTGATCACACCGACCCCGACGGTGCGTTCAAGCCAGATGCGGTTGGCGCTCAGCAGCGTCTCGTACTCCTCGATGCGCTGCGGGAAGCTGCTGCAGAAGTTGAGGACTGCTTTTGTCCAGCCTTCCGGGAGGTCGCGGCGTAGCCCGCCGGGGCGGAACGCCGATGTAGTCAGCCGATCTCCCAGCGCCGCCTCGAAGAAGTCGAGGATCACCTCGCGCTCGCGGGTACACCAGAACAGCATCGTTTGGGCACCGATATCGAGGGCGTGGGTGGCGAGCCAGAACAGATGGCTGGCGATGCGACTCAGCTCGACAATCGCGAGCCGCGCGTAGAGGGCGCGCTCCGATACCTCCCAGCCACCTAGGCGCTCCACTGTTTCGACGTACCCGAGGTTGTTGTAAGGGGCTGCCAGGTAGTCGGTGCGGTCGGTGAACGGTACGTTCTTGTAGTAGTTACGCGTCTCGCATAGCTTCTCGGTGCCACGGTGCAGGTAACCCATGACGGTCTCGATGTCGATGATGGTCTCTCCATCGAGATACAGCACCAGCCGCAACACGCCGTGCGTCGACGGGTGCTGGGGGCCCATGTTGAGCTCAAACTCTTTGGTCTCCAGCATGGCTCAGTGTGACCCGGGTTCGTCGTCTGCCACCGCTTCGGGCTCGGCGGGTTCGTCGGGTTGCGGCGTCCATAGGGCCCCGACAATGCCAGGACCAGCCATCTCGCGCTCCTGCTCATTGATCTCGTACTCGCCCCGGATGCGGTCGAAGCGGCCCCCCCGAAACGCTGCTTGCTGACGGGTCAGTAGCTCGAGGTTGGGCCCTTCGAGGGGATAATCCTTGCGCAGTGGGAAGCCCTCCCAATCCTCTGGCATGAAGATTCGGCGTAGGTCCGGATGGCCGAGAAACTCGATGCCGTAGAGGTCGTACGTCTCGCGCTCTAGCCAGTTGGCCGCCGGCCACACATCGACCGCGCTAGGTACTCCCTCGCCATCCGCGCAGCCCGTCTTCACGGTCAGCCGGTGATTCTTCGGTATGGAGTAGATATGGAGCACCACGTCGAAGCGGGGAACTCGAACGGTCCAGTCGATAGCCGTGACGCTCGACAGGTAGTTGAAGTCCATCGTTTCGTCGTCGCGCAGCCAACTCAGCACTTCGCTGAGGTCGCCGGCGTCGACGCGCGCGATCGGCGTGCCGAGCTGGTCGGTGCCTTCGTCGGTGATTTTTTCGCCGAACCGTGTCATGAGCGCGGCCATCACCGGGTGTGGCTCGGGCTCGGGCTCTGCCTCGGGCTTGGGTTCCGCCTTGCTGGCAGGCTCCACCGTGTCTGTCGCCGCGGGCACCGACTTGGCGTCATCGACCGTCTTCGCCGGCTCCGCTGGTTGAGCCTCAGCGGACGTGCCTTCGGCCGGCTGAGCCTGCGGCTCGTCAGTTTTGGCAGCGTCGTTGGTGTCGAGCGGTTCGTCTTCCATCGAGCGGGGGTCTCGGGTGCCTGGTTGCGGTTTATTTCCGTACCACCTTCATTTCGTCGATCTTGTCCTGTAGCCGCAACAGGCCGTAGAGCAGCGCTTCCGGACGCGGCGGGCAGCCCGGTACGTACACGTCGACCGGAACAATTCGGTCGACACCCTGGAGCACGCTATAGGTCGGGTAGGGGCCACCGCAGGTAGCACATGAGCCCATCGAAATTACCCACTTGGGGTCCGGCATCTGGTCGTAGAGTCGCTTGATGACCGGAGCCATCTTCAAGGTCACCGTGCCGGCAACGATCATGAGGTCCGCTTGGCGCGGCGTGGCCCGGAAAACTTCCGCTCCGAAACGGGCCATGTCGAAACGCGAGCAGGTCGTGACGATCATCTCGATGGCACAGCACGCCAGGCCGAAGGTGAGCGGCCATATCGCCGACTTGCGACCCCAGTTGATGATGCTGTCAACGGTCGTGGTCAGGACGTTTTCCGGCAGGGCGTGCTCGATTAGACCCATTCCAGTGCCCCGCGTTTCCAGGCGTATACGTAGCCCAAGATCAGGATCAACAAAAATATGAGCATTTCGATGAATCCGAACAGCGCCAAGGCTCGGTATTGCACGGCCCAAGGAAACATGAACACGGTCTCCACATCGAAGACCAGGAACAGCATTGCGACGATATAGAAGCGGATCGGGAAGCGCTTGTGTGCGTCACGGATGGGCTCGACCCCGCATTCGTAGGGAGCCAACTTCCCCTCGCTGCCGGGCGGCGTCGGCCGTACGAGGCGACCCACGATAAGTGGGAGCACCGCGAAAACGATCGCGACCGCCAGAAAAATCGCTATCGGAAGGTAGACGACCATGCAGCCCTGATCCGGGTTCCCATCGCTGTGCCCGCCGAGGCGCAGGCGAGGTCATTTCTAACCGTTGCTTGGTGGGGTGTCAAACTGACCCTGGCTGCCGGATGCCCGGCCGGGTCAGGCATCGGATCCGCGACGAGCCTGTCGCCGCACCCGCCATCGTCGGCTCAGAACCGCATCGCCCATAGAAGGGGCAGCCACAGTTCCATGACCAGCGGTAGCCGATGGTCGTCGATGCGGACATCAATGCTTCGATCCGGGTCGGATCGAACTAGTGCAAACAGCTGAAAGAGGGGCTCGATCTGGTCGAGCGTGTACGTCGCCTGGTGGCGAGGCTCGTCATTGACATCACGCGCGTCGGTGGTGACCTCGAAGGACTCTGCGTGCGCCGTATGCTCGCTCTCCCTCTCTGTTTCCTTGCCCTCGAGTGGTGGGTACATCAGTGTGATCCGGGTGCGTTCGTGGAAGCGTCCCGGAAAGAGGAGTCGCAGAGTCTTCTCGTCGAGACCGTTGAGCAGTTCTTCTTCGAGCTTGGTTGGCATTGAGCGGTCTGGAAGCAGCGCAGCCCCCAATGACTGCGGCGCAAGCTAGGATGCTAGCAGGCTGGCGTGCCACCGACGAACAGCCACGAAGGGCTCCAAGGGAGCCCTGTACACTCCTTGGTGAACGAGTGCGATGAGCAAACCCGACGCGCTGTTCCGTAGTTTGCCGCGAATGAACGAGATCCTCGAAGATGGGGAAGTGTGCCGGTGGATCGCCGCCGAGGGCCTGAGCAGAGACTTTGTGCGCCGCGCCGCGGATGCGTACCTGGATCGCTTGCGTGAGGAGATCGCCGCCGGCCAGCTCGATGCGGCCCAGCTCGGCGCGCGTCTGAATCCGATCGTCGATCAACTTGCTCGAGAGGCGGCTGAATTACTGCAGCCGCGTTTGCGGCGGGTGGTGAACGGGACGGGTGTCGTAGTGCACACCAACCTGGGCCGATCGCCGTGGAGCAAGGCGGCAGCTGCACGCGTCGCAGAGCTGGCGACGGCCTATCTGAATCTCGAGTATGACTTCTCGGGCGGTGCTCGCGGTACCCGAGACCGGCCTGTGGCCAGCTTGTTCGAGCGCTTGCTACCCGGGAACGACGTGGCGGTGGTGAACAACAACGCTGCCGCCGTGCTGCTCGTGCTCAACACCTTGGCGCAGGGGCGCGAGGTGGTGGTATCGCGTGGGCAGTTGGTGGAGATCGGCGGATCGTTCCGCATTCCGGAGGTAATGGAGAAGGGATTCTGTCGCCTGCGGGAAGTGGGGACGACCAATCGCACCCGGATCGAGGACTTCCGTCAGGCGATCAGTCCGGAGACCGGGCTCTTGCTGGCCATACATCCGAGTAACTATCGGGTCGTGGGCTTCACCGAGAGCGTGCCGCTCGAGCAGCTCGCCGATCTGGGACGCGAAGCCGGCGTGCCCGTGGTCGAGGATCTCGGGAGTGGCAGCATCATTGACTTCGAGACGTTGGGTCTCAGCGGCGAGCCCACTGTCGGTCAACGTCTCGCCAGCGGCGTTGATCTGGTGACGTTCTCCGGCGACAAGCTGCTCGGTGGGCCGCAGGCGGGCTTCATTGCTGGACGGCCGCAGGCCGTCGCGCGTGTCCGGGAAAACCCGCTGTATCGAGCGCTGCGACTGGATAAATCTACCTTCCTGGCCATCGAAGCCACGCTGATCGATTATCTGGCGGGGCGGTTCGACGAGATACCGGCGCTGGCGATGCTTCGCCAGCAGCCGGCGCAGTTGCTGGCGCGCGCCGAGTCCCTGGCGACGTCGCTCGGCGTGATCGACGGTGTCAACGCCGAGGTGTTGGAGGTCGAGTCGCGCGTTGGCGGCGGCGCAGCGCCAGACGCGGCGCTGCCCTCTTGGGGAGTTGCCGTTGGCACGTCGCTGACGCCTGACCGGTTGGCGCATTGCCTGCGCCTCACCCACCCTGCCGTGGTCGGCCGCGTGATCAATGACCGCCTCATAATCGACGTGCGAACGTTGCTAGAAGGCGACGAAGAGCGCATCGCCGCCGCCATGCATCAAGCTCTCGACGGCGTGCCGGCTGCAGGTCGCGACGGCTCGGCCTGCTAGAAGCCGAATCCCAGCAGCACATACAGAGCGGTCTGCTCGTCGCTCTTGGCTCCGTATATGCGTATGGCGTTGGTGAGATTCCAGGGCGCCCACCAGAGCCCGCCACCGTAGCCGGTGTGCCAGGTGTCAGAGTCCTCGCCGTCGAGCCAAACACGGCCGCCGTCGGCACGCACGAAGAGCCCCCAGCGTCCGGGGAGCACGAGCGACAGGCGACCGACGCGGGCCAGCAGCTCTACATTGCCGTATGCCGAAGATTCTCCGGCAAAGCGATTGGCACGCAAGCCACGTATGGTGCTGCCGCCGACGAACGCCGCGTCGTAGTAGGGGAAGGCCCGAAATTCTGTTGCCCGCCGACACGGAAGCCGATTCCGAGACCCTGGCTCGGCAACCAGTACGACGCGGTCGTGGCACCGCGGACCACGGTGTACTCGTCGACCAGTTCTCCGACGCGAGGATAGTGCGTCACATCAACGTCAATCGTGTAGCCGGGTCCTACTGGGGCCGGTCCCCAGCGCAGGGTATCGTCGGTCGCATCGATGCTACGGGTGCCCGGCAATCGCCGAGTGTTGACGCTCAGGCCAGCCACCCAGCCGACTTGCGCGATGTTCTCGACGCCATAGGGCTGCTCGCGCGAGATTATGCTGTCGTCGCTAAGATCGGTCGTCATGTGACGCGCTATCGGACCTGTGGAAAGGGATACGTTTTCTCCCAGGCGAAAGACCAGACGCGTCTCGACCATGATCGCGGTCTGCTGTACGCGCCGCAGTTCGGCTGCCTCCACGTTCGGTGTCTCGTTGCCTAGTCCGTAGAAGTTGAGCGTCTCGATGCCGGAGACCAAGGCACGCACGCTCGAGAAATAGCGACGGTTTTCCGGGTGAAACTGGGCGTCGTAATCGAGCCGCGGCCGCAGAGCACCGGTGCTGAATCCGAGACGGACCTGGTGGCGTGATCCATACGGGCGCTTGCGAAAGGCGAAGCTCTCGATGGCGATACCCGACCCGATGAACACGCCCAGGTCGGGTCCGTAGCCGAACCAGGGAGTTCGGTACGTGGTGCTGCCCCAATCGCGGAGCGCGTCGGCGGCCGCGCCCTGGCCCTCCTCAGGCGTGCCGGTTGCTTCGATAGGCTCCGACGGCGCGATGCGTAGCCCGTCGGCGACGCTGACACCGCGACCACGCCTACCTTCGCTAGAGGCGTCGAAGCTGATCTGGCTACCGGCAGCGGCGTCGCACAGCAGATTGCTGCCGGCCCCGCCAATGATCACGATGGAGATGTCATCGCTCGGCCGGCCCGACACTGAGACGCGATCGTCGCCGTCGCCCGAGTAGATACGGAGCTGCTCAGTCTCGGCCGACTCAAAGCGCCGCGTGAAGAACGGTTCGCCGGTCGTTGTGGGCGCATCGCAGGCGCCGCTTCCGGGCGCCACGCTCACCGGGACCGATCCACCCGGTGTTGCTCGATGGTGATCACGTCGGCGCTGTTGGTCGTGTAAATGTTGACCAGCTCGGACAGATATAGATAGAAACGCCGCGCCTCATCCAGCAGAGCGTCGCGGTGGAAGTGTGCGGGTCCGGGGGGCCTGCTTGGGTGAGCGTATCGACGTGCGGCGGTGTTCGGTGACCGAGTCGCGTTGCTCAGAGGTTGGCGACTTCGAATTGTTCCTGATGCAGCATTTGGTCGGCTACCACGTTGACCGGCGCCTGGACGATCTCACGCATACCCTGTAGCACCGAGCGGTTGTCACCGCGGAGGGAGCGGTCGATCACCGGGTTGGCCCGCACGACCACATCGCGGCCGCGCAGCTGTTCCCGCAAACGGTTGACCTCGCGCAGTATCTCGAGACAAATCGTGTCAGCGGATTTTACTCGGCCGCTCGAGTGGCAATAAGGGCACTCTTGCGTGAGCGTGTTCTCGAGGCTTTGCTTGACGCGCTGGCGCGTCAGCTCGACCAGGCCGAACTCGGAGATTTGTAGGAGCTGGGTCTTGGCGCGGTCCTTGTCGAGCTCCTCCTGGAGTACCTCGACCACCTTGCGTCGGTTTGCCGCCTCCTCCATGTCGATGAAGTCGATGACGATAATGCCGCCCAGGTCGCGGAGGCGGATCTGGCGCACGATCTCGCGTACCGCCTCGACGTTGGTTTGTAGCACGGTGTCTTCGAGACGTCGCTTGCCGACGTACTTGCCGGTATTGATGTCGATCGCCACCAGCGCCTCGGTCTGGTTGATAACCAGGTAGGCGCCCGACTGGAGCCACACCTTGGACTCGAGCGCTTTCTGGATCTGCTGCTCGATCTCGAACTGGTCGAAGATCGGACGGGCTGAGCGGTGACGCTGAATGCGATCGGCCACGGCGGGATTGATCGCCTGCAAGAAGCGCTTGGCGCGCTCGTACTCCGTCTCGTCGTCGATCACGACACGGCTGTATTCGGTGGTAAAGAGATCGCGAAGCAGTCGCAAGAGCACCGACAGATCCCGATGGACGAGGGCCGGCGCGGCCGATTGGTCGCTGCGCCGCTTTAGCTCTTCCCAGAGCTCGTGCAGGAACCGCATGTCATCGGCGAACTCCTGCTCGTTACGCCCCACTCCGGCGGTGCGGACGATGAAGCCGCCCATCCCCTTTTGGCGTGCTTTCTGGGCTATGCGCTTCAGCCGATGGCGTTCGGCGCGATCCTCGATCTTGCGCGAAACCCCGACGTGATCGACCGACGGCATGTAGACGAGATAGCGGCCGGGCAACGAAATGTTGGTAGTGATGCGCGCGCCCTTCGTTCCCAAGGGGGCCTTGGAGATCTGCACGAGGATCTCCTGGCCGCGGCTCAGCAGCTTGTCGATCTTCTGCGATTCGCGCGACCGGCGGCTCTGGCGTCGTTGCGGTTTCGGGGTGTCGTCGTCGCTGTCGTCATCATCGTCGAGCCACGTCGTGTAGGCGTCGATGTCGGGCAGGACGTCGGAAACGTAGAGGAACCCGTCGCGCGCTAGCCCGATGTTGACGAAGGCCGACTGCATCCCGGGAAGGACCCGGTTCACCCGCCCCTTGTAGATGTTACCGGCGGTGCCGCCGGTGCTCTCGCGCTCGACGAATATTTCCTGAAGCTGTCCGTCTTCGAGTATCGCCACGCGGGTCTCGTTGTGCCCGCAGTTGGCAATGATCTCCTTGCGTGCCATGTAGAACTCCCCTGCGCGCGCCCGGGCTCGATTGAGCCGACCAAATGTCGTTCGGACGCTGCGGCGGGATGGGCGCACGCGGAGCACTCGCGTGGATTAAGCCGAGGCTCTTCCAGCGGGTCTCCGGCTGATGTGCTGTTATCTGGGCGCCCATCGGCGGTTTCCTGACGACGCCACCGTTGACAGTGACGCCGGAATCTCGTTATACCGAACTCGCGAAAAAACCCTGTAACCCCGCGCCGGCTGGCGGCGCTTCCGTCGCCGCTCGTCCAATCCCTTCGCTCACTGGAGAACAAGCTGGCCCGGCACGGACCGTATCTGCGCCGGCGAGAACGGCCGGCCGCACGATCATTGATCGATTCCCCGGAACGGGCCGGGGCCACCTGTATCCTGAACTCAGGACACTCGTATTCTACCGGAATTGTAACAGGACCATGACCGTGCTGGCGCCTCGTTTGATCGGTCGATCTGGCGATCTCCGCCCGCCACACTTCCACCAAGGCCTGCTACACCAGGAAGCGCCGACTGCGCACCGAGATCACCAGCCCTATCGCGACGCAGGTTGCCAGAGCCGACGAACCCCCGTACGACAACAGCGGGAGCGGGATTCCGGTGATCGGTAGATAGCCGATAACCATGCCGGCGTTGACTGCCAAGTGGAACGCGAGTAGTCCCGCCACGCCCGCACAGATGTAGGCTCCAGCTCTATCCCGGGCGACATGCGCGCCGCGTAGCAGCCGCAAGATCAACACCAAGTACAGCAGGAGCACAGTGGCGACACCGAAGAACCCGATCTCCTCACCGAGCAAGGCGACGATGAAATCGTTCTCCTGCTCCGGCAGGAAATTCAGCTGGCTCTGGGTGCCTGAGAACAGGCCCTTGCCCAGGAGTCCCCCGGAGCCGACAGCAATCTTGCTTTGCACCAGCTGATAGCCCGCCCCGAGGGGGTCCGCCTCAGGGGCTAGAAAGCTCGTCAGCCGCGTGCGCTGATAGGGGTGAAGGCTCAGGTACCAGAGCGGTGCTGCGGCCAGCGCCGCCCCCGTGAGAGCGCCGATCGATCGAAGTTGCAGGCCGGCGGCCCAGGCTGCTGCGGCGAGGATGGGCAGATAGGTGATCGCTGTACCCTGGTCTGGCTGGAGCGCCGTCAGTATGAAGGGGATGCCCACGATTACCACCGGCATGACGAGGCCTCGCAGCCCGAACGGGCGAGGCTCACGGTCAGCGAACAGCTGCGCCAAAGCCAAGACGATAGCTACCTTGGCGAGCTCTGAGGGTTGGATGCCGATGCTGCCGAGCCGAAGCCACGACCTTGCACCGGAGATCTGTGGGCCGAGCACGAGCACAAGGGCCAGCATCGCGACGCAAACTCCCCAGAGCGCGTACGCGTTGTCGGTGAGATGGCGGTAGTTCAGAAACCCCAGCGCTATGGTTAGCAGCAGACCGACGGCCACCCAGACGCCCTGGCGCTTTGCCAACTCGAGCTCCTCGCCGGCCGAGGCCGAGGCAACCAGCAACATCCCGATGCCCAGAAGTACGGCGAGGATCAGCAGTGTACCCACATCGAACCAGCGCACCAGCCGGCGATCGAACAGGCTCATTGATCGCCCGCGGGGTCTGCGCCGGTCGTTGCTTCCGTGTCATTCCCCGGCGCACCGATCGGCAACTGCCTGTACTCGTCGCCCTCCAATGGCTTGCCAAAGTAGCTGGCGAGGATCTCGCCCCCGATGGGTGCCGCAGTGCCGCTGCCGGAGCCGCCATGCTCGAGATACACGGCGACTGCCACGATGGGGTCGTCGATGGGTGCCGCGGCTACGAACCAGGCGTGGTTGCGAAGGTGCACAGGCCGATCGGCATCGTCTTCGGCGACGCGCGCCGCGGAGGCCACTTGCGCGGTCCCGGTTTTGCCGCCGACGGCTACGGTGGGCAGTCGCGCTCGCCACGATGAGCCGTAGGCCACCGACCCCGCCATACCGCGCGTGACCAATTGGCGCGTCGCGTCGCTGAAAGGTGCCGGTTGCTGGTCGATCGAGTGCGAGCGCGTTGCTCCGCCGCTGGCGCCCTCGATGCGCAGCAGCAGCCGCGGTTGGCGGATGAAGCCGGTGGCGGCGGTAGCGGCAACGTTGGCAAGCTGTAGTGGGCTGACCGCCAACGGCCCCTGCCCGATCGCCAGCGAAACGGTTTCGCCTGGGTAGTAGCGGCGGCCGTTGGACGATAGCCATTCGTCGCTGGGAACGATGCCGCCCTCTTCTTCAGTAAGGTCGATGCCGGAGGTCGCGCCTAGGCCGAAGCGCTGCGCCCAGCGGACGATACGCTCCCGTCCCAGCTTGACGCCCAGCTCGTAGAAGAAGCTGTTGCAAGAGTGCGCCAGAGCCTGCACCACGTTGACGTTGCCATGTTGCCCTTGGCAACGGAAGAAGCGGCCGTAGAACGTCTTTCCGCCCGGACAGAAGAACGTCGTGTTCGACGAGATGATCCCTTCCTCGAGGCCGGCGGTAGCGAGCACCAATTTGAAGACCGAGCCTGGAGGCTGACCGGCCCGAACGGCGCGGTTGTGTAGCGGCTTCCCAGGGTCCAGCAACAGTGATTCCCACTGTTCCACCGAGAACCTGTCAGCAAACGCATTCGGGTCGAATGCCGGCGAGCTCGCCAGCGCCAGGACACCGCCGCTCGTAGTGTCGAGCACGACCGCCGCGCCACGGCGGTCGCCGAGAAGCTCTTCGACGCGTTCCTGTAATTTGACATCGAGCGTCAGGATCACGGTTTCCCCTGGGTGGGGAGCCTCCTCGCTTTCCAGCCGAATCTCGCGACCCACGGAGTTCACCACCGCCAGCCGGCTCCCGGCTTGCCCGGCGAGGTCTTCGTTGTGAATCGACTCCACGCCAAGTTGCCCGACGATGTCGCCCGGGCTGAACCGCTCGGTACGCGACTCGAGCTGTCGCGCTGAGATCTCGCCCACGTAGCCGAGCACGTGAGCGGCGGTCGCGCCGCGCGGATAGAACCGCTGCGCATGAATCTGAACGCCGACCCCGGGATGCTCCAGCCGGCGTGCCTCTATGCGGACGACGTGCTCCTTGGAAACTCCCGAGGCCACGACGACGGGCCTGAATTGCGCCGTGCTTCGTTGCCGATCGAGTCGCAGGCGAAGAACCTCTTGCGGTTCTTGAAGCACCGAACTCAGCCAACGAAGGGTCTCCTCCTCGTTGTCTACGAGCTCTCGAATGAGGGCAACCTCGTACGAGGGTCGGTTGGTCGCGAGGATCTCGCCGTTCCGATCGAGGATGAGCCCGCGACTCGGACGAACGCGGGAACGCTTCCAGAGGTTGTCCTCTGCAAGGCTGGCGTACTCAGCGCTGTGGATCACCTGTGTTTGCCAGAAGCCCAGCAATAGCGCCAGCACGAGCACCACGACGAGCCCTTCGAGGATGCGCACCCGGTCGGTGATTCGTTGCCGATCCGCGGCGGTTTCCAGGGCTCGCGGCCCGAGCAATGGGCCGCGATGCGCAGAACGCTCCAGAGGCGGTTTCAGCTCGACGCGGCCGTCGTCTGTGGGACGCCAGGGGCCCGTCATCATCGAGTCTCCTGGTCAGCGGTTCGTTGTATGGGCGTTCGGCTGGTTATCTTCGCCGCAGCGACAGGCGAGATCAGTTTCGCCTGCTGTTCCAGCGTACTACGAGGTGCGGGCCGCCCACGGTGATCACTCCACAGGCCAGGGCCGTAGCGCCGCCGCGTGCCGCGATCGTCCCCAGGCTCTCCACGCCCGGCCAGGCGAAGAAACCGAGCAGGCCCATGACGATCAAGCTCTCAGCCACCGCGGCAGCACCGACGACGATCGCCTCGGCGAGTTGCCCGCGAACGACGATAATGTTTCCCAGCGACGTGACCAGAGCCGCCACGACGGTCTTCGCGAAAGCATGCAGTCCGACGATGCCACCTGAGAGGCTGTCCTGGACGAACCCTGCCAGTGCGCCGATGAGCACTGACGCGGCGAACGTTCGCCGAAGCGCCAGCAGACCGACGGCCACCATTAGCCCGTCCACCAGACCGAGAGGCGGCGCCATCTGCGCCAGGGTTGTCTGCGCCGTACCGACAACCAGCATGAGGACGACGATCTGAAGGACTGATTTCATCGGTCACGCCGGCATCAGGAATCGGGGTTACGGTGTAGTACCAGCACATCCTCGAGGCGCATGATGTCGACCCGCGGCTGAACCTCGATCTGCATGAACAGCGCCGTCTCGTCACGCGACAGCGGTACCGGAGGTGTTCCCGGCAACGCCGGCCCGACACCGGCTCGGGTCACCTCTCCGACCGGGATCCCGGCCGGGTAGATACCGTCCTCGCCGGAGGTCTCGACGGTCTCGCCGACGAGCACGTCATCGAGCGTTTGGATGAAGCGCAGCTCGAGCAACGGCCCGTCCGCCCCCGCCAGCAGCCCGCTCGCACGCGACTCGCCGAGCCGCGCGCCGACGCCGCTCAATGCATCGGTGAGCAACTGAACGGCGGACGTCCAGCGCGACACCTGGATGACGCGCCCGACCAGGGCCCCTTCGGGCGAGATAACGGCATCGTCCACGCCGACGCCGTCCGCGGAGCCGCGGTCGAGCTGAAGTGACTGGTAGCGATGGGCGAGGTCTCGCCCAACGACGCTGGCAGCAGTCCAAGTCCCCGGCGCCGTCTTGGTGACGCGGAGCATCGCTCGCAAGCGCCTGTTCTCATGTTGCGCCGTTGCTGCCGCCGCCAGCTGGCGCTGCAGCTGTGCGTTCTCCTGGCGCAGGCGCTCGGACTCGTCGGCAGAACCGAGGAGCCCGACGTATCGGTTCCAGGCGGAGCGTACGCCGATGGTGGCGGACGCTGCGACCCGCTGGAACGGCGAGACCAGGGCGGTCACCGCGCCCCGCGCCGTCGCCAGCGTGCGCGCGCGGTTGACCTGATACGACATCAGTAGAAAGAAGAAGGCCAGCAGGCCGAAAACGAGCGCCGCGCTGCGCGCAGTTCGCGTCATCGCCTCTTCGCCGCTCCTTGATATCGTTCCGAATGCGCTCGCCGCAATGAATGCGCCGGGTAGCCCCTAGGCTCGCTATAGTTCCACCATGGCCTGCCGGTGTCCTGACTACAGGACACTAGGGCAGGCAGACCCGTCGTAAGAGGTTCATATCGTCGAGGGCGCGCCCGACACCGAGCACGACTGTCGACAGTGGGTCCTCGGTAATCGTAACCGGGACACCGGTCTCCTCGCGTAGCCGTACGTCCAGATTGCGGATCAACGCGCCCCCACCGGTCAGTACAAGCCCGCGATCGACGAAGTCGGCCGATAGCTCCGGTGGCGTCCGTTCGAGCGCCATGCGCACCGCCTCGACGATGGTGGCGACAGGCTCGCTCAACGCTTCGCGGATCTCGCGATCCGTGACGGTGATCGTCTTCGGGATGCCCTCGACTAGATCGCGCCCCTTGATATCCATCGTCAGCTCTTCGTCCAGCGGATAGGCGGAACCGATTCCTATCTTGATGCTCTCCGCCGTCCGCTCACCGATCAGCAAATTGTAGTTGCGCTTGACGTAGTTGATGATCGCTTCGTCGAGCTCGTTTCCGCCGATCCGGATGGAGCGCGAGTAGACGATCCCGGCCATCGAGATAACGGCCACATCCGTAGTGCCGCCACCGATGTCGATGATGAGATTGCCGGACGGCTCGGTGATGGGCAGTCCAGCTCCGATCGCCGCTGACATTGCCTCTTCGATCAGATACACCTCAGACGCCTTGGCGCGGTACGCGGTGTCGCGCACCGCCCTTTCCTCAACTTTGGTGATGCCGCTGGGGACGCCAATGACAATGCGCGGTCGCACCAGGAAACGGCGATTGTGCACGCGGCGGATGAAGTAGGAGAGCATTTGCTCGGTGACTTCGAAATCCGCGATGACGCCGTCTTTCAGCGGGCGTACAGCGACGATGTGCCCCGGGGTTCGCCCGAGCATCTCCTTGGCCTCCTTGCCGACTGCCTCGACCTTGTTGGTGTTCTTGTTGATGGCGACGATCGACGGCTCGCGCACCACGACCCCTTTGTTGCGCATGAACACGAGGGTGTTCGATGTGCCGAGATCGATGGCGATGTCGTTGGAGAATAGTGAGAACACGGACTGGGTACCTACAGTGCCGAGGGCTGGGCCGCGGCAGCGGAAGTGCGCTACGAAGGAGGCTGGGAGCAGCGGCAAGCCGTCGCCGCTTGCCGAAGCGCAGTGCGCAGTCAGGCTACCACGGGGCCCAACCTTGTCGTGGCGAGCCGCGGACGGGTACCATATCTTTTCCTACCAACGACGAACAGCCTAGGTTTCGTCTGCCGTCGCCCGTCGCCGCCTGCTATTCCGTGAGCCTGAGCCGCCGGCGACCCCGCTCGGAGTAAATGATCGTGCTGCATACCCTGCGCCGGAACGTGCGGCGCCTATCGTGGACGCTCTGGCTCGTCATCGCGGCTTTCATTGCCCTGTACTTGCCCGCCATGTTCACTAGTGGCGCGGCGAATGTCGTCGCACGAGTCAACGGCGAGCCCATCGAGGCGGCCGAATTTCAGCGCGCCATGAACGAACAGATGCAATACTACCGTAGTCTGAACGAAGGCGAGCTGCCCGACAACTTCATCCAGCAAATGCAGCTTCAGGGCGTCGTCCTGGAGCAGCTCATCCGACGCCGTCTGATCGTGGAGGCGGCCGAAGAGCAGGGTTTTGCGATTGCTCGGCAGGAGCTCAAAGACCGGATGCTGCAGTATCCGGCATTTCGTCACGAGGATGGACGTTGGATCGGTGACGAGGAATATCGAACGATCCTGCAACGCAACGGGCTTGATGTCGCTTCGTTCGAGGAGTCGATCATGGATGACCTCCTCGTCGAGCGTTTCACCGGGCTGATTACCGAGGGTGTCGTGGTCAACGATCGCGACGTCGAAGACGCGTACCAACGGCAGAGCGAGAAGGTGCGCTTCGACTTCGTACAGGTTCGTCCCACCGCCTATCGATTCGAGGTCGACGCAGAAATCACCGACGCGGATGTCCGCGCCGCTTATGAAGCCGACCCCGACGCCTATCGGCTTGCCGAGCAACGCGTTGTTTCGTACGCGCTGATCGACATCGAGGAGCTGCGCAACAGCGTCGAAATCTCGGCTGATGCCCTATCGGCCGAATACCAGGTCAGGCTTGCCGAGTTCACTATCGAGGAGCAGGTCAAGGCGCGGCAGATCATGCTGCGCGTTCCGCCGGCGGCCAGCGACGAGGAAAAAGCGGCGGTCCGAAGCCGTGCCGAGGAAGTGCTGCAGCGACTGAACGCAGGCGCCGATTTCAATGAGGTAGCCGAACAGGTCTCGGATGATCCTACTTCCGAGACCGGTGGTGATCTTGGCTGGGTGACGCGTGGCCGTCAGGTCGAGGGCTTCGATGAAGCGGCGTTCGCGCTGCAGCCGGGCGACACGTCGGAGGTCGTTGAGACCGCCTTCGGCTTCCACATCATCCGCGTCGACGATCGACGCGACGAGCATGCGCAACCTCTCGAGGAAGTGCGCGGTCAGCTCGAGCAACGGCTTGCTTGGGGTCAGGCCGAAACGCAAGCGGAGGCGACATCGGAGCAGATGCGTCGCGACGTGCTGCGTGGCGACGGGCTGGAAGAAGTGGCGGAGCAGTATGGCCTCACGGTCGAGGTGAGCCCGCTCTTCGCGCAGGAGGCGGGGTTCGGCGAGTTCACGGCGATCGACCTCACCAACCGGATCTTCACGCTCGGGGCTGGCCGAGTCGCTGAGCCCATCCGGGTGCGGCGGGGTTATCTGGTGTTCCGCGTCGACGAGATCGTCGTTCCCCACGTGCCGGAGCTCGACGGGGTCGTTGGTGATGTTCGCTCCGATATGATCGACCGGCGCGCCGCGGAGCGTGCGGCCGAGCGCGCCCAGGAGTACGCCGAGCGTCTGGCGGCCGGGGAAGAGTTGGCCGCCATCGCGCCAGAGGCGGGCGCCGTGGTGGAATCCAGCGTGCTCGTCGCCCGCGAGGATATCGTCCCGGTGTTGGGCAGCGCACCGGCCCTGTTGCAGGCGGCTTTCCAGCTCGCTGCTGGCCAGACCGGTGGTCCGGTGGAGCTCGACGATCGATTCGTCGTGTTACAAGTCCTGGAACACATTCAGCCTGACTGGGGGGTGTTCGCCGAGCAGAAAGAACAGCTCCGCGAGCAAGAGGCCGTAGAGCGCCGCAACCGGCTCTTCGAGGCTTATCTCCAGTCGCTGCGTGAGAGTTACTCGGTGACCGTAGATCAGTCGGTCATCGACACGATCGTCAGCTGACCCCCCGCTTTGCTCGCCGCCGCTTTTTGACCCGCTCGCAGTGACTCCCTAACATTCGGCCATGAATGCTGAGCAGCTCGCGAGTCAGTTGGTCGTCTGGTTGCAAACGGAGGTTGAGGCCGCCGGAGCACGGGGCGTCGTCTTCGGTCTTTCCGGAGGCGTCGATTCGGCCGTTCTGGCTCAGCTAGCGCGCCGCGCTTTCCCGGAGACCCACCTGGCGTTGATCCTGCCGGTGCAATCCGACGACGGAGATATTGACCACGCGCGCCTCGTGGTGAACGAGTTTCGGCTCAACTCCAAGTTGATGGAATTGGATTCGGTCTACGAGCCTTTCGCCCGTTTGCTCGGTGCTGATCCCAGACCCGACGGCCCGCTCGACTCGCCGCTTGCGAACCTCAAGGCTCGGCTGTGGATGACGGCTCTCTACTATCACGCCAACAAGTTTCGCTACTTGGTGGCCGGGGCGGGGAACCGTTCGGAGATGTCCGTCGGTCACTTCACCAAGTATGGCGATGGGGGAGTCGATCTGCTGCCCCTGGGGTACTTGGCGAAGAGCGAAGTAGTAGTGCTGGCCGAACACCTGAAGGTACCCCGTGTAGTCATCGACAAGCCGCCCTCGGCGGGTATTTGGCGCGGCCAGACCGACGAGAAGGAGCTCGGCTTTACCTATGAGGAGCTCGAGGAATACGCCGTGGGCGGCATCGAAGATGAGGAGTTACGCCAAAAGATGGAGTCTCGCCGCCGGGCCAACTCCCACAAGCTTCATCCACCCAGGCTTCCGCCGCCACCATCGGCGATGTAACGATGACCGCCGGCCAGGCGTTTACGCCTCTGGATCCGGACGAATATCTGGCCGATTGTTTTCGCCTCGCCAAGAAGATCTGGGACGATGGCTACCGGCCGAATTTTCTTATCGCGCTCTGGCGTGGCGGTGCCCCACCCGGCATCGTCATCCACGAGTTCTTCCGCTGCAAGGGGCACGACTTCTATCACACGGCGATTCGTACGCAGTCGCTCGAAGGGGTTGCGGAAGGCAATGGCTTCGATATTCGCGGGCTGAAGCATGTGACCGACGAGGTGGAGTCGGGGCAACAGATGTTGATTGTCGACGACCTGTTCGACACCGGGCGAACGATGTACGAGGTGATCGAGTATCTGCGTCGCCGGGCGCTTCGCAATACGCCGGAGATCCGTGTTGCCACGGTGTATTGTCGCCCGCAGCACCGCGCTTTCCTGGTCGGCCCGCACTATCACCTCCATAGTGTGTCGGAACGTCCCGTCTTTCCGCACCAGCTGACCGCTCTGGAGTCGGAGCGCTTGGCACAGACTGACCCCGAGCTGTACGACGCAATCTGGGGCGAAACGCAGCCCGACCTTTCGGTGACCGGCCCCCAATGAAGCGTGCCGCTGGCCTTGCGGCTGTGGCGCTCTTGGGTTCCATGGCTTGCGCGGTCAACCCGGTGACGGGTCGGCGCGAGCTGATGCTCCTTTCGCAGGAACAGGAGATCCAGCTCGGTCGCGAGAACGACGAGCTCGTGGTGGCTGAATATGGCCTGTACGACGACCCTGAGCTGACGGAGTGGATCGAGCAGACCGGACAGACGATGGCGGCCGCAAGCGAGCGTCCGCAACTGCCTTGGACGTTTCGCGTTGTCGACGACACCGTAGTCAACGCCTTCGCGCTGCCGGGCGGCTACATCTACATGACTCGCGGCATTCTTGCCTACATGAACTCGGAGGCCGAGGCCGCTGGAGTGCTCGGGCATGAGATCGGCCACGTGACGGCGCGCCATGGGGCGCAGCGCTACACGGGTAGCTCGCTGGCCCAGATCGGGCTGGCTGCGGGCAGCGTCTTGTCGCCCGAGGTTCGCGCCCTCGGTGGCATCCTGCAGACCGGCGTGGGTCTACTGTTTCTCAAGTTCGGCCGCGACGATGAGCTTCAATCCGATCAGCTGGGCGTCGGCTACGCGGTGGGCGCCGAGTATGATCCGCGTAGCCTGGCAGCGTTCTTCCGGACGATCTCAGCGATGTCCGAGGCAGGCGGAGGAGGTCTCCCGACCTGGCTGTCCACGCACCCGGCGCCCGAGAATCGCGTCGAGCGAGTTCTGGCAGCCGCCGAGCCTCTGGTCGCCGGACGTGCTGATCTTCGCATTGGTCGCGAGGCGTACCTGCGCCGCGTCGACGGGATCGTGTTCGGTCCGAATCCGCGTCAGGGTGTGGTCATGGACGGCACGTTCAAGCACCCTGACCTACTGTTCCAGATCGACTTTCCGGCGGGATGGCAGTTGCAGAACGGCAAGCGAGCCGTTGTCTCGGCTCCCGACAGCGGTGAGGTAATCGTTGGCCTGACCGCCGCGCCGATGCAAGGGGGAAGTCTAGAAGCGCACGCTAGTGCTGCCATGCAGGCGCGCTCCGCTACGGCGGTGACAGGCGCCGCTACCTCGGTGGGCGGGCTGCCGGCGTACCGCGTGCAATATGAAGTCACCAGCAGCGAGATCGCGGTCCACGTCAGCGAGGCCTTCGTGCACTACGGCGATTCGGTCTACGACCTCGTCGGATACAGCTGCGTGACGGTCTTCGACAGCCACGCCGGCACGATTGATCGCTGGCAGCGGAGCTTCCGGCTTCTGCCGCAGAGCGAGGCAGATCGCTACCACCCCGACCGATTAGAGGTGTTCGAAGTGTCACGAGCCGGCCCGCTCGCATCGCTGGTAACAGCGGGGCCCGCGGCTAGCCTCGACACCTTGCTGCTGCTGAACGGCGGGCACGCTGACACTCACATAAAGCGAGGCACGCTGATCAAACGCGTGCGTGCTGGATACCGGCGCTAGTCGAGCGCGTCCTCGAGCTCACGCTGCTGCTCCTCGAACCAGTCAACCAGGCGCTCCTTCTTGAAGCGCCACTGGCCAGCAACCTTGTTGCCAGGGAGCTTTCCCTCACGAGCCATCCGGTAGACCGTCGACTTGTGCAGGCGGAGATACCGGGCGACCTCATCCAGCGTCATGATCGTCGGACGCGTTTCGCGTTCGGCCATCGTGTCCCTCCTCGAATCCCCGCGGACCAGCTCCGTGTCATCGATTCGGAGCGGCGTAGCGGTCAGTGCCGGTCAAGCCTCGCCAGAACTAGCGAATCCTGATTCAGCATAGTCAACGCTGATCACTCTACGCGCTGCGGGACAGACTGTCAAGGCGGTACGCTGTGCAATTCTGCGCGCAGCTGCCTTGGCATCCCCGGGGTAGTTGTTGGCTTGGCGTCTCCGGCGCAGCCGCTACTTCGCGGCTCTGGTGCAGTCGCTGTCGCGCCCAGTCACGACTGGGCGCCCTCGGACATTACGGAGAGCCTCAGCGCTGGCGTCGGCTAGAAGTAGACGCGGTCCTCGCCGATGATCTCCGTGCCGCTGGCAGTGTGAAAGACCAAGCGCACGAGGCCCTCGTCGCCGATCGGTTCCTCATCGAAGATCGAGTAGTGGATCGGGCCGAGCGTTACCGCCGGCGGGGTGTAGTCGGTGTTCTTGAACCCGATTTGGCGGTTCGTGTAGTCGCGCCCGCCAACATCAAAGCGTCGAGCATAAAGCGTGTTGAGGGGTCGCATCATGCCGCCACCGGCGAAGGCAGCGCGGGGGCGCTCACGCTCGACAATATAGAGATCGACTACACCGGAGGGGGTGACGGGGCGACCTTCCCAGTCCTCCAGCACGAAGAACACCTCGAGCCGCTGCAGCCCGTCGACGAAAGCGGCGACGGTGCGGAACTTGGTGGGCTCGTCCGCCCACCAGGCGGTCGGCGCTCCGCGAGCTTCGGCGACCAGGTCAAGGTGGGTGCTATTGATAACCCCGGCCTGTTGTAGCACCGCGTTCGAGGACGGACCGATATGACCGCTGACAAAGTCCTCGTGAATAGTCTGTCCTTGTGCGTCGACGAAATTGAGCTTTACCTTCACCACGACGGGTCGTTCGTTGGGATTCGATACCTGCGTGCTCCAGTCGTACGGAATCGTGCCGTTGACCGTTTCTCCCCAGTTGATGACTGGCGTTGTCACGCTGACCTCGGGGCCATTTGCCGCAGAGCTCCCGCCCTGCTCTTGCCCGTTGGGTTGCAATTCACCAACAGCGGCCGGCCGCGGCTGGGATTGTGCCTCGGGCGGAGTACCGACGATTCCGGCTGTCAGCATGACGATCCAACAAAGGGTCAAGGCAGCGTTCTTTCGCATCATCGTCTCTCGAGCGGATCAGAAGGTCTTGGATACCGCGATGGTAGCCACGACGAGCAGGCCAAGTCAGCCCTAAAATAACCGTACGTACGTTTTTCTACTAAATCATGGTCAAAAACGTCCTCAGCAGTGCTGCAGTGACGGGCAAGCCCGTTTTCGCTTCGTTAGCAACTCGGGCCTCGCTAGAATCGAGCCTGTCAATTCTGTGTAGGCTTTCTCGCTGCCTGGAGCAGGATGCTCGATTTCTGGCCTCGTGCGCCCAAGAGCGCTGCGCGCCGTCCAAGCCGCAAGCCTCACCTGAGGCTTGCCGTGGCGCTGCCGTTCGTAACGGCGCTGCTGGCGCTCGGTATTGGCCTCTACTCGTTCGAAGTCGGGCGCACAGATGCCACGCACTTGATGTCGCCGCAGGATGCCGCGCGGGTCTGGGTGCCCCCCCCCCCGACGTCATGGCTTTGGCTCCTGGGCCTCACCGCGTTTGGCGCCTGCATTGGTCTGTCGATCGCCCTGGCCTTCACCCGTCAGCTGCGCACGCTTGCCGAACGGACCGAGTTTCTGGCGCGCCGGAACTTCAGCTTCCCGGTGGAGTTGGAGGCCGATGGAGAGGTAGCGCCACTGGTGAGCGCCATCAATGAGCTGCTCGAGTCGGTACGCGACTACGCTCGTCGTTCGATCGTCGAAGGCCTGATCTCGTTCTCCCGCGATGGACGCGTGCTGTCGATCAATCCGCGAGCCGCCGTGGCGCTCGGCGTCGACGCCGATCTGATGATCGGCTGCGCGTTCTCCGAGCTGATCCCGGACGTGCCGGACAACGCCGAGCTTAGGCGGGCGCTTGTTGGAGCTCTGGAGCACAGTGAGGCGTTCGATTTGCGCGGCCTTGCCTGGACCGCCGAGGACAGCGGCTCATGGTCGACCTCCAGGGCACGGTGCTCGCCGGCGAAGAGCCGATTGTCTCGGTATTGGTCATGTTCGAAGACGCTGCCGACACCGAGAAAGTACAGCGTCAAGTTAGCCGCGCGCATCGCCTGATGGTCATCGGAGGGTTCGCCGCCGAGTTGGCGCACGAGATTCGCAACCCGTTGAGCTCGATACTTGGGCTCGTCGACGTGCTGCACGAGCGCCTACCTCCAGGCGATGAAGGTCATCGCCACCTGGATGTCCTGTCTCGCGCGTCTCAGCGCATCGAGTACCCGCCGTGCCCGCCGTTGCGGGGGCTTCATGATGGCCAAAAAGATGAAATAAGGCTTTTTGACATCTTATAAAGTGTTATGCTATGAAATACTAACTAATATAGCGCAATAGAGTCCATTCAGGCCGATCACTGCCAACAGGGGAGTACGCAACCGTGCAGAAGCTGTACACCACCGAGACGCTCGCAGAGCTGCTCCAGGTCTCGCCGCGGACAATCCGTCGCGAGCGCAAGGAGAGTCGCGTGCCGTTCGTCCGAGTTCGCGGACAGATTCGTTACCGCGAAAGCGACGTACGGTCCTATCTCGAGCGCAACGCCAGCATGTCGATGGACACGGATACGTTTGCTACGCAGGCCAACTGGGGCGAGCGCTAGGTCCTCACCGGATCTGTAGTCGCCCTTAGTTGATCGAAGCCCCGCAAGCTGCGGGGAAACACGGAGGCAAACAATGCGGGGTCTTCACACGACAGAGTCCTTGGCCGAGTACCTGCAGGTCTCGCCGCATACCGTGCGGCGCGAGCGTGAGGCCGGCCGTCTGCCATACATCCGCATCCGCGATCTCATCCGGTATCGCCCGGAGGACGTGGAGACGTTCCTACAGAGCCAATCGCAGGACCGTTATGATGCGCAGCCGTTGTTTGGAGAGCGTGTCGCGGTGATGCGCTGAGCATGGTCCGTATGTTGGGTCGGTGCGCACCCGCTGCAGAGCTACGGCTGCGCCGGCTTCACCCTCGTGGAGGTCACGATCATCCTCATGGTGCTGACTGTGCTCAGCCTCATCCTTCTTCCGGGGGTCGGCAACTATCTGCGCGACGTGCGGCTGGCGCGGGCGCGGTTGAATATAGGCACGATTCAGAAGGCCATCCTGGTGTTCATGCGTGATACCGGCGAAGGTGTTTTCCGCTGCTTAGGCAAGGCCAACAGGAACACGTCGTCGGGAGAAGACTACGAGCCTTCGAGCCCCGACCCGTTCTTTACGGTGGGAATGCTGGTCAGCGACGGTGATACTCCCGACGAGGGCAGCGGCGACGACCTCTGGCTCTGGCGCCGCCCCTACGACGGGCACACCGTCGACACGCTTGCCAATCATCTCGTACAGAACACGCCGGGCAACGAGCCTTCAGCTGGCTACCGGACCCCCGAGGACATGATCGCCGATGTGCCGTCTCGCAACGCTCCGTTCGCCAGCCAGCAAGGGTTTGGCGCGCGCTTCGCGTGGCGCGGGCCCTACGTCTCTGCGCCGGTACGATCCGACCCCTGGGGGAACCGCTATGCGGTGAACGTTCTGTACCTTGATCCCATCGCCGACAGCGCTACCGAGGACAACGCTGGATACCGTTTCGATATCTTCGTGATGTCCGCAGGGCCGGACGAGGAGGTCGATACGGCGTACGAGATCGATGGTGTAGTGCCCGGTGACGACGACCTGATTCGCGTGGTGTCCGGAGGTAGCCGATGAACCCATCGTGGGATGCTGGCCGCCGCCGCGGGCGGGCTCGTGGTGCGCCAGGTTTCACCCTGCTGGAGATCACCATCATCCTGGCGGTCATCGCAATACTCGGCCTGATACTAGCGCCGTCGGTGTTCAATTTCTTGAGCCAGTCTCGGCTGGCGCGTGTCCAGAACGACGTGCGAATCCTCGCCGACTCGGTGTTCGAGTTCTTTCGAGACAACGGCTTCCACGCCCAGTTCGCCGACGGCCAGCGGCAGGAGACCATCGCCTTGCTGGTCTCGCCCGGGTTCGTTGGCGAGGCGCGCCCCGGCGCCGAGCCGTGGCTGATCACAGACCCCAGCATGGTCGACTTCATCTCCAATCAGCTGGTCAATAATCGGCCCTCGTCGGGGAACATCGGCTACCCACTGAAGACGGCGCTGAGCGGCTCGGGTTGGAACGGACCCTACCTCAATGCCCACATGCAGAGCGATCCGTGGGGCAACCGCTATGTCATCAACGTGGGTTTCCTGTCCGTGAACCCCGGTGCTTTCGAGGCTGGCGATGTGCAGCAGAAGCGGGCCGTGTGGGTCCTGTCGGCCGGCCCGGATGGTGTCTTCGACACTCTTTACCCCACCCGCGATGAGCAACTGCTCGGCAACGCAGCTGCCAGCCCACTCGATATCAGCGCCCGGATTCAATGATCCCGACGACGCCCACTAGGTGCTGCCCCCGCCGCTCCAGCACGGCGCTCCGGACCACCGTTATCGGTGCGGTGATCAGACGCGCGCCTTCACCGGACATGGCGGGCCACCGCGTGTGGCTATCGTTTACGCACTCCGTTGACGAACGATAGGGTCGACTCCAACATACAGAGATCGAGCGAATGAACCGAACCATCGGGTCGACGAAGATGGGTGATACAAGCCTGTTCACCACCTTCTCGCTGGCCGAGTATCTTCAGGTCAGTGCGAGAACCGTGCAGCGCGAAGTGTCTCGCGGCCGTCTGCCGTTCGTCATGGTCGGCGGACGACGACGCTACCGAAAGGCCGATGTCGAGTCCTATTTGCGCTCCCGTCTGCAGCGCTCGCGATTCCGTGTGATCCAGGGCGGCCGAAGCCGCCACGCTTCTTCCTCGCTCTGAGGTTCGTAGCGACCCGCGACCTGTACCTCTGCCGGGGCGCCGGCTGTCGTGTGGCATCTGGATGATCAAGCCGTCACCCGCTTCCTACCCGTTTCGCGGGTTCCGCCGAGGTCGGTGGACGGGCGCGGCCAAAGCTGGACGCGATCTGTTGCGCGTGCGCAGCCTTCCCTTCATGCTCTCAACCAATACAAGGCAAGTCCCTGAACCCCCGGTTGTGAGCAATGACACAGCAGCGCCTCGAGACCGTCGAGAGTTTGACCGAACGGTTTGGCCTACCGCGCCGCACCATCGAGCGCGAGGTCATGCGTTGTCGGCTTCCCTATGTGAGCATTGCGGGCAATTGGCGCTTTCGCGAGCGCGACATCACGCTCTGGCTTGAACGCGCTGGGGGATTGCCGAGGCTGCGGCTGCTGCCAGGAGGGCGACCAGCCCGCGTGCCCGTCACCGCACGGTCAACAGAAGCCGAAAGCGGCAGTAGCTGAATCGGCCGGACAGGAGCGGTCAACTCCGGCCAGGCTTCGTTGAGCTCCCGCCGTGGCGTGCATACGCAAGTGCACCCACTTGCCAACCAAGCCTGGATCAAGTTGGGGATCTCACGTGGGAAACAGCATTCGCGTGGAGACGGTCGCGACGTTGGCCTCGCGGCTCGAGATGACTCGCGACGCCGTAGTCCGCGAGGTCGTCGAGGGCCGACTGCCGTACGTGAACGTCGGTGGCCACTGGCGGTTCCGCGAAGTGGACATCGACTACTGGCGAAAGAACCACGGTGGCGACGACGGTCTCAAGCTCGCAGGCGAACGCGATTTCGGTTGATGTTCGCCAAGGCGCCCGCGTATCCGTGCCCGGCGCACCGGTGCACGGTGGTGGCCACCGATGTCCCGACTTGCGAATCGGCGGCGGCCCCGGCGATTTACCGCTGGTCTGAGGCCGGCAGGCACCCCGTGAGTCGGTAGACTGCGCCTGCTGGCGTAGTCTGGCTGCCTCTGCCAGCGCCGGCTATGTCGGCGAGCTCGCGGCTGGCCAAGCGCGGCCGCTGGGCGCGATTGGGTTTGGTTAGGCGCTGCTGCTGACTCTACATTGGGTACCACGAAGAACGACGTGGCGCACAACGCGGTCGCCCGGCAGGTTGCACCTGGGAGCTTGCCGAGGCTGATGATGTGAGCCCCCAACGACGCCCAAGCCAATGGTTGCAGCCAAGATCGCGCGCCCACGATTGTCACGGGACATTGCATCCGAGCGAGGGTTTACCCTCGTCGAGGTCACCATCATCCTGCTGGTCCTGGTGATCTTGAGCACCATCATGCTGCCGCAGATCGGCGGCTATAACCGGCTGGCCCGATTCGTTCGCGTCAAGGAGGATGTTGGTGCTCTCTGCTCGGTAATCAAGGCGATGCTCGATGACGTCGGAGAGGGCGCCATCTTCGAGGAAGCCGGCTACGATCATCCCCCCGTACGAACCTGGGCCACCGGCCTGTTGCTCGGCGAGGGGGACAAGCCGAGCGGACCGGACGGCGACTCGGACGGGCGATCCAAATGGCGACTTGATTTCTTCGACATGTTCGATGTCGAGACGGCCACCGGCGAGGAGATCTCGTTTCAGGTCGACATGCTCGGCAATCACCTGATCGCCAACACCCCGACGGCGCCGTGGACTCGACCTTCAACCAGCCGATGAACGACAATGAGACTGTGGCGCCTGTGTGGACGACTGCGGCGAGTGGTGCGGGGAGCCCAGCACACGACAGCTTGGCACCACGACCCAGACGTACGAGTTCAGCGGTGGGCAGGCGAGCGCCGGCGCAGTCAACGCCTATTTCACCGGTGTGAGCTACAACACCGGTGGGTACACCAGCGCCGCCGGCTTGCTGGTGGGCGACGGCGATATACCGGCTTCGGCGATCGGCCCGACCCAGTGGCAGCTGCAGCGCAGGGCCACGTTTACAAACGCTACCGATACGCACTACCAGGTGGGCATGAGCTTTCTGGTCGATGGGTTTGCCGACCAGCTCATCCACAACGGCGTGGTGACTACCTCCGATGCCTCGCGGCCGGTAGCTACGGCGGCTCTGGCGGCGGTAACGGCTACGGCGGCCCGTACAACCAGGGCTGCTACCCCGGCACGGTGGATCCCATGGACATGTTCCACTGGCGCTGCCCGTATATCGCGGACCGGATCAACGCCGATCCGTGGGGCAATCGCTACATGGCAAACGTCTTTGCCCTGCATGTGCCGCCGGCTACTCTGTACAACACGCATCAGTACTGGCGTCGCCACCAACCCTTCTTCAGCTCGGCCGTGGTGTGCTACTCCGCGGGTCCCAACGAGCAGATCGAGACTGGGTTCGACCAGCCCTGGAGCTGGTATACGGGCGGCGATGACCAAACTGCCGTGCTCGCAGGGGGCGGTGGGATCCGGTGATTAGTTACTATACGCTAGCTTTGGCCGTTGTTGACCTCTTAGGATACGACAA